>ENA-OPZN01000001-OPZN01000001.1-human-gut-metagenome-genome-assembly--contig:-NODE-1-length-323120-cov-14.667392_pt1 | contig 323120 bp, 285 predicted proteins | sample MGYA00242483_ERZ504503 | MGnify/ENA primary metagenome ERZ504503 (study PRJEB26092, sample SAMD00036285) | human gut metagenome | host: Homo sapiens | study: EMG produced TPA metagenomics assembly of... | reverse complement strand
GAAGCAAGACCATAATTGCAGGGCCACAGGCTAGCCGTTAAGCAGGCAGTCCTGTGGACTGTCTGTAGGCTTGGCCTGAGTGAGGCGACAGCCGAACGAAGGCAACAATGAGCCTTGCGAAGCAAGACCATAATTGCGAACGTTACTCGCAAATTTCAGCAAAGCGCCGTGCTTCGTTACGAAGTGCGGCGCTTTGCCGTATGTGAATCGTTTGACGATTACCTGCCGTTCACGCTTCTCACGCATTCGTTACAAAACAATCCGGCGAAATTTACCGCCCTTGCGTAGACTCGTTTCCAGAACGAAGCGTTTATCGTATGCGACTCAAAGAATCGAGGCCCGTTATGACACAGACAGCGCAGACAGCAATAACTCCGTTACAACGGTTGGCGAAGGTGCTTCAGCTGGGCACGCCTTCCACGTACCGCAGCCACACATATGTGAATGGCGAAAGCCTGTATTTCCCCACTGGCCGCGTGTACGGCGGTCAGGTGATCGCGCAGGCCATGATGGCCGCATCCAAAACGGTTCCGCCATCTCGTCTGCCGAATTCGATTCATGGCTATTTCATTTCCGCCGGCGATATTCGTCAGGATTTGCTGTTTGATGTGGAGAATCTGCGTGATGGCCGCTCGTTTTCCGCTCGTCGCGTGAATGTCACGCAGGCTCAGGGTTCGATTCTGACGGCCATCGCCAGCTTCCAGGAGCAGGGTCAGGATGGCATTGAGTTCGCCGATCCCATGCCGGAAGGCGTGCCGGAGCCGGAAACGTTGACCAGTGCGAAGCAGCTGATGGAGCCGTTTGCCGAAAAGTCTTCGTATGCCAAATACTATGCGGAAAAGTCGCCGTTCGACATTCGTCATGTGACGCGCACGATCATGCTGGGTGCCGATAAGAAGAGCGCCAGTAACGATTCCGGCAAGCAGATGGTGTGGATGAAGGCCGACGGCACGGTTGACGTTCCGCAGGTCATGCATCGTGCGATGTTGGCTATGGGTTGCGATCAGGTGATGCTGGAGCCGGTGTTGCGTCGTGCCGGGTTAAGTATTGCCACGCCTGGCATTTCGTTCGCTTCGATCGATCATTCGATGTGGTGGTATCGCGATATCGACATCAATCAGTGGCATTTGTATGTGCAGGATACGCCTACCGCGGCTCACGGCCGTGGCTTGGGGCAGGCGAAGGTATACACGCAGGATGGCGAGCTTGTTGCCTGCATGACTCAGGAGGCGATGATCCGTGTTCCTGAGGAGGATTTGAAGAAGTAAGGACAATCAGGCTTTCGTTTGGGTTGCCGATTTGGTTGCCGCGGCCGCGTAACGGTTTCGTTGCGTGGCCGTTTTCATTTTCGGGCTTTCCGGACCGTCGATTGGTGGGATTTGACACAACCACTCCCCCACAATGCCGATGATCATGTCAGCGATGCATACGATTGCCGCGATCGCGCATTCGAGGATGGCCTGACTGTAGAACGTCGCCTCACCATGTGGCAGGCTCATGATGAGCTGTCCACCATACCAGCCGGCCAACGCCGCTCCTGCCACGCCCAACGCTTTGCATGACACCAGTGTGGCGAACGCCTTCTGCGGGTCCAAAGGTTTCAGCTGCGCGCGTTTTTCGGGATCTGTGATGGTGTATTTGTGGATCTGCAATGCCATATACAGCACGACGAATCCCAGAATCGCCAACACCACGGGCACGATCCATGGAGCGCCGACCAATGGCAAACCTGAAATCTCGCCATATTTCGCCAATCCCATACCGGCCAGCAATCCTAATGCGGCAGCGAGAACATAGCACCACCAAGGGGTTCTGCGCGCTTTCATAGCGTACCTCCGATGATCCAATTGTCGGTCAGCAGTCCCACTTGCGCGGTATCGGGGGCCATGGCCAGCAGGAATGATACCGGATCCTTGCCCAGTCGCGCATCGGGATCCATGTCGAGCCATGGCGCAAGCACTGCGGCATGGTTGCGTGCGGTGGGCCACGGCACCTTGCAGTCAGGCTCATCGCATGTCACGCCTTCCATGTCGATCAGGTCGAGATCGAAGTCTTCGCCGACGGAGGCTTCCACATTGCTTAATGCTTCGATCAGATCATGGGCGCCCATGCGCGTGGAAATCTGGATTACCGCGGCCATTTTGTCGGGGAGTCCGTCGAGTTGGCTCACATGGTAGAGGGGTGAGATGCCCTCGACTTGGTTGCCGGGAATGCCGTCCAATGTGACGATGGCCATGCGGAACTGCTGTTCGGCATCGGTTGCTGGGCTGTCCAGTGAGATCACCGCACGTTTCGATGCGGGTTCTAGCTGTGCAGAAGCGAGTGCGGCCACTTTGGCTGCGGCGGTTCCTTCCGGCAAATCGCTGGAATCGATCGCATCATACGCTTCGCCCATATCATCCGCATCGCCCGCATTATTGGCATCGCAGGCAAGGTCGTCGGTACCGTAGCCGGTCGGGCTTTCCACCATCCAATCATCTGCGATTTCGTCGATATGGTCGCGATCGGTCGATTCATGGAGGAGTTGAGCCACGGAACCGGCATGTTCGCCCGGCAGTTCGGCATCGGGTTCGAGTGCCAGCCACGGCCCCAGCACGAACGCACGCTGCCATGCACGGGGGTGAGGCAGCGTCAGGTCCGGATCGTCGCTGCTCTGACCGTCAAAATCGATGATGTCCAGATCAAGTGTGCGCGAAGTCCAATGGTCGGTACGCACTCGACCATGTTCGGCTTCGATGCGCTGCAATCCTCGCAACAGCTCCATTGCCGATAGCTTGGTGGTCACGGAAACAACCGCATTGTAAAAGTCGGGGGTACCATCGGGCATGCCCCACGCATCGGTACGGTACAGCGGCGAAATGCCCGTAACCTGAGTGGACGCCAGTCCGTCGATCGAACGCACCGCGTCACGCAAGGTGGCCACTACATCGCCCTGATTGCCACCCATGGCAATGATGGCATGATGCACTTGCGATGCTGCGGACGCTGTTTCACGAGAACGTTCCACGGTTACGCTCACATCGTCGAATGGTACGACGATTGGCGCACTCGGCTTGTGCACGGTCACTTGCGTTCGCGCCACGGCAGGATATTCAAGAATCATGCTGGCAATGCGATCGGCCAGTTTTTCGATGAGATCGACATGATCGCCTTCGATAATGGCGACTATTCCTTTGGCGATGGCACCGTAATCGACGGTGTCGTGCAGATCGTCGGAATGCCCGGCTGGCGCAAGATCCAGAAACAGCGTGGCGTCGACGACGAACGTCTGCGCACGCTCATGTTCGAAATCAAGCACACCGTGTTTGCCGACCGCGCGAACGCCAGTCAATCGAATCTGATCCATGCCAGCCTTTCTTTGCATATCTCAAGGTTTTAGTGATGTGAGGCGTTGCCGTGCCTACGCAGTCAAGAGCATACGAACGTATGCGCCCACCGCGCGTATCAGACGTTGGCGAAAGCACGCCACGCGTTGCCGATCGCCACCGCGTCACGGTTTTTCTCCACGTCATGCACGCGCACGGCCCACGCTCCATATTCGGCGCACAGGGCGCTGATGGCGGCGGTCGCATTGTCTTTGCTGCCCATGCTTGGCTTGCCGATGCCGGCATCGGCAAGCGCCGCGCCGACGAATCGTTTGCGCGAGGCTCCGATCAGCACCGGATACCCGGTGGCGTTGAACCGCTCCAACGCCACCATCAGCGGGAAGTTATGTTCGACGCTCGGTTTGGAGAATCCAAGACCCGGATCGATGATGATCTGTGACGGCGAGACGCCTGCCTGAAGCACGTCGTCGACCTGCTTCATGAGTTCGTCATACACGTCGTTCACCACGCCATTGGCGTACACGGACGTATTAGCGTCAGGCACGTCGCCTGCGGAGCCGGCAAGCCAACCGCGCCAATGCTGCACAATGTAAAGGCTTTCCGCGTGTTCGGCCACCACATGGGGCACTTCGCGGTCCAGCTGACCGCCGGACACGTCGTTGATGATCTGCGCACCATGCTCCAACGCCATGCGAGCCACCGATGCGCGCGTAGTGTCGATGGACAGCACCGCGCCTTCCGGAATCAGCGCATCCACAGCACCTAGCACGCGGTTTTGCTCGTCTTCCTCACTGACACGTTTGGCTCCGGGGCGAGTGGATTCGGCACCGATATCGATGATGTCAGCCCCATCTTTCATCATCGCTTCGCCGTGCGCTTTCGCATTCGCAGGATCGAGCCATAACCCACCATCGGAGAACGAATCCTCCGTAATGTTGAGCACGCCCATCACCAGCGTACGGTCACTATCATGAATCGATTTCATATCAATGGTCATCCGGTTTCCCCTCCTATATCCGGTTATTGGTATTTACGATTCGACTTGCTGCAGTCGCGCCGATCACGCATGCTGCGACAGGATCAGGCTCATGGCTTCGGCTCGCGTCGTCGCGTCTCGCATGCAGCCACGCACCGCCGATGTAACCGTACGCGATTGCGCCTTCTTTACGCCACGCATGGCCATGCACATGTGATCGCATTCGGTGACTACGATCACGCCACGTGCTTCGATACCTTCCATCAACGCGTCGGCCACCTGTTGGGTGAGGCGCTCCTGCACTTGCGGACGTCGGGCATACAGTTCCACCAGTCGTGCAAGCTTGCTTAAGCCCGCCACTTGGCCGTTCGACGGAATATAGCCGACGTGGGCCACGCCATGGAACGGCAGCAGGTGGTGTTCGCATACCGAGAAGAGTTCAATATCGCGTACCAGCACCATTTCGTCGGTATCGACTTTGAACTTGGTTTTGAGCACTTCCTCGGGGCCGTGTCCAAGGCCTGCGAACAGCTCCTTGCAGGCACGCCCAATACGGTCGGGGGTGTCGAGCAGGCCTTCACGGTCCGGGTCTTCGCCAATGGATTTCAGAAACAGGCGTACTGCCTGGCGCACGCCTTCCTCGTCATAGCCGACAGGCCCGGCCGCATGGGCGGCACGGGCCTTGTCGTCGAAGAGGGTATCGAATGCTTCGGTATCGCTCATCAGTTGGTCAATCCTGCGCTTTTCTTCAGGGATTCGGGAATCGGAACCGGCGGAATGTCGGAATCCGGGCGCTTGCTGTCGCTCAGCCACACTTCACGCTTCGGCGCCTTCTTGACATTAGCGAAGATTTCCGCAAGTTCCTTTTCGTTGAGTGTTTCCTTGACGAGCAGCTGACGTACGAGCTCGTCAAGAATCTCACGATTCTCGTTGATGACGTTCCACGCTTCGGTATGCGCGGTTTCCACCAGTTTGAGCACTTCCTCGTCGATGATTTCGGCGGTGCGTGCGGAATACTTGTGGTTCAGCGATCCAAGGTCGCTCTGTTCGTCATCGGACCACTTGATGGCACCCAGCTTGTCGGAGAAGCCGTAGTCGAGCACCATCTGACGTGCGATGTTCGTCGCCTTTTCGATGTCGTTGGAAGCGCCGGTGGTCGGATCGTGGAACACGACTTCCTCCGCGGTGCGACCACCCATGGCGTACGCCATCTGGTCGAGCAGCTGGTTGCGAGACATGGAATAGCGATCTTCAGTCGGCATCACCGCGGTGTAGCCAAGTGCGCGGCCACGCGGCAGAATGGTGACCTTGGTGACCGGATCGGTATCGTTCATGGCAGCCGCCACCAGCGCGTGACCACCCTCGTGGTATGCGGTGTTGCGCAGTTCGTCGAGCGCCATGCCCTTGGAACGGCGCTTCGGGCCCGCCTGCACGCGGTCGATGGCCTCGTCGATGGCGCGGTTGTCGATCAGCTGCGCACCGGCGCGGGCGCACAACAATGCGGCTTCGTTCAACACATTGGCCAGATCAGCGCCGGTAAAGCCCGGCGTACGCACGGCGATCATACGCAGATCGACATCAGGCACGAACGGCTTGCCCTTGGCATGCACCTTCAAAATAGCCTCACGGCCTTCCAAATCAGGCGCTTCGACGGCTACCTGACGGTCGAAACGGCCCGGGCGAAGCAGTGCCGGATCAAGCACGTCGGGGCGGTTGGTCGCGGCGATGATGATCAGATTGGTGTCGTTATTGAAGCCGTCCATCTCAACGAGCAGCTGGTTCAGCGTCTGCTCACGTTCGTCGTGGCCGCCGCTCATACCGGAACCGCCACGCTTACGACCGACGGCATCGATCTCATCGATGAAGATGATGGCCGGAGCGTTCTTCTTGGCCTCATCGAACAGATCACGCACACGGGAGGCGCCAAGACCCACGAACATTTCCACGAAGTCGGAGCCTGCCATGGAGTAGAAAGGCACACCGGCTTCGCCTGCGATGGCTCGTGCCAGCAACGTCTTACCGGTACCTGGAGGGCCGTAGAGCAATACGCCACGCGGAATGCGGGCACCCAAAGCCTTGTAACGAGACGGATCCTTCAGGAAGTCCTTGATTTCCTCGACTTCCTGCACGGCAGCCTCTTCGCCGGCCACGTCGGCGAACTTGGTGGTCGGGGTCTGGCCTTCGAGCAGCTTGCCGCTGTTCTTCTTGCCGCCCATACCGAACATGCCGCCAGCACCGCCCATACGGCTCATCATGAACCAGAACAGACCAAAGATAATGAGGAACGGCAGCAGCGAGGTCAGCAGATACGTCCAAATGCTGCTCTGCTGCATGGTCGCCGTCCAGCCCTTGACCGGATCAGCCTTCTGCACGGCCTTGACCACGGTTGCGGACTGCGCGTACGTGTAGTAGAACTGCACGTTTTTGCCGTAGTTCTTCATACGCCCGGTATCAGGGTCTGTAGCGGAGTAGTCGCTCTTAAGCTTGAGCTTGACCTGCTGGGTGTTGTCTACGATCTGTGCGTATTCAACATTGTTGCCGTTGAGAATCTGCAGACCGTCCTTGGTGTCGATGGTCTGGGAACCGGTTCCGGCGAAAATCTGGAACATGGTCACGGCAAGCAATGCCACAACCACAACCCACAGCCATGGGGACTGCCAGAACGGACGCGGACCGCCATTGGATCCGTTGCCGTTGGACTTGTCACCCTTGCCGTTGGAATCGTTGCCATTGCCGGCGTTATTATTGCGTCCAAACGGATTGGTGAACGGGTTATTGCCGCCGCCGCTGTTATTCGGCGACTGGCCCGGACCAGGAAAACTCATGCCTGACCTCCTTCATACACTTCCGGCTTCAGCACCGCGATCGAATCAAGATTGCGGTATCGCTCGTCATAATCCAAGCCGAAACCGACCACGAATTCATCGGGAATCTCACGTCCCTTATATTTCACAGGAACATCCACCTTACGGCGCGCCGGCTTTTCCAACAGCGCAAAAATCTCCACGGAAGCGGCACCACGGCTTTTGAGCTCATCGACGAGCCACGCCAACGTGACGCCCGAATCGATGATGTCTTCCACAATAAGCACGTGACGACCGCGAACATCGGTCGACAGATCCTGCCGCACGGTAATCTTGCCGCTCGATTGAGTGCCGGAACCGTAGCTCGACAAGCTCATGAAATCCATCTCCGCGTGGATGCTCATGGCCTGCGAGAACGCCGCAAGCGTGTTCACCGCACCCTTGAGCACGCAAACCAGCAGCGGGTTCTTGCCACGGTAGTCTTCACTGGCCTGGGCTGCAGCATGGTTGATGATGTCGGCAATCTCTTCTTTACTGATCAGCTCGTGATCAATATCTTCTTGTACGTCAGCGATTCGCATGCCCACCATCTTGGCACACGCGAATGACGTGTTTCTGGCGATATGCTGAATATCCGCTGGGAAGATTCACACCTTTCTGGCCGTGCCAGTCGCAGATCAGCCTGTCGATCCCTTCAACCTGCCGTGCCATGCACGAAATGCCTGCTTCTGCAAGCGAGCGCACAATCACCGTCTTCTGATGGCAATGTCTTGCGATTGCAACGCACGCACGTCGATGATTATCTCGCCGTTGTTCACGGTTACGCCTTGCTCGCACACGCGTTGCGCCACATCGTCAAGATATGCGCGATCGTCTTCGGCAAGCCTCGCTCCAAGCGCAAGTTTCGACACGACGTCGCTTCCCGCGAATGATGCAAGATATGGCATGAGATCGTGCCGGATTCGGGATCGCAGCGGATAGTTCGCGGGAAGAGGCTCATTTCCACCCGAATCTCCCACATCCGGCCCATTTGTGGGATCGTCCCACCAGGCAAGCCGCAGATCCTCGCAGATGCCGGTGGTTTCTTCGCGGGTCACATTCAGCCATGGGCGTAGAAAACGCACCCCGTCTCGTATGAAGGAACCGTTCATACCGCAAACCGCATCGAGGCCCGCGGAACGCAACAAACCGATGATCACGGTTTCCGCCTGATCGTTTTTCGTATGAGCCAGAAGCACGGCCGAAGCGTCGGAGCATGCGTCGACAATCGCATGATAGCGTGCTTCACGCGCCGCTGCCTCAACACCGATGCCGCGGGAGTCGGGTACGTCAATCGCACGAACGCGAACTGGGTCAAGACCCAACGCAACGCAACGATCGGCGGTTGCCCGCGCAACACCGGCAGAGCCTTGCTGCAACTGGTGGTCGATGATAATCGCCCCGCATCGCAATCCCAATGAAGCGCACGTTTTCGCAGCAACCGCAGCCAACGCCATCGAATCGCGTCCACCGGAACAGGACACCATAATCAGCGGAGCGTCCACATCGGGCGCGTGCTCGCCATGACGGGCGAAACGGGCATCCTGCAATCCCAAACCGGCCGATTCCAACGCGGCGCGCAGTTCGCCGATTCCCTTGCGCAAACGTGACGAATACACCATGGCGTCACAACTTCGGTAGTGCTGCCACAAATGTGTCGATAGCGGATTTCGCGGCTTCGGAATCATCAGGATCGTTGACGATCACGGCAAAACTCAACGCACCGCCATTATGGCGCGACACATTGCCGGTCATGGAAGTCACATCTCCCAAACTGCCGGTTTTGGCACGGATAAGACCAGCTTCGTCAGCATCGTTCAAACGATTCGCAGCAGTGCCTACAAATCCTACAATCGACAGCCCCTCAGCGGCGGCGGAACCGGACCCGCTCGTCAGATTACGCTGCTGCACGTCAAGCAGGGTATGCGCGGTGAGTTTGGAATCCTCAGCCAGTCCCGAGCAGTTAACCATGGTGAGGCCTTCGGCGGAAATCCCCCGCTGAGCCAGTACCTGTTCAACCGACTGCACCGCTCCGGCCGGTGAATTGCCGGCGTTAAGGTGCAAAGCCAGCAGTCTGCCGAATTCCTCGGCCAGCGAATTGTCGGAATGCCGAAGCATGAACGCCATGATCTCGTTCAGCGATGCGGAGCTCACCGTCGCAATGGGGCTGGTCCCGTCGGGAACGGCTCCCTGTTCCACGGAACCGTTCACCGCAATGCCCCGCTCAGTCAGGCGTTGCGCGAACACCAGCGCGGCCTCGCGGGCCGGCTGCGTGCTCAAAACGGGATATGTGCTGAACGTATCGGGATCCGTAGGATTAGCACCGTTCCAGTTTCGCCCGCCATCCACGGCCATGGATGCGGTCGGCGCGTAGTACACGTGGTCCGGATCGAGTTCGGCGATGCCGTTGGGCCAACGGTCGTTGCCGAACAGGGAATCATCGTAGACGAGCATCACGGAAGTGATGCCCCGCTGCCGCAACGCTTGGGCCGTGTTTGCCGCAAGCGTTCCCAGCCCGGCACGCCCATTGATGTGCGCCGAATCAGATTCGCCGACGCCGAGCAGCATGTCGCCGTTGCCTTTGAGCACCAATCGCGAAGTGCCATCTTCGCGCTGCTCCAAATAGGTCTGCGTCTCCAACGTAGACCCCATGTCGAGCGTGGCCGCAGCCGCATACGCCGTCAGCGTTTTCATGGTGGACGCCGGCGTATACGGCGTGTCGAGATTCTGCTCGGCCACCACATTGCCAGCCGCGTCGGCGATGGCGATGGCGTATTCACCGCCAAAATCGGAGGCAGCCGTCTCAAACTGGCTGATCAGAGCCTTTGCCGCAACGGCATCCACGGTTTTCGAAGCGTCAAGCCCTCCGACCATCGTCGCGGCCGCAATGGCATTGCCCGGCGTTTTGGCTGTGGCATGCTCGACTTCCTGCAATGTGAGAACACCCGGCAACTTGTCGAAAATGTCGGCCACGACATAGCCGACGCACAACACTGTGGTGAGCGACACGGAAAGCGCCACCGTGATGTATCGACGGCGTTTCACATGCCGGTATTCAGCCGAATCATCCATGGAACAACAACACTCCAGTCATAAGAGGAAATCGAAATGAAAACGAAAAGGCAGGAACGCGCAAGCCAGCGAACGAACGTCATCCCTTATGCTCGATCGGCTTCCATTCGGACTTGGCGAACATCGCCTGGAACGAGATCGGCACATAACTGAACATGTAGATCGGGAAGCTCAGCACATACGCGAACAGCTCCTTGTTGGTGGCGCCAATCTGATCGCGTTCCACAATAATCGTCAACGCGGCCAACGCCATCATGCCGATCACCGACGTCACAATGCCGGACGTCCAACCGGTCAACGAGCTCAACTGGCTCTGCCATGTCACGAATCCGCAGGTCGCGAACAACAGTCCCAGCAGAACGCGCGCAATACCGATCACCGTGAACGGACACAACAGCAGCGTGAAATCAACGGCGGAAAAATCGCGTTCCCTGATGGCGCGTTTGACCAAAGCCGGCCCGTAATAACGGAACACTTGCAGGAAGCCCTTGCTCCAACGCAAACGCTGACGCCAGCTCTGCGCGAAGGTGACAGGCTGCTCGTCATACAGAATCGCGGTACCGCAGTAGCCGATGCGGTCGCCGTGCAGCAAGGAATCCATGGTGAATTCCAAATCCTCGGTCAAAAGGTGGAATTTCCAACCATTATTGCGACGCATGATCTCCTGCGAGAACATGAAGCCAGTACCCCCTACATGACAGCTGTTGCCGAGCCACATGCGCGAGGCCGACAGGAATCGAGATTCACGGATGAACCACAATGCAGAACCGGAAGAGACCCAATTGTCAGACAAATTCACGGAATTGCGGTAGCTGGTGAGAATCTTGAATCCCGACTGAAACGCCTTGTTCATCTCTTCGACGTAATGCTTGTCGAGCTTGTTGTCGGCGTCGAACACGAAGAACGCATCGTACGGGTCGGATGCACCGGAATCGTTCATCTGATCGAGCAGATACGTCAGCGCGTAGCCTTTGCCCACAAGCTCCTTGTTGAAGCGTTCGATCACATGGCAGCCCATATTGCGCGCCACTTCGGCGGTATTGTCGGTGCAATTGTCGGCGACAAGCCAAATGTCGACCAGTTCGGTCGGGTAGGTCTGCGTTTGGATGCAGGTAATGAGGTTGCCGATGACGTTCGCCTCGTTTCGTGCGGAAATCAGCACCGCGTAACGCTTGTCCATCGCGCGTCGGGAAATTTGATCGGCTTGGTGAACAGGGAGATGAGAATGCACACCGCCTGATAGACCACCCCTGCGCCACCGACGATGACCAGCAGAATGTCAAGTACGCTCAGCAGTACCATTAACGCCACCTACTTCTTGGATTGTCATCCGCGTTTTTCGTACTTCCTTCAGCTTCCCGCGACTCGCCGTTCTTCCGTTCATTGCCGGATTCCGGATTTTCGTTGGATTCCTGAGATGTGTTTTCACTCTCAAGACCCTGCAATGGCTTGCGTTCCGTTTTGTCCAACACGTGCTTCGGGATGGCGACGGTTTCGTCCGATTCCAGCGATTCCTCGGAACGGGTGATATTGTACGCCTGCTCCTGCAACTGCCGCACTTCGTCGGGAATAGGCACATGCGCACTGGATCCCTGCACCGCGCGAGGCATATTGTGCAGATGCTCGCTGAGTACTTCGGCACCTTCCACCAGCTTCGACTTCTTTTCAGGCACCGGATCGTCCATCAGCGGGGAATCGACCAGCTCGTACCGCTTTGTATAGGTGCGGAAGATCGTCTGCACGGATGCGACCACCGGCAATGCGAGGAACGCGCCCAACGCGCCGAACAGCGAGGTGAACGCCAGCACCGCGAGGAACGCCACGGCATCGTTCACATCCATGGTGCGCTGGGAGATCTTCGGCGCGAAAATCAGATTCTCGATCTGCTGATACACGCAGATAAACACCAGCACCGCCACGGCCTGCCACAATCCGCAGCTACCCCATGCGAACAGCACTGGCAACGCGCCGCCGATATACGTACCCAACATAGGAATGAACTGCGAAACCACACCGCAGAACAGCGCCAACGGTAGCCAATAGGGCACGTGCAGCAGCATCAGACAGATTCCTGTGAAGAACGCGTTCAGCAACGCGAGAATGGCGCGGGAGAACAGGAACGACGAGATCTGGCTCTGGCTCACCGTCCATACGAACAGGAATCGCCGCTGAGCCGCCGGAGCCATCCACTGGCATGCGGCACGACGCAGTTTCGGACCAGCCGCTGAAATGTAATACGTGGTCATGATTATCGTCATGAGGTTAATCAGGAACGAAAACAATCCCGACACCGTATTCAGCGCGGTACCCGCGAAATCAGTGACCCACGACGTTTGAATGTTCTTCAGAATCTCATTGCCGAGATTATTGATCTCAGGAAGCTGGAAATTCGCGTACTGACTGGCGAACTGGCACATCTGCTCATACAGGTCGGGCAGACCGTTCACCAAGGCGATCATCTGCTGCACGAACAGGTTGCCGAACAGTGTGAACAGCACGCCGAGCATCACGGCCAGCATCAGCAGCGAGAACAGCGACGCGAACGAACGTTTCCAGCCATGCTTGACCAGCGGCACCACCACCGGCTCCACCGCGAGCGCGATGAACAGCGAGACGATGATGTCGATCACCAGGTATTCGATTTTGCCCCAGCTGCGCCAGCAGAAAGTAAACCCCACAATGGCTATGGCGATGTATAGCAGCGCACGTCCCAGCCATTCCGGTGGTTTTCGGGGATCTCCTTTGGCTGGAAACAGGGTGCCGAGGTCCCATCGCTGTTCGCTGGTGTTCGCACCGTTTTCGCTCTGCGTATTGTTCATTCGCTGTTCGCTGTCGCTCATGGCTCCCTATTGTAGCGATAGGCGTCGTGTACAGGCTGAGCTATTGTGGTAGTTATGCTGAACGTTTCAATTGTCATCCCCGCTTGGAATGAAGAGGAGCGTATCAACGATTGCCTGTTGAATGCCACTAGGCAGACCGTGATGCCCCATGAAGTGATCGTTGTCGACAATCGTTCCACCGATTCGACGGTGGCCATGGTGGAGCAGTTCATCAAAGACCACCCGGAAGCACCCATCCGTCTGCTGCATCAGGATGAGGAGCAGGGGCTGATTCCGACGCGCGATTATGGTTTGAACCACGCCACCGGCGACATTCTGGGCCGTTTCGACGCCGATTGCATGATTCGCCCGGATTGGGTCGAAGTGGTGTCCGGCATTTTCACTGAGGACCCGGAGGCCATGGGTGCCACTGGTCCGGTGATGTATTACGATCTGCCGAGCCGCCATTTTGGTTTGCGTGGGGATAATTCCACACGCAAGCGTATTTACAAGGCCGATGGCGGCCAGCCGTTGCTGTTTGGCTCGAATATGGCGGTCCGCGCTTCAGCTTGGCGCGAAATTCTGACGAAGTGTGCCGAGACAAGGCCGATGTGATGCATGAGGATATCGATATTTCGCTGCATCTGCTGGGCAAGGATCTGAAAACCGTGTACTGCCCGCGTATGATCGCCGGCATCAGCGCCCGCCGTATGGACACGTCGCTCACGTCGTTCAACAATTACATGCGTCGTTTCAAGAACACGTTCGACGCGCATCCACAGCATTCGCGCAAGCATAAGCCGGAGATTCTGCTCACCGCGCTATATCCGGTGATGCATCTGCTGTATCCGGTATGGCAGAAGGTGCTTGACACCGCCGATATCAATCCTGCGGAGGCGGCGTGGATCAACGAGCAGATGGAATTGGCCGAGCAGGAAGGCCGCGAATGGTACGATGACACTCCCACCGATGAGGAGTGGAGCGAAAAGCACGAGTAATTCCAATACTTGCGATTGGTAATCACGGATTATTGTTTACATTATTTCGATTAATCCGTAATTTATGTGCAGATATAAAAATCGTGGTGCGAATGCTTTGTGAAGTTTCGCACCACGATTTTTAATGCTTTCAGCGATGTTCTCTCACAATCGGGTTTCACTGCAGATTCGCTGCATGCGATTGCCGATTCGTGAGAGTTTTCGCATTACATCAGGCTCTTGTAGATGGCGAGGATGTCTTCTTCGGTGGCCTGACGCGGGTTGCCCGGGGTGCACACGTCGTTGAAGGCGTCGTGGGCCAGTGCTTCCAGATCGGCTTCGGTTGCGCCGACTTCGGAGATGGTGGTCGGGTTCTTCAGGTCGACGGTGAGCTTGTGCACGGCCTGGACGGCTTCTTCGCGAACCGTCTCGAGATCGCCGGTGTAGGCATCTTCGACACCGAAGGCGTCGGCGATGTCGCGATACTTCTCGCCGGTGAAGTCCTTGTTGTATTCCATGACCGGTGCCAGCAGAATGCCGTTGGCAACGCCGTGGGCAACGCCGAGGCGGCCGCCCAGCGGGTGGGCCATGCCATGCACCAGACCGAGGCCGACGTTGGAGTAGGCCATGCCGGTGATGTAGGAGGCGTAGGCCATCTGCTCGCCTGCAGGAACGTCGCCGTCAGCGCTCTTGGCAAGGTTCTTGGCAATCATGCGGATGGTCTGCATGCTCAGGCAGTCGGACAGGCTCCAGCGCCCGGAGTGATGTAGCCTTCAATGGCGTGGGTCAGGGCGTCAAGACCGGTGGCGACCTTGAGGCCGCGCGGCATGGAGTCGGTCAGATCAGGATCGACGAAGGCGACGATCGGAATGTCGTGCGGGTCGACGGCCACGAACTTACGCTTGTTGGCGGTATCGGTGACCACATAGTTGATGGTGGTTTCCGAAGCGGTGCCTGCGGTGGTCGGCACGCCGAAGATCGGCACGGACGGGTTCTTGGTGTCGGCAACGCCTTCCAGGGAGAGCACATCGGCAAACTCCGGGTTGGCGGTGATGATGCCGATGCCCTTGCAGGTGTCTTGCGGGGAGCCGCCGCCCAGACCGATCAGGAAATCAGCACCGGATGCGGCGAACTTGGCAACGCCATCCTGAATGCATTCGACCGGCGGGTTCGGCTTGACGTTGTCGAAGACCTCGTACGGCATGCCTGCCTCATCAAGCACATCGGTGACCTTCTTGACGGTGCCGGTTTCCAGCAGTACCGGATCGGTGACGATGAACGCCTTGGTGAAGCCATGGGACTTGGCAACGCCCGGGATCTCCTTGATGGCGCCGCGACCGAAGTATGCAGTCTGGTTGAAAATCATGCGATAGACCATAGATGTCTCCTTTAAGCGACTGTGCTTGTTCGCCGTGTCATAGCAACCGTTGCCATGACCAACGATTCTCATCATAGACCCCATTTTGCGATTCGGCTGGAAATCGACACAACCTTTTCTGTGAGCGTTCTCACAAAATATGCGAACGCATCACACAAAAACGCATAAAACCAGACAATACGGCCTTATGACTCGAATAATTCCAGCTCGACCTGCGGCAGATCATCCTTGGAGAACACCCACATGGTCTCGTCTTTGGAACGTCGATCGGCGAAAATCGTAAGCAGGAACTTCTCTCCGTCGTTTCGCGTGTACCCGTACTGCAACACGCCGACCGACTCGACGCGGGCATGAATGAAGTCGTAATCCATAAGCAGGGAGAAACTGTCTTTGCAGAACGGCGCCACCAATCGTTCGCAATAGTCATGCAGCGCGCTTTTGAACGAACCGTCATGCGCGTCAAGCATCTTCTGGAAATAGTCGGGCACCATGATCGCACGCTGTGAGTCAGTACGCAGATTCACCATGCATGCGATTGAATAGCGTCCGTTCAAATGCCGCAGCAACGATTCCATATCCTGATTACGCACCAGAATGTCCTCAAGTTTTTTGTTGAGCCCGCGCAGCTGGCGTTTGCTGCCGCCTCGCACGTAGTATTCCTTCTTTTCGCGGCGCATCTCGTTTTCGGCCTGTTCGATGATTTTCGGCAGATCGGAGGTCGACTCGCTCGACGCTACGCCCACTGATATCTCGCAGCCTTGCGTATGCAAGCGCTCACGCATGTAGTTCAGCTGCTTGCGTGTCTGCGCTTCCGTATGCGCGGAACTGATTATCACGAATTCGTCGCCGCCGATGCGATACAACCGGTCATCGCCGAAGAACGCGCGCGCCGCGTCCGCGAACTCACACAACATGCGGTTGCCCTGCTTATGCCCGAGATGGTTGTTCACCTCGTGCAGGCCGATCATATCCGCATACACGCACACCACCGCCCCGATGTCGGCGCTCCGCAGCTGCTCCACATCGCTGTCGTATGCATTGCGGTTGAGCAATCCCGTCAAGGAGTCCTGCCGATAGATTTCCTTCATGTTCTTGGCGATTAGGTCGAGCGACGGGTCGAATCCGATCAGCACCACGGCCCACGGATTGGCCTCACTGCAATCAGGGGGTACCAGCATACCGAATGCGATCACGCTGGTTTTCGCCTCGACCTCGCTTCTAAAATATGTGAATTCCGATTTTTTCTTACTGAATAGTTGGTCGCGCAAATCAGACAATCGCGTGTGTTTCAGGAATTCTCCGGCATCATCTGGATGAATGATCCGTTCTGAAACCAATGCATGGCAGTAATCATGAAAATCATCCGCATACACGTCCGGAAGTTTCGGATCGCGTTTGATGGTGCGATATTCTCCCGTGATGAGATTCAGTCGGGACAGTTCCGCAACGCCCTTGTTAAGGATGTCAAAAATATGCGCCGACAATGACGACGATTCGAGCATGCTGCGGCCGTTCGTCGACATGCGGTAGTCGCGATGCATCAGATCTTTGGAGATATTCCAGAAATGCTGGTCATCCGGGCGGTGTTCCAGCAAATCCTCCATCTTTCCCACAGTGAGCGGACGGTAGAAATAATATCCTTGGATGTACATGCATCCCAGCTCACGCAGCTTGCTCACCTGTTCGGCGGTCTGCGCACCCTCCGCAATGATCGACAGTCTCAGCTGGTAGGCCATGTCGATCACGGATTCGATGATTTTCAAACCTTTCGCCGCATTGTCAGCATTCAGGTCAACGAATTTCATGTCGAGTTTGATGGCATCGACGTTGATGTCCTTCAACATGTTGAGTGACGAATACGCCGACCCAAAATCGTCCATCAGCACGGCAATGCCTCGCGCATGCAGGTCCCGAATGGTCTCTTCGACCACATCCATGTTATGTGCGATCGCACTTTCTGTGATCTCCACCTGCAGCAGGCGAGCATCGATGCTGAACCGATCGAGCAGGTCGCCAAGCACTCGCGCCACATCGATCGACTCGATATCCGTCATCGACACGTTGACGGACACCGGCACCAGATTGCGCCCCTCCCCATCCCAACGCGACAGCATTTCACACACGGAACGCCAGATGAACAAATCGAACCGCGTGACCATTGACTCACGTTCAAGCAGAGGAATGAATTCGCCGGGAGACACCAAGCCATATTCCGGATGATTCCAACGCACCAACGCCTCCGCACCCACGATTGCGCCGGTTTCAGCATTGCATTTGGGTTGCAGGTAGAAGCAGAATTCGTTGTTGTCAAACGCCTGGTTGATGTCGTCAAGAGAGAATCTGGGTACGATTTCGTCGTTGCTGGGCGCCCTGCCCGTGGATTCCAGCCGCGCGCCTGCGGCAACATCGAATTGATTACCCATGATACTCACCGTTGTACTGTATCAGCGTCACGTCTTCGACACCCTCAATGGCGCGAACGCGTTCCGCGAACGTCATGTCCTTATCATCACAGAATACTTCAACCGCCATTTCCGTGCGTTCGCCACGCATGGTTTTGGACTTTACGAAGAATTTGGTGCGTCCGAACGCGCGCGTGATCTCATCTCCCACTACATCGCCCACATAGTGGATCACCGCAATGTACACGCGCCCCTTGTCTTGACGCGAGTAGAACAGAGCCAGCATGCCGATCATCACCAATCCGGCAACAATCACCAGCACATACATGCCGGCGCCCGCCGCAATACCAGACGTGATCGCCCAGAACAAATACAACAGATCCATCGGATCCTTGACCGCGGTACGGTAGCGCACAATCGATAATGCACCGACCATACCAAGCGAAATCACAATATTCGTACTGATGGCCAGCGTGACCATGCAAGTGAGCACGCACATGCCCACCAACGTAACGGCAAAACTGCGCGAATACACCACACCCGTGTAGAAACGGCGGTACACGCAGTAAATGACGATGCCGACGATCAACGCCACCAGCAACGCCAGCGCCATTTTGGGCACATTGTATTGGCCGAAGGATTTCAGCACCGACTTTTTGATCATGTCATTGACACTCATATGGTTTCTTTCTCTCCTGCTTCCTTGATTCGTAACGTTTGTTTTTGCTGGAATGCCAGTCAACATGCCAGCCGATTACAGGCTTGGCTTTACAGGCTTGGCACGCTCCAGCCTTCCTGCCAGTAGTCGAATCCCCGCAAATACGAGGCTTTGTCGTAGCAGAGCACGTATTTCGAAGCCGATGTCAACTCCTGCGCCTTGCCGGGCAGCAGATCACGCACCACTTGCGGCAGGAACTCGGTGAATTTGACCTCCATCACCAGCTTGCCCGGCTCAAGCACGGGCAGTACCGGCAGTGTGGAGTCGAAAACATCGAATCCGCCGACCGCCGCACGCACGTTCATATCGAAGGTGATGCGTACGGTTCCGGCGTCAAGAATCCACGGTTCGCGCTCATAATCGACGATCACGCGAGGGCGCATCACATTGCACATGCATTCCACATAAAACTCGCGGCACAACTGATACTCGCTGTCACGCAGAAATTCGTAATCGCCGGCAAGAATACGGTCGAACTGCTCGTGCGTGAGCGGTGCATCCTCCTTGTAGATCCAACTGTCGCTTTTGCGTTTGCGTTCCAGTTTGATCACACGATCGCTGTAATCGTAGATGCGAATACGGTATTTCCTACGCAGCAGCACACCGTCGACTTTTTCCTGATATGCGGTGTTCCAATAATCGTCGAAATACAGGCTGCGAATCATATAGCCGCCGTTTTTCGCATGCTTGTCGAGGCCAAGCAGCGGCGCCATACGCACGTTCAAGTCGGCTTTTTGCGCGTATGAGATCAGATATTTGAGCTCATGACGGAACCGTTCCTTGGCTGTGCGCGGTGGAACGGATAATTCCTCGCCGACGCGATGTTTGATACGTTGCAGCAGCGACGTTCCGCGATTGCCACCATCACTGCACATTGGCATCCTCCACAATGCTGCCGTCGGCTTTCACATAGAAACACTTGGTGCCGTAGACCTTGTTGCCGTCGGTGACGTAGTAGTCAAACGCGTCCTGCGTCTCGCCTGATGCATTGCGCACGCTCACCTTGATGAAGTACTGGCCTTCACCAGGCATATCCATCACGGCTTCCGGCAATACGAGGTCGCTCTGTGTGAACACCACGTCTTTGCCTTCGTAATCCTTGGCCACGGTAACGCTATAGCGCAGATCCTCATCGTTGAAATCATAGGAGACATCCCAGCTGAGTTTGAGCTTGCCGTTGGTAGGAGTCGGCTTGCCGATATAGAACGGCATGGGCTTATTGAACCCGGTTCGGTACGTCTGGTAGTTCTGTTCGATTTCGCTATGCAATTGGTTTGCCACCGTGTCGTATTGGCTTGACGTCAGAGGCTCATGCATGGAGTCGGGCATCTTCCGCACGTATGGTTCAACGATGGAACGGTACCGCCGCACCATGGAATTGATGCGATCGGCGCTCATATACTTGTATTCGTCTTTCACGGCCTTGCCGAGCGCGGTTCGGAACGACTTGGTTTGCAGACAACGTCGGAACAGTATGTTGCCCCAATAGTTGCTGACACCGTTCTCCCAGCTTTGGCCCTCGGAACGTTGCCTGATCTCGTATTCCTTGCGCATGAGCATACCATCGTTATCCCAGTCGAGCAGGTAAAACGTATCCGAATTCGTGGGACTATACAGGTACATATTGCGGCTTTGCGTATCGATATTGCCGGTCAGCAATTGGAATGCCATCCAATATGCGAGATTTTCGGTATCGAAATATTTGCCGAGGATTTCGCTCATCGGCACTGAATAATCATTGAGATCGTTCAGCATGGCGATCAGTTTGGTATGGTCGTTGTCGCCTTTGATTTCCAGTTTTTCTTCGAATTTCGCTTGATCGTAGTCAGGATCATCGGCGAGTTTGATCACGTCTTCGTCTCGATAGAATTCGAAATAATTGACTTTGTACAGCTGTCCGTTTTTATCGAGTCCGTGCACCTGCAATGCGGTTTTGTTGAGCTGTTCGACTTGCGTGTACAGACCGTAATCGTCGAAGGAATCCGATCCGCTGGTCTCGTCTTTCACGTACAAGTGCACGAATTGCGTGCGCAGTCCCATCATCTGGTCGATGCCTTTGATGAGATCGTACGCCATTTTGTTACGGAAACGCAGACCTTCGCCCATATGCTTGTTCAATGCGATGGTACGCTGCCCACGCCACTTGCCTTTGCCGCTTTTCAACTCGATCTTGTAATTCTTCTGCTCGTTTTTGCTCGATGACTGGCCACGTATCTGCACGGTGGCGTTCGGCGCGCTTTCACCAAAACCAAGCTCCCCGGAAACCGGTCCTTGTTCGTCGCCGACCTGCAGCAAACCATTGACCTTGTAGCGGTCAACGCCCATGGCCGCATAGTCATCAACGGAATACTGGTTGATTTCACTCCAGCTATGGTCGGCGCCTTCCGACGAATTACCGCGCGATACCGTCAAATACATGGTTTCGACACCGCTGTCGTCATACACCTTGTATAACGATTCGTTGTCGCGCAAGTGTGCGCCGTCGATGCTTTGTTCAGCGCTTTTCTTGACTTGCTCATGCGTCTGTGACGAATCCGATGATTGCGATTGTTCATTATCGTTGGGTGATGAAGTCGCACATCCGGCGCAGGAAAGCACCGTCAGCATTGCCGTCAATGCCGCTATTTGCTGACAGCGTGGTAATGGCTTTTGTGTTGCGTCGGTTCCACCATGTCATGATTTACGATTCCTCCCGATTATGACATCCGTTTCTGCAATATTCGCCTTGTCAGAAGACCGTGCATGCCCTGAGCGATGCAATGATTGGTCGACCCGCTGTTCGCCATGTTCAAGCAGTATGCCCAGTTCGGTGAAACGTCCACGTTTCGTTTGCGCCACAATCGGCTGCTGCCCCAGCACTCGGTATGGCAGATTGTCGGTGTATGAGGCGAGCCGGAATGTCGCATATATGGCGAACAGCGATGCCCCCATCAGAAAACCGAAACCGAACAGCGACGTAGTGAAGAACTGTCCGATTACTGTGAACACAACCGTCGAACCCGCAAACAATGCCGACGCCGTCAACGCACCGGAATAATCGGTAAAATACAGCAGAATCAGCATCACGGTGTTGCCGACCGCATAAAGGGCATACCCCACGCAGAGCACACGGAAATATCCGTGCATCACATCGCTGAATCCTAAAGGAAGCGCGTTCAGCACTGTTTTTTCCAACGAAATCACGGCAGCGGTCACCAACAATTGCTTCAACGCCGTGTAATGCAATTCTCGATTGAGCACAGTCAGCATTTCATCTTCGGCAATGGTAATGTCTTTGACCGTGCCACCATCATTCAACAGACTGTAATACGACCGATATGTTGGGTAGAAATTGACCTCCACCGACACCACAAAATTCACCGTGGTGATCAGAATCGTCAAAAATGCAAGCATGGCGGGCACATCGTAATATGGCGCGCCATAAAACAAACCCTTCACCTTGATGCCGAGCGGACCGCACCAAGTGATCACCAAATGGGCGAACAGGCCGATGGTGGTCAGCAATCCGGTCAACGCCAACGGCAGAAACTGATCGACCCACTGCAAAAACAGCCACGGATGCTTACGACTTTGCGGAAAATAACGATGCAACAAGAGCACATCCCACACCAGCATCACACCATAGCCAAGCACCACTGCAAACAACAGCGACTCCACAGGAGGGCAGGCCAACGCAAGCAACACGCATGACGTAACGAACGCCACCAACACCGCAGCCACGAAAGAATACAGAATGCTTTTGTAATCCTTGATGGCCGTCAAATAGCTCATCGCATTCCAGTTGACGATCATTTCAAGAAACAGCCACAAACACAACGCGCCCTGCATCAACGTGGCACCGGAAAACAGCAGGAAAACCGTGTACAACACCGCGTCCACCACCAGCATGATGCCAGTAGACCCCCAGAACGACGGCAGAATCATCTTCTCATCGTGATCAAACAACATATCCGCCAGAAAACGGGTGACCGGCATCGACAGAAAACTCGTCAACACCAACGAGGCAAGCAGCGTGTAGGTGATCATGCATACGAGCAGATCGCGGTCGGGGCGGCCCACCTGCCACCAGCTGCTCACGATCAGCACGCCGAACTGCAGGAGTACACCCAACAGCATCGGACCAGCGCAAATCACGCCGGCATAGCCGTAGCTCGCAGCATCGCCATCAAGCCTCTACGGTGGAACAGTTTCTTCAGTTCAAATCCAATACCGGCCATATCAGCGCTCCAATCCGAACCGATTCAATCCGAACTGATCCGCGGTATCGCTATACAGCTTGCGATAATCGTCAAGCATGCGCTCATGCCGGTAATAGGCGTTCACACGGTTACGGCCAATCTGCCCCATGGTCTCACGCAGCGTGCGACTGGAACACATGCGTTCCATGGCTCGGCTCAGGCCCTCGCGGTACATCGGAGGCACGTAGAAGCCTGCCGTGCCGAAATCGTCGCCTTCCTCGCCTTCCAAAAGCTCACGGCAGCAGCCGACGTCAGTGGTCACGCAGGGGCGTGCGGCTGCGAACGATTCCAGCACCGACAGCGGCTGGCCTTCGGAAATGCTGGTCAACACGGTGAAATCAAGCTTGCGCATGTATTCGACCACGTTCACACGGCCGGTGAACTCAAGATTGCGCACACCCAACTGTTCCACAAGCTCATAGCATTCGTCGGCATACTCCTGATCGTCAACACCGCCGAGAATATGCAAGCGCACATTGTCGACGCGAGAGGAAAGCTCATGGAACGCGTGAATCAGGGTTTTCACATCTTTGATGGGCGCCATGCGCACCACCGCGCCGATATCAACCCAACCGTCGTCGGGTTTGAAAGGAATATCGCAGAAACGTTCGTATTGAATGCCATTGGGAATCACCTGACAGGCATCGGCGGGCGCACCCATGCCAATTTGGATAAGACGGGCACGACCGAACAAGCTGGTGATGCGCCACGCACGATGGTAGATCTGTTCCGAAAGCATGTAGAAGAAGCGGATCCAACGCGGCCGGAACGCCGGCAGCACCCATTCGGCGGAAATGATTTCCTCTTCGCGTTCACGCGTATAAATGCCATGTTCCGTAAGCAATACCGGTGCATGGTTGATACCCCCCCAAACAAGCCAACAATCCGCCATATCCAGTGGAAATCGCATGGTAGATCTGCGCTTCCGGCACTTCGCTGCCCATCAAGTACAACACCGGCAGCAACATGGAGCGCACGGTATGGAAAGCGTCGGCGTAGGCCGCATACGGATATTCTTCCATGCAGATTTGCGTAAACAAGTCGATGAATTCACGGCTTTGCAGGAACGACAGCGGATGCACGCCTCTGGTGTGGAACAGGTTGAACAGCACATCCCAATCCGGGCTGCCAAGATTCACCAGTTCGCGCAATGACCGCAATTCCTCTTCGGTGAACGACACTTGCGCTCGTTCACCGCTCAGACGCAAGGCGTCGTCGAGGAACACCTCATGCACTTCCACCACATTGTCGGGCAGGTCATATACGAATTTGCCGCGGTCTTCGGCTTTGGCGCCGATCACCCACAATACGAACTCGTGCTCTTTCATCGCTTCGATATAACTGTGCATCCACGTGGACACTCCACCATGCACGTACGGGTAGCATCCTTCCAAAACCAGGCAGATTCTCATGCCTCTCCCCCAGTCTTGCGTTCGATATGAACCGTGGCGTTCGTAGCTTTGAGCAGATACAAGTTGCCGGTCAGCTTGGTGAGGCTTCCGCCACGAACCCTGCCAGGCGTGCCATTGTTGGCACGGAACATGAGCCACCCTTGATCGGTGAGGTTGCCAAGTTTCAGATCCCAACCATCGTCGGACGTTTCCATCGAAACGGTCAATCCCGAAAAACGTTGGATGGCTGCGGCACATTCCGTGCCTGTCCGCATACGAATGGACGGTGCCGACGATTCCAGCCAGTCAAGATAGTTTTCCAATCCCTGGTAGTACTTCTTCCATCCTTCTTTCGCTCCACGATCTTCATCAAGCAAATCGTCGGGATGCATGAAGTGCGTGCTCACATAGTGCATGTTCAGTTCGGAAACCGCGGCAAGACGCATGTACATGTCGCCCACCATGCCGCCGGACACGATACGTGGAGCCTCCACCACGCCATCGGCCGCAACACCGAACTCCTGCACGTACGTCAAGGAACTGTCGGAAGGCATGTACGTACTGGCGATGGCGCGAATCTGCGACACATCCTCGCCTATGATCTTCCGTCCTTCTTGGGAGAGGATATTCGACGGCGGCACGTATACCGACGATGTTGCGGCAGGCAATACGTCTTTCTGGAATGCGATCAGTTCGTTCAACGAATCGACGATGGCTTTGCGATTCGGCCACTGCACATACGCGTATTCCTTACCGTAATCCGTATTCGGCAACACCAACGGCTGATGGTTGTACCCGTGATATCCGATTTCGCCGTTTTGCCGAAGCAGCAATCCTCCGTAATACTCGAATTGTGCGCCGTCCGTCTGCCGTACCGGATCATCCTTGGTGTCATCGCCGTAATTCTCAATCATCACACCGGTGAAACGAATACCGTACCGTTCCGCAAGACGCACCAAATCCGGCCACCATACTTGAGAATAGAATTCAGCAATACTCATGTTGTAGTCACGTTTGATGTATTTGCCATTGCCGGACGGTACCGGAGAGGGAAAATCATCCAAGTAGAACGCCGCGCTGTTGATCACCGGATAGGCCGTGGCAGAACCGAGCAGGCTGAACGCCGAAGCGTAAAATCCTCGAAACACCTTGCCGTAAATACCGATATTGCACACCACAGCCGAACCTGAATTCACGAACGTGCTCCAAATCAACGGTGTGCGCCCATTACTGCTGACGGCCTTGACCTGTGCGCGATCATTCAATGCGACACTCAGCGACGATTCAAACGGATCGCTGAATGTGTATGTCTGGCCGCCGCCCAACATGAAATCCTTGGAGGGTGTAATGCCCTTAGTCAGCACATATTCGTATGCGGACGATTCAATGCCGATCTGCGGGCCGATCACATCCAAATAGCCGGTTTTTCGGGAGTCATGGCAAACATGACTCCTCCGCCTTTTTTGGCCCATTGCATGATTTGCAGCACATGCTCGCCCAGACGGTCGAGATTAGGCATGGCCACCACTATGGTGCTGTAGTGAGTCAACGCTGGAAATTCAGCGTTTTCGTCAGCCACGTCAACCGTAGTGGTGGGGACTTTCATATCAAGCAGAATCTGGTCGAGCATGGCTTCGGCATCGCTGACGCCCTCCTGCGAACTGTCGACCACCAACAGATTCGTAGCTTTTTCGCCAGCGATGGCATTGGCTGCAGGAATGGCTTTGTTTCGATCCAAATACGTGATGTCGAACCGCGTGACACCGTAATGCACGCCCAAGCTTTCCACCAGCAACACCAATGCGATGGCCATGAACACGGCCCACACTTTGACCAAACCTTGCCAGCGGAATCGTTTCCACTTGGCCAACACGTCTGACAGGAATCCTCTGATCATGCGCGTTCAGCCTCCTTGGTTCCGGTCCAGAACCGCAGCACACGTCTTCCTTGGCCACCGAGATAAATATGCTTGCTTTCGATCTGCTGAACAGTGTGGCGCAACGCATCGCCATCATTGCGTGCGGCATCGAGTCGTAGACGCATCAGCCATACATCGCCTTGATCCGGCCACTGTTCCATAGCGCCGTCAATGGTGTGCGCGGCATCATCAAAGAGTCCAAGATCGATTTGCATTTGCGCAAGACGGCACGCAACGTAATAATCGCCATGTTGGCGAAGTCGTTCCTGCAATACTTCGGCATATCGCTGCTTCTGCAACTGCAATGCGTATCCTTGCGCAATACCGGAATTGATATATCGTTCCAGCGCATCGCAATAGCGTTCCAACATCGTTTCGGAATTTCGATGCTGCAGATAATCGTTGCGGCAGCGCTGCAATGCAAGATCTTCCTTGGCACTGATCTGTGCCATGGCGGTAGCCGCGTAATGCACGACCTCCACATCCTCATTCAGTCGGGCCTGCGACAGCACATCGATATAATGGCTGGGATTGTCGTTGAGAATGGACATCACCAGACTGCGACGCTGACTCGAATCGTTGACGATCAACGCCTCTTCCAGCGGCACGGTATTGGCGAAATCGGCTCGTTCCTCAACGAGAATGCTTCGACGTTCCTCATCGTCCACGCGCATCTGTTCGAGATCTGGAGCCGTATGCTCGCCCGCACGAATCAGCGTACGCACATGCAGCAAGAGCACGCATAACGGCCCCCACAGCGGCACCAACAGCATAAAAGGAAGCAGACGCCCTTCCACACGAAGCACGCCAAAACGAGACAATACGCACATCAGCACGCATACCAGCACATGTATGACGATAAGCAGCATCGTCACTACCGTTGTGTTCATGCCGTGCCGCCTTCGTGCGATTCGGCGGCCACTTGTTCCGAAGCCTCATCCAGCAGCGCGTCTTCCTCTTGCCCGGAAACGCGTGTCACATGCAATCCAGCTTGGGCCAAACGCTTGTTGATGATAGGCAGCTCATGCTTGCCGGCCTGGTTCATCAACACATACACGTTGCCGTCTTGCAGTACACCCGCCTCGTCCGTCTGACGAATGGCCCCCATGAGACGGCTGCCATTGTCTTGCCAAGCATCATCCACACGCAGCAGCAGGTGATCGCCCATATGGTCGTGCTTGAGTTCGTTGGCGGCAAGCACTTTGGGTAGAAACGCCCGAGTGTTCAGGAATTCGGTGCCCGGCACCAGCATCGCCTGACGCGCCACATTCTCATAGTCGAACGCACGCACCATCGCGGATTCCACCAAGCCGCACATGATGGTGAACAGGTTCTGGAAGTACAGATTCATTTGGTCGGGCTGCGCTTTGGCAAGCACAATCACCACGGCCAGCTTGCCATCGGCATGCACGCCTGCCGCATACATCGGAAGGTCCGGTTCGAGATTGCGGTTCACCCACAATCCACCATGATCCAAAGCTGTAATAATGTTGGCATAATTCTCAAGCAGCGCCGACTTGCTGAACAGGGATTCGGTTTGCGGACTCGCAGCCATCAAACGCGCGAATCGACCGCCGCTGTCAATGCGGTAAACACCGAAACTATCGCCGCCCAATGTGTCTTGCATAATGCGAATGGTCGTGTGATACAGCTTTTGCGGCTGCACTTCGTCCAATTCACGTGTCATCGCATACATTTTGCCGAAACTGTCACGCCTGCCGATAATCTGCCCGCGCAGCATACGACGATCATCGAGCACATCGTGGTACAGGTCACGCAGGAACGCAAGTCGTTCACGCAGCAAACTGTTTTCGTCACGCATGAATCGCAGGTTTTCGCGATTACGCAGCTGCACATACCCGCATACTGCGCCGGCAACGAAATACACCACAAACGCAAGCCAGTTCGACGTGTCGTAAAACAGCGGAGCGAATGAAGCGCCCTTCGATGCATACGACAACGCCATGCCGACACATGCGAGCACGGCCGCGAACACGCCTGCGTTCAGTCCGTGCATCGTGCCGACGATCACCACGAAAAACAGGCGCAAATCCACGGTTCCCAACTGGCTGTTGCCTTGTACCGCGGTGCGAAGCAGTTCTTCCAATATGAACGCGATGAAGATTTCGATTGCGATCCATGGTTTTGAATGGTTGCGTAGAAAATCCCAGACCGGGTGCTTCTTGGATTGTTCCTGAGCACGCGCTTCTTTCCAGCGCTGAAGCACAGGGGGAAGATCCTGTTTGAGCGAATATCGCGGCGACCAGCCATAGCGCAATCGCAGCACATGATCGTCTGCTGGGTAATGTTGGGGTCTGTCTTCGCCAAAAGTCACCGATAATCCGGGAAATGCCGCGCTGATCGCATCAGCCAAATCACCGTATGTGAAGTCGAACACGTTGGGCACATGGAAGATTTCGCTTTCGGCGGTCCAATCGTCGAACATGCGGTAGATCAGTTCGGCAAGATCGTCGGCGCAGAGAAAGCATGTCTGTTGCTGTTTGCGTTCGCAGAATGAGATCGACCCTGCCGATGCCTGTTCGAACAGTCTGCCGAAATATGCGGTTGCTCCATTGCGCTCGGGTGCATACAAGTATGGACAGCGAATGATTTTCGCTTCCAGACGGTAGGTGCGCGCGTAATACAGGCAGAGTTCTTCCGACGCTCGAGACATCAGACTTTTGCTGGTATCACGTACGTCGGCGTTTTCCGGATAGGTGAATTCGGATTCCGGTCCGCATACCATCAGCATTTGCGTGGATCTGTTACGTATGGCGTGCAGCAATCTGCGAAGATATCCGAGATCGCCGTCACGCTCACTTCGCGGGGTGAGGCCTTCGGAAAAGAATACGATGCGATCGAATTCGTATGTGGTAAGAGTTTCGGCAAGGGTGTTGGCGTCAGACATGTTGACGATTCTGAGACGGTCATTGCCGTCTACGGTGCCTTCTCGTTCCGCTATCACCACATGGTCTCGGGGAAAGGAATGCTGAATCCACTGCTTGGTAATGAAGTCGGTGTTGCCGACCAGAAGCACTTCCATGCCGCCACCCCAGCGAATACTCCCTTAACGGGGTTACGGCATAACTCTGCCCACAAACCCCCATTGTTACTGCCTTACGGTGTTCCAGTGTAGCCAAACAGCAGACAGACTCCCCCTCTAACGGAGGTTTTCTTAGTCATTTCTCAGTAACTCGCAAGTCAACATGACTTGCGTCGACCATTTTAGGGGGCTTACCCGCAATGCGAGCGCGTATTCAACCAACAGCCGGCATCAGTGCTTGGCGCTAGACATACGGCCGCAATCGTCATACGTGTGGGCAAAAACAAAGAAACCTCGGATGTTTCCGAGGTTTCAAAGCCATGGTGGCTCCGAGCGGCATCGATCCGCTGACCTAACGATTTTCAGTCGTTCGCTCTACCAACTGAGCTACAGAGCCATGAACAGGAATCTGTTCGAGCGACCCCGGCCGGACTTGAACCGGTGACCTCCGCCGTGACAGGGCGGCGCTCTAACCAACTGAGCTACGGGGCCATTGCCACCTTGTTACCAAGGTAAGTACCCCCTGAGAGAGTCGAACTCTCGTTGTCAGATTGAAAGTCTGGTGTCCTAACCGTTAGACGAAGGGGGCGCTTTCAGCGTTTCCGCGTGACAACTCGCTTAACTATACGCGAATCCTCAGAACATGCAAATCTCGGCGTGTCGCAGCGTCGCAAAATCGCCATCAACCCGTTGCCAAAGTGCTGAAAATCGTTGAAATCAAGCCATTTCAGCACTTCAACAACAGACCAACCGGCACTATACGCAGCGATAGGTGAAGTCATGAATCACACGACCGGCAGCAAGTCCTTTTTTCTCAAAATTCGTGAGAATTCGTCCGGAAAAACGCTCGGATTCGGTGAAATCGGCGTGTCGCAGACCGGCCGCTTCGTCGGCATTTCCCTTGCCAACATGCTCGACCGGCAAACTCACCGTAAGCATGCCGTCATTATGGAATCCTTCAAGACCATCCATCACCTCATGCACATGCAATGCATAGTCTTCGATGTCGGTGGCGATACGCCACACTCCCCCATCCCGCAACGTGCGATGAATCTCGCCGGCAAGCTCCGGCTGCACGATACGACGCTTGTGGTGGCGCATCTTGGGCCACGGATCAGGGAAGAAGGTCCATACTTCAGCGATCGATCCATCCGCCGCGGCTTTGAAGAGCTCAGGAGCGTTGACCTGCGCGATGCGCAGATTGGTCAGGCCTTGCTTGCCTGCGAGCAGCATGGTATGCGCCACGCCCGGATCATAGACCTCAAGCGCCAGGAAGTTCATATCGGGGTGTTCAGCAGCGGCCGCAACAACGTTTTCCCCCTGGCCGGTACCGATTTCCACAATCAGAGGATTGACATTGCCCCACACATCCGCGATATACGCCCGATCGAACACCAGATCGCCTCGCACATCAAGCGACCCCTCGCCCGCGTTGATTTTCAGCAGATACGTATCTGCATAGGCATCCCATGCACGCTGCAAGCGTGCGTCGAGCCTGGCGGAACGACGCACGAAGGACAACACCTTGCGCCCATACAAGGCAGGACGCTGGCCAGCATCAGCCCGTTGTTCATCTTGCGTTTTTGACATATTTTGTTCGTTTTCGCCGTTAACTTGATTTTCAGTCGGCGTGTTCACATCTTCTTGCATACCCTAATTTATAGAGGAAACGCAGGAAAGGGTCGATTATGTGCGTTCCTGTTCATGTGTTATACTCAAATTGTTCAAAAGGTAACAAACTAGAGCAAAAGTGAACAACGTTCGTTGGACGTTTGTTTTTCGAACCAAAGCGCTTTAACGCTCATTTTGGAGGAAAGGACAGAACATGACAGTTCTCGTCACTGGTGGGTGCGGCTACATCGGCGCTCACGTCGTCCACGCTCTTCACCAGGCCGGCGAACAGGTCGTCGTCGTTGACGATCTGAGCTACGGCAAGCCAACCCGCATCGAAGGCTCCCGCCTGTACGGCATGGATATCGCCGCACCGGGTGCCGGCGAACGCCTCGCCGAAATCATGAAGGCCGAAGGCGTCGATTCCGTCATCCACTTCGCAGCCCGCAAGCAGGTCGGCGAATCCGTTGAAAAGCCGCTGTGGTACTACCAGCAGAACATCAACGGCATGCTCAACGTGCTCATCGGCATGCGCGACTCCGGCGCCAAGAAGCTCGTCTTCTCCTCTTCCGCAGCCACCTACGGCGTTCCGCCGGTCGACGTGGTTCCGGAAGACGTCGTTCCGATGCTGCCGATCAACCCGTACGGCCAGACCAAGCTGTTCGGCGAGTGGATGGCACGCGCCTGCGAAGAGCCGTACGGCATTCGCTTCTGCGGCCTGCGCTATTTCAACGTGGCCGGCTGCGGCCCGGTCGAGCTTGAGGATCCGGCAATCCTGAACCTCATCCCGATGCTGTTCGACCGTCTGAAGAAGGGCAAGGCCCCTGCGATCTTCGGCGACGACTACCCGACTCCGGATGGCACCTGCGTGCGCGACTACATCCACGTCTCCGATCTGGCCGACGCCCACATCGCCGCCCTGAAGTATCTGGACCGCGATGAACGCAAGTACGACGCCTTCAACGTCGGCACCGGCGAAGGCACCTCCGTGCGTCAGATCGTCGATGAGGTCAAGAAGGTCACCGGCCTGCCGTTCGAAGAGACCGTCATGGCCCGTCGCGCAGGCGATCCGCCGCACCTGATCGGCTCCCCGAAGCGCATCAACGAAGAGATGGGCTGGCACGCACAGTACAACGTCGAAGACATCGTGAAGTCCGCTTGGGATGCATGGCAGGCCAATCCGGAACACCACATCGACGTCGAGACCTGGAAACAGACCGACTGATTCCACCAGCAATTCGTAGTGTCGTGAGCGACAACACGGCACCGCAACGGTAACGGCCGGTCGCATATGAGAAGTTTTCCCCTCATATGCGACCGGCCGTTGCTTTTCTTCCCTACTACTGCCGCAGTTTAAGCAAATACTTTCTTTCAGCAATTCATACGAATATTCATCGATGACACGCCGAAATTTGCACGATAGCGACTTTGCCGTAATATATCTATCTGTTGCCAGTCGCAAGGCTGAAACAACGGCCCCGTAGCTCAGTTGGTTAGAGCGCCGCCCTGTCACGGCGGAGGTCACCGGTTCAAGTCCGGCCGGGGTCGCTTTTTTATTTTTCATTTCTATTTTTCTCTGATTTACATCAATTGCGCAATATTACTTTTGCAATCTCTTGCGATTCTTAAGATCTTTCGAAATCATTGAAATCATACGGATACAAGAAAGCCCGGCTCTTGCGAACCGGGCTTTTCGACGGAAAAATCGTATGCAATCGTCAGAGCTGCCGCTCAACCCAATCAACGATGAACGGGGCCACTTCCTCAATCTGGTCAATCGCCACTTCGAATTCGCGGGCGCCGCCATACCAAGGATCGACCAAATCAATCTCACTTTCGTAGCCTGCGACAGGCTTGGCAAGATTCGGATCGAAACTACGGTACATATGCACGTTCTCACGCTTGGCCTGCGGCAGCTGACGCAGTAGCGCACGCATATGCGAAGCGGTCATCGGCAGAAACAGGTCGGTACGCTCGATCTCATCGCGGGTGATGCGATGGGCGAAATGATGTGCCGGCAGCTCATATCCACGCTCACGGAGCACCTTGACGGCACGACGATCGATCGGATTGCCATACTCTTCGTCGCTCACGCCACTGGACTCGACGTTGACCTTGTCGGCAAGGCCACGACGCTCGAATTCAGTGCGCAGAATGATTTCGGCCATGGGAGAACGGCAGATATTACCGGTACACACGGTCATCACGGTATACATACGGTTACTCCTCGCGATTCTTCGCATACGTCATGAAACGGAATCCGGCGATATCTCCGGAACCCTTCCGCGTGTTCTGCCACACGCCCTCTTCAAGCACCTTCCAAGCGCCGGATTCCACCAGCGACTTCACGTCGGGCGCGTAGGTATCGGCATCGGCATGCATGCTGATCTGCGTCACATACGCCTTGTCCGCAAATGGCATGGCCTCACGGAACAGCTGGCCGCCACCGATAATCCAGATTTCGCTGCGGTCAAGACCGTCATCCGGAATGGCTTCCTGTCGTGCCAGATCAAGCGCATCATCCAGACTGTCGACCACGGTCGCTCCCGGCGCAGTGTAAGCCGGATCACGCGAAACCACGATATTGTCGCGATTCGGCAGCGGACGATACTTCGGGCTCAGGGACTCCCACGTCTTACGCCCCATAATGACCGGATGCGAGACGGTAAGCTCCTTGAAACGCCTCATATCCTCGGGCAGATGCCATGGCATGCCACCCTCGAATCCGATGGCGCCGTCATGACCTTCCTTGTCACAGGCCTGCGCCCAAATCAGATTCACCGAGAACGTCTTGGGGAAATCATCGCCCCAATCCTCCTCGTCCTCAAGCCCGGCAAGTCCGGGCTCGGGTTCGTGATAGCCACTGCGGCTACTGTCATGCTCCATTTCACTCACTCCTTGCAGTCGAACTAGGGTCAGTAGTCTAACGTCTGGCGACGACTCTCAGACCGCCACCGGCGCCTTGATGGTTGGATGGTGCTGGTAGCCGACGATTTCAAAATCACTGTAATCGTAATCGAACAGCGAATCGGCTTTGTTAATACGGATCTGCGGATACGGGTATGGATCGCGGCTCAACTGCTCCAACACCTGGTCGATGTGATTGTCGTACACGTGGCAGTCGCCACCCGTCCACACGAACTCCCCCGGCTGCAGTCCCGCCTGCTGAGCGATCATCAACGTCAACAGCGAATAGGATGCGATATTGAACGGTACGCCGAGGAACATGTCGCAGGAACGCTGATATAGCTGGCACGAAAGTTTGCCATCCGCCACGTAGAACTGGAAGAGCGCGTGGCATGGCGGCAACGCCATATTCTCCACTTCGGCAGGATTCCAAGCGGACACGACCATACGACGAGAATCCGGGTGATTCTCGACAAGATCAAGCACATTGCTGATCTGATCGATGGTACGGTTCGGATCATCGGGCGTGGGCGCCGGCCAGCTACGCCACTGCGCGCCGTATACGGGACCCAAATCGCCGTTCTCATCGGCCCATTCGTCCCAAATATGCACATTGCGCTCCTGCAGCCAACGCACGTTCGTGGAACCTTTCAGGAACCATAGCAGCTCATAGGCAAGTCCCTTGAAAAACACCGTCTTCGTCGTGAGCAGCGGAAAATACTCGCTCAGGTCGAATCGCATCTGCTGGCCGAACAGGCTGACGGTACCAGTGCCCGTACGATCGGACTTCAACGTGCCTTCCGTCAGGATCTTGCGCACAAGGTCTTCATATGGCATGGGAATGTCGGTTTCCGGGCGTGCCGGAATACGGGTACGGATATCTGCAAGTTGTTCAGGTGTCAAAGCCATGGTTGCAAGCTTAACAGTACAGAACGGCAGGTCAAGCATATGCCACCCGCGCGTTGATTGTTTACGCTTTTCGGAATGCCTCCTAGCGAACAGGCATCAATGGATTACATTAGGTATGTAGGAGAGGAGCGAACGGCGCTCCCGGCAAGACGATGAGGAGTTCACCATGGGCAAAAGACTGTGGGTCGAGCGTAACAAAGACGGTTCTTGGGATGCTTTCGGCGAGGATGGCGCGCATATCAAGTTCGGCAAGGGTCGTGGACAGTTCACGCCGGGCGACCTGATGAAGATCGCGCTGGCCGGTTGCGCCGCACTGTCAAGCCAGTTCGCCATCGAGCATACGCTGGGCGAGGGCAAGGGCGCGAAAATCGTTGTGGACGGCACCTATGACGCCGACAATGACGCATACATCGGTTTCGACGAACAGGTGGTCATCGACGCCACCGACGCCGGTCTGAGCGATGAGGATGCGGCAAAGCTTAAGGAACGCGTCACTCGTCATATCGACAAGGGCTGCACGGTGAAGCATACGTACGTGGAGAAGACTCCGGTCCGCATGGACGTCACCATCAAGCACTGACGTTTTCTTTTTTTAAAAAGAACGATTGCAACGCTTTTCGCAGTGTTGCAATCGCCTTTTTATATGTACCTGTTGAATTTACTGACGATCGGGATCGATCTTGGTTTCGATGGCTTCGACCACATCCGGCTCGGCCTTGGAAACCGGCACCTCCTCGACACCCTTGATATCGTCAAGAGCCTTCGGCTTGACTTCCGCCGGCGAGCTCGGAACCGTGTCAAGACGGGTTTCCGCAGCCTCGACATACTTGCGGGGCACCACATACACCGGGCCGACCGCGTGCTGCAGCAAGCCCTGGCTGGTGGAGCCGAGCAGCAGGCCAGTGAAGCCGCCGCGACCACGGGAACCGACCACGACGACGTCGTGATCATAGCTGGCCTTGGTCAGCGCGCCAACCGCCGGGCCAGGCACGATCTGCTTGTTGATCTTCAAATCCGGATGGGCTTCCTCAAGCGGCTTGATACGCACTTCCAGATCATCCTTGAACGAGGCCATCACACCTTCGTCGTCGGAACCCTTCATGTTCGGCACCGCGGAAATAACATCCAGCTCGGCATCCCATGCAGCGGCGAAATTCGCCGCGATCTCCAGCGCCTTCAAACCCCACTTGGATTCGTCGGAGCCGACGGCCACCTTGGTGATGGTGTTGTTCAAGTGCATCAGATTGCCGTCATCGTCAGTGTACGGCACCACTACGATCGGGCAGTATGCATACGCCGGCAGACTGGAGCTGGTCGTGCCCAGCAGACGTTCCGCCAGACCGCCTTTGCCGCGATTGCCGATGACGATGAGATTGTAGTTACGAGACAGTTCCACGAATACGGAAGCCGGATCGCCCGTAACAATAAGCGTGGTAGCCTCAACACCCTGCTCGTCGGCGATGGCCTTGGCCTTCGAAAGAATCTCCTGCGCGTCGCTATGGGCCGCATTGTCATCCCCCATGGCGGTGTATGTCGCGTCGAAGGAAACAGCGGCATAGCTCGGCAACGAGTATGCGCATACGATCTGCAGCGTCAGTCCCGCATGCTTCGCATAGTTCGCAGCCCACCAAGTGGCCTTATAGCTGGCGTGGGATCCATCAACACCAACGAGGATTGCCTTGTCGTTAATCATGGACGACCTCCTTGAATCACCTCGGCAACGCGACCATGCGTCGCCTCTAGGCTCCACCATACCGCGCGACATGCGGTTTTGTCAGTAACGACTCGGTCTTTTCCATACAAAAAGGCGTATCCCCGAAAGGATACGCCTTAAAAATCAAACCGTATGTTCACTCAGAGCACACGACGAATCGCATAGCCACCTGAGAACACGGCCAGCGAAGTGACCTGCGTTCCCTGAGCCGGATTCAGCGCGTTGATCACCATGCCGTTGCCAATATAGATCGCGGCATGCTGAGTATTGACGATGATATCCCCAGGAGCTGCTTCGGCAATGCTTCCAACTGCCGTTCCAACGCTCATCTGGGCACCAGAATAATGCGGCAGGCTTACCCCGAACTGGGCGAACACCCACTGTACGAAACCAGAGCAATCCCAGCCGGACGGAGTATTGCCTCCGGCCACGTAAGGATAGCCTTGGAACTGCAGAGCGTAGTCGGCCAGAGCCTGCCCAGTGGCACTCGCGGGAGCCGTAGGAACGCTGATGGAAGCACGATCGGAAGAACGACTGGCAGCCTGAGATTCAGCCTGTGCCTGAGCTTGGGCCGCCTGTGCTTGAGCTTCGGCCTCAGCCTGCTCCTGAGCCTTCTGGTCCTTTTCCGCCTGAGACTCGGTCTGGGGAACATCCAAGCTTTCGATGCCACCCCAATCGGCGTTAGATTCAACATCCGTGGATGTGTGCTCGGCGAGAAAATCACGCTTAGCCGCGGTGGTCTTCGGGAAAGAACGTGTAGCGGTTACCGTGGTATCAGCCATAGCACCGCCTGCGCTTGCGGCGGGAACCGCCGCACCCAACAAGGCAGATACAGCAACAACGGCGAAGATACTCGTGAAACGTTTAGCAATATTCATCGTGTCTGAAGCTACCATACACGTTCCCCCGCAGCAGAACAGCAAGATAACCAGAACAGTGTCATATCACGCGACACGCCGACGCAATCACGCTACGCCAAAAAAGTGACGGCAAGCGCAGATTAACGAAAACAGAGAAATCAGTAATGGATATATGTCAACTGCGAAGCTTCCTGCGCAGTGAACGTACGATCGGAAATCACGCCAAGACCCTTGACGTTGGATTCCGAAATCTTAATCGAACCGTCGGCATTCACTCCTTCGACAATCGCGACATGCCCGTAATAGCTGTCCGCGCCCATTTGGCCTGGAGCGAATACCACAATATCGCCAACGTGACGTGCCGTATTGTCAACCCAATAGCCGAGAGCGCGAGCGGAATCACCCCAACTCCGCGCATCACCAAAATGGCTTCCGGCAGGCAGGCCAAGCTGTGCACGACGGGTATACGCCCACCATGTGCACTGACCGTATGGATAGTCATTGCCGGTATCACCGGTGCCGTGGTTCGGATTGAAGCCCGAAGGAAGAAGACCGGCGTCCTGATCCATGAGAACGGCGACATTGGGATTGTCGGCAATGGACTTTGACAGAAGATTCGTGTCCATGGAGGAACTGGTTTCGCCAAGCTGCCAATCACCGCTATTGCTGGTGGAGGCCAGAGCGTCTAGATCGCTACGGGACTCGGAACGGGATGCCGCATCGTCGGAGACACGCTTCATCTGCGTGGTAGTGGCGGCATTGTCGGCAAAAGTCATTTCAGACGCATTCTGCTGGCCGACCGCCATGGCAGTGGCCGCGGTGCCGACCAGCGCGGCCAGCGATGCGGAAGCCATGAATGCGGAGCGACGACCGGCCGCACGAGCGGCTTCACGCATGGCGCGGCGGCTCATCGGAGCCACTTCATTCAGCTTTTCGGCAACCGCAGGCTCAAGACCTACAACGGCACCCCCACCATTTGCCAGCTGGACCATACGAACGGCCTTGGCGGTGTGGGAACCGCGGCTCGAGGTGAACAGCGCCTTGGCAACGCTGAAACGCTCATTCGAAACCTTGGCAGCTTTATGCGCCGCATGCCTCATATATCAACACTCCTTGCGGATTACTTCAACCACAGCAGGCTTATGACCGCGTGGTTACAGAACCGTCACGGAAGCTCAGGCTACACCGACACCGGGATATCGCAGTCATCATCGCCACGTCATGGTTCCGAAAAGCGGTCATCACCACGCACAATCCGACCATCTGACTACCCTAGGTTGTCATGACGAACACTGTGACCATTCCTTCCAACGTGCTTCCGGAAGACGGACGTTTCGGCTCAGGGCCGACCAAAATCCGCCCGGAGCAAATCCAAGCGCTCGATAAGGGAGCCCGTAATCTTCTGGGAACCTCCCATCGACAGACCCCCATCAAGCAGGTGGTCGGCTCAATCCGCGAAGGACTGTCCGAATTCTTCCAGATTCCCGATGGCTACGAAGTGGTGCTGGGCAACGGCGGAGCCAGCGCGTTCTGGGATATCGCCTGCGCCTCGCTGATCACCCGCAAGGCCGCATTCGGCACGTACGGCTCATTCAGCTCGAAGTTCGCCAAGTCAGCGCAATCCGCACCGTTCCTTGAGGAGCCGGAGATTTTCGCAGGAGAGCCGGGAACATATCGCCTGCCTGAGCTCACGGAATACGTGGACACTTATTGCTGGGCCCACAATGAGACTTCCACCGGCGTTGCCGCACCGATCAAACGCATCGCAGGCACCAAGGAGCAGGGTGCGCTCACGTTGATCGACGCCACCAGTGGCGCCGGCGCGCTGCCGGTCGACATCAGCCAGACCGACGCCTACTATTTCTCGCCGCAAAAAGCTTTCGGATCCGATGGCGGACTATGGATTGCCGTACTCTCCCCCGCTGCAATCGAACGCGCCTACGGCATCGCCAAAAGCGTGGATCTTCCGGGCGCACGCCGCTGGATTCCTCCGTTCCTTTCCCTGACTTCGGCCATCGAGAATTCCCGCAAGGATCAGACGCTCAACACGCCGGCAGTGGCAACGCTGATCATGCTGGAAAACCAGGTTCGTTGGCTCAACGACAACGGTGGGCTCGCCTGGGCTTCGGCCCGCTGCGCAAGGTCTGCGTCCCTGCTGTACCAGTGGGCGGAGAAGTCCGATTACGCCTCCCCGTTCGTAAACGACAGGAACGCGCGCTCCAACGCCGTGGTCACCATCGATATCAACGATGGCATCAATGCATCCCAAGTGGTGGCGGCATTGCGCGAAAACGGCATTGTGGACACCAACGGATACCGTAAACTCGGCCGAAACCAGCTTCGCATCGGCGTGTTCCCGTCCGTGGAACCCAGCGATGTGGATGCGCTCACCCGCTGTATCGACTACGTGGTGGAACATCTCTGATGCAAGGTAAGGTGTGGCGATATGAAGATTGCTCCGATTATTGATCCCAGCGTGAGGAAACCTTCGCCGAAACCAGTGCGCGTCGACCTACGCAAGGTATTCATGTTTGGCACCGCGCTATGGGCCATCGCTTTGGTGGTCTGCATCGTACTTATCGCATTCGGCATCGACGCGGAACGCGCGCAAACCGTCTGCGAAGCGGGTACGGTCATCGGCGTGCTCATGCTGGTTTGGGAGCATTTCGACCGTTGGGATTATCGCCGTCTTGGCGAGTAATCGGCAATATACCCCGGAAAATCCTCAAAAAATATGATGCCCGTCTCGCCTTATCGAAAGCGAGACGGGCATCGCATTATCTCCATTTGAGATATTTGCAACATCTGCCGAATGTCTTACATCATTCCCCACCCAACGGCAGCACCAAGGCGAACGTGCTTCCCTGCCCCGGGCTGCTCCACACCGACGCGGAACCATGGTGGGTCAACGCAACATGCTTGACAATCGCAAGTCCCAAGCCAATGCCGTCACCGGAATGCTCATTCTGATTGCTGCCGCGATAGAACCGTTCAAAAATACGGTTCTGTTCGCCGATGGCGATGCCTTTGCCTCGATCGAGAACACTGATTACCGCTTCCGTATGCTCCTCATTGGCTTTGGCGACGACATTCACCGTAGAACCGTCTTTTGAATACGTAATCGCGTTTTCAATCAATTTTGCGAGCGCCGCCTGAATCTGATCGGCTTCGCCATTGATGCATAGCGATTCGTCACCGCCGGTCTCGATGGTGATGCCGCGTTGCGCAGCCATATCGAGATGCGCCTGCACCACGGCTTGTACCTGTTCCATCACGTTGATGCGATTGTCGGCGGTCGGCAGGATTGGCTCCTGCGCTTTGATCAGCAGCAGCAGATCGGAAATCATATGCTCAAGACGGGAACAGGATTGACGCAGCTGCGTGGCGTTGCGTTCGACGTCCTGTTGGCTGGCACCGCCCCGTTCCACAATGTCCGCCAGCTGTTCCAATGATTGCGTCGGCTCAAGCAATTGTTCGGAAACGTTGGTGATGAACGAATCGCGCACCTGCGAGAATCGTACGCTTTCGCTCACATCGCTGATGAGCACAACCATGAGATTCTCATTGAGTTTGCCGACGATGATTTTCAGCCAGTTGGGTCGGGAAACGGTTGCGCCGGAAGTATTGGGGTTTGACTGCCCTATCAGTGCCTGGCGCGCGATTTCACGTGTGGTTGGTTTGCCTGCCTTCGGCACTTGCTGGGCGACATATTGGGTGGTGGTGGTCAAATCAAATTGTTTGTTGCCGCCACAGGAACGCACCTCATGCACTGCGCGAAGCACGGTCTCTTCCGCGATGGCATCATCGCGCACCACGCCAAGCGCATACGCCGACGGGTGCGCGCGAATCACTTCGTCATGCTCGTCAACTACGACGGATGCCAACGGCAGCATGGAAAGCAACGCGTTGGTGGCATCATCCAATGTGTCGTCATCGGCATCATGCTCATCATCGTCGTTGCGGTGCGTCAGCGAACGCCACCACGAACCCAAAGATTCAACCATGGTTTCATTGTTGCACACTCTTGAGGCTCCCCAACTCGCGACACCACCGCTCGTTCGTGAACACAAGGTGAACGCGTTGGTGAACTTTGACGGAACAACACGAGCAGTGGTTACGAATATGGCGTTTGTCTAATAGACTTGTGAGAGGTTATATCGAACCCAGATATATATGAAGCATTGAAAGGCAAGTCACATGCGCGTTATTTTCAACGAGGAGCTCAAGGCTGTTGCCGATGATCTCGACCACATGGTCAAAGGCGTGCGCAAGGCGATCAACGGTGCCGGCGACGCGCTGCTGAACCAGAATCTTGAAGCCGCCCAGGCCGTTATCGACGGCGACATCGAAATCGATGCCCTCGAAGCCAGCGTTGTCGACCAGTGCGTGAAGCTGCTGGCCAAGCAGAACCCGGTTGCCACCGATCTGCGCGTGGTTGTTTCCACCATGCGTTTGGCCACCACCTTCGAACGTATGGGCGATCTGGCCCGTCACATCGCCGAAGCCGCCCGCCGCACCTACCCGGCTTCCCCGCTGCCGGCCGAAGCCCAACCGCTGTTCGCCGAAATGCAGGCGTTCCTGAACGACGTCGCCGACCAGACCGTGGCCATGCTGTCTGACCGCGACACCAAGACCGCCGAACAGATCATCATCAACGACGACAAGCTCGACGAACTGCACAAGAAGACCTTTGAACTGGCTCAGTCCGCGGATTGGGCTGGCACCAACCAGCAGCTCATCGACGTGGTGCTGATCGGCCGCTTCATGGAGCGTCTTGGCGATCACGCCGTGTCCGCGGCTCGCCGCGTGGTGTACATCGTCTCCGGTTTCGACCCGTCCAAGGAGCCGACCCGCGACGAAGACACCGACATCGCCTGATTTTTTTCTTGCGATCTTCTTTTTCATCTTCCTTTTGAGAAGGCGGCTTCCGTTCCCCACTGAAGCCGCCTTCTTGTTTTGTTTTTGCAATCTTTCAGCACGAATCGTCAAGCACTATCTCCCGCATTATTTCACTTTCGTCAAGCCGTAAGAAAAATTAAACAATCTGTCTATTTTTTGCCCATATACTTTTACGCAATGTCGCGGCACAATATGTGCAGTGACATCCAAAGGAGGCAGTCATGTATTATTCCAACGGCAATTACGAAGCATTCGCCCGGCCGAAGAAGCCCGAAGGCATGGACAGCAAGAACGCGTACATCATCGGCACCGGCTTGGCCGCACTCACCGCAGCCTGCTACCTGGTGCGAGACGCGCAAATGCCGGGCAGCCACATTCACGTATTCGAAAAGGACGCGGTTCCGGGAGGCGCCTGCGATGGCGCAAATATTCCCGGCGTCGGCTATGTGATGCGCGGCGGCCGTGAAATGGACAACCATTTCGAAGTGATGTGGGACATGTTCCGTTCCATTCCATCCATCGAAACGGAAGGCGTTTCCGTACTTGACGAGTATTACTGGCTGAACAAGGAAGATCCCAACTTCTCACTCTGCCGCTCCACAAAAGCGCGCGGCGTTGACGCAGGCACGAACGGCAAATTCAATCTGTCAGACAAAGCCTCGATGGAGATCATGCAATTGTTCTTCACGCCGAATGAGGAACTGTACGGCAAGAAAATTTCTGATTATTTCGACGATGAAGTCTTCAATTCGAATTTCTGGATGTACTGGCGCACCATGTTCGCTTTCGAAAATTGGCATAGTGCGTTGGAAATGAAGCTGTATATCCGTCGATATATTCATCATATTGGCGGATTGCCAGACTTCAGCGCGTTGCGTTTTACCCGTTACAACCAGTATGAGTCGATGATTCTGCCGATGATCAAGTATTTGGAAGGATTCGGCGTGCAGTTCCACTACAACGTGAAGGTGGAGAACGTCGATTTCAAGATCGGCGGTGGCATGGGTCCAGTTCGGCAGCATACAGGCACCGGTCAAGACACGATTTTGAAGAAGCAGGCTGAATCCGGCGTGTTCGTACGCAATCCGTACAGTTCGCCAACCAAGAAAATGGCTACGCGCATCGACCTGACCGAAGCGGATGGCACCGCGCGAAGCATTGATTTGGGCGAAAACGATCTGGTATTCATTACTAACGGTGGTTGCGTGGAGAATTCGACCATAGGCTCGCAGACCGAAGCGGCCGCATGGGCTCCGGAGATCAAGCCCGGCGGCGGCTGGGACATGTGGCGTCGCATTGCCAAGCAAGACCCAAGTTTCGGTCACCCGGACGTGTTCTGCGGCGATCCGGAGCATTCGAAGTGGATGAGCGCCACCATGACCACGCTTGACATGGAGATTCCGCCGTATATTCAGAAGATCTGCAAGCGTGACCCGTTCACCGGCCATGTGGTGACCGGCGGCATCGTAACCGTTGAGGATTCCAACTGGCTGATGAGCTGGACGTTGAACCGTCAACAGCAATTCCGCGAACAGCCGAAGGATCAGCTGTGCGTGTGGGTGTACGGCCTATTCCCCGACAAGCCGGGCAATTACGTGAAGAAGCCGATGCAGGAATGCACGGGCGAGGAGATCTGCGAGGAATGGCTCTACCATATGGGCGTGCCGACCGACAAGATCAAGGATCTCGCCACGAATCATGCGAACACCGTGCCGGTGATGATGCCATACATCGATGCGTTCTTCATGCCTCGTTCCGCCGGCGACCGCCCTGATGTGGTGCCTGATGGTGCCGTGAATTTCGCATTCCTCGGCCAGTTCGCCGAAACCCCGCGCGACACGATCTTCACCACTGAATATTCGATGCGCACCGGCATGGAAGCGGTGTACACCTTGTGCGATGTGGACCGTGGCGTGCCGGAAGTGTGGGGTTCGGTCTACGACGTACGCAACCTGCTCAACGCCACGGTGATGCTGCGCGACGGCAAGCCGATTACCGACATGAAACTCAACCCCATTGAAAAGACCGTGTTGAAACAGATTCTGAAGAAGCTCGATTCCACCGATATTCCGATGTTACTTAAGGAATACGGCGTGATCTGAGCCGATTGCGATTGACGTCCGTCTGCCGCACATCCCATGTTCCGCATTCCATACGGCAGACAGATGCAATAGCCCAACAAAGGCAACGTATATGAAAAGGTGGAAACCCACGTACTGTGGATTTCCACCTTTTCATATACGTTCCGTGCGATTGAACGCGACTACCTGCGTATCAATCGCAACAAACTCACTTCTGGCCCTGGGCGGCGACAGCGGCGGCACCAGCAGCGGCGGCTTCCGGATCCAGATACTCGCCACGCGGCTTGATCGGCTTGAAGTTCTCGTCCAGCTCGTACAGCAGCGGCATTGCGGTCGGAATGTTGACCTTGGCGATCTCCTCTTCGGAGAGGTTGTCAAGCATCTTCACGATGGCGCGCAGGGAGTTGCCGTGAGCGGCGATCAGAACGGTCTTGCCAGCCTTCAGCTCCGGCTCGATGTCGGACTTGAAGTACGGCTCAACGCGCTTGACCACATCGGCCAGGCATTCGGCTTCCGGAACCGGATCGCCGGTGTAGCGCGGATCGTTGTTCTGCGCATACTCGTCGTTCGGATCGATCTCCGGCGGCGGAGTGGCGTAGGAACGGCGCCACAGCATGAACTTCTCATCACCGTACTCCTGACGGATCTCGGTCTTGTTCTTGCCCTGCAGAGCGCCGTAGTGACGCTCGTTCAGACGCCAGCTGCGCTTGACCGGAATCCACAGACGATCTGCCTCATCCAGAGCCACGTTGGCGGTGTTGATGGCACGACGCAGCATCGAGGTGAAAACGATATCCGGAAGGACGTTCTTCTCCTTGAGCAGGCGGCCGCCGTTCTTGGCTTCCTCGACACCCTGCTCGGTCAGCGGGACGTCGACCCAGCCGGTGAACTGATTGGTTTTATTCCATGCGCTCTGTCCGTGACGGAGCAGTACTAGTTTGTAAGTCATACCTGCCAGTCTACCGCCTAGCACGCCCAACACAACCGTCGATGACGATTATTTGGTTACGTTCATGCAACAATTTTCATTCTGTTGCATGCCGTTTGCATCATCAGGCAATCGCCGGTGCTCAATGACGAAATCGTAAATGCAGGATGCAGCTACGCCATGAAACCGGCCTGACAGGCATTGAGCACGAACGCGCCGGCTGCGACCAACGAGGTCATCGAGCACAATGGCAACGCCCGACGCCACTGGTCATGCCGGACGGCCGCGACGGCACGAGTAGCAATCGCCACACACCCTGCGATGAATACGAACGCCGCAAGGCTCATCCAATCGGCGTTTCCCCACGACCAGTCACCGCATATGCCATATTCCGTGCATGAACGGTCGCGATCCACCTCCGCAGGCAGCTTTATGAGCAGATCCAGAAGTTTGGCATACACCGATAATGGCATGGCGAAAACCACCGTCAGACCAGCAGCCCATCCCAGCGCACGCATGCACCAGCATTTGCCCTTCCCACTGCCGATGCGCACCATCAGCGTGCGCTTGCCGTGCGCGGCGTCATCTTCGAGATCGCGCAGGTTATTCACCATCATGACGCTGACGGACAGCAGGCCGCAGATCACCGAACCGGCCACCCCCGTCACGGTGATCGACCCGCTTAGCGCATACTGCGTGCCGAGGGCTGGAACCAACCCGAAGAATACGAATGCCGCAAGTTCGCCCAGACCCCGATATCCGTAAGGATGCCGACCGTTGGTATATCCCCAGGCCGCCACCAGACAGGTTGCGCCAAGCGCTATCAGCCACCAGCGACCAGTTATGACGACAGCGACCAGTCCGGCGGCACAGGCGGCTAAAGCAGCGACCGCGGCAGCCAGCAACACGTGACTGGGATCCACTCCGGAAGCGACCAACCGCCGAGGTCCCGCGGCGTCACTGCCTCGTCGGGCGTCCGTGCCGCGTACACCATCGGCATAATCGTTGAGATAATTCACAGCAATCTGCAGACCGACCGCCACCACGGCGCACAACATCGCAACGACCGCAAACCACGGCCGAGAAAACGCACAATACCCCAGCACATCACCAGCATCATGCTCTTCCAGCAATCTTCCCGGAAAAGCTGGGCACGACCGCAGGCCACCCAAAGCCTCCCACCGCCAACTGGCGGCAACGCCGACCAGAACCGGGGCAAGACCCAGCGGCAGCGTTTGAGGGCGAGCGCCACGAATCCAAATCGTCATTCCCATGAACGCCATTCTAGAATCACACTCACGATTCGCCTTCCAACCGCCTACCCGCATTCCAGATTCACAACCTGACCATACTCATTGATATTTCGTCTGTTTCCAGAAATCGATACAATACCGGAGAATGCCCCAGAACGTCACTCATGCGAAATATCATGAAACCCGTGGGATTTCTTTTTTGAAAACATGGAGAGCTTCAATCGCACCCTGCGATTCAGCATCCTCACGCCCATGTATTCTGCGGTAGGCAAGCTGGGTGGTACGAAAGGGATACGGGAAAAAGGGCATTCGCGAACGAATGCCCCAAATCTGCGACCAGGTCACAACACTACAGGTCGCAGATTATTCTTGCCGTGCACTGACAAGAAGTCCGATACGGCGCAAAGCCTTCCGGCCTTACAGACCTGCCTGCTCTGCCACAAAATCACCGAGAGCCGGCATAACCATTTCGCGATGCTTCACATTGCCGAAACCATGGTCGCCATCCTCGATGACCTTGAGCTGCATATTTTCGCCATACACATCCTCGTACCGACGAATATAGTCAACAGGAATGAAATCCTTGGTGCCATGGATGGCAAGCACCTTACCGCGATATCCGCAAGCCATGCCGTAAGGATCGGTACGACCCGCATCCTCCACCATGGCCGGTCCCATGGCAACACCCATAAAGTCAAGATAGCCTTGCTCTTCGATGGCAGACAGAGGCTTACCCTGAATATGCCCACCGGCAATCTCATCAACATACGAAGTGGCCGTAGAACACAGAGCGATCGACTTGGGCTGCCCAGACACCTTCGGTGCCAACAGCGTGCAAATCACCGCGCCAAGGCTCAGTCCAGCGAAATGCAGATTATCCGGATCGCAGCCGCTCATATGACGAGCCTGCTCCACTACCTGCAAGGCGTCTTCGACATCGCCACTAACGGTGGTATCGAAGAAAGTACCATCACTTTCGCCATGACCAGCACGATCGTAAGTAACGACCACGAGACCACGAGAAGCAAGTTCTCGCGCCATTTGCACGACAAATCCGGAAAAGTCGATGCGATTGCCCCCGAAGCCATGAAAAAGCACCGCCACCGGCGAATGTCCGTCTTCCGAAAAACCTTCCGGCAGATAACGGGTACCTCGTAACGTCAAAGAAGTACCGTCGGCACGTTCCACTGTGAAAACAGCAGGTTCCATAACACTCATGATGATTTCCTTATTGGTTTGTAAAACGAATGTTCCGGGCTTCGAACGGAAAAGGGAATTGGGATCAAACCGTTTCGAAGCCCGAAGCGCGATACGCAGGGTGCGTTTACTCAGCAACGACCTGATTACGGGCTGCGAGTTCCTCACGAATAGTGCCGATCTGATCATCGACCTTGTACAGCAGCATCAGCACAGTGCCGATAGCGCAGCAGGCGATCGGAATCCACACGAAGTTGATGTTGATGGCGTTCAGAGCTTGCGCCGTCTGCTCTTGATTAGGCACAAAACCGTTGATTTCCAGCACAAAACTGGAGAGCCAGCCGGCGATGCCCGCACCACAGGTAACACCGATGGCCGCGCAGGAAGTAATCAAGCCCTGGCTACGCACACCGGTCTTCCATTCGCCATAGTCAACCACATCGGCCAACATCACGAAGCCCATGCTTTGACCAGTCTGGAACAATGCCGAAACCGCCATGGATACGAAGATCAGCGGAATGGACATGATCTTGGCACCAACGTACAGACCAAGCAGACCAATAATGCCGAATCCGAAGAACATGATGGCGATATTGCGGTTCTTCATCTTCTTGGCGAAGAACGGAGCAAGAATCATACCGGCAATCATGCCAGCCGAATTGATGCCATTAGCCAAAGAGGAAAGAGTTTCGTTGCCGACGTTGTACTTGAAGAAGTACACGATGGACGAGGCCTTGGTTACCACACCAATGAACATGACAAGGTTGAGGGTGACAAGAATCCACCATGGCCCATTGTGCAGCATGGCCACGAAACTCTTGATGAACGGCGGCTCCTTCTCCTTAGGGGTAAACACACGTTCACGCGTATTGGCAAAAGTCAGCAGCAACAGACCCACGCAGATCACGCCATAGATGATCATGGTGACGGTAAAGCCCAACTGCTGATTGCCACCACCGATCAGGTTGACCAACGGCAGAGTAAGCATACCAGAGGCAATCACGCCGATCTGACCGCCGACATTGCGGAAAGCATTTGCATTGACACGTTCCTGGGCGTTGGTGGTGAGGTTCGGCAGCAGCGCGGTGCACGGCGTGGTCACCGTGACGGCGAGGAAATTCATCATGATGTACGTTACGTACACATAAATCATCTTGATTACGCCGCCGAAGTTCGGCACCGAAAACGCCATGACACCTATGATGGCAAATGGCGCACCGAACCACAGGAACCATGGACGCACCTTGCCCCACTTGGTATGCGTTTTATCAATAAGCGCACCCACCACCGGACCTGCAACCGCGTCAAGCACACGCACCACCAGGAACAGCGTACCGACAGACAGCAGGCTAATGCCGGCCACGTCGGTGTAATAGAACATCATGTACGTGGTGACCACGTTGAACACCAGATTGTACGCGCAATCCGACGCTCCATAGCTGAGCTTCTCCTTAAGGGAGAGCTTAACGTTTGCGTTGTCCACAACAACTCCTTTGTCGAGAATCCCGAACAGCCCGTGCAATACGAGCCATCATGCCATTCGCAGCAACGCGATGACGATGCTTCTTATCCCTGACGGCCGATTCGCACCTGCGCTCATTGCGTATGCTGCATTTCCACCGTCTGATGTCAAAGTAGAGAAAATGAAATGCAAATTCTTGAGATGATAAGGAAATTTCTTTCTTGCAAATGTCAATATACAGCAGATAAACAGCAATTATCATGCACTCCAACGCAATGATTACACTGCATAGCAATCATTAGAAGAAATTTCTCTACTATACTGCTATCATGACACTGTCTTCATCGCAAACCAATATGCGTACCGCCAGTCAACGACCGAAACTGTCACACATCGCCAAACTTGCGAACACCACGCCATCCACCGTCTCCAAAGTCATCAATGGACGTTCCGGAGTCTCCGACGAAACACGGCAACGCATTGAAGCGCTGCTCAAAGACATGGAATACAGCAAACCGCCAGTCAAACACGCGCTGTCCACAACCATCATGTTGGTGCTCGAATCCATGGACAACCCATGGGTGCTCGACATCATGCAAGGAGCCACCGACGCCGCCGTCAAACGAAGCATGACCGTGACCATCTGCGCGAAAAACGCCTCCGATGGCAGCCTCAACGACACCTACCGGCAAGCAATCCGCCGAGCCAGACCCAAAGCAGTGATTTTCGACAACGCCTACGTGCCAATGCGAGATCGAACGCTTTGCCAAGAACTTGGAGCTCGATATGCGGTAGTCGACCCATCCGGAACACCATGCAAAGATTGTATGGACGTGCGCATCGACAATTGGACAGGCGGATTCGAAATCGGCAGCCATCTTATTAACTTAGGACACCGCCAATTCGCGGCAATTACCGGCCCAATGTCCACCACCTGCTACCCCGCCAGATTGGCTGGATTTCGTGCGGCACTAGCACAGCATGACATCGTTCTCAACGACACTCAAGTGCGCGAAGGCGACTACTGGTCGGAAAATGCACGCTTGCACGCGCTTGATCTGCTGCAGCAAAAGAATCGTCCAACTGCAGTATTTGCCTGTAGCGATACGCAGGCATTCGGCATATATGACGCGGCACATCAGTTGGGACTGTCGATTCCCGAAGATCTGTCCGTCACCGGATTCGACGATATCAACAGCGCACGGCATCTCGGACCGCCATTGACCACCATGCGGCAGCCACTGGCAGAAATGACCCGAGCAACACTTGCCACATTACTATCCAAGCATCAGTCCGAAGACGCGCAGCGCACGCTATTGTTTCCACCAACGCTTGTCGTGCGCGGAAGCACAGGACCAGCGCCAGAAATTAGGGAATAAAACAGAATTGGAGAATAAAAAAGAACGGCGGGGCTGCCTGGCTATACCCAAGCAGCCTCGCGTGAAGCCGATATTGAATTAAGACTTTGCCTTAATTCAGCGGCAATTTTTATAAGGATGGCTCCGGCTGGAGAACAGTCCACAGGACTGTTCTCTTTCCAGCCTCGCGTGAAGCCGATATTGAATTAAGGCTTTGCCTTAATTCAATATCGGCTTCACTAGTGGGAAGGTGATGGTTTCGCGGATGGTGGCGCCGGTCAGGGCGATCAGCAGTCGGTCGATACCCATGCCCATGCCGCCTGCCGGAGGCATGCCCACGCCGAGAGCCTCAAGGAAGTCCTCATCAATATCGCAGGCTTCTTCGTCGCCCGCGAGCGCATCCTTGGCCTGAGCCACGAAACGTTCACGCTGCACAACCGGATCGTTCAATTCGGAGTAGCCGGTGGCCAGCTCGAAGCCGCGCACATACAGATCCCACTTCTCGACCACACCGGGCTTGGAACGGTGGCCCTTGACCAGCGGGGAGGTTTCGACCGGGAAGTCACGCACGAAGGTCGGCTCGAACAGCTTGTCTTCGTAGAAGTGCTCCCACAGGTGTTCGACGAGCTTGCCGTGGTTCTCCACATCGTCGCGTTCCACACCGAGCTTGTCGGCAATGGCACCGAGATGTTCCACGGAAGTACCCGGATTGTCCGGGCCGCCATTCGGCACGATTTCCTCGCCGAGCGCTTCGGAAAGGGAATCATACATGCTGATGGTCTTCCATTCGCCGCCGAAATCGTATTCGGAACCGTCCAGCAGGGTCACCTTGTGGGTGCCGAACACGTCCATGGCAGTGTCTTGCACGAGCTGCTTGGCGAGCGCGCCGATGGTGTCGTAGTTGCCGTAAGCCTGATAGGCCTCAACCATGGTAAATTCCGGAGCATGGGTGGCGTCAACGCCTTCGTTACGGAAGTCACGGTTGATCTCGAACACGCGGTCGATGCCGCCGACCAGGCAACGCTTGAGGAACAGTTCCGGCGCGATACGCAGATACAGGTCAAGGTCGAACGCGTTCATGTGCGTGGTGAACGGACGGGCCGCAGCACCGCCGTGCACGGTCTGCAACATCGGAGTCTCGACCTCGAGGAAGTCATGATCGGCGAAGGTCTTGCGCAGGGAAGCAACAGCCTTGGAACGGTTGCGCACCATGTTGCGCATCTTCTCGTCGGCGATCATGCCGATGTACGGCTTGCGGGTGCGGGTATCCTCGTTCAGGTCCTTGTGCAGGGCCGGCAGCGGCTGAAGCGCCTTGGCTGCAATGGCCCATTCGGTGGCGAACACGGACAGTTCGCCGGTCTTGGAGGCAATCACACGACCCTTGATGAACAGGTGATCACCCAAGTCAACCAGCTGCTTGAACTGCTTCAAGGAATCGGCGCCAATCTCCTTCTTGGAAATCATGCCCTGGATCTTGGTGCCGTCGCCAGCGGAAAGCTGCACGAAGCACAAGCCACCGGCGTTACGCAGGAAGAGCACGCGACCGGCGATGCCGACCACGTCTTCGGTTTCATCTCCTGCTTCAAGCTTGCCGTCATACTTGGCGCGAACCTCTTCAATGGTGGCGGTGACGTCCAAGGTCACCGGGTACGGCTGAATGCCGTCCTTAAGCATCATGGCACGCTTGGCCACACGCATCTGCACCTGTTCCGGATGCGCCAGCGGGCCGAATTCCTTATTGCCCGGATCGACGGCCTCATCCAGGGTGGCGCCGTCATTGATCTTGGCGTAGATAGCCGCATCCTGCTGCAGCAGCATTTCGGCGCGCTCCACCGTAGTCATAGCGGGAACGGCAGCCTCTTCATTCTGATTTTCTTGCGATTCGATGGTCTCACTCATAAGCCCACAGTGTACCGAGAAGCCACTACACCACACGCGACACGCCGTATTTGCATTACCTAAGCAATCGTGTAATATTTCCAACTGTTGCCAAACGGGCTGTAGCGCAGCTTGGTAGCGCGCTTCGTTCGGGACGAAGAGGCCGCGGGTTCAAATCCCGCCAGCCCGACAACTCAAGGCGGAACTTCGGTTCCGCCTTTTTTATTTCCAGCGCATCAGCGGTGCAAAACAGCATATGCGAGACGCAACCACCTGAAAAATCAAAAAACACGTAATACACAAGCGCGTAAACAAGCGCGCACACCAACACGCTTCACATTCATGGAGGAGAGACTGTGAAAAGAAGCATTCTGGCTTTGGCTTCCGGCGCCTTTATTCTTGGTGCCGCCGAATTCGTGATGATGGGCATTTTGCCTCAGACAGCCGCCGCCATGCAGGTCAGCATTCCTGCGGCAGGCCATTATATTTCCGCATATGCGATAGGCGTGTGCGTGGGCACGCTGATTCTGGTGTTCGGCCGTAAGGTACCGCCGAAGAATCTCATTATTCTGTTCATGATCATCGCACTGGTCGGCAACACGTTGAGCGCGGTTTCGTTCAATTCCCCCATGTTGTTGGCTGCTCGTTTCATCTCGGGCTTGCCGCATGGCGCGTTTTTCGGTACGGCCACGCTGATTGCCAAGACGTTGGCCGATAAGGGCAAGGAAGCGCAGTCCGTGTCAATGATGGTGACGGGTCAGACGGTGGCCAATATGTTGGGTGTGCCTGCGGGCACATTGCTTTCGGAAATGCTGTCGTGGCGTTTGGCGTTTGCGATTCTTGCCGCTTGGGCGTTGATGACGATGATGTTGGTGATTGCGTGGGTGCCGTTCGTCGCGCCGATTAAGGACGCTGGCATTAAGGGGCAGTTCCGTTTCCTCACTCACGCCGGTCCGTGGTTTATTCTCATGGCGGTGTTCTGCGGTAATTCCGGTATTTTCTGCTGGTGGAGCTACGTTTCACCGTGGCTGCAGAAGGTCGGTGGATGGGATTCTTCGCTGGTTCCCCTGTTAATGGTGCTTGCCGGTTTCGGCATGGTGATCGGTGGTATTGCGGGCGGTCGTTTGACTGATTTGTGGAAGCCTGGTGCCACCGCCGGGCTTTCGCAGGCCATTGCCACGCTTGGCTTGTTGCTGGTGTTCTTTGTTCCTGGCAATCATGTGACCACCGCTCTGCTGACATTCCTGATTGGTTTCGCACTGTTCTTCAACTCGTCTCCACAGCAGCTGCTGATGGTGCAGGCCGGTGAGGGCGGCGGCGAGCTGATTGCGGGCGCGGCCGTGCAGATCGCGTTCAATTTTGGCAATGCGGTTGGTTCGATCGTTGGTGGTGCCGCATTGACGGCAAACACCATGAACTACCATTACACCGGTTTGGCCGGTGCTCCGATCGCTTTGATCGCGGTGATTATGCTGGTCACCTATTCGCGTCGTTACGAAACGCATACGGGCGCTACGGAGCGTATGCGCGAAGTGCATGTCTGACATTCGACAGTCAGTTATTTCGATTATTTCTGTTATGCAACGGGATATCTCATCACAATTATTGTGATGAGATATCCCGTTGTTCTTTGTACGACGTATCGCATGTTCCCCATCTTTCGTTGTTTCGCCGTCTGCGATGCCGTCTGCAGTTCGGGAGATGATGGAAGTCACCGATGAAGGGATTGCGATGGCAGACAGTGATGTCAATCTGAATATGAATAATTGCGATGACGGATGCGCAACATTTGATGTACAACGATTTTTGCGTGGTCTTGATGCGATTTTCGATGCGCATAAGGCTCCTGAACAGGCTGAACCGTATCTGCAGAAGGCGCGGACCGAAGCCGAACACAGTCATAATGACGCCGGTTTGCTGACGGTGTTGAACGAAACGATGGGGTTTTACCGTTCGCAAGGTCGCCATACCGACAATCTGCCGATTATCCGCGAATCGTTAAGCATTGCGGATCATTTGCATCTTCAGGAAATCGACCCGCAGGCGTGGGCTACGACGCTGATCAACGCGGCCACGGGCATGCGAGCCGCAGGCCAGTACGAGGAGGCCGAACAGCTGTACCGTCAGGCGCTTGACGCGGCCACGTCCGCCTTCTCCCCCACCGACCGACGCCTGGCCGCGCTGCATAACAATATGTCCATGTTGTACAGCGAAACCGGTCGTCTCAATCAGGCGAAGCGCGAGCTGGAACAGGCGCTGGACCTGTTGGAGCAATCTTCCCCCGATGCGAGCGCTGACATCGACGTTGCCTCCACGCACACCAATCTTGCATTGCTGCTCCTGCAGATGGACCGGTATTGGGCGAGCGATGCCATACAGCATGCCCAGAAAGCGTTGACAATCTACCGTACCGGGCATTTGGAACATAGTGCGCATTATGCTTCGGCGCTGGCCGGCTATGCGCAGGCCTGCTATATGGCCGGCTGCCTGCAGGATGCGGTTTCCGGCTATGAGCATGCGTTGAGCGTGATTGAGGAATGCTACGGACGCAACACCGACTACTATCACACGACTGCAGTCAATCTTGAAGTGGCAAAACAGGCGTTGCATAAGCACATGCCATCATCTCATAAAACGCGGGAATCGCAAGAATATCAAGAATCGCAAGAATCCTTGGAATCTCAGCATTCACCGAAATCAATCGAATCTCAGCAATCAAGTGAACCGCACTATATGACGGAATCCGGCGCATCTTCGCTTCCTGCGATTTCTCACCATATTTCGGGACTTGCTTTGTCTCGCGCATTCTGGAATGATCTCGGCAAACCGTTGCTTGCCGGCGCATATTCGGCATATCAGGGGCGGATTGCCGCAGGTTTGGTCGGTTATGGTTCGGAATGTTTCGGTTTCGACGATGAGCTGTCGCGCGATCATGATTTCGCGCCGCGTTTCTGCCTGTGGCTTACCGATGAGGATTATGATGCGATTGGCGAGCAATTGCAGGCTGATTACGATGCGTTGAGTCGCGATTTCACTGTTGCCGAGCAGGGCAAGCCGCATTTTGCAGGGCATGGTTCGGCCAATTCCGACGCTCTTGCCGCATCTCAATCGCCACTTACGCCGCGTGCGCAAGGCGAGTTCCGCCGTGATGGCGTGTTTCGTATCGGCGATTTTTTCGAGCGGATCACGCTGTTTCGTGAGGCTCCGGCGCAGAACGATGTTGCATCTTGGCTAAGTTTGCAGGAAGATACGTTGGCCACTGCCACAAACGGTCAGGTGTTCGCTGATCCGTTGGGGGTGTTTTCCAAGACTCGGCAGGGGTTCAAGTTCATGCCGGAAGATGTTCGACTTTCCTTGATTTCCCGCCGTTTGGGCATGATGGCTCAGGCGGGGCAATACATCTGCCGCGCATGCTGCAACGTGGCGATGGTGCTGCTGCGATGTTGAGCATTCATGAGTTCGTGAACGCCACGGCTTCGTTGATGTTTCTGATCAATGAGCCGGTGAGCGTTGGGTATCTGCCGTATTACAAATGGCAGTTTGCTGCCATGCGCAAGCTGAGCCGCCGTATGGCAACAAGGCTTGCCGGCGTGTGCGAACAGTTGGAAGACATATTGCGATTGAGTTCCGCCGCATGTTTCGGTGGTGTCGGTTTCGGTGAGGGCGGCAAGGGTGCGAAGCCTGCGGAGGAGCGCATTATCGCCACTGTTGAGCGCATCTGCAGTGATGTTGTGGATGAATTGCTGCGGGAGGGATTGACCGAATCCCACGAAACGTTTGTGGAATGGCAGCGGCCGTATGTTGAGAACCATATCAAGTCCGACGCGAGTTGTCTGCACAGCCTGTGACGTGCCTACAATCAAAAAATCCATCGCAAGCATTGCAAATCAGAGCAATAATCAGACGAAATCAAGAATCGAAATCATATGAATAGCAGCGTAATTTCAGATGTAATAGACGGTCACGATACAGCAAATCTTGTTGAATCCATTATCAAACTGGAGTGGAATCAGTTTCAGCAAACCAATAATGAGGGCGGCCGCGCGTCCTGCCAAGGCAATTGGCCGATGTTTCATCAGATGCGTGCCAGTCAGTTCATGACGTGGCCGGAGGAATTGCTGCGCAGTTACCGGTCGGACTTGCAGGAAGCCGACCGTGTTGGACGTAATTTGGTGACGGAAAAGTATGGTCGCATGATGCAATCCACATATCCACAGGAGTATTGTGCAAACATTGCGCCGTATATTCCCCGGATTTCCGCGAATCGCAACGTCTTGCAGGAAGGCATCATAACAGTTCAGGTGTCGTGGGCGCGTGATTTTCGTGAGCGTTTTCCTCATCTCGGCGAGGCGATGCGTGTGCTGACCACTGTCGAAGATACGCCAGAGACCACGTCGTTCGAAACGTATCTGCGCGGCGAATTGGGCACCTATTCCGACCGTACCGTGGCGTTGTACCACGATTTTGTGGAGCGTTTGCGGCATGAGCGGCGCAATCTCACCGAAGAGACGATTCGCAATACGGTTCGTTTGGCTGGATTTGAGGATTTGGCACAGGCTGAGGCCGCACAGTAAACACAGTGAAAACACACCGTGACAATTACTGAAAACTGCAGTAAGCCCCGTACATCACCATAAAAATGACCACCATGGTACGACCAAAATCCAACGTCAAGATGGAAAAGCAAGTGTTGGATTTGGTCATGCCATGGTGGTCACGTATTTGTTTGCGATGTCAGCCTCGATTTCGTTGGTGCGGCTGATATCAGGGGCTATTCAGCTGATTCTCACGATCGTTCCGAAACCGGTGACTTATCCGAATCAGTCGAAAAGGCCGTGGCATCCGAGCTATGGGGAGCGTCGAATGGATCGTCGCTGTCCGCATCGCCTCCATTCTTGGATCGGTTTGAACGCACCGCGCTGACTATCGCCCAGATCACGGCGACGGCGATAAGCAGCACGCCGATGCCTCCGAGCAGGAATACGAAGAACTGTTTCGGATCGCTGGCCCACCACCAGAGATTCATTGGCACATGTATGCCGCAAAGCAGCGTCACCACCCCCATGAAGCACGTGAACACGCCGAGCGCGATGGTCGAACTGCTTCTTCCGGAAGGTCTGATGATGTCGTCTCCAGTCTGCCGATTCTTGCGCCCATCATTCGCACCGGCTACCGAAGCGGTATAGGTCGGAACGCCTTGCGCTGGAGCGGATTCCACGCGCGGCTTATCATCCTGCGTTGCACGCCCACTGCGCTGCGACTGGTCATACGTGGACTGCGCATCCACGGTATGCAACGTTTCGGTAGGCATATCTCCGGCATCAGCCATGACCGGCATTTCCTGGGTCTTGTCGTCGCTCATGGTCACTCCTTTCCCGCTTTGCCCAATGTGTTGTCGGACGCATACTGCACCGCGACGCTGCCGCCGATCGTTGCCATAGTATTGATCCGCAGTCCGGCTGGCATGACCGGAGCCTTGCCATCACCGGTGAAGCACGGCCAATATTGATGATTGTCGTAGATTTCGCGGTAGGCCTTGTCCACATCCCCGTCCTTGAAGGGGGAATCGGTCCTAGTGGAATCGGCGCCGGTATCCGTGCCATCTTCCGTATCGGTCTCATCATCGAAATCCTCGATGCCGGATTCGTCTCCGTATGAGCCGCAACTCCGATCGTAAGTATCGTAAGTTCCCAGCGCACGCTTTTTCACTACCGATTTCGTGGAATCGTTGCCCATAAGCGAGACACAGATATTGCCGGAATCCAACGTGAGCCCGTCCGAACTGCCGACGAAATCGGTGATGTTGTAGAAATTACCGTTAGACCCGAACGCCCACCAGCAGCCGTTCGGCAAGGTCACCACGACCTGTGCGCTTGAGGCCACCACATTCAACGTTCCTGTAGGGCAGGAAGTCGTGCCCTGCGTGCCATCCTGAAGATCCACTTTGTGCGGACCGTTGTTTTTCGCGTAATCGCTTAAGTCGATATGCAGCACGTCGGTGGCGTAATCATTGCCTTGCGCGACGATGCCCTGCTCGTATTTGCTCATTTCACTGGCGGTGGAGCCCATGGTGGTCATTCCCGACACATTGACCCTTTTGTAGGATGAGGGAATGCTCGTGTCAATCCGATAGCTGAACAGCGAATAACCCGCCAAAGCCATCACCATGACCAACGACATGAATACGGATATCCATGTCAGAGGATGCAATCCTCCCGTTCTTCTGCCCGCGAATCCGAGCGCGATAATAACGATTCCCGTCACCAGACAGATGCCACCGACGAATGCCGCGCATGCCTGCAACGTGTATTCGGTGCCCTGCTGCCCGCCTTGAACGCCGTACGTCATAATGCACCATACGCATAGCGCGCATGCGATCATCGTGAGACCGAACATCATCAATACCAGCAGTGGACCAGCCGGTTTACGACGTCCCCTTCTTGGCTGCGTAGGCGTCTGCGCTACCGGGGCTGCTGGAGCGGTGAATGTTGGTGGAACATTGGCCGTGGCAAAAGCGGCCGGACCATTGACCTGCTGTTGGTAGGCATGATACTGAGGCTGTTGAGGCTGAGGGCGTTGGGGCTGATGCGATTGCGATTCCGGTGACGAAGCCGTGTTGGCCACCCCGTTATATGCGCCGCTCGCCTGCATCGGCTGAGTATAAGGATTCGATTGCGCTGGAGACGGCGATGCAGGAGGCACCGGCTGTCCGTACGAAGGACTTCCATATTGAGGCTGACCATATTGCGGTTGACCGTACGGAGCCTGACCATACGGGGGCTGCTGCCACTGAGCTGGACGAACATTCGGCGCATAAATCTGCCTATTGAGCAGAAGCCACAGCACCAACGCGGCCAACGCGAAAGCAAACCATCCTGCCCCCGGCAAACAGATGGCAACAAGGCAGCACAACAGCGCGCCAATGCAATTCCAATCCCACTTGCCGTTAATCAAATCCTCAGCAAGAATCTGATTGTCGCGCTCATCCGGCAGCACAAACCACGCCAGGCCATAGAACGCGGCACCCGCGCCGAAAAACAGTGTGGCAACCACCATAAGCGCACGAACCAACGTGGTATTCCAACCAAGACGACGTGCTATGCCATCGCACACGCCGCCAATCCAACGGTCATGTCCACGCTTGACCTGGCTGGAACGAATCCACGCGAAGAAACGGCCGCCGCGGGAAGGTTGCGGCGAACCGTACGCAGGCTGCCGATGATACGGCTGTCCAGCAGAAGGCTGCGGCCCTGCGTTGCCGCGATCGCCCAGCGGACCATTGTTTGCATTGCTCATGGTTCCATTACAGCAACTCGCGCATGCCACATGTATCGGGGAACACCCTGAATCTGCCCTGAACACTATATGAATGCCCTGAAACGGCGTCCCTTACAAGGCACAATAGAAGTATGAAATCCTTAGGAAAACCGTGGTATACGCAAAGCCAATACGACCAGGCAAGCGCCGTATATATGCGCTACCGCTGCGACCAGGCCCTGCATGAGGGACGTCCCATGCCGACGCAACCGGCCAAACTGCCGTTGATGCGCCCTTCATACGGACGCATGGGAGCCGGCGTATGCAAGGCGATCAGCATGCATTTGGGCATTGCCGTGCTATGGGTGCGCCTGTTTTTCCTCGCCACCACATGTCTGTTCGGTGCGGGACTGATCGCCTATATTTTCCTGTGGATGGCGCTGCCCGTGGGTGATCCAGTCCAGCAGGCGTACATTATCGCAGGCAAGCGTTCGCCATGGCAGGCACCGCTTTCCAGAGGCAACATGCCGTACGGAACATATCCTGTTTCCCTGGAATATCAATCTTTTACAGCTCCGCAAGATGGTCAGCACACGCAACCACCATCTTTTGAAGATACGACTGCATGCAACGACGGAACGCATGGCGATACGCAATCTTCCAGCGAAAGTCTTGAGCAGACACTGAAGAAAGCACCAAAACCCGCTTTGCTTGCATTAGCTGGTCTGATGCTGCTTTCCATCTGTTTCGTCATGTTCGCAGGCGGTGTTGAACGCACTCTGATTGTGCCCCTGCTGCTTGGTCTGGTCGGCATCGGCGTCTCCTGGTTGCGTTTCAATGCCGAAGAAGGTCAGTTATGGACGATGCTTGGCGGCATTGCGATTATTTTCGCCGCATACGCTTTGTATGTCAGTTCCTGCATGCATTTTGACGCGTTTTCCATGATTCGCATACTGTGCGCCGGTTTGGCACTGCTGATTGGCGTATTGCTTGCGATTGTGCCATGGATCATGGCGCTGATTCGCGATTTGGGTACGGAACGCGCATCGAAGGAACGCGAAGAGGAACGTGCCGACATGACCGCGCATCTGCATGATGGCGTACTGCAAACGTTGGCGCTGATTCAGTTGCATGCCGACGATCAGCAGACGGTGTTTTCACTGGCGCGCTCGCAGGAACGCGAATTGCGTGAATGGCTGTATCAGGAACGCACCACGTCTGACCGTTCCGTGAACGCCGGTTTGAAAGAGATCGCCGCACATGTGGAAGACACGCATGGCAAGCCGATCGAAGTGGTGACGGTGGGCGACGCACGTCCAAGCGCGCAAACCGATGCGCTGCTTGACGCCACGCAACAGGCGCTTATCAATGCGGTAGCGCATGGAGGAGAGCCGATTTCCGTCTACTGCGAGGCAAGCAGCAAACTGGTGGAAGTATTCGTACGCGACCATGGCAACGGATTCGACGTGAATGCCATCCCCGCGAATCGCCTTGGCATTCGTGAATCGATTATCGGACGAATCAAGCGACGTGGCGGTACAGTGGAGATAGTATCGAGACCGCAATGGGGCACGGAGGTGCGCATGCATATGCCAATCGCAGACATGCCCGCATCCGCAACCACAGCCGCCGACACGAATGCGCAGCAATCGCACGAATCGCAAAGCAACTCACAACAAACCGATTTTCCCAATCACCATAACCGTCAATCCAACGATCAACGTACCAATCAATTCAGCAATCAACCTACCAACCATTTCGAGGAGCAGCAATGAACGAGCAGGAACAGCAGATCCGCATCGCCATCGTTGACGATCATGAAATGTTCCGTGCGGGCGTTATCGCAACGCTGCAGCCGCATTTCGACATCGTCGGACAAGCGGCCGATGTCGAGGGATCAGTGGCGATGATCGCACAGACGAAGCCGGATGTGGTGCTGCTTGATGTGCATGTCCCCGGTGGCGAGGGCGGCGGCGGAGCCGAAATTCTCGTGAAATCGCGCGCATACTCCCCTAATACCGTGTTTCTGGCGCTGTCGGTGTCTGATTCGCCGCAGGATGTCGGTTCGGTGATTCGTGCCGGAGCGCAAGGCTATGTGACAAAGACGATTTCCGGCGATGATTTGATTTCTTCCATCAAGCAAGTGCGTGAGGGCTATGCCGTGTTTTCGCCGAAATTGGCGGGATTCGTGCTGTCCGCTTTCCAAAATGGCTCACCGGCTGGCATGGGCGGCCCTGCAAGCGGACCGATCCACGATGACGAGCTGGACCGCTTGTCGAACCGTGAGCAGGAAGTCATGCGCTTGATCGCGCGCGGCTACACGTACAAGGAAGTGGCTGCGGAACTGTTTATTTCCATCAAAACCGTGGAAACGCACGTCAGCTCCGTACTACGCAAACTGCAGCTGTCAAACCGCACCGAACTCACCCGCTGGGCCGCCGACCGCCGCATCGTATAACCGAAGAATCTTCCGGCTTATTTCGTCATATTCTGCGTAGACGTTGCGGACAGGCGTACATAGCCGGAATGATGCATGGTGAATCGCATGCGATCAGCGATATACACGTCAGTGGCACGCTCGAACGGGCGTCCATCCGACGCATAGGCGATCCGGTGAATGCGCATCAGCGGAGTTCCCGCCTCGATCTGCAGCAGCTCGTTCTCCTGCTCGTCGCCGACCACCGATTCCAATGTTTCGTCGACATTGCACGGATACACGCCATAATCACGTTCGAACATGGTGTAGAACGGGGTCGTCAAATCGCGTGTAAGGAACAGAGGAAACAGATATGCCGGCAAATGCGACCGTTCCAACGAAAGCGGCCGATTTTCGATATACCGCAATCGCGTAATGTCGTAGATCATCGGATGCTCGCCCGGCAATCGCAGCAAACGCACGTCGGAAACGGAAGCCGGGGCAATCACCGCCTGCAATACTTTCGACGAAACGCGCATGCCTTGTCTTCGCGCGATCGTCGGCAATGATTCCACCGTGTTGATATTGCGTTCCAAACGTCCGTCCGATATGACGATGCCTCCGGCACGCCCGATTTTGCGGATGATTTCATGCTCGGATTCCAACACGGTCAACGCATTGCGCAAATCGGAACGGCTGACGCCAAGACTGTCGGCGAGCGCCCGTTCGATCCGAGTTTCTCTCCGGGAAGAAGCTCCTGTTCACGAATGCGAGCGCGGATACGGTAGACTAGTTCGCTCGTAGCGCTTCGCGTGCGCCCAATGCCGGTATGATCTTCCATATCCGCGCCCTTTCTTTATGGTTATCTGTCGTTTTACAGCTTCAATGTTTCCAGAGTCTTCATGAATCCATCCATGAACCAATCCACATCGGATTCGCTGAACACCAGCGGCGGGCGCAGCTTGAGGATATTGCCGTAACGGCCGCATACGGAGGTGAGGATGTGGTTGTCACGCAGGGTTTCGAGGATATCGAGCGCTGCCTGCTGGTCGGGATCCTTGGTGCCCGGCTTGACGATTTCGCAGCCGATGTACAGGCCCGCGCCACGCACGTCGCCGATGCAGGGGTGTGCCGGCATAAGCGACGCGACGGCATCCTTGAATATTGCGCCGACCTTCTTGGCGTTGCTCATGGTGTCTTCGTCACGCATCACGTCAAGCACCGCCTGGGCCGCGGCCATGCATACCGGGTTGCCGCCGAAAGTGTTGAAGTAAGGAATGGAGCCTGCGAACGGTTCAAGTACTTCGTGGCGGGCGGCCATCATCGACGTGGGCAGACCGTTGGCCATGGGCTTGCCGGATGTGACCAGATCGGGAACAATGCCTTGGCGTCCGAATCCCCAGAATGCGTCGCCGGTGCGAGTGAAGCCCGGCTGCACTTCGTCGGCGATCCATACGCCACCCAGTTCATGAACGGTGTCGATCACCGGCTTCAGATAGCCGACCGGATCGGGGTACACGCCGTCGGAGGAGAAGATGGAGTCGGCAAGCAATGCCGCAAACTTGATGCCATGACGTTCCATATCGGCAACGGCCTTGCGCACTTCGCCAGCCATCCAGTTGCCGAATTCCTCGGCGGCGCATTCCGCGGCAGGCTTGCCGTCAATGACCAAGCGGTAAGTGTCCGGCGTGGGAATCATGCGCATGGTCAAGCCAAGCGTTTGCGCGGTGCCGAGCGCTGGGGAAAGCTTGGAGGTGAGTGCCGAATTGCCATGGTAGGCCTCGCTGGTCACGATCACGCCTTCGCCGCCAGTGTAGGTCTGTGCTACGCGAATGGCCAGATCGTTGGCTTCGGAACCAGTGCACTGGAACATGATGCGGTCAAGTTCGTCAGGCATGGTGGAGAGGATATCTTCCGCATAATGCAGGATGTTCTCATGCAGGTAGCGCGTGTGGGTGTTGAGCATCGAAGCCTGCTGGGTAAGTGCATCCACCACGCGCGGGTGACAGTGGCCGACGGATGCGACATTGTTGTACACGTCCAAGTATTCCTCGCCGTCGGCATCCCAAAGATGCGAGCCACGGCCCTTCACCAGATGCACTGGATTGCGGTAGAACAAACGGTAGGCCGGACCAAGCACGTCACGCTCTTCGGTTAGTTTGCGTGTTTCTGGGTCGAGCGCGGCCGCCATTTCCGGACGGAAGCTATTGGTGTCCATGATGGTTGATCGAGTTGCCATGATTCCTTCTTTCGTTGGCTTCCTGTGGCGTTACCCACACGGTAACGCAGTAATGTTGGGTGGCTGATACAGCGCAGAAACAAACCATTTCCGCTGTTTTCCACCTATTTGGTTGACCTTTTTACATATTTCCGATGATTGAAAAAGGCCGCATCCCAGATGAACACGGCCTTGGCAATATCGTTTTATTTCAAGAAAACGAAACGATAATCGCAGAAAATCAGTCAGTCTTCAGTCTTATATGCGACCTTTCCGCCGGAAGCGGCGAACTCTTCTTCCGGAGAAAGCACCAGGTGCTTACGTCCGTAAACCGCGAAGAAGATGGTCGCGAGAACGTAGATGACCACCATGGCGTAGACGGCCAGTCGATAATCCGGGTTCAGCAGCACGGCAACGAAAATGCAGAATGCAAGCAAACCTGCGATTACCGCGCCCGGCACGCCGAACGGGCTGGTGAACGGACGCTTGATATCAGGCATCTTCTTCCTGAGGATCACATAGGAAACCATCTGCAGCAGATATGCCAGCACCGCCCCCCACACAGCGATGTTCAACACCACCGAACCGGCGCCATCACCGCCGTACGCGATGATGAACAGGGCTGCGAAGCCGATGATCGCGCCGACGACCAGACCCCAGTACGGCGTCTTCTTCTTACCGGTCAGCGACAGGAACGCCGGATAATAGCCCGCACGGGACAGTGAATACAGGTTGCGGCCATACGCGAACATAATGCCTTGGATGGAAGCGAGCAGACCGATCAACGCGAATGCGGACAGCACCGCGGCGAGATTGCCCGGCAGAATCGCACGATAGCCATCCAGCAACGGCTCATCGGAACCAGCGAGCGCTTCGGAACCGACCACAGCCGGGTTCAGGAACACGATGATCAGCGCGGACAATCCCAGCGTGAAAATGCACAGGCGGGACGACTTCGGAATGTTCTTTTCCGGCTCACGCACTTCCTCTGCAGCCAGAGGCAGCTGCTCAATACCAAGGAACAACCACATGGCGAACGGCATGGCGTAGAAGATGGCACCTGGGCCGAACGGCAGGAACGCGGAGTTGCCTTCGGTAGGCGTGATATTGAGCAGCGTGGAGAAATCGGCCTTACCAGTGGCGAAAGCGCCGATACCGAACAGTGCGACGATGGCGAGCGCGGCGATCGACACGACTTCGGCGAAACGGAACGACGTTTCGGCGCCTAGCCAATTGACCACTACGAAAATCGCATACAAGGCAAGCCACCAAACCCAAGCCAAGCCATGATCGTCAAGCGAATATCCGGTCAGGTTCGACAGGATCGCATCAGCGTATGCCGACGAGAAGTAGACGATGGTGGCTGCGGTCATCACATACTCGATGGTTTCCGCAAGGCCGGTGAAGAAGCCGCCCCACGGACCCATGGCGGCACGCGCGAAGGAATACGCGCCACCCGTGTGCGGCATGGCCGACGCCATTTCGCTGATGGAGTTGAGCATAAGCACGTACATGAGGTACACCACGATGGCGGCCACCAGCATGCCACCCCATCCGGCTTGGGCGATGCCTCCGTTCCAGCCGGAGAAGTCGCCGGAGATCACCGCGGAAATGCCGATGGCCCATAGACCGAACGCTCCCGCGGTTCGCTTAAGCTGTCGTTTTGCGAAATAGTCCTTGTCGGTTTCAACGTAGGTCACGCCGCCTATCGATCGTCCCGAAACAGTTGACGCAGTCATTGTAATCGCCTTCCTCTCTTATTGTTCGGCGAGTTATGCCATTGATTCCTCGTTTGGTTGGTTGCGGTCAGATGTTGTTAAGTTATAAAAATTGAGATTTTCGTAATTGCGTATTTTTACGTGCTTACGATTGGATTTCTTGGATTGTCTGGTTTCTGCGTAATTACGCTTGTTTCATGCAACTTGCCTAATGCAGCAGCCAGAGCGGATCCTCAAGATAGTTTTTGCGCACATCACGCTGCCGGGAGCCTGCTGTGCAGCGAGACCGTCGGGCAGGGCATCCTCACGGTGCTGGTGGTCCAGCCGAGCATCTGCATGCGTCGGATCATGGAAAGCGCGGACATGATACGCAGTTCCTCATCCGTGAACGAACCTGCGACGCGCTGGTATCCCTTGACCCACGCCTTGGCAAGATCGGGAGCATACGGTTCATGTTCGATGAAACTCAGCGATGAAGCGTAATCGTAGAGATACCAGCTGTATCCGGCATCGTCGAAATCGATGACGGTCAGTCTCCCGTCATTGCCGCGAATCACGTTCGACGGGCGCAAGTCGGCATGGATAAGCCCCCAAGTTTCGTTGGTTCTCGGCACTTTCATCACCACGTCCATGGCCTTCCACAGCGCGGTGTCGCACAGCTGCTTCTCTTCGTCGGTGAGATTGGCGTTTTCCCAACGTCCCCAACGCGGTGCCGGACCAACCATGTTCGAAAGATCCCAATTGAAGCGGGTGAAACCGTACGGTTTGCTCCACGTGCGCGACTGCTCATGGAATTTCGCAGCCCATTCACCGATCGTCTCGTAATACGGTGCAGGATTCTCAAGATCTTCCAGCACGGTTCCTTCCACATATTTCGTGGAGATCACCGTCCAGCCGACACCGTTCAGATCAGTGATTTTCGCTACGAACGTGCCACGGATGGTGGGAACCGGATTGATCAGGCTGATACCTTCGATATCATGCAACGCATTCAACCAGCTGATTTCCGACGCCACCGCCTCGGGACCTCCCACATAGCCCGGCTGCGAGACACGTACCACGCCTTGGGGCTCGCCGTCCAGCAACAGCAGGAACGTCGCGTTCTCGGATACGGTGATGAGGTTGAGTTGCGCCCGCTGGTGGTCGATGCCCCAAGCCGCGCAAACGCCTTGGAAAAGCCAGAATGGTGCGGGGCATCCTTTGGTGAGCCCACTGAAAGTGTCTAGACTGACCGCTTGCGTAGGATCGTCAAGCAAGCTAGTGATCTGCTGTGCCATGGTGGCCTCGATTCATACATGGGATTTTTCCTGTGAGAGACATGTCCGTCAGTAAAACCTCTTCACGAAACTGTCGATACCCACGATTGTGCCGGAATCGTCCGTTACAATCACCACCGCACTGTTACGCCGCAGTTACAAAAGCGCACCGCAAGATTAATGGCTCATTACCGATGCCAGCCGAGCATCATCCAAGTTTTGGCGCAATATGCACGACATACAAAAAAGCGGGGTTGGTCTGAGCAGAACTCAACAAACCCCGCAGAATCAAAGTCCTTACCTATCCTACGATGGAATCAGTATCAGTGACGGTGACCAGCGGCGTGAACAATGCCATGGTGCTCAATGCCATCTGATGGTTTTCTGGCGAACTGCCTGCACAAGCGTCAGCAGCAACGCGTACCGCTACACCATTGTCAGCCGCGGCGAGCACAGTGGTAAGCACACAGCAATCGGTGGCGACACCACATACCGTGATCTTTTTAGCGCCTTTAATGGCTTCGCTCAGCACGCTTCCCCACTTGCCGAAAGTGTCGCAACTGACCACGGCATGGCCTTGCGCCAATTCCGCGGTATCCGCGGTGAGATCGTACATCGGATCGTCGGGAGCAACCAAAAACTGCGGCCAATCTTTGAAATAATCAACCCAAGCGTTTTGCGGTGGCTCAGGCGCAACATATCGCGTATAGACCACACGATCGCCGAACGCCTTAGCCAATCGTGCGAACGCTTCATCAGTAGTGTGATAGGAGCCGTCCAGGCAAGCCCATGCGGACCATTCACTTTCCGCAAAAACACGCTGCCTGTCGATAACTACCAGCCATTCATCTTCCGCAATCATGACTTTTCCTTTCCTTGTATTATCGCAATAAGCAACTCATGCTTCCGAAACCGGCAGATCAGCTTCCTGCTTGGCAATATCGCCACGCTGGAACATCAACGATCCCGCAAGACCAATAATCAGCGCAACAATCACACCAAGATTGGCGGCAGCCCAACTACCTTCTTTGCCACCGATAAAGAACAGCAGATACCCCTGCCAGTTCAGCCAGCTGGCGGCAGTGTTGACCACCAATCCCCAACCAAGCACGGTACCGACGACAAGAATGGCGAAAGACTTACCGTTCCACGCACCGTAACGCCCCTTCGGATCATACAAATCAGCGGTGCTGTAATCCTTCTTGCGAATGATCACATCGGCCACGAACATGCCGGCCCATACGGCCATCGGCACACCGAGCGTGGTCAGAAAGCCTTGGAACGGGCCAATGAACGTGTCGGAGAAGAAAGTCACGTAGACCACACCAAGCACAGTCAAAGCGGCGGTGAGCGCGGCAGCCACGGTACGCGGCAACTTCACACCGAACGACAGCAGCGCAAGCCCGTTGGAATAATTGTCCATAATGGAGCCGGACATCAAACCGAGCACGGCCACAATGGTGTACGGAATCAAGTACCAGGTCGGCAGAATGGAAGCCATGGCTCCAATCGGATCATTTCCAACGTTTTCCGCCATGTCGGCATTGGAAACCGCGAGCAGCAGACCGTAGAAAATCAGGAACACATTGGCAATGGACGCACCGAATGTGGTCCAGAACACAATGCCGCCATTGGAGGAGTTGCGCGGCAGATAGCGCGAGTAATCGGCAGCGATATTCACCCAGCCCAAGCCAAAGCCGGTCATCACGAAGAAGCAGCAGCCGAGCATGGCCGGCAATGATCCCGCCGGAACCGAGTCAATGGCGGAAAAGTCAATATGTCCCCAGCCGAGGATAAAGAAACCGACGGTGATCACACCGGTCACGATGGTGATGACCTGCTGACAACGCATAATCAGGTCGTATCCGAAAATACCTGCGACCACCACAAGGCCGACCACCACAATGGTGGAGATGATCTTGGGCGCGACACCAGAGCCCCAACCGAGTTTTTCGATGGTGCTTGATAATGCCAACACAGCGGTGGTGGTCAGTGAAATCTCCCAGCCTAATGTGGCGATCCAGCTCAGAGCCGCTGGCACTTTGGCACCTTCCACGCCGAACGTGGCGCGGGTGAGCACCATGGTGGGCGCGTTGCCGCGTTTGCCTGCGATGGAAATGATGCCGACCAGCAGGAACGAGATGACCACGCCAATAATGGTCATGGCGGTGGCCTGCCAGAACGAAATGCCGAAACCGAGCGCCCACGCGCCGTACGACATGGCGAACATGGAAACATTGGCAGCGAACCAGGGCCAAAACAGACTGGCCGGCGTGCCCTTACGCTCCTCTTCGGATATGGTGTCGATACCCTGCTCCTCGATGGAGAGGGTCCCTTTCTCATTGCTCATGTGAAACTAATCTCCTTGAATCTGCCGAGCAACGCCGCGGGCAAGCGACATGCACGCCGCGTCAGCGCAATCGTGCACATGATATAACCACTTATAGTCATTTGTACCATAAGTCTTAGAACGCCCTTCCTAGGAGCCGCTCAACCTCCTTTCGATCAGGGCAGGTAGCCGGCCCTGATCGCGTTACAGACAACGCCGAAGCAGCATTGGCGCAACGTACAGCCTCCTCCAACGGCACGCCTTCGCACAGCAGGGCGCACAACACACCCGCGTGACAATCACCAGCGCCATTGGTATCCACCGCTTTCATTGGAAAACCTGGAATTCGCAGCACTTCGTCACCGGGAATCGCCGACCACGCACCATCCGCGCCCACGCGAACGATTACAGGAGATTGCAATCGATCGCACAGCCACGCAACCGTCTCCTCATTGACATTCGCACTCTCAATCTCTTGCAGCATATCCCGCGAAACCTTGCAATCGCAAGAATCGCCACTATCGAGCGCCGCCAAACGTTGCGCAATCAACGTTGCCTCGCGTTCATTGCACGACCATATCGGACGATATGCGAGCATCACACGGAAAACGTCATCATCAACTGCCGAGATCATCGGAGAAGGATCGAATACCGCAGTGAACTCACGATGTTCAGTCGTTCTTTTCACAAAAGCAAGCAGCGCGTCCGCAGTGTGATGCACCAACGTGTATCCGCTCACATGCACGACATCCCGCTTTTCTGGATTCACAGAATCGAACGCATCGGCACTGCCGTACGCTTCTGCGCCCCTCGTCGAAATGAACGTCCGTTCAGCATTCGCGTCGGTCAACGCCACGCAAAATCCCGAATCGTGCACGGCATCCCGCTTGCCGATATGCTGAATTTCCTGATTTTCCAACGTTTGCAGAATCTGCGAAGCCCACGGCCCCGTACCAATCACACCAGCATGAGACGCCTTAACGCCCATGCGGCGCACGGCATACAGCGTGTTGAAGCTGGCACCAACCTGCGTTTGCACATTGCCGGCGAACACATCTTCACCCGCACGCGGCACCGCGTCCACATTCATGGTCAGATCGACAATAACCTGCCCAAGAGAAATAACTTTTCCAGTCATTGCGATGCCTTTCGCACTTCCGTCATAGTTTCGCTAACTATGGTTCCTGCAGATCAAACGATATTGACATCATTAAGCGCACTATCGTCGCGTAACGCGCGTAGCGACGTAACAGTGCCGACCAAATCAAGGTGATTATCTTCAGCAAGTTGTGAAAGCACCTGATCAAGCATGGTTTTGTCGAAACCTTGCATACCATGCCACGCCCCCAGCATCGCGCCCGCAATAGCCGCAATGGTGTCAGTGTCGCCACCGATAGAAGCCGCGAAACACAAAGCATGCGTGGGATCGTCAAAAAAGCGCGCCGCAATGGCGAAAGCGGCGGCCACGGACTCGTTCGATTCCACGCTGGTACCGCAATTCCGTTGCAGCACAGCAGCGAATTCGTTGTCATTGAGCCTGCATCCATCAGTTTCGGCCCAATTCATGAAATATTGCACACGCGCAAGCACCGAAGCCTTTGCCGACCAATTGCCACGCTGTGGAAGCTTCCGTACGAATTCCACCGCGAGGTGCAAAAAGTCACGTTCTCCTTCAATGGCAAAGCTCACCGCCGCAGCCACCAAAGTGGTCGCTTCAATGCCCTGCACCGTGTTATGCGTCACCACACAGGATCGCCAGGCGGCGTCGGCGAGCGCTTGGCCTGGACGGAATGCGATGCCCACCGGCGTGGCACGCATTGCACCGCCGTTGGTGGTGCCGAATCGGCCGGTCTCTTCCAGACTTACGCCTTCGGTAAGTTTTTGCAGCGCTGCTTTGGTGGAAGGTCCCAGCAGGTCAAGCGATCCCTTGGCCTTCATCGCAGCTTCCCATTGCAGCAGATCGTGGGCGTATCGGGTGTTATCAATGCAGCCGTTATCGTCGATAAGTCGCCGTGCGAGTACGAAAGCCTGTTCTGTATCGTCGGTGACGGCACCAGCTTTCATATTCGGTGCGATCGGCTGCTGCGGCACGGCATTCATAAGTTTCGTGATCGGACCGTCGTAATACCGGCGAATCTGCTTGTCCGACATGCTTTGAGTAGGCATTCCCAACGCATCGCCCAACGCAAGCCCAGCCATAGCTCCCATCGCTCGTTCCTTCATTTGCATCCCATTCTCACGCATAGTCACAGCAGCCTTTCTCACAACTCAGCCTGATCGTACACCGAACAACATCACAATCCCTCCCCAATCCTTCCAGTCACTGGAAGAAAGTGGACATTTACAAGCCTCTCAACGACCCAAATCTTCCACCCACTGGAGAAAAAAACAGACGCCCACAAGCCCCCCCCCCAGCCGGGAAAAATCCCCCAGTCACTGGAAGAATCACCCCGCCACAGACCATCCCAGCGACCCAAATCCTCCACCCACTGGAAGAATCTGGACGCTCACAGACTCGCCAGCAGGGAGATTATTCCAGTGGATGGAAGAATTGAGACTTGGACGGTGCTGAGCCGAACTTGGGTGGAGTTTACCCGGATTGCAGCAACAAAAAAGGCTTACCGAGTGCTTAGAGCGCTCTCAGTAAGCCTTATAGGCGGGTAAGGCGAGATTCGAACTCGCGGAGGCTTGCACCTCAACGGTTTTCAAGACCGTCTCTTTAGACCGCTCAGACACCTACCCATGTGCATCACGCACGAAACGCTAATATAGCACAACCCAAAGAACGAGGGGAAGAAAGCGAGCAAGGACAAAGGAAAGAACGCGGCGAAAACAAAAAAGAAGGGACCCGCTCACCGCGAGTCCCTTCCTATAAGCCAGAAAAGCCAGAAATCGGCAAATGCCAAATGCCAGGCATCCTCAGACTTCCATATTTCGTATTGCAGAAGTCCGTTTCAGCAGTTTAGTAGCTCAGCAACTCAGTGGAACCGATAAACAAACCCGAGTTACCAAACTCCACGAGCAACCCAAGCTATCAGACTCTGCCAAGCAAACCCAAATTCTATCAGGCTTCCCACTTGGTCGGCTCGATGACTTCCTTGCCACCCATGTAGGCACGCATGGCCTGCGGGATGACGATGGAGCCGTCCTTCTGCTGATGGTTCTCAAGAATGGCAACCAGCCAACGGGTGGTGGCCAGCGTACCGTTCAGCGTGGAAACGGCGCGGGTGCCACCATCTTCCATACGTTCGCGAATGTTCAGACGGCGAGCCTGATATTCGGTGCAGTTGGAGGTGGAGGTCAGCTCACGGTAGCGACCCTGGGTCGGCACCCAAGCCTCGCAGTCGAACTTGCGGGCTGCGGAAGAGCCCAGATCGCCGGCAGCGGTATCGATGATGCGGTACGGCACCTCGACCTTGCCGAGCATTTCCTGCTCCATGGCCAGCAGGTGCTCATGCTCCTTGTAGGAGTCCTCCTGCTTGGTGTAAACGAACATTTCCACCTTGTCGAACTGGTGCACGCGGATGATGCCGGAAGTATCCTTGCCAGCTGCGCCAGCCTCACGGCGGTAGCAGGAGCTCCAACCGCAGTAACGCAGCGGACCGTCAGACAGGTCGAGAATCTCGTTCTCGTGCATACCGGCGAGCGCCACTTCGGAAGTACCGACCAAGTACTGCTCGTCAGGTTCGCGCAGACGGTAGATTTCGTCGGCGTGGGAGTTGAGGAAGCCAGTGCCGCGCATCACTTCCGGACGCACCAGCGTCGGGGTGATGGCCAGCGTGAAGCCGTGCTCTTCGGCCTGGTCCACAGCCATGGTGAGCATGGCGATCTGCATACGTGCCACCTGGCCGCGCAGGAAGTAGAAGCGGGAACCGCCGACCTTCACGCCACGTTCCATATCGATGCCGGCAACGCCACGACCGAGGGTCAGGTGATCCTTCGGCTCGAAACCTTCGGCTGCGAAATCGCGGATCTGTCCAACCTTCTTGACCACCACGTAATCGTCTTCGCCACCTTCCGGAGCTTCCGGCTCAACCACGTTGGAGAGCTTCCACATGGCGGTGGTGTATTCTTCGGCTGCGGCGTCCGCTGCGGCCTTGTATTCGGAAACCTTCTGGGAGAGTTCCTTGGTTTCGGCAATCAGCTTGGCCTTTTCGTCGGCCGGAGCCGCGGCGACCTTCTTGCCGATTTCCTTCTGCTGCGCACGGGCAGCCTCGAATTCCTTCAGAGAGGAACGACGAACCTCGTCGGAGCGCAGCACCTCGTCGACCAGTTCGACCGATTCGCCACGCTTGCGCTGGGATTCCTTAACAACGTCAGCATGTTCACGAATGAATTGGATATCAAGCATGCCTCCTAGCCTAGTGCTGAAAGCCGACACCCGCCGCAGTCCTCTCATTTTTGTATACAACGTGCAGGAATCGTCGAATAAATCAGTCTTGATTCGCTTTTTTCGCATCTTCCGTGAACAATAGATGACATGCCTATGCCTGTTATCATTCTGATTGTCGTTCTTGCGGTCGCAGCGGTGTGCGCGGCCGTCTTTTTCGCAGTACGCGCGTATAAGCATCGCAAACTTGCGGAACAGCTCGACAAGCGCGACGATGATCAGGTGCATTACGCGTTTGTGATCAATCCTTCGAAACCGCAGGCGGAACAACGCAAGCAGCATATTCAGGAGTTCTGCGAGGCGAAGCATCTCACGCAGGTTGAATATATCGGAACGCAGCTTGATAAGGATGGTCGCGCCTGCGCGCTGGAAGCCTTGGAGCATGGCGCCGACGTGGTGGTCGCGGTCGGCGGCGACGGCACGGTGCGCACGGTGGCGAGCGCACTTTCGGGAACCGGCCACGCGCTGGGCATCATCCCTATTGGCACCGGCAATCTGTTTGCCCGCAATATGGGCATTCCTGTGGATGATATCGATGCGGCGCTGACCGTCGCCACATCTCATGGTTCGCGTTTGGTGGATGTCGGCCGACTGACGCTGCTCGATGATGAAGCCGCCGATCACGGCCATGCGTTCCTTATTATCGCGGGCATCGGCTTTGATGCGGTGATGATCGACGACACCGATCCTGAGTTGAAGAAGAACATCAGCTGGCTCGCCTATTTCGTGTCGGGCGTGAAGAACCTGTTCGCCCCGAAGTACAAGGGTGATGTGACCATTACCAGCGCCGACGGCAGCACGCACACCACGCACGGATTGACCTTCCGCACGTTCATGGCCGGCAATTGCGGCCAGATTCCGGTATTTTCGCTCATGCCCGACGCCGTGTACGATGACGGCATTCTCGATTACGAGATCATTGACACATCCGGCGGTTTGATCGGTTGGGCGAATCTGTTCGGCGATGTGCTGCATCAGACGATCACCGGCAAGGCCCAGCAGAGTCCGCTGTCCACGAATTCCACGGTTGACCAGATTCAGGGCGTCAGCGCGGAAATCAAGTTGGAGAAACCCGTGTTGGCTCAGGTGGATGGCGATATGCTTCCCGAAACGCAGCATATTCGTTTCAGTGTGGAGCGTAAATCTTTGTGCGTGCGTGTGCCGGAAGCGCCCGAAGCCAATACTTCCAATGTAAATCAGTAACTATTATCGTAATTATTAAATTATTTATTACGATGCTTATGTATTTTATGCAAATTATGCATTGGTATCGTCATTCTCATGCGATTCCGTCGCATGAGAAGTCACTCGTGCGACATGCAAGGTGAGATAGGCGATTTCCGCTTCCGAAAGACTCACGTTCAATCGCATTTTGACGATGATCGCAAGTTTGTTCGCACAATCCGATGCTTTCGGATATGAGGTTTTGATGGATTCCACGATTGGTTCAGGCTCGTCATCAAGCTGTTCATGTTGGTGGATGCGCACGAAAAGATAGCGCAGATGCGTGATGAAACGCGCCACATTGACGCTGTTCTGGTCGAGAGTGATGCCGTAATAGCCTTCGATGACCGTCAGCATTTGCTGGATGACGCCGGTCATGGTGTAGGTTGCGGAAAGATCGCCGGTAGAGAAGCCCGCATTGACCAAATGCAGGGCCAAAGCCACGGCTTCGCAATCCGGCAGCGCACCGCCCAGATACGTGTTCATGGCATCGACCAGAGCTTTGCCTTTGGCATATTCGCTCGCGTAGAGCGAACGCACTTCGGCTTCCAGCGGATATTCGATGGTCTGCTTGTTTTGCGATCGGCGGATCGCACCGCAAATATGGTCGGATAATGCCAGCACCAATGCAGGCTGTCTGTCGGCCTGTTCCTTCAGACCGGTGCGGTTCATGGCGTCCGTAACGAGACGAATGATTTCGGGCGGAATCCCGGCCACCTGTTGGGCCATATGGTCGGGATCCTTGCCATCTGCGGGAACGAACCGACGGACGATCTTCGCGTCGTCAACATGCTGGCCGGGCTTGGCTTGGAAACCTATACCTCGACCGGTGAGAATCACCTCACTGTTGCCGTCTTTTGCCAGTACGACATTATTGTTGAATACGCGAAGAACGTCCACGTCGGCCCCTTCCGACTATGCGATTGGTCAGCGCTGAATGTCGATCACCGACTCACCGGCCTTGACGTCGACGCCGGTCTTTGGCGTGACGGACGCGAAGGCCACTGTGTTCAGCACCGTCATCAATGTGGTGGTGCTGTATCCAGCTTCCTTAACCTTATCAAAGTCGACGACAACGAGGTTGTCCCCCGCGTTCACGTGTTCGTTGGCCTTGACCTTCACATCGAAGCCTTCGCCGTTCATCTTCACCGTGTCGATGCCGACGTGCACGAGCACTTCCACGCCATCATCGGTTTTGATGCCGAATGCGTGACCGGTTTCGGCGACGGTCTGCAGCACGCCGGATACCGGCGCGACGACGGTGCTGTCTGCCGGCTGGATGCCGACGCCTTCGCCTAGTGCGCGGGATGCGAACACCGGATCGCCGGTTTCATCCAGGGAAATCACATGGCCTGCGACTGGAGCGTTCACCACGGTGGTGGTGGCAGCAGCAGCAGTGGCAGTCGCAGTGGCAGCAGCCGGAGCGGCGCCCTTGGCTTCGACCGACGGGACAGCGGTCTTCTGATTGGCAACCGTGCGGGCCAGCACTTCGGCCTTCTGTTCCGGAGTGCGGTAGTCGAAGGTGATGATCAGCAGGAAGGAGGTGAGGAAGGACACGGCGATGGACACTGCATACACCCACATCTGATTGAAGACCGGAATGGTCAGCAACGAGGTGAATGCGAAAGCGGTGGTGGTCACGCCATGCACGGTCTGGCCGGCGGCGGTGACGGACGGGAAGAGCCAACCGAGGATGGCGATGACGACGCCACCGAGACCGCAGCCCACCAGCATGCGCTTGTAGATGAGCTTGTAACGCAGGTGAATGCCGTACAGAGACGGTTCGGAAACGCCACCGAGCAGGCCGGCCGCAAGTGCGCCCAAAGCGGTCTGGCGCATGTCCTTATCCTTGTCACGCACAGCAAGGAAGAGCACGCCAGCGGTAGCGCCGAAGCAGGCGAAGTTCCACACGCCCATCGGGCCTTGGATGAAGTCGTAGCCGAGAGTCTGGATGTTCATGAGCATCAGGGCGTTGAGCGGCCAGTGCAAACCGAGCGGCACGAGGAACGGGTACAGCATCGGAATGATGATGGCGAAGATGAACGGGGCATGGGTGTTCATCCAGGCCAAGCCGACGCCGAGGCCGTTGCCGACCCACACGCCGATCGGGCCGATGATGAAGGCGGTCAGCGCGCCAACGATGATCATGCAGAAGAACGGCACGAAGACCAGCTGGACGCTTTCCGGGATGATCCTCTTCAATCCGTGGTAGACGAGAGCAAGCACGGCGGCCATGAGCAGCGGCACGAACACGTTGCCGGAATAGTCGCTCAATGCCATCGGCAGACCGAATATGTTGGCCATGCAAGACTTGGTGCCCAGAGCGGCGTTCTCCACGCACGTGGTGGTCTTGGCGTCCATCAAGCCGGTGAACTGCGGGGTCATGAGCATGGCCATGATGGCACCACCCAGCCATGGGTCGACTTTGAGCTTCTTGGACGCGTTGTAGGCGACCATGATCGGCAGGAAGTAGAATACGCCCTTCCAGATGGCTTTCACGAATACCCAGCCTGCGGAAACCTCGTCATTCGGAATGACGTTCAGCGAAATAAGCAGGTTGACCAGCGCGATGATGATGGAAGCGCCGAGCAGCACGCCCAGAATCGGGCGGAAGGAATCGGAGAGATACTCGAAGAAGGAGTCCAGCCAAGCCACCTTGCCGCGGGCCTTGGAACGGGCTTCGGCCTTGACGTCGGCATTGCTCTTCTGACCATCGTCGGATGCGGAGGCACCGCCGACACCGGCCATTTCGGGCAGATGCATGATGTTTTCGTACACGGTGGCAACGCCACCGCCGATGACCACCTGGAAGCGGTCGCCGCTCTGCGGCACCGCGCCGAGCACGCCCTGCATGTGCTCGAGACTATTCTGATCGACCTTGGATGCGTCAACCAGTTCAAAGCGCAGTCGAGTGGCGCAATGCGTCAGACTGCGAACGTTTTCAGGACCACCGATTGCAGTGATGATCTGCGATGCGAGTGAGTCAGCCATCCTGATTTCCTTCTTTCCCTTACAACCGATTCGATCCGAGCAACACCGCTTCGGGCAACAAAAAGACCTGAGATATGGCTATAGTTCAGCCACATCTCAGGTCTTGCGTCTTTATGTTGACTAGCAACCCTGCATCAGTCGAATAGCATAGAACTATACACCATCGTTTGACATTGCGCAACTCGGCTAAGCGCAGAATCCGCCATTTTCGAAAATTCATGTACACACATCCGAACATGCACTAAACAGACAACGTATTCATCGCGCATAATGGGACAATTACGCACATCTGACGCAAAAGCGTGGCAGAATAGTGACTATGGTTGCAAACAATGCGGGAATGCCCGCTACCCCAGCAGATCTGATCAATGTCGACGAGGTCATCGGCAAGTACTATGACGTCGTCCCCGACCCCAACGTTCCGGAACAGCGTGTCTCCTTCGGCACCTCCGGCCACCGCGGATCGTCTCTGAAGACCTCGTTCAACGAGGCCCATATCGTCGCCATCACCCAGGCCATCGCCGAATACCGCAAGAAGGCCGGCGTGACCGGCCCGCTGTACATCGGCCGCGACACTCATGCGCTGTCCGAGCCGGCTTGGAAGACCGCCATCGAAGTGCTCGTCGCCAACGGCGTGACCGTGCGCATCGATTCCCGCGACGACTTCACCCCGACCCCGGTTGTGTCCCAGGCCATCCTGACCCACAACCGCGCAGCGGATGGCACCCAGCGCTTCACCGGCGAAGGCCTGGCCGACGGCATCGTGGTGACCCCGTCGCACAACCCGCCGACCGATGGCGGCTTCAAGTATGACCCGGTCACCGGCGGCCCGGCTCCGTCCGACGTCACCAACGCCATCGCGGATCGTGCCAACGAGCTGCTCGGCGATTTCAAGAACATCAAGCGCGTTCCGTTCGAGCAGGCCGTCAAGTCCGACCTGGTCGAGCGCTTCGACTTCCGCGAGCACTATGTCGCCGATCTGGAGAACGTCATCGACTTCGATGTGATCCGTTCCTCCGGCGTGCGCCTGGGCATCGACCCGCTCGGCGGCGCTTCCGTCAACTACTGGCCGCTGATGAACGAGAAGTTCAACCTGACCATCGACGTGGTGCGCCCGCAGGTCGATCCGACCTGGAGCTTCATGACCATCGACCATGATGGCAAGATCCGCATGGATCCGAGCTCCCCGTACGCTATGAAGGGTCTTGTGGACTCCCTCAACAACGGCGCTTGGGACAAGTACGACCTGGTCGGCGGCACCGATCCGGACGCCGACCGTCACGGCATCGTATGCCCGAACTGGGGCGTGATGAACCCGAACCACTACATCGCCGTGTGCGTGGAGTACCTGTTCGGCGGCAACCGCCCGGGCTGGCCGGAAGGCGCCGGCATCGGCAAGACGCTGGTGTCCTCCTCCCTGATCGACCGCGTGGCCGCTTCCATCGACGCCAAGCTCGTTGAGGTTCCGGTCGGCTTCAAGTGGTTCGTTGATCCGCTGTTCAAGGGCGAAGTCGCCTTCGGCGGCGAAGAGAGCTCCGGCATGAGCTTCCTGCGCAAGGACGGCCGCGTGTGGACCACCGATAAGGATGGTCTGATCCCTGACCTGCTGGCTGCGGAAATCACCGCCAAGACCGGCAAGAACCCGGCCCAGCTGCATCAGGAGCAGGTCGATCGCTTTGGCGAAAGCTGGTACAAGCGAGTCGACACGCCGACCACCTTGGAGCAGAAGCAGAAGTTCGCCAAGCTTTCCGGCGACGACGTCGCGGCCACCCAGCTGGCCGGCGAGGACATCACCGCCAAGCTCACCGAAGCCCCGGGCAACCACGCCAAGATCGGCGGCCTGAAGGTCACCACCGAGAACAACTGGTTCGCGGCCCGTCCTTCCGGCACCGAGAACATCTACAAGGTGTACGCCGAGTCCTTCGAATCCCCCGAGGCCCTCGACAAGGTGCTCGCCGAAGCCACCGAAGTCGTGGACAAGGCCTTGGCCGAGTGATCATTGGCGAATCGGCGTAATCCAGCCATTCGCCAATCATTCGCAAACTCACTGAGAAGCCCGCTTTCCTGAAAAAGGCGGGCTTCTCGCATATCCGCCCGACTACGAATCGCAACGAACACGAATCGTGCGATATGGCACGAAACGCCGAATTCTGGCATGACACGCACGCTATCACCCTCCTGCCGGCCCCGCTTCGCATTACGCTTGAATGATAACGACGCAACACTCAGTCCAGCGGTCCCCGCCAATCTTCATGGGAGGTGAACGATGCGCATCGCCATCGTCGAAGACCACGCCGCCGAACGCCAACTGATGGCCGTCATGTGCGCGGAATATTTCAAACGCACCCGCGATATCGGCGTGGAATGCGTGACCTTCGCCGATGCGGAATCCTTCATCAAAAGCTGGAAAGACGCCCGATACGACCTGCTGCTGCTCGACTGCTATCTGTCGGACGACGAAAACGCCACGCATGCGGCGACCGGACTTGATATCGCACGGACGTTGCGCAGACAGAACGACGATTGCCCGATCGTGTTCATCACGTCAAGCACTGATTTCGCCGTGCTCGGCTACGAGGTGCAGGCAAGCGGATATCTGTTGAAGCCCCTGAATCACGACGCGTTCAATGCGACCATGGACCGCGTCGCAGCGCAGCTCGACACGAAAACACCGGTCACTCATCTGAAAAAACATCAATCGACGGGCAATTCACAAAGCAGCACGGACGCCGCATGGCAGGTGGCGTTCGGCAATCCCGCCATCACCATGGACCGTCGCCTTATCGCCTACGCGCTTTCCAGCGCGCATTATGTGGAATTCACCTTCGCCGACGGCACCTGCGCGAAAATCCGCACCAACTTCTCCGATGTGGAACATCGTCTCACCGTATTCAGCAACTTCTACCGCACCGCGCGAGGAGTGCTCGTCAACTTCGACTACGTGTCAGGCATCAGCAACAATGAATTCGTGATGAAAGGCGGCAAGCACATTCCCATCACGAAAACCGCGGTGACCACCACCTGCAGAAAATACGCGGAATACACGTTCACCCGCATGAGAATGGAGGACTAGCCATGCTTGACGCACTCGCATCGATCGCGCCATCATGCATGTTCTTCGCCATCGGCGAACAGCTAAACGCGCTAACGGGCCTGCTTCTCTGCCTGTACATGACCTGGCATCATATGGAGAATCCCAAGCGCGACGGCCTTATTCTCATGATTTCCGGCGTGATTGTCTTCTTCCTGTGCGGCATCGCATGTTGCCTCGCTCACGTCCCCTCGCTCTGGTCCGTGATTCCTTCGGCTCCGGTTGTGGTATTGGCTTTACGTAAGATGACGAATCTTCCTTGGGAGCAGCTTCTTTTCGTCGTTTCAACAGCCGCATATATCGTCGCGATCATTTATTACCTGTCTTTGGCCGTGGATTTAGCTGTTCTGAATGAGCAGTCCATGAATTTACGTGTCGGATGGCCGGGAATGATCAGTCTGCTGATTTTTGATTTGATTGCGGCGACTACACTTTTCCATCCGTTCCATCATTCATTTTCCGCAACATTCGATTCACCTTCCATCAGCAGGAATTTTTGGAGGGTCATCTGGCTTTTCCCGTTCATTTCCACAGCAATTGTGGTGTGGTGCATGCCCGCCGACAACGCATCGCTGCTCGACACCCGCGTGCTTAGCATCGCCTTCACCGTATCCATCGCATATTCCGGTTTCATGACCATGGCCTACTTCCTCATCTGGTATATGGTCCAGCAGGCGGACCGACTGCGCGAAGCCAGCAAACGCGAACATTACGAAGCCATGCAGACCTTGCAGCTGCAGCATATGAACGAACGCATCAACGAAGCGAGGCAGATCAAGCACAATATCCGGCATCATATTCAGACGTTGCAGGCTCTCGCCGCGGCCGACGATATGCCCGGCATCACCTCGTATTTGGAGGAGATGGCCAATCATAGGCTGTTGCAGCCCATCCCCATGCAGTATTGCGAACATGCTTCGTTGAACGCGGTGCTGGTCTACTACTGTGACTGGATCCGCCATATAGGGGCTGAAGTCGACGTCAAAGCGTCGGTGCCGCAATATCTCAACATCAATAATGCCGAATTATGTTCCATGGTCGGCAATCTACTGGAAAATGCGTCTGAGGCCATTATGAAACAACAGGATGGGGAGAAAAAACTCAGGGTGCGCATCAAATATCGCACTGGGCCGCCCGCATCACTGTTCATTGTGGTCGACAACACGCACGATTCCTCCATTATGCAGGTTGGCGACGCTTTCGCCTCAACCAAGCATGGGGGTGAAGGTTTGGGCACCGCCACCGTGCGCGAAACCGCGGAACGGCATCATGGCGCAACCTCGTTCGATTATGACGGCACGCTGTTCCGCGCTTCCGTCATGCTGTGTTTGGATGATTGAGATTCCCTTCGACGTCGCCCGATCACAGTTCGCAGTTCACCACGTATGGCAGCGTCTCACGGCTTTCGTAGGGTAGAGATATGACGATTACGGTTTCTACAGACGGTTCCGCTTTAGGCAATCCGAATGGTCCGATGGGTTGGGGTTGGGCCGATCATGAGCTTGCCACAGGCGGCAAGCCGGGGCATCACCATGACAGCGACTGCGATGCCGGCGGAGCTACGAACGGCACCAATCAGATTGGCGAGCTGTGCGCAGTGCTGGAGGCGTTGCGCGCGCACCCCGGCTCCGAACCGTTGGTGATCGAAACCGATTCGCAGTATGCGATCAACTGTTCCACCACGTGGGTTCACGGCTGGAAGAAGAACGGCTGGAAGAACTCGCAGAAGAAGCCGGTAAAGAACGCGGATCTGATTCGCGCGATCGATGCCGAAATCTCCAAGCGCCCCGGACCGGTGAAATTCGTATGGGTCAAGGGTCATGCCGGCAATGCCGGCAATGAGAAGGTGGACGAGCTGGCGCGCACCTATGCGGGCGATTGCCGTTCGAAGATCCGTGAAGGATATCTTCCTTTGGAGGGTTGGCAGTCGCTGCTGGCTTCCGAATATTCGCAAGGTACCGATGTTCCCGATGATGCCCAAATGCTGCTTGACGGCAAAATCACTACGGACGAATACCATATGGGGCGCGGGCAAGGCAAGTCCGCTCAAGGATCGGCCGATGATCTGATGGGCGCGGCCGATCCGGAGCCGCGTCCACGTTCCATCGCCGATATGCTGGTGGAGCCGGAAGGCTATCCAGCGCCCGACGAGGCGACATTGCCGTTGACGTCCAACGAAATGTCGGTGGAATCCGACGACATGCCGGAACCGACCACCGCGCTTGATACGACCATGCCTGATGGCACGACGCCTGACGCCGAGGCACCGCGCAAATCGTATGCCGAAATGCTGCTCAAGCCGGACTGTTTTCCCCACGAGCATGACGAGCGGCAGCCAGCCGACGATGCACAGAACGAACAATCCGCGAATTCCTCGGAAAACACGCCGGCGCCAACGAGCGAATCAGCCGAATCCGCAAACGCGTCGGCGCCAACGAACGCCGTCGCCGACTTGCCGAAACTGCCGCATCGCGCCAGTCCTTCGGGATTGGCGGTGTCGGGCGCCATTCGCTTCACTCCCCCGCCAAATTCCAGTCCGACGTTCGACGGCAAGCCACGCCTGATCCGCGGTTACATCGCGGTGGAAGGCTACGTGCAAGGCGACGGCACGCTCGTCCTCGACGAAGCGCCATTTGCAGTCAAGCACAACTAACGAGCCAGCACTTTCGACCTTAACGCCTCGAAAGTGCGTGAAACATCCTGTGAAAACATTTGCTGACCACCAATGGCACACCTTCGTTCATGACATGTCCGCAAACGCACAAAAATCAACACATCCGATAATATGGAGACGGTCTTAACCCCATATCGAAGGAGGATCATGGACAAGGCACAGCAGGACGCATTGAAGAAGGCAGCCGGCATCGAAGCTGCCAAGCTGATTCAGAACGGCATGATCGCAGGTCTGGGCACCGGCTCGACCGTGCGCTTCCTGGTCGACGAGCTCGGCCGCCGCGTGCAGGAGGAAGGCTTGGAGTTCACCGGCGTGACCACCTCCCGCCGCACTCAGGAGCAGGCAGAAGGCTACGGCATCAAGATCGTCGACATCGATGACGTTGATCACATCGACGTGACCATCGACGGCGCCGACGAGGTCGACAAGAACTTCAACGGCATCAAGGGCGGCGGCGCCGCTTTGCTGTGGGAGAAGATCGTGGCCACCAACTCCAACAAGATCGTGTGGATCGTGGACGAGTCCAAGGTTGTGGACACCATCGGCAAGTTCCCGCTGCCGGTTGAGGTGATTCCGTTCGGCGCAGGCCAGGTCGTCAAGAAGTTCGAATCCCGCGGCTACAAGCCGGTGCTTCGCCTCGACGCCGAAGGCCAGCCGTGCGCACCGACGAGAACAACTACGTGGTCGATCTGCACCTCGAATGCATCGAACACCCGGAGGCTCTGGCCGACGATCTCATCAACACCGTTGGCGTGGTGGAGCATGGCCTGTTCCTGCACATGGTGGACCAGGTCATCGTGGGCGATCCCAACGGTCCGCGCGTGCTCACCAACTCCAACAAGTGAGTTTGAAGTAGCGTAAGTTCCGCATTTTCCGCGGATTTTCGCGAACCTACACGAAACCATATGAGGCTGTGCGTTCAACTTCGAACGCACAGCCTTCTTTTTGCATCTATTGATTTTCGATTCTCGTACTTTTCGTTTATTTCTTTGCAATATGCAAAAATCCCGCATACCTCAAGAAGACATACGGGATTTTGTTTAAGCGACGCTTCAACCGCGCCTGAAGACTACTTGCGCTGGTGGCGAGTCTTACGAAGCAGTTTGCGGTGCTTCTTCTTGCTCATGCGCTTGCGGCGCTTCTTGATGACCGAGCCCATCTCAGCCTCCGTTCTTAAACTCAAAGGGTAAAAGTTTGCAACTTGCCCAATACTACACTGCTTCGGGGACTAACGCACACAACCGCATTCATATGGTGGAAGCACGCACCTTTTTATCGGAAGATCAGGCAAACGCAGTCCGCATGGTCCACGGCTGAATCTTACGTGAATCATGCATGAATCATAGGATCGCACAACCAGCCGTAGGCAGTATCACAGCGGGAACTGCTGGTAGAAGCGCTGCACCGAATCCTTGGCTCCCGTGGCTTGGAACACCACGGTATCGTTGCGCCAGACCGCGATGGCCTTGGTTTCGTCGTCCGGATCGGTTTTGGCGCTATAGGCGCCGGTCGCTTCACCGGAAACCTTCACATTGCCGCCGCCCAGCTCCTTGCCGGTCATGGCACCGGTCAGATTGTCATACTGACTTTGCGCATCATCAGACTGAGACCATTGCGCCACTTTCAAGGTGATACCCTGACCGTCCTTGCCCGTGGAATACGTCAACGTGTACTCCTCGACCGGGGAAGCGCCGCTCCACGAAGTGCTGGCATCGGCCTTGGTGCGCGCGAAATTCAACACGGAATCAGGCATGGCCTTCAACAGTTCGCTGGCGTCATCCGGCAACGCCACAGCGTCAATGGACGGCGTGGTCGGCTCAGAGGCATCCTGCGACGCGCCCTGCGAGGTGGTGGTGCCCTGAGTGGACGCTTCATCGCCCTTGTTCAGAGCCCAGCCGGGCCAGATGAAAGCGGACACCAAGGCGAGCACGACCACCAAAGCGGCGGCAATGACAGCCACAATCAGTTTGCCATGAGAAGAGGAAGTTTGCGTAGTAGACATGGCTGTTATTCTTTCATATCCGTGAGACGCTCGAATCCAGAAACCGTGATCTCGCCATCATCCCGCACCAGCACCCCCTTAATATCTCCGAAAACGATTGTCCCAAAATATCCGTATTGTCGGCGATATGGCAAAGACGTCCTCGCAATTTGTATGTTCCGAATGCGGCTGGAGCGGGCCGAAATGGCTGGGCCGCTGCCCTGAATGCGGCCAGTGGGGCACCATCGAGGAATTCCATGAAGCGCGCCCCTCCGCATCGTCACGCACCGCCGCTCCCGGACGCACATCGCGCACGCTATCGCATGCAGTGCCCGATTCCGCGGCGAAACCGATCACGGAAATCAGTACGGAAAACATTTCCAGAATCGACACTGGGTTCACGGAATTCAACCGCGTACTTGGCGGCGGCATCGTTCCCGGTTCCGTCACGCTTATCGCGGGCGAACCGGGTATCGGCAAATCAACGCTGCTGCTGGAGACCGCAGGCAATGTTGCCCGTCTTTCCGCAGCACAGCCCGAACGCAACACGGTGCTCTATATTTCCGGTGAGGAATCGCAGGCGCAAGTGCGCATGAGGGCCTCGCGCATCGGCGCGGTCGAACCGAATCTGCTTCTGGCCGCCACCACCGACCTGTCAACCGCGCTGGGGCTTATCGAACAATGCAAGCCTGCGCTGGCCATCGTCGATTCCGCGCAAACCATCGTCTCGCAGGAAGTCGATGGTATCTCCGGAGGCTCGACTCAGGTGCGCGAAGTGGCGAGCGCGCTGATCGACACCGCCAAAACGCTTGATATTCCGGTATTGTTGGTCGGCCATGTCACCAAAGACGGGTCGATTGCCGGCCCGCGCACGTTGGAACATTTGGTTGATGTGGTCTGCCAGTTCGAGGGCGACACCGAAACCGCATTGCGTATGCTGCGCGCGGTGAAAAACCGTTTCGGCCCTACTGATGAGGTCGGCTGTTTCGATATGAGCGGCGAAGGCATCGAAGAGGTGACGGACCCGTCCGGACTGTTTCTTTCCTCGTCCAATTCCGCAGATCCCTCTCCGGTGGAGGGCACGTGCGTGACCTTCACGTTGGACGGTCATCGCAGTCTTCCCATCGAAGTGCAGTCGCTGGTCACCAAATCCGTACTGCCAACGCCACGACGTGCCGCGAACGGCGTCGACGCCAACCGCATCGCCATGCTGGTGGCGGTGCTATACAGGCATGGCAACGTCAATCTTTTGGCGAACGATCTGTATATTTCCACCATCGCCGGAGGCCAGGCGCGCGAGCCCGGATGCGATCTGGCGATCGTCGGCGCATTGGCGAGCGCCTCGAAATCGAAGGCGATCAGCCGCACCACATGTGCGATTGGCGAGATTTCGTTGACCGGGCAGGTGCGTCCGGTGCCGCGATTGGAATACCGGTTGCGCGAAGCCGCCCGTCTTGGTTTCACCACCGCTGTAGTGCCGACATTACGTAGAGAAATCGCAATTCCCGGATTGTCGATCGTTCAGGTCGACACATTGCAGGATGCGCTTGGCGCCATGTTGCGATAATACACACCCTACATACCGTTTTTGCATGTATGCACGCGAAGCATATACATTATGTTATTTTTTTAACCTATACAAGTGGGCTCTTACGTAGATTCTTACGTAAGAGCCCCACTATTTTTGAATACTGATACGTTTTTACTGGAAATATCAGCATTCATTAATCACTGTCATTATCGTGATTATTATTGCGATCATCGTTGTGATTAGCATCAGGCAGTAATTCGCTTGGTTTCCTCGACATTGCGCTTCAGCTCGTCGATCAGATCCTGTGCGGAATCGAATTTGATTTGAGGACGCAGGAATCCTACGAATTCCACACGTACCTGGTGATCGTATAAATCAAGCCAATCGTCGGTGACGGCATAGGCTTCGACCACGCGATCGTTCATTCCGGTCACCTCGTTGAAGGTCGGCTTGGTGCCGATGGAAATCGCAGCAGGCCAACGATATGGCGAATGATCGGCAAGTCGCGCGTCCACGGAAGAGGAATCGAACTGCTGCGAAACACCTTCGGAAGCGCCCTGCGCACCATCGTCCGCCGTCTTCGCGCCCAGGTCCACGAGCCAACCGGCGTATACGCCGTCGACCGGCAGATAGCCTGCCACATTCTCGCTCAGATTCGCCGTGGGGAAGCCGATGGTGCGTCCACGTTCCTCGCCATGCACCACGGCGCCTTCCACGGCATGCGGATGTCCCAGAATCGCGTCGGCGTCTTTGATGCGCCCCTGGCCCAGCAGGTAGCGCACATTCGTGGAGCTCCACACGCGCACGGCCTTCGCCTGGTTTTTCTTGCTCCATGCGCGACGTTCCGCCTTGGACGCGCCTTCCAGCGGATCGGCCGGCTCACCATGGTCGGTGGGCATAACCGGCTTCGCATTGGCTGGCACGCGGGTTTCGCCCGGTCCACGATCGTCGACCACGTCAAGCTGGAACACGCCGGTGGCGAGCGCCAGATTCTCGATGGCCTTCACATCGCCGGCACGGTTCGCACCCATGGCCGCATCGGATCCGAGCACTAGCGCGCGCATGCCCAGCTTGCCCACCATTTGTCCGAGGAAGAATCGGTACGATTTCGCCGCGAACGCCAGCGTGTAACGCACGATGAGCGTGTAATCCACGCCCAGCTTGTTGATGGCGCGCAGACGCTCCTGCATGCTGGTGAGCGCCTGCGCGTCGATCATGCCCGCCGGCGGCTCCTGGCCACCGTTTTGCGCCGCGTAGCCGTGCACGAGCGCTGGGCGCGGATCGAACAGCACCACCACGGAGAAGGACTGTTCCTTCTTGGCGAGTTCCACCACGCGGCGAATCACCGCCTGATGGCCCTGATGCATGCCATCGAACGAACCGATGGTCACCACGGATTTCTTATCGTTGCTCAGCGTAGGCCAATCCACCATGCCGCTGGCATCAGGCGTGAGCGTGATTGTCTTCATCATGTCCTTCTTGTGTATGAATTCGTATCTGTAGTCTGATTGGATGGTTCAGTTGAATACCGCGACCGGTTTAGCCTCACCGCGTTTCGCACGTTCGAGGATGGCGACCAAATCGTTGGTTTCCTCAACGTACGCCGCCGTGGTCGTACGTATGTCATGCGCGATTCTGCGTCCGAAACGCAAGTCGGCCGCTTCCTGATCGCTCACGGCCAGCATATTCATGGAAGCCGCAGCGCTGGCCACGGGATCGAGCGCATGATCGAGCGCATGATCTGCATCGTCAAGCACTGCACGATTGCGCATCACTTCCATGCCTTCACGATTGGTGAATGTTTTGGATTCAGCGTGGGCGCTCATGACGTTGGGCATATTCACTGAAAATCTGCCGACACGTGTGCGTCGCAGCATCGTCAGATGGCCTCCCAACCCGAGTTCCTCGCCCAGATCGCGTGCGAGCGCGCGAATGTAGGTACCTGCGGAACAGGTCACGGTCACGTCGAGTTCCATAACGGGCTGCATATCTTCATGCGGTGCAGTGTCGGCAATCCATCCATCTCCTGTCCTCTCGGCCACGACTGCGCCAGCAAGTTCCGTGCCGGCACGATCGCTATGCGTGTAGCCGTAACGCGCCTGCCGCACGTTGAACTCTTCGATGGTCACAGGACGTGCCTTAAGCTCCACATCCTTGCCTTCGCGCGCCAGATCATAGGCACGCTGGCCATTGACCTTAATGGCGGAGTAGACGTTCGGTACCTGTTCGATGCGCCCGGTGAACCGTTCTGTGATCAGCTGTTCCACGGCTTGACGCGAAGGAAAGTTCACTGCCCGCTCCCCCGCCGGCAACAGCTCGCCTTCGGCATCGTCCGTAGTGGTGCGCTGTCCAAGGCGAATGGTGGCCTCGTACGTTTTGTTATGGTCGACAATGTAGTTGAGCAGTCGCGTGGCATTGCCGAAACCCACCACCAGCACGCCGGTGGCCATCGGGTCGAGCGTGCCAGCATGGCCGACACGCTTCATATGCAGGGCGCCGCGCACGGCCGCGACCACGTCATGGCTGGTGACCCCCTGCGGCTTGTCGATGACCAGCAGGCCGGAATGTTCAGGCTTCTTCGTCATCATCCCAATCTTCGACTTCGACGTCATCATCGTCGAAATCATCGTCGTCATCCTCTTCCGGATGCTTGTACGGATCGGCTTCGCCCGCATACTGGGCGGTTTCACGAGCTTGGCGAGTTCTTCATCACGCTTGCGCGCGATGGCGAGAATGTCTTCGATCTCATGTGCCTCGCCCGGCACCTCGTCGAATACGAATTCGAGCTGCGGGGTCAAACGCAGACCGGCCTTGGTGCCCACAAGGGAACGCAGACGACCCTTGGCTTGGTTCAGTGCCTGCTGTGCACGGCGGCGTTCGCCCTGCTCATGGCCTTCACGGCCAAGCTGGGTCCAATAGACTTTGGCGATCTGCAGATCGTTGGTCACACGCACTTCGGTGATGGTCACGTTTGTGAGACGCTTATCGTGCAATTGCGCCTCCATGGAGGATGCGATCACACGTTGGATCAACGCCGCGATGCGTGCGGCGCGAGGATTGGTTCCTGCCATTGTTGTCCTTTAATCAGGTAAGTTCTGTTGTATTACGGAACGCCCGCAGCCGTATGTCAGCTGTGGGCGTTCCTTTCTTGTTATCGATTGCTGGTTCGAATCAATCGACTACTTGCGTTCGATTTCCTGCATTTCGAAGGTCTCGATGATATCGCCAAGCTCGATGTCGTTGAACGAACCGAGGTTGATACCCGCTTCGTAGCCTTCCTTGACGGAGTTGACATCGTCCTTGAAGCGACGCAGCGAGGAGATTTCGAGATCATTGACGGTGGCGATGCCGTTGCGCAGAATACGGCACTTCGTACCGCGCTTGACTTCGCCGTCCTGCACCATAACACCTGCGATATTGCCGAACTTGGAAGAACGGAAGATCTCGCGGATCTCGGAGTGGGACGTGACGACCTCTTCGAATTCCGGCTTGAGCATGCCCTTGAGGGATGCTTCGATGTCTTCGATGGCCTTGTAGATGATCGAGTAGTACTTGATTTCCACGCCTTCGCGTTCGGCCATATCCGCCACCTGACGGTTCGGACGAACGTTGAAGCCGATGATGACGGCCTTGTCGACGGTAGCCAGGTTGACATCGTTCTGGGTGATGGCACCGACACCGCGGTGGATCACCTGGATGCCGACCTCGTCAGACACCTCGATCTTCATCAAGGAATCTTCCAGCGCCTCGACGGAACCGGAGGAATCGCCCTTGATGACGATGTTGAGCATGTCGACCTCAGCCTTGGCGAACTGCTCCTTGAGGCTTTCGAGCGACACGACCTTACGACGCTTGGCCAGCTGGGCCGCACGCTCGGTGGCCTGACGCTTTTCGGCGATCTGGCGTGCGGTACGGTCATCGGAGGCCACCAGGAACAGATCGCCTGCTGTCGGCACGGAGGTCAAACCAAGCACCTGCACCGGAGTGGACGGCGTGGCTTCCTTCATATGGGTGCCGTTTTCGTCGAGCATGGCGCGGACACGGCCATACGACGTTCCCGCGACGATGGAATCGCCGATGTGCAGAGTACCGGACTGAACGAGCACGGTTGCCACGGCACCGCGACCCTTGTCGAGTCGGGCTTCCACGGTGGCACCGCGAGCGTCCATATCCGGGTTGGCACGCAGATCAAGTTCAGCGTCCGCGGTCAGCAGCACGGCTTCCAGCAGCTTGTCGACATTGGTGCCCTGCTTGGCGGAAATGTCGACGAACATGGTGTTGCCACCGTACTCTTCCGGAACGAGGCCGTACTCGGTGAGCTGGCCACGGACCTTGTCTGGGTTCGCGCCCGGCTTATCAATCTTGTTGACGGCCACCACGATCGGCACGTTGGCCGCCTGAGCGTGGTTGATGGCTTCCACGGTCTGCGGCATCACGCCGTCATCGGCCGCGACCACAAGGATCGCAACGTCGGTGAGTTCGGCGCCACGGGCACGCATGGCGGTGAAGGCTTCGTGGCCCGGGGTATCGAGGAACGTGATCTTACGCGGTTCGCCTTCGAGATCGACGGTCACCTGGTATGCACCGATACGCTGGGTAATGCCGCCGGCCTCACGTGCGATGACGTTGGTACGACGGATGGTGTCAAGCAGTCGGGTCTTACCATGATCGACATGGCCCATCACGGTGACGACCGGCGGACGCGGCTTCAGATCTTCATCTTCCTGAAGTTCTTCTTCGTCCAGATCGATGTCGAACTGCTGCAGCAGTTCCTTGTCTTCCTCTTCGGCGGACACGATCTTGATGTCCCAGCCGATTTCCTCACCGAGGATCTGGAAGGTGGATTCGTCCAAGGACTGGGTTGCCGTGGCCATCTCACCAAGGTGGAACAGTACGGTGACCAGTGCCGCCGGATTGACGTTGATCTTCTCGGCCAGATCGGCAAGGGATGCGCCCTGACGCAGACGAACGGTCTGACCGTTGCCGGTAGGAATACGCACGCCGCCGATGACCGGGGCCTTCATCTCCTGGAATTCCTGACGCTTTGCCAGACGGTTCTTACGAGCCTTCGAGGACTTGCCGCCCTGACGACCGAACGCGCCTGCAGCACCGCCACGACCGCGACCGCCGCCGCGTGCCGGACCGTTGCTCGGAGCGCTGTTGCCGCCCTGGAAGCCGCCACCATTGGTATTGGCGCCGCCACCGAAACGGTTGCCACCACCTGCCGGACGCTGACCGCCGCCCTGACCCGGACGATGCTGGCCCCACTGACCCGGCTTCGCACCGGTGCCTTGGCCCGGACGACCACGGAAACCTCCACGCTGGCCGCCGCCCTGACCCGGGCGTCCGCCGCGACGACCTTCGCCGTTGTTATTGTTGTTGGCGTTCGGACGGTTCATCGGATGCGGACGCGGAATGTCACCCGGAGTCGGGGTATGCATGCCCTGCTTGCGGCTGAACGGATTGTTACCCGGACGTGGGCCCGGAGTGTGCGGCTTCGCACCATTGGCGGCATTGTTGCCATTGCCGCCCTGCGGAGCATTGGTATTGTTATTGTTGCGCTGTGCGCGAGGTCCCGGAACCGGAGCCGGCTTGCCGCCCTGACGGCGTTCGCCCTGCGGACGCGGAGCGTTGCCGTTGGCACGATTGCCATGCTGGCGGGAATCACCCGGACGAGGCATGCGCTGGCCGGGCTTCGGGGCTTCGGACTTGGATGCTGCAGGACGTGCCGGCTTTGGAGCGACAGGCTTTGCCGCGGATGCCGCGGGAGCAGCCGGAGTGGCACGAGGCGCAGGAGTAGGCGAAGCTGCCGGGGCAGCCGGCTTCTTGGCCGGGACCGCAGGCTTCTTGGATTCGGATGCGTTGCCTGCGCGTTGGAAGCGAAAGCATTCCTCAGCTTACGGGCAACCGGAGGTTCAACGGTAGACGATGCGGACTCACAAATTCGCCCATCGCCTCAAGTTTGTTCAAAACAGTCTTGCTGTCAACGCCAAGTTCCTTGGCAAGTTCATATACGCGTGCTTTCGGCACTCAATTTCTCCTATCTTGGGCCGCGCGCATACGAGCGCGACCGCTACTGATTCACGGCGAGCTTGTTCCTTCTCATCGTGCAACCATGTTCGTGATACCTCGTCTTTTCCCTGGGCATGACGGCACGTACCCCCACGCTTTGGATTATCGAGTCCAGCATACTCAAGCCCGTGGATTGAACGCCCACGGGCTTACCGCTGCTGAAAGTGTTGGTTATTCGGCGGTTTCCCCGCTGGTCGAAGCCTGCGCTTCGGCCATCTTCTTGGCGTGTGCCTCGGCGGATTCGATGCCGATCTTCCATCCGGTCAGCTTGGCGGCCAAACGTGCGTTCTGGCCTTCCTTGCCGATGGCCAGCGACAGCTGATCATCATGAATGAAGGCGATTGCGGTCTGGTTCTTCTCGCTGATTACCTGCACACCGGTGGCGACCGCCGGAGACAGTGCCGCCGCGACGAACTTCGCCGGATCGGCAGACCAGTCGACGATATCGATCTTCTCCGGCCCAAGGTTCTCCATCACCGCACGCACGCGAGCACCGCCGGGGCCGATCAGAGCGCCCTTCGGATTGACGCCCTCAGTGTTGGCGCGCACCGCGATCTTGGTACGGGCACCGGCCTCACGCGCGATGGCCATGATCGAGACGGCACCGGAAACCAGTTCCGGAACCTCACGTTCGAACAGACGGCGAACCAGCTCGGGATGGGAGCGGGACACCACGATTTCCGGGCCTTTGAGGCCACGTGCGACATTCACCACATACACGCGGATGCGCTCACCATGGCGGTAACGCTCTCCCGGCACCTGTTCACGACGCGGCAGCAACGCTTCGACGTCGCCAACGGCCACGTGCACATTGGAGGTGTCCTTCACATCCTGCTGCACAATGCCGGTGATCAGCTTGCCCTTCTGCCCGGAGAACGCGCCGAACACCTTGTCGTCCTCGGCCTTGCGGAACAGCTGGCTGATGACCTGACGCGCGGTGGCGGCGGCCAGACGGCCGAAGTCGCGCGGGGTGTCATCATATTCCTCGCCCAGAGTCGGCGCAGGGTGCGGGTTATCCTCGGTCGGCTCGACGGGGATCTCATCCTGAGCCCAAACGGTAAAGCTTCCGGCACGCGGATCAAGCTCCACACGAGCATGCTTCGCCGCGTGCGGCGTTTTCAGATATGCCAGTCGCAATGCTTCCGAGAGTGCGGCATCCAGCGTCTCGGGATCGATTCCCTGCCCAGCTGCGAGCTGGTGCATTCCTGCCAGGTCCAGTTCCATACTTCCAAGACCTCCTATATGAAGTTATTCCGAGCGCTCGGCCCAATGGTCACAGTCGACTACTAGTCTAATGTTTCATGCAGACACGCTCCCCGTTTTTCCCCTTGGCCTTGTCGACTGTCAGACGCGCCTGCATCTTGGTGTGCGCGAGCGCCCTTGTGGCATCACTGGCCGCGTGTTCCGCTCCTCGAATCGCAGGTCGCGCCGAAGCCGAACAGCAGCCAAGTCCTTGCGAAAGGGCGTATGCAGACGCGACTGCCAACGCCGACATCATGGCAGACAGGTCACGCCATATCGTCATGCGCTATCTTGCCGCGCAGGAGGCGGTTTCAGATTGGGCAAACACCGCGGCCTACTGCCCTGCACGGTTCGCCGACGGCACGTTGCGTAGTGCGCAGGCCCGTCACACTGCCCGTCTGATGGCAGCGCGACTTGCGATCAACATCGCACAGCCCACGCTGTCGCGTTGCGATGACATTGACTCACTTGATATTGACGCGGATTCGCTTTCCGCCATGTCCGTTGCGGAAGATCAGGTGGGGTTCGCGATGGAGGTGTTCGCCGCGCGTTCCTTCGGTCATGCGACGCTTGACATCAGCGATCGTCATAAAACCACTTCGCAACGCCTGATTTCTCTTTCCGGAGCCGAAGACAATCGTGCGAAAACCTATGATGTCACGCAGCTGCTCGCCAATCCTAATACCATCGTGGATTCCGCAACGGGCTTGCACGCGCCAACCGATGCCGTCCTGGAAATGAATTGCGCGCGCAGCGAAATCGCAGCCGTTGCGGCAAGCTCGACTTCGTCGAACGCCTCGACGAAGTCCCAAACAACCTCGGACGACCATTCGGATGACTCCCGGGAACAGTCACTGGGCATGCTCGCCAGCATGATCGCCGACCGCGTGGATCTGGCACTCGACTGGGGTTATCCGGCATTCGACGAAGCGCTATTCGCATAGCGCAGACTTGCGTACGCTGTCCGCGCAACCGTCTTCACGCAATGCGACGCAGTGTTCCCGCGAATAAGACACGCCGAGCAATCGCAGACATCGCAAAAATCCCTCAATCGGATTTGACAATCGCCAAAGCTGTGGCAAAATGATGAAGTTGCTTGTTTTCAAGTAGCACAATGGATAAGTGTCCGAGCGGTCTAAGGAGCACGCCTCGAAAGCGTGTGAGGGCGAACCCCTCCGCGAGTTCGAATCTCGCCTTATCCGCAAGTAGAAAAACCGGAGCAACGGCGCTTCGGTTTTTTTATTGCTTACAGCCCTGTGGCACGTAGGAGCACATAGGAGCCAAGGTTATTGCTTTAGACGATCTGCAACTTTTATGCCTTCATTCATCGTCGCACACTTCTTCTACCCCTGAAAATGCATGCCTGTCTTAAGGCCGCTCAATCCTCGATAGAAGACGTACTGACGTTCGATTACCTTAAGATGCTACGAATTGTTACGATTGCGTCTCGGTTATGGACTCGTGAGAACGTCGTAACGTCGTCGTGACATTTCACATGATTCTCGTGTTCTTTTCGGCTATATCCCGTTTTTGCGTTTTTGCGATTGCGTGATGTGGTTTTGTGATGCGATATTTGGTGCGATTGTATAGCGCAATCTTCTGTGTATCCGTACAGTATGTGCTCTTACAAAGTACGTTTCGCACGAATCGCTTCGGCACGAATCGCCAACTGGTCGTCTTCCGGATATTCGATATGTTCCAGCGTCAATCCTTGCGGAGCGATCGGACCGGTGCTGCCTTCACGCAACGGCGTCGTCATCTTTTCGGCGAACCAATCCACGGAACGTTTGCCGATGCCTACCTGCACACAACCATTAACCAGCGATCGCACCATATTGCGTGCGAAAGCGTCCGCAACGATGGTGAAGCACAGCAGTCCGGATTCGACCGCAGGCGTGCGATATCGCTCCCCCATCGTATTTCCGTCGTCGATCAGCGGATGCTGCGGTATACGACGCCAATACGCGGTTTTCACCTCGCGTATGGTGGTGCCTCCAGGATTCGGGGTTGCGAACGAGCCGAAATCATGCAGGCCGATCGTCATTTCAGCAGCCTTGTTCATAGCTTCGATGTTGAGATCATCGTCGATATGCAGCACGCAATTGCGGATACGTGGATCGATTTCGCTTGATCGGTCGGCAATGCGATATACGTAAGTGCGTTCCAGTGCGGAGAAACGTGCGTCGAATCCTTCGGGAGCTTCCTCGATGGAACGAATGGCGATGTCATTCGGCAGCATGCGTTGCAGCCGTCGCTTCAACGCCATCACCGGTTCGACCTGCATATGCCCGACGCAACGTGCAAGCGTCTCCTCATTGATGTCGAGATGGCAAACTTGGTGCGACGCATGCACGCCGGTATCGGTACGACCCGCGACGGTCAGGCGCAGCGGCTCGTCATCATCGCCTTCCGGTACACGAAGAACGGTATGCAGCACTCGTTCGATTTCTCCCTGCACGGTACGCATGTCAGGCTGTTTCGCCCATCCGTAGAAATCGGTGCCGTCATATGCCAAGTCGATACGTAATCTCACGGCAATGAGCATAACAAAAGGCGCATAACAACATATGACAACGCATAACAAAAAGGCTGGGAACCTTTCGATTCCCAGCCTTTTCATCAGCTAGTCAAGCCTGCTTGATGCCAATCACTCGGCGTTCTCTGCGGTGGCTTCCTGAGCCTCAACCGGTGCCTCTTCGACAACCGGAGCTTCTTCAGCGGCAACCTTGGTTGCAGCTTCGGCTTCCTTGACCACGGCCTGCTTCGGGCTCACCGGCTCGGTGACGAGCTCGATGATGGCTGCCGGAGCGGCATCGCCACGACGCGGAGCAATCTTGACGATGCGGGTGTAGCCACCCTCACGCTGCTCCATCTGCTCGGCAATCTCGGTGAACAGCTTGTGCACGACGGACTTGTTGCGGATGACACGCATCACGCGACGACGGCTGTGCAGATCACCACGCTTGGCGAGCGTGATCAGACGCTCAGCCAGCGGACGAAGGCGCTTGGCCTTCGGCAGGGTGGTGGTGATGCGGCCACGCTGGAACAGGCTGGTAGCCATGTTCGCGAGCATAAGACGCTCATGAGCCGGGCTGGAGGCCAGACGCGGACCCTTCTTTGGTGTAGGCATTGTTTCTCCTTGAAAGCCCCGTCGGACTCAGGTGGGCAGTTGCCCGAACATCCGAATCCGACGAAGCGGTTAGGTCAAAAGCGGCGAATCACTCGTCTTCCGGCGAGAAGAAAGTGCCGCCTTCGAGGTTGTTGGTATCGAAGTTGCCCAGCGGGGAAGCCTTGAGGGCCAGACCCAAGGACTGGAGCTTTTCCTTGACTTCGTCAATGGACTTCATACCGAAATTGCGGATGTCGAGCAGATCCTGCTCGGTGTGGGCGACCAGCTCGCCGATCGTGTGGATGCCCTCGCGCTTCAGGCAGTTGTAGCTGCGCTGGGTGAGGTTGAGATCCTCGATCGGAACGGCCATCTCCGGGTTGGTTTCCTCTGCCACCGGGGCAGGTCCAACCTCGACGCCCTCAGCCTGGGTGTTGAGCTCGCGGCACAGGCCGAAGAGTTCCACCAAGGTGGAGCCTGCGGATGCGACAGCATCACGCGGGGAGATTGCCGGCTTGGTCTCCACGTCCAGGATGAGCTTGTCGAAGTCAGTGCGCTGTTCAACGCGAGTGGCTTCCACGCGATAGCTCACCTTGAGCACCGGGGAGTAAATCGAGTCGACCGGGATACGGCCGATCTCGGCGTTATCCTGCTTGTTCATCTGGGCTGGCACATAACCGCGGCCACGCTCGACGGTGAATTCGATCTCGAGTTCGCCATCTTCAGCGAGAGTTGCGATATGCATATCCGGGTTGGCGATAGTGACGCCGGCCGGCGGAGTGATATCACCCGCGGTGGCCTCGCCCTTGCCGCTCTTGCGCAGATACATGACAACCGGCTCATCGTATTCGCTGGTGAGCACGATGCCCTTGATGTTCAACAGGATCTCAGTAACGTCCTCTTCAACACCCGGCAGAGTGGTGAACTCATGCGGGACGCCGGAGATACGCACCGAAGTCACAGCCGCTCCAGGGATGGAGCTCAGGAGGGTACGGCGCAGCGAGTTGCCAAGCGTGTAGCCGAAACCAGGCTCGAGAGGCTCGATGGTAAAGCGGGAACGCTGAGGGTTGAGAGATTCCTCGGTAAGTGTCGGACGCTGTGCGATAAGCACTGTGGTTATCCTTTCAGCTTCAGGCCGGTGGTGCACTCACCGGCCATAAGCGGCGTTGGATTGATGATTTCTTCTAGTGCTCAGACGCGACGGCGCTTCGGAGGACGAACGCCGTTGTGTGCCTGCGGGGTGACGTCGGTGATGGAACCGACTTCGAGTCCGGCGGACTGCAAGGAACGGATAGCGGTTTCACGACCGGAACCCGGGCCCTTCACGAACACGTCGACCTTCTTCAGACCGTGCTCCATAGCCTTGCGGGCTGCGGATTCAGCGGCCATACCAGCGGCGTACGGCGTGGACTTACGGGAGCCCTTGAAACCGACATCGCCACCGGACGCCCAGGACACAACTGCGCCGGACGGGTCGGTGATCGAAATAATAGTGTTGTTGAAAGTGGACTTGATGTGCGCCTGCCCAACCGGGACCGACTTGCGGTCGCGGCGACGCGGCTTGCGCGCGGCTTGCTTTTGAGCTGCCATTGACCCTCGTTTCCTAATAACGAATTTGCTTTGTTGTTCAGGCGATGAAACTTACGTCTCGTGGTCTGAACTGACAGCCACCTATTACTTGGTGGCCTTCTTCTTTCCGGCGACCGTGCGCTTCGGGCCCTTGCGGGTACGAGCATTGGTCTTGGTGCGCTGACCGCGCACAGGAAGTCCCTTACGGTGACGCTGGCCTTGGTAGCAGTTGATCTGAATCTTACGACGGATATCCGCATCGATTTCACGACGCAGATCGCCCTCGATCTTGTAGTTACCCTCGAGGTAGTCACGCAGCGTGATCAGCTGCTCATCCGTCAGATCCTTGACGCGAATGTCCGGGTTGATACCGGTCGCGGCAAGCGTTTCCTTGGCACGAGTGCGACCCACACCAAAGATGTAGGTGAGGGCGATCTCGATGCGCTTCTCATTGGGGATGTCGACTCCGGCAAGACGTGCCATTGCGATTCCTTCTGTTTTCCGCAGGTCTTGCACCGAGTCGTCCGGTTTCCCGGCCCGGGCCTGCGTACCCGGGGTTCATACCGCTTGCGCGATCTGTGACTCAGCGCCTGTACTTATTATGCCGCTGGATCTGCTCTCAGCCCTGACGCTGCTTGTGGCGCGGGTTGACGCAGATCACCATGACGCGGCCGTGACGACGGATCACGCGGCAGTTCTCGCAGATCCTCTTCACACTAGGGCTGACCTTCATGGTTTTCCTTTGCTTGTGTACCTTACTTGTAACGGTACGTAATACGGCCGCGGTTCAGATCATAAGGGCTCATTTCCAGCACAACACGATCCTGCGGCAGAATGCGAATATAGTTCTTCCTCATCTTGCCCGAGATGGTTGCGAGCACGATATGCTTGTTCTCGAGTTCAACGCGGAACATCGCGTTCGGCAGTGCTTCCACTACCTGTCCTTCGACTTCAATCACACCGTCTTTAGCCATGAGCCTCGTTCCGTTCTTTGGCGATTACTATGCGTGCCCGAAGACACACCAACTTGCAAGAATACACGAAAACGGGAACTACGGCACGTTCGGCGTGTCGCAATTCCCGTTTTCGATTGATTTGTGGTATTTTATTGGGCTTTCTTATCGTTGCATACGATTTGAATCTGCCCGATTTTCAGCTATATCAGCCAAGCTCAGCCACGATGGTGGCCTGGATCTCTTCGACGGAGCCGACGCCGTTGAAGGTCTTCAGCAGCCCGCGCTCTTCATAGGTGGCCAGCAACGGAGCGGTTTCCTTGGCATACACATCAAGACGCTTGGCGATGGCTTCCGGAGTGTCGTCGGAACGGCCTTCGATCTCGGCACGCTTCTTCATGCGCTCCATAAGCACGTCATGGTCAGCGTCGAGAGCCACCACAGCGTCCAGAGGAGTGTTCAGATCGGCGAGGATGGCGTCCAGTGCCTCAACCTGGGATGCGTTGCGCGGATAGCCGTCGAGGATCCAACCGTTCTTGGCATCATCCATGGCCAGACGATCCTTGACGATCTTGTTGGTCAGCTCGTCCGGAACCAGTTCGCCCTTGTCGATGTACTTCAGTGCCTCAACACCGAGCTCGGTCTTGTTCTTGATGTTGTAGCGGAAGATATCGCCGGTGGAGATTGCCGGAATACCGTAGTGCTCGCTCAGCAGCGCAGCCTGGGTGCCCTTGCCGACGCCCTGCGGTCCCATAATCAGCAGTCGCATGTTATTCTCCGTTTCATTGAGCCTCTTGCGAGGCTTTCTGATTCTCGATTGGTTACATGAAAATCGTGATACCGCTTCACGTCGAAACGGTATCACGATTTTGAGGTTTTACTTGCCTTCCTTGTGGTCAGTGCCCTCGAACAGGAATCCAGCGTACTGGAACTGTTCGGTCTGGGCCTTGGCCTGGCGCAGGGTGTCAAGGCTGACGCCTGCGATGATCAGGATGGTGGTGCCGCCGAACGGCAGCTTGGTGTTGAGGTCGAGCGCCATGATGAGCACGGTCGGAATAAGCGCCACGAATAGTAGGTACACGGCACCGACGGTGTTGAGCCTGTTCATCACGTAGCTCAGATAACGGCTGGTAGCGCTGCCTGCGCGGATGCCAGGAATGAAGCCGCCGTACTGCTTCATGTTGTCCGCGGTTTCGTCCGGGTTGAAGGTGATTTCCGTGTAGAAGAAGCAGAAGAACACGATCATCAACGCGTACAGTGCGATGTACCACACGGAAGTGGTGTTGGCCAAGTTGGAGTTGATCCACTTGACCCAGGACTGGTCGGATTTGCCGAACTGTGCGATCAGGGTCGGGATGGCCAGAATGGAGGACGCGAAGATCGGTGGAATAACGCCGCTCATATTGATCTTCAGCGGCAGGTAGGTGGAGGATCCGCCGTACATCTTACGGCCAATCATACGACGGGTGTACTGCACCGGAATACGACGCTGGGAAAGCTCGACGTAGATGACGAGGATCATGATGACCAGCAGCACACCGACGACCGCGGCAAACTTCGCCCAATTGCCATCGGTGCCTTTGGTGCCCCAACCGATCTCCCAAAGCTGCGGCAGGAAGCCGGAGCAGATGGACATGAAGATAAGGATGGACATACCCTGACCAAGACCCTTATCGGTGATCAATTCGGCCATCCACATGATGAGGCCGGTGCCGCCAGTCATGATGAGCACCATGACCACGAGGTTCCAGACGGAACCGTCAGGCACAACCTGGGAGCACCGGTAGTTGAACAGGGCGCCGGAGCGGGCGGTCACCAGAATGGTGGTGGACTGCAGCACAGCGAGGCCGATGGTCAGGTAACGGGTGTACTGGGTCAGTTTGGCTTCGCCGGACTGGCCTTCCTTGTGCAGCGCCTCGAAGCGGGGAATCACCACACGCAGCAGCTGGATGACGATGGATGCCGTGATGTACGGCATAACGCCCAGTGCGAAGATCGATAGCTGCAACATTGCGCCGCCGGAGAAGAGGTTCACCAGACCAATGAAGTTTTCGGAGGTGCTGTTCATCGAACCGAGGCACTGCTGAACGACCTTATAGTCGACGCCTGGGGTCGGAATGAACGAACCAATACGATAAATGATGATGATACCAAGAGTGAAGAGGATCTTGTTCCTCAACTCCTTGGTTTTCAAGGCCTGGATTAACGTCCTCACCTGGGATTCCTTCCATCGACGTGCGCGCTGCGCACCCATGCAAAACAGACTCTACCGATCGAGTCTAGCGTACGGCGTCTACCTACACGTGGAGTGTTCCATCCTTTGTCGGTTTTTTACAAGATTTCGAGGCATTGTTTTCGTTTTGTTCCCCGTACTGGACCAAACGAAGTGAGGCCTCCCCCGTCTAAGCGGGAGAAGCCTCACTTGCAAGCTTCAGTCAGCTCTACATTCCTTGGAATCAGTCCTCGGAGATGGAGCCGCCGGCAGCCTCGATCTTGGACTTGGCGGAAGCGGAAGCCTTAACACCCTTGATGGTGTAGGCTGCCGAAACCTCGCCGTCGCCCAGGACCTTGACCGGGTAGCCGTCACGCACGGCACCCTTGGCGACCAGATCGGCAACGGTGATTTCGCCACCCTGCGGGAACAGTTCCGCGAGAGCAGCAACGTTGACGACCTGATATTCCTTCTTGAACGGGCTCTTGAAGCCACGCAGCTTCGGAAGGCGCATGTACAGCGGCAGCTGGCCACCTTCGAAGCCCGGACGAACCTGGTAACGCTTCTTGGTGCCCTTGTCGCCACGGCCCGAGGTCTTACCCTTGGAGCCTTCACCACGGCCGACGCGAGTGCGATCCTTCTTGGCGCCCGGAGCCGGCTTCAGGTCATGCATCTGCAGAATATCTGCCATAATCAGTCAGCCTCCTCAACGGTGACCAGGTGACGGAGGACCAGCAGCTGGCCACGGAGGGCCGGCGTGTCTTCACGGGTCACGGTCTTGCCAATCTTGTTCAGGCCCAGAGTCTGAGCCGCAGCACGCTGCTTCGGAGTGGAGTTCACCAGACCGTGGTGCAGCTTGATGTTCAGGTTAGTCATCACTCACCGTCCTTCTGAGCGGCCTTGGCCTGTGCTTCTTCACGGGCCTTACGAGCCTCGGCGATGCCTTCGGCGCGAGCACGCAGCAGGGAGTCAGGAGCCACCTCTTCGAGGGACATGCCACGACGGGCTGCGATCTCTTCCGGCTCTTCGAGCTTCTTGAGAGCGTCGACGGTTGCGCGCACCACGTTAACGGCGGTGGCGGAGCCCATCGACTTGGTCAGGACGTCGGTGATGCCAGCGCATTCCATGACGGCGCGGACCGCACCGCCGGCGATAACGCCGGTACCCGGAGCAGCCGGACGCAGGAGCACGGTGCCAGCAGCATCATGGCCGATCACCGGGTGAGTGACGGTGCCCTTGATGCGCGGAACGGTGAACATGTGCTTCTTGGCATCCAGCTGGCCCTTAGCGATTGCAGCCGGGACCTCACGGGACTTGCCGTAGCCGACACCCACGGTGCCGTTGCCGTCGCCAACCACCACGAGGGCAGCGAAGCTGAACGTACGACCACCCTTGTGGGTCTTGGACACACGGTTGATGGTCACCACGCGATCGAGCATCTCGTTCTCGTGAGATTCCTCACGACGGTTGCGACGCTCGCCACGACGACCCTCACCACGCTGGCCACGACGGGACTTGCGATCCTCGTTGGTAGCTTCAGCAGCAGCCTGAGTGTTCTGAGTTTCTTCAGCCACTTGGGTTTCCTTTTCGTTGTCGCTCACAGTGCCAGACCTCCCTCGCGGGCGCCTTCAGCGACAGCTGCGACGCGGCCATGATACTTGTTGCCGCCACGATCGAACACAACCGCGGTGATGCCTGCGTCCTGAGCCTTCTTGGCAATCAGTTCGCCGACCTTCTTGGCAGCTTCGGTCTTGGTGCCTTCGAAACCTGCGAAATCGCTCATCAGAGTGGATTCGCTCACCAAGGTAATGCCCTTGGTGTCATCGATGATCTGGGCAACCATGTGACGGTTGGAACGGGTAACCACCAGACGCGGGAGCTCCGGGGTACCGCTGATGCGCTTGCGCAGACGAGCGTGACGGCGCTGAAGCGCGACCTTCTTGCCCTTACCGAAAATCTGGACGCTCATTACTTACCAGCCTTTCCAGCCTTGCGCAGGATGCGTTCATCCGAGTACTTGATGCCCTTGCCCTTGTAGGGTTCCGGAGCGCGAAGCTTGCGGATGTTAGCGGCGCACTGGCCGACAGCCTGCTTGTCGATACCCTTGACGATCACCTGGTTCGGATTCGGCAGTTCGAACTCGATACCTTCCGGCGGCTCAACGGTAATGGTGTGGGAGTAACCGAGGGAGAACTCGATACCCTTGCCCTTCGCCTGAGCACGGTAACCGGTGCCGATGATGTCCAGAGTCTTGGCGTAACCCTCGTGCACGCCCTTGACCATGCTCGCCACGATGGAACGAGCCAGGCCGTGCTTTGCACGGGTCGGACGCAGATCGTCAGCCGGAACGAGGATGATCTCGTTGCCTTCGACCTGAGCGGTGATGCCTTCCGGAATCTCGTAGGAGTCAGTGCCCTTGGCGCCCTTGGCGGTGAAGGACTGACCGTCGATCTTGACTTCCACGCCAGCAGGAATGGTGACGGGGAGCTTACCAATATGCGATGCCATGTTTCAGCTCTCCTTTCTCACCAAACGAAAGCGACGATTTCGCCGCCGATGCCTCGATCGAGGCATTCCTTCTGGGTCAGCAGTCCCGAGCTAGTCGAGATGATTGCGATGCCAAGCCACCGAGCGGCATCGGCAGAGCATCGGACTTTGCGTAGCGACGCAGGCCCGGCTTGGAGATGCGCTTGATGCCCTGGATGGAACGCTCGCCGTTCGGACCGTACTTGAGGGTGACCTCGAGAGTCTGGCCGACCTTGGCTTCCTTGGCGGTGAAGTCCTTGATGTAGCCTTCACGCTTCAGGATCTCGGCGATGTTCGCCTTGAACTTGGAGTACGGCATATCCACGGTCTCGTGCTTTGCCGCGCTCGCATTACGCAGACGCGTAAGCATGTCTGCGATCGGATCTGTCATTGTCATTTGGGCTTATTGCCCTTTCTCGCCGTGGTTTCCGCCGCCCGCACGCTCCATTGAGCGATTGGGCCGCGGACCTTCAGCGTCGTTATTTACCAACTGGACTTCGTAACGCCGGGCAGCTCGCCGCGGTGGGCCTTCTCACGAAGGCAGATGCGGCAAAGGCCGAACTTGCGGTAGACGGAGTGAGGACGACCGCAGACCTGGCAACGCGTATAAGCGCGCACCTTGAACTTCGGCTTAGCGGCCGCCTTGTTCTTAAGAGCGGTTTTTGCCATATCAGTTCTCCTTGAAGGGGAAGCCGAGGTGCTTCAGGAGCACGCGAGCTTCCTTGTCGTCCTTGGTGCTGGTCACCACGGTGATGTCCATACCGCGCTGGTGATCGATCGAATCCGGATCGATCTCGTGGAACATGGACTGCTCAGTGAGGCCAAAGTTGTAGTTGCCCTGACCGTCGAACTGGTTGCCGTTGATGCCACGGAAATCGCGGATACGCGGCAGAGCCATGGTCAGAAGGCGATCCAGGAACTCCCACATACGCTCGCCACGCAGGGTGACGTAAGCGCCGATGGCCTGTCCTTCGCGCAGGTGGAACTGTGCGACGGACTTCTTAGCCTTGGTGATCTTCGGCTTCTGGCCGGTGATCAGGGTGAGGTCCTTGACTGCGCCTTCGATAAGCTTGGAGTCGCGAGCAGCGGCGCCAACGCCCATGGAGACGACGACCTTCTGGACGCGAGCGACCTGCATCGGGTTGGAGTAGTGGAATTCCTTCTCCAGCTCCGGCACGATCTGCTCGTTGTACTTCTGCTTCAAGCGCGGAGTTGCCGGCGCTTCGACAGTGGTATCGGTCATGCCAGCTCCTTTCCGGACTTCTTGGCAACACGCACACGCACGGTCTTCACCTTGCCGTCGCGAGCCTCTTCCTTTTCGACGATGCGCACGCGGGTCGGCTGCTTGGTCTCCGGATCGATGACCATCACGTTGGAGCGATGGATCGGAGCCTCGACAGCCACGATGCCGGCCTGCTGGCCCTGCTGCGTAGCGCGAACGTGCTTCTTGACGATCTGCACGCCTTCAACGATCAGACGATCGTCCTTGAGCACCTGCTTGACGGTGCCTTCCTTGCCGCGATCCTTGCCGCGAATGACCTTGACCAGGTCGCCGCTCTTAATCTTGGCTGCCATGTCAGATCACCTCCGGGGCGAGGGACACGATCTTCATGAAGCGCTTGTCGCGCAGTTCACGACCGACCGGTCCGAAGATACGAGTGCCCTTCGGTTCACGGCCAGAGCCGAGAATGACGGCGGCGTTCTCGTCGAACTTGATGTAGGAGCCGTCCACACGACGGTGCTCCTTGACAGTGCGGACGACGACAGCCTTGACGACGTCGCCCTTCTTGACCGACCCGCCAGGGATGGCGTCCTTGACGGAGGCGACGATCACGTCGCCGATGCCGGCATAGCGTCGCTTCGATCCGCCGAGCACTCGGATGGCGAGGAGTTCCTTCGCACCCGTGTTGTCGGCGACATGAAGCCGCGTTTCCTGCTGAATCATTGATTCTCCTTAGCCGAGCTGGTTCTCCCCAAGCACCCCGCCTGCTGCTTGAAGCAGGCGGGGTGACTCACGGAGCCTTGCCGAACTTATTTACTTAGCGCGCTCGATGATGGTATCGAGACGCCAACGCTTGGTCTTGCTCAGGGGCCGAGTCTCCATAATACTCACGAGGTCGCCAATGTGAGCCTCGTTGTGTTCATCATGGACCTTGACCGTACGAGTGGAACGCACGACCTTGCCGTACAGCGGGTGGGTCGAACGCTGCTCGAGCTCGACGGAAATCGTCTTGTCCATCTTATCGGACACGACGTAACCGCGACGAACCTTGCGGAAGTTACGCTCTTCAGCCATTACTTCTCCTCAGCTTTCGTTTCGGTCGCCTCGGGGGCCTGGCTGATGCCGAGCTCACGCTCGCGCAGGACGGTGTACATCCTGGCGATGTCGTGCTTGACCGCCTTGAGGCGGGCGGTATTTTCGAGCTGACCGGTCGCGGACTGGAAGCGCAGGTTGAACAGCTCTTCCTTGGACTTCTTGAGGAAGCCCTCGATCTCCTCGTTGGTCTTCTCGTTCAGATTCTTCATGGTGTAGTCTGCAGTTCCGACTGCCATCAGATGTCACCGCCTTCACGAGCAATAACACGGCACTTCATAGGGAGCTTGTCGATTGCGCGGCGCAGAGCCTCGCGAGCGACATCCTCGGACACGCCACCGATCTCGAACATGACGCGACCCGGGTGGACGTTAGCGATCCAGAATTCCGGAGTACCCTTACCGGAACCCATTCGGGTGCCGAGCGGCTTCTTGGTCAGCGGACGATCCGGGAAGATCGTGATCCACACGCGGCCACCACGCTTGATGTAGCGGGTCATGGCGATACGAGCGGCCTCGATCTGACGGTTGGTCACATAAGCTGGAGCAAGAGCCTGAATACCGAAATCGCCGAATGCGATCTCGTTGCCGCCCTTGGACATACCACGGCGGACCGGACGGTGCTGCTTACGATACTTGGTTCTCTTTGGGATAAGCATTTCTCAGCTCACTCCTTCGTTTCCGTTGCGGCAGGTGCCTCAGCTGCGGCCGGAGCCTCTGCTGCTGCGTTCTGCTGCTGGGCAGCGTTACGCTGACCACGGCGCGGACGGCGATCGCCGCGACGGCCCTGGCGGTTGTTGCCCTGCTGTGCCTGCTGCTCTTCGAACTCACGCTCGGTCATATCGCCCTTGTAGATCCAGACCTTCACGCCGATGCGGCCGTAAGTGGTCTTGGCCTCGAAGAAGCCGTAATCGATGAGGGCACGCAGGGTCTGCAGCGGAACGCGACCCTCGCGATAGAACTCGGAACGGCTCATTTCGGCGCCACCAAGGCGGCCGGAGAGCTTGATACGGATACCCTTGGCGCCTGCACGCATGGCATCCTGCTGGGCCTTACGCATCGCGCGACGGAAGGTCACGCGGTTGGTCAGCTGCTCAGCGATGCCCTGTGCGACGAGCTGGGCGTCCAGTGCTGCGTTCTTCACTTCGAAGATGTTGAGCTGGACCTGCTTGCCGGTGAGCTTCTCGAGCTTGGCGCGAACGCGCTCAGCTTCGGCGCCACGGCGGCCGATGACGATGCCCGGGCGAGCGGTGTGGATATCCACACGCACGCGGTCGCGGGTACGCTCGATGACGATACGGGACACGCCCGCACGCTCGAGATCCTTGCTCATGGCCTTGCGGATGGCGTCATCTTCGAGAACGAAGTCGCGGTAGCGTTCGCCAACCTTGTTGGAATCGGAGAACCACTTGGAACGATGGTTCTCAGTGATTCCCAGGCGGTAGCCAAACGGATTGATCTTCTGACCCATCTTTAGCGGTTTCCTTCCTTGTTAGCGACGACGACCGTGATGTGGCTGGTGCGCTTGTTGATACGAGCGGCACGGCCCTGTGCACGAGCGCGGAAACGCTTGAGCGTCACGCCTTCGTCCACATAGGTCTCCTTCACGACCAGGTCGTTCTCACGGAACGGCTCGCCGGCCTTGTCGGCCTTCACGCGAGCGTTCGCGATGGCGCTCTCCAGGACCTTACGCACCGGAAGGGATGCGTCCTGCGGAGCGAACTTCAGAATGGTGATGGCTTCGGTCGCCTTCTTGCCTCGGATGAGGTCGACCATACGGCGAGCCTTGCGCGGCGTCACGCGGACGTGACGAGCGATTGCTTTAGCTTCCATGTGTCCTTACTCTCCTTTAGCGGCGTGCCTTCTTGTCGTCCTTCACATGACCCTTGAAGGTCTTGGTCGGGGCGAACTCACCGAGCTTGTGGCCAACCATGGATTCGGTGACGAACACCGGAACATGCTTGCGACCATCGTGAACGGCGAAGGTGTGTCCGATGAAATCAGGGGTGATCATCGAACGACGGGACCACGTCTTGATGACGTTGTGCGTACCCTTCTCGTTCTGCTCGTCGACTTTCTTCTGCAGGTGGGCGTCGACGAAGGGGCCCTTCTTGATGCTACGAGTCATCTACTCGACACTCCCTTACTTACGGTTCTTACCATTCGGGCGACGACGAACAATCATCTTGTTCGAAGCCTTCTTCGGACGGCGGGTACGAACCTCGCCCTTGCCCCACGGAGAAACCGGCGGCTTGCCACCGCGGGTACGACCGCCGTGCGGGTGATCGACAGGGTTCATGGATTCACCACGGGTGATCGGGCGCTTGCCCATCCAACGTGCACGACCTGCCTTACCGAGCTGGATGTTGGCGTGATCGGAGTTGCCGACCTCACCGACGGTTGCGCGGCAGCGAGCATCCACGTTGCGGATTTCTCCGGACGGCATACGCAGCTGGGCGTAAGCGCCATCCTTAGCGACGAGCTGCACGGCTGCACCAGCGGAGCGGGCGATCTTGGCGCCACCCAGCGGGCGGAGCTCGATTGCGTGCACCACGGTACCAGTCGGGATGTTGCGCAGCGGCAGGTTGTTGCCCGGCTTGATATCAGCCTGGGCGCCGGTCTCGATGACGTCACCCTGCTTGATACCTTCCGGAGCGATGATGTAGCGCTTCTCACCGTCTGCGTAGTGCAGCAGTGCGATGCGGGCGGAACGGTTCGGGTCGTACTCGATGTGAGCGACCGTTGCCGGCACGCCGTCCTTGTCCCAACGCTTGAAGTCGATGAGACGGTACTGGCGCTTGTGACCGCCGCCACGATGACGGGAGGTCATACGGCCGTAAGAGTTACGACCGCCAGTCTTGCTGAGTTTGCGAACCAGCGACTTCTCAGGCGTAGAACGCGTAAGCTCGGAGAAGTCCGAGACGGACGCGTTACGGCGGCCTGCAGTCGTCGGCTTATAAACGCGGATAGCCATAATCTAGTTCTTCCTTTAACTTTTCTCGGCTAGCCTTCAGTTACCGAAGATGTCGATCGTCTGGCCCTCGGCGACGGTCACGATAGCGCGCTTCTGATTGACGCGCTGGCCGAAACCGTTGCGGGTGCGCTGACGCTTGCCGGCGCGGTTGAGGGTGTTGACGTTCGTCACCTTGACATTGAAGATCTCTTCGATTGCCTGCTTGATCTGGACCTTGTTCGCGTTCGGGGCCACCACGAAGGTGTACTGACCGCGATCGGACAGAGCGTAGCTCTTCTCAGAAACGACAGGCTTGAGGATGATGTCGTGTGCGGGCTTGTGAATAGCGACCATGAAAATCAGGCCTCCTTTGCAGCCGGCTCAGCCTTCGCAGCAAGGAAAGCGTCGAAGCCTTCCTTGGAGAAGACCACGTACTGAGCGGTGACCACATCGTACGTGTTGAGCTGATCGGCGAAGATCGGGTGAACGGTCGGGATGTTACGAACGGAAAGCCATTCGTTCACATTCTCGCGAGAGAGCACCACGGTGGTGAACTTGTTCTCGGTCACCGGGGTAAGAGCGGCAACAGCGGCCTTGGTGGACGGGGCTTCGGAAACGCCGAAGTCCACGACTGCCACGCGACCTGCGTTGGCGCGATCGGAAAGCACGTACTTGAGAGCAGCGGCCTTCATCTTCTTCGGGGTACGCTGGGAGTAGTCACGCGGCTGCGGACCGAACACGGTGCCACCGTGGTACCACTGCGGTGCACGAATGGAGCCCTGACGAGCACGACCGGTGCCCTTCTGCTTCCACGGCTTGCGGCCACCGCCGGAAACCATGCCGCGAGTCTGGTGGCGTGGGTGCCCTGGCGAGCAGCGGCGCGCTGGGCACACACCACTGGTGGATCAGCGGGATACGGGACTGGACTTCTTCGGCGGAGAAGCCGAAGATCTCAGCCGGAGCCTCAACGGTTCCGGTTGCATTGCCCTGGTTATCGGTAACGTTCAGAGTAACGTTTGCCATGATTTATCAGGCTCCCTTCACTGCCGAACGGACGAGAACGATGCTGCCCTTCGGGCCCGGGATGGCGCCCTTGATGGCGAGCACGCCGTTCTCAACATCCGACGAAACGATGGTGAGGTTCAGCGTGGTGTTGGTTACATGACCCATGCGGCCAGCCATACGCTTGCCCTTGAGGATACGGCTCGGGGTAGCGCATGCGCCAACAGAGCCAGGACGACGCTCGTTCTTGTGAGAGCCGTGGGTACGACGATAGGACTTGAAGCCCCAGCGCTTGATGGTGCCTGCGAAGCCCTTGCCCTTGGTGGTACCGGTCACATCGACCAGGGTGCCCTCCGGGAACAGCTCAGCGGTCAGCTCCTGACCCGGCTCGAACTCTTCGGCGTTATCGGTGCGGACCTCAGCGAGGTGACGACGCGGGGTGACGCCAGCCTTGGCGAAGTGGCCGGCAAGCGGCTTAGTCACCTTGGTCGGGTCAACCTGGCCGTAGCCAAGCTGAACAGCCTTGTAGCCGTCGGACTCTTCGGACTTGACAGCAGTCACCACGTTGGTGGAGACGTCAACGAGGGTCACAGGAACGAAGAAACCGTTCTCGTCCCAGACCTGAGACATGCCGAGCTTCTTGCCCAGCAGTGCGGTGCGATTAGACATAATGGTTCCCTCCTCCCTTACAGCTTGATCTCGATGTTCACATCTGCGGGCAGATCAATGTGCATAAGGAATCCACGGCCTTCGGGGTCGGGTCCACAATGTCGATGAGACGCTTATGAGTACGCATCTCGAAATGCTCGCGAGAATCCTTGTACTTGTGAGGAGAACGGATAACGACGAACACGTTCTTCTCGGTCGGGAGCGGAACCGGGCCAACCACAGTTGCGCCCGCGTTCGTCACCGTTTCGACGATCTTCTTCGCCGATTGGTCGATGACCTCATGGTCATAGGACTTAAGCCTGATGCGGATTTTCTGTCCCGCCATTGCCTTCCGCCCTTTCTAGCGATTCGTTAGTTACTGTTTACCAGCCTGCTTCTCAAAGGGCACCGGCGCAGAAGACCCCCGAAACCGTGGAAGTTCCGTGGTCATACCACATCAGTGCGCAGCCATGCAGTTTTCACTCTCGTGATCACTGTGCCACGCTCGCTTTTTTAATTCCAATTTGCGAGCCCTAAAATCAGGCAACTTCTTTATTTAAGCATCAGGGGTAGTCTTAAGAAATCCTCGCGTGTCGCGGTCTCAAGTCCTGTTTTCAAGTCCCTGAAAACGAATGAGATGCACATTGCCGATCGTCTGTTGCGATCATAATGCAGCATCATCCGAAAATGCTTTTCCACATATAAAAAACGAGGAATCCGGTTGAACGAATCCAACCAAATTCCTCGTTATCTATGATGCTTGCCGATATAACGCAAGCACCTTATATATAGGTCACTGCTGATGGCCTATACATGAAGCGACTCATGCACGCTCGGAAGCTTCTTCCGTGGCGGCCTCGCCCTGACGCTGGACGCGCAGCTTGTGTCCTTCGGCCTGGCTGACGCCGTAGTATGCGGCGATGGCGATGTCCTTCATATCCTCGATCTGCGGGATACGCGGATTTGCCGGAGCGCACTGATCCTCATAGGCACGCATGCCGATCTGATCGAGGATGGACCAGAAGTAGTCCTCGTCCACACCGCACTCCTGGAAGCTCTTGTTCATGCCGAGCTTGTTGTCACGGTAGTCCTCGACGGCCTTGGCCAGGTTCTCAACGCCCTCTTCCGGAGTCTTGCCCGGGTTCACGCCAAGGTTCTTGGCGATCTCCTGGTAACGTTCCGGAGCGATGTACTTGTTGTACTTCGGCCAGCTGGTCGGTCCTCCGGAATGGAGCCGTTGTAGCGGATGACGTACGGCAGCAGGATGGAGTTGGTACGACCATGGGCAACGTGGCACAGGGCACCGATGGTGTGGGCCATGCCGTGGCACATGCCGAGGAATGCGGAGCCGAATGCCATGCCGGCCATGGTGGCGGCGTTGTGCATCTTCTCCTGGGCCTTGATCTTGTCTTCACCCGGCTCGCCGTTGACGGACTCGGCGAGGTTGTCCCAAATCAACTTGGCCGCGTGCAACGCCATGCCATCGGTGAAATCGTTGGCATAGACGGAGACGTAAGCCTCGAAGGAGTGGGTCAGGGCGTCGAAGCCAGCATCGGATGCGAGCTTGCGCGGCTGGGTACGCGCCAGCACCGGATCGACGATGGCGACGGACGGGGTCAGCGCGTAATCGGTGATCGGGTACTTGTAGCCGGTCTTGTGATCGGTGATCACAGCGAACGGCGTGACTTCGGAACCGGTGCCGGAAGAGGTCGGGATGCACACGAGCTTGGCCTTCTTGCCCAGCGGCGGGATCTTGAAGGCGCGCTTACGGATATCGAAGAACTTCTCACGCACGTCGGAGAAGGAGATTTCCGGGTGCTCGTACAGCAGCCACATGATCTTGGAGGCGTCCATCGGGGAACCACCGCCGACGGCGATGATGGTGTCCGGCTCGAACTCCTCACGCATCATGGTGGCACCGCGCTCGACGGTTTCGACGCTCGGCTCCGGCTCGACGTAGTCGATGATGCGGAAGGTCACACGGTTGGAACGTGCGCGGAGCTGGTCGATGATCTTGTCGACCACACCGAGCTGCTCCATGACCTTATCGCACACGATGACGGCCCTCTCGATGCCGTACATGTCGCGCAGGTACTTGATGGCGTTCGGCTCGAAGTAAGTCTTGGCCGGAATCTTGAACCACTGCATGTTGTTGTTCCTCCGAGCGATGCGCTTGATGTTGAGAAGGTTGACTGCCTGAACGTTGCCGGACACGGAGTTGCCGCCGTAGGAGCCGCAGCCGAGGGTCAGCGACGGTGCGATGGCGTTGTAGATGTCGCCCACGCCGCCGAGGGAGCTCGGAGAGTTCCAGATGATGCGGCATGCGTGCATGCGCTGGCCGTATTCGCGGACCAGAGCCTGATCGTTGGTGTGGATGGCTGCGGTGTGGCCTGCACCATGCTTGAGCATGGCTTCGCACATTTCGAAGGCCTGTTCCTTGTTGTCGGACTTCAGTACGGCCTGGACCGGAGCGAGCTTCTCCATGGTCAACGGCTCGTTCTCGCCGACTTCCTTGCACTCGGCGGCAAGAATGGTGGCGTCTTCCGGAATCTCAAAACCTGCGGCCTTGGCGATGTACTGCGGGGACTTGCCCGGCACCACGGAGTTGAGCTTCGGGGTCTGGCCGGAATATGCGGTGCAGCCGAACATGTACTGCTCGAGCTTGGCCTTCTCTTCGTCGTTCACGAAGTAGGCCTTGCGGCGCTTGAGTTCCTTGATCAGCGGAGCGTAGACTTCCTTGTCGGCGATGATGGCCTGCTCGGTGGCGCAGATCATGCCGTAATCGAAGTGCTTGGAGAGCACCAGATCGTTGGCGGCGCGCACGATGTCGACGTTCTTGTCGACATATGCCGGAGCGTTGCCAGCGCCGACGCCGAGGGCCGGCTTGCCGGAGGAATATGCCGCCTTGACCATGCCCGGGCCACCGGTGGCGAGGATGGTGGCGATACCATCATGCTTCATCAGGGCGCCGGTGGCTTCGATGGACGGGTGCTCGATCCACTGGATACAGTTCTCAGGAGCGCCTGCCGCGATGGCTGCGTCGCGCACGATCTTGGCGGCTTCGACGGAGCACTTCTGTGCGCCCGGGTGGAAGCCGAAGATGATCGGGCAGCGGGTCTTCAGCGCGATCAGCGACTTGAAGATGGCGGTGGAGGTTGGGTTGGTGACCGGGGTCACGCCGGCGACGACACCGACCGGTTCGGCGATCTCGTCGATGCCCATGACATCGTCTTCACGAATGATGCCGACGGTCTTCTGACCGGCCAGATAGTTGGTGACGTGCTCGCAGGCGAAGATGTTCTTGGTGGCCTTGTCTTCCACCAAACCACGGCCGGTTTCCTCAACGGCCATCTTGGCGAGCACCAGATGCTTGTTCAGTGCTGCGACGGAAGCCTTGGCGACGATACGGTCAACCTGCTTCTGATCGAGCTTTTCGAAATCGTCAAGAGCCTTCAGGCCCTTCTTGACCAGAGCGTCGACCTCAGCCTCGGCTGCGGCGAGCTTCTCTTCCGGAGTCGGCTTGGTCGGCTCTTCCTTCTTTGCGTCTGCCACTTGAAGTCCTCCTCGATTCTTTGGGGGTTTGCAAAGTAGTTTCCCGTTATTCCATCCGCCTCGAAGCGGATGGACGCGTTGCTGGTCTTTTGTGACCTAGGACACACTTTAGTGAGTATGCAATATGATGTTCCACTGTGTCGTGTCGCAAGAGAAATGTTATCTTCTGTTCATTTAATGTTTAGATTGCGTTCTTTTATGGAATCAAAAAGCCTCAAAAACATCATTTTGAGCGTTTTTGTTGCTTTTTATCATAAATCACACACACTTTCTCAAGTCTCACCTCCATATCTTTTATAAAAGTATTTTCTATATGATATCAATCATATCGAGCTTTTACAAAGTCGATTTATTTATCTTGTTCGTCCAATGTATTTTTTCCGCCAGCCAGTAGGAGTTTCGCCTGTTTCTTCAAAGAAGCGACGATTGAAATTCGAAGCGTTACCATATCCGCAAGCGCGACGAATCGAAGCGACGCTTTGATTCGTGGTCGTCAGCAATCTGCATGCATGCCCGATACGCAATCGTCGAACAAAATCTGAAAACCCTATTCCTGCAGCCCTTTTGAACAGACGAGAGAAAGCCGAAACGCTCATTCCGGCCTGGCGGGCGGCCAAATCCATGCTAATTTCACCGCTCAGATGCGATGAAATGTACTCGATGGCATCATTGACCACACGTTCCGCACCACTGCATACAGCCGGATCGTATCCGGACGCAACCACCGTATAGGATTCATCTGCGGGGGCATGCGCGAACACATCCAACACACGAATCAGATCACTAACACGGCAAGCAAGACTATGTTCCTCCATGTTTTCCAGAATCGAACCGGCCTGACGAGCGGATTCACCGCTCAGCACCAATGCCTGCCCCGCACGTTTCAACACCATTGCAAAACCAGACGTTTCCGGAAATCCAGACATCAGCAGACGCATGGTTTCCGGACGCACATGGCACACCACATCACGCTGACGAAGCCGCTCCCCCGGAGCGATGTCGGACACCCAATTATGCGGAAGATTTGAACCAATCAGCGCAACCTGCCCGGCCTCATACGGAACAACGGCATTGCCCGCCATCATCAATCCGGTACCTTCCCGAATCAGATGAATTTCAATATGAGGATGATGATGCCATTTCGCCAACGAGCTTGGGTAGCCATGCTTCGCCCAACGCACCGAAGCCTGCGCGTCCGGCACAATGATCTCCAATACGCCAGAATCGTTCGGACTTCCACCTTTCGGCACGAATCCACCAAAAGAGGTCTGAGCCAAAGCCGCCTTCCCATGCCGATTATCGTTGACTTGTGCAACAGCCCCCATGACACAAACCCCTTTCGTCGTTCCGTAACGTGCGTAACGTCAGTCGTTTTTCACGGTAATCTGCAGCTTGATGTCTCCAGGACGCCCCTCGGCCATGCGATCGAACGCCGCCTGGGCATCCTCCATCGCATAGGTGTCGGTGATGAATGGCTTCAGATTCAGTTTACCGTTAGCCACGAGGTCAATGGCCTTCTGATACACATTGGCATAACGGAAGATATTTTCGATGCGCACCTCGGTAGCCTGCAGTTCCGTAATGTCGATGGCCACCGGATTGACCGGAATGCCAACGATAACGGCAGCGCCACCGGGAGCAATCAGCTTCCAGAATGTCTCGTATGACTTCGGCGAGCCCGAGCACTCGAAAGCCACATCAGCACCCCAGCCCCCCGTTTCCTCGCGGACGCGCTCCACCAGATCCTCCTTGGTGAGATCCACCGGAATAATACCTGGAATCTGAGCCGCAATCGCCAGTTTGATTGCCGACACATCAGAGATCAGCACCTTGGAAGCGCCACCCGCCAACGCGCACGACGCGGTCAGCATGCCGACCGTGCCTGATCCGGTGACCACGCAGACATCGCCCGGCTTGATACGAGCCTTGGTGGCGGACCACATGCCCACAGCCAACGGTTCAAGCAGCGCACCCTCACCGAAGCTCACATTGTCGGGCAGCTTGTAGGTGAACGCCGCAGGATGGTTCACCGTTTCGCACAGGCAGCCATCAATCGGCGGAGTGGCAAAGAAACGCACCGCAGGATCGACGTTATACATGCCCAGTTTGCTGGCACGCGAACTCATATCCGGAATGCCGGGCTCCATGGCCACACGATCGCCCACCTTGAAGCCTTCGACGCCAGGACCGACCTCAACCACCGTGCCGGAAGCCTCATGACCGAGAATCATCGGCTGCCTCACCACATATTTACCCACGCGACCATGCGTGTAATAGTGCAGATCGGAACCGCACACACCAACGGTATGCGGCGCGATCTTCAGCTCGCCTAGACCAGGTGCGGGGGCGTCCGGCACCTCACGTACATTGATGACGCCCTGCTCTTCGAGAACGACTGCCTTCATGATTATTCTCCTTTGTGGATAATGGTGTTTTTTGAGAAAAATGATGATGATTGAGCAATTGATATTCAATTGCGATTAGTTACGTTCGATCGCGGTAATGCGATGGCCACGATCGTCAAATCCGGGTTGATGAGGATGAATGCCGAGCGTGGCCAACGATCCGATCGCATAGCAGATCGCATACGTCCAGCACACGCCGCCGAATCCGATAGTGGAAATCAGCACCGTCGCAATCAGCGGACCGAAAAACGTAGTCAGGCCGGAAGCGAGATTATGCGCGGAAATCGCAGCACCCTTATGTTCCGGTGCCAACGCGGGAAACACGGCTCCCATAGGAACGAAAGCGGAAATTCCCAATCCAAGAACAACCGCATCAGCGCACATAAGCACCATATTCGCCCCGAAAAACTGCGGAATGTAATACATGCCCAGCGTGCCGATCACACAGAACCAGCAGCCAAACCAGCGCATTTGCCTCATCCAACCATACGAATCACCCATACGACCCCAGAACACATTGCCGAAAATGGTGACCACAAACTGGAATCCCCAAATCTGACTCCATTGCGAAACCTCAAACCAAGCTCCGCCACCATTGTTGGTAGTGGCTAAGTAGAGCGGCATGATGACGGGAAAGCCATACAACGTCAGATTGCAGATCACACGCACCACCGCAGCCAATGCAATTTGGCGATTATGCACCAGAATGGTGGCTCCTCGACTAAGCTCGCGCAGCTTGTCGGCATTGCTCATGGAAGAGGTGTCAGCACCCTTGCTTTTCGGCACCAGCAGCAGGCAAATCAGCAGTCCAGCTATAGAGAACGGCAACGAAAGCCACAGCGAGTAGTACTCGCCCACCAGCGGAATGGTGAAACTCGGCAAATATGCGCCGAATACGCCAATGCCGAACGAGTAGGCGGCCCAAAACCACCCCATAGCCGACGCGAGCTTGGCGGGATCGATGGTTTGCGCCATCAACACCACGAACGAGTAGATGAACAGCGGGTAGCCAACACCTCGCAACGCATACACGCCTAGCATCAGCGGATAGACGCCGCTCGGCAGCGCCACACCGACGAACAGCAGATGCAAAACAACCCAGGCGCTTGCGCCGATCAACATGATGCGTTTGGCACCGAACATTTCAGCCAGCACACCGGACGCCCAGCCGGCAAGCGCAGCCATCAGCCCGTACATGGTGAACATCAGCGACGATTGCGAAGAGCTGAATCCCTGGTCCACGATGTATTTGGACAAAAAGGTCAATTCAAAGCCATCGCCGGTCATGAACACCGCTATGGCGATCAAGCCGGCCAATAGCGTGCGCGGCAGACCTATCTTCATAACATGCCTCTTTTCTTGGTGGAACGTCGTTGTCACCGTCTCAACTTTTTTGTTGATAAACATATTTTCAACGCAGAAAAGTGGTAGAAAATCCCTTATACACGGCCATTTTTTATACTTTTTTGCAACACCCGTTATTTCAGACCAACACAAGACATAAGGAAAGGACTTTTATGAAGTAGTCTTGGAAAAGAAGTTGCGCAGGAAGGATCAACCAGTGAAAGCCCAATCCGCCCTATCGGTCAAAGAAGCCAATCTCAAGGCCATGACCGCGTTCATCTACACCCAAGGTTCAGCCACCAAGCAGATGTTCGAACACGAATTAGGACTCAGCCTGCCAACCATCACGCAGAATCTGCGCGCCATGGAGGCCGACGGGCTCATCGTCAAAGGCGAGATGCAGCAATCCACCGGTGGACGCAAAGCGCAAATCTACGAATTCGCGGCACACTCCAGCGTGGCGATCGGCGTGCGCATCCAAACCACACAAATCACGGCCATCGCCATTGATCTGAACGGCAAATCCGTAGCTACCAGACAGCGCACACTCCCCTATCGCAACAACGACGCCTACTACCAGCGCATGAATGGCATCATCAACGATTTCGCGCAAGAACTGGCGAAACAAGGCAGCACGGTACTCGGCGTGGCCTTCTGCATGCAAGGCATCGTGTCGGCAGACGGACAGTCGATCACTTTCGGCAAAATCATGGGCAACACCGGCCTGAAACTCAGCGAACTCAGCCACGGCCTCAACTATCCGTCGCTGATGATTCACGATTCCGACGCTTCTGCCATGGCGGAACTCTGGTTCGACCACAATCTGAAGGATGCCGTCTGCATCTACCTCGAACGACGCCCAGGAGGCGCGGTCATCGTGGACGGATCGCTCTACCAAGGGCCAAACCAATGCAATGGCTCAATCGAACATATGACGCTGATTCCAGGAGGCAACACCTGCTACTGCGGGCAACAGGGCTGCATGGACACGTATTGCTCGCCGGAAACGCTGATGGAGGACGGCGAAAGCCTGCCCGGCTTCTTCTCGGTATTGGAACAAGGCGAGCAGGAGCACCGCAAACGATTCTCGCAATGGCTGGATTATGTGGCGCTGGCGGTAACGAACATTCGCTCGGTGCTGGCCGGTGACGTGATCATCAGCGGTGAGGCAGCACAATATCTCGATGATGACGATATGGCCGGACTACGCGAACGCGTGGTGGAACATACGCCATTCGGCACCACGGATTTCACCCTGCGCAAGGGAATGGCACTCGACCATCAAGACATTATCGGCGCGGCCCTGCGTTTTGTGGAACCGTACGTACGCGAACTATGCGATATGTGACCGCTTTTACACATATATTAATCGCATTAATCGCATCGCTTGCATAACAAAAGAAGCGTGTTGCCGAACCCGTATATAAGGTTCAGCGCACGCTTCTTTGTTTTCTTCCGTCTGTTTCGCTTGCTGTATTTGTTTTCAGCGATTATTTGACGGTACTCATCTCATGACAGTTATTTGACAATCTGGCAGAATTCGATGGTTTCGCCGTTCGGTCCGTACACATTGAAGTAACGAATGCCGTGCTCCCAGAAGCTGTCGATATGCTGGATTTCGTTATCTTTGAAATTCAGTCCGAGTTTCTTCGCGTTGTCGAATGCGGCTTCGATGTCGGGAGTGTCGAATGCCCAGTGGTTGATGGCACCGGTGGTCAACGGAGCCGGATCCCCCTCCCACGTTTCGATGGTCAGATGGCCGTAACGCAGGAATGCGCAACGGTTTTCGCCGTTATGGAACAGTCCGGCCAATTCAAAACCAAGCTTCTTCGTATAGAATTCAATGGTTTCGTCGAGATCCTTCGCCGGCATGCCGGAATGCTGCAGATCGGTAGTGAATTCAGACATCGCTTTCGTCATAAAATTACCTCCTGATAATGATGAATACGATTGATTTTTCCCTTTTGTGATTAGGATATGCGCTATGCGGCGATGCCGGCAGCGCATTTGCCGTCATATTGTGACGCTTTTTTGCTAATTCCAGGCTGTTCAGGACGAATAAACAGCGTCAGCACAAAAGCAAGCACGTACAGTGCCGCATACGCCCAGCACACACCCTCGTATCCGATGGCCGGCAGCAGAATCGCAGCAATGCCAGGACCTGCGAACGTGGTTAATCCTGCCGCAAGATTGTATGCGGACAATGCCGCACCCTGCTTGCCCTCACCGGCATACAGCGTCATAATCGTCGGCAATGACGAGAATGCGCAGGTACCGATGCCCACAATAATCGATGCAATGATCATCATCACCGCATTCGCACCAAACCATTGCGGAATGTAGTAGAAGGCGACGGAACCGACGGTCAGTATCGCACAGCCGAACCATCGCATTGGCCATACCCATCCGAAGCGGTCCATGAACCAGCCCCAGAACGTGTTGAAGATCAGGGTGACCACAAATACGAATCCCCAGATGCGCATCCATTCCTCGGTTTTGAAGATATTGATTCCACCATTGTGCGTAGTGCACAAGTACAACGGCATGATTACGGGGAATCCATATAGCAGCAGATTATTGATGATGCGAATGATGGCGCAGATTAGAATCTTACGATTGGTGACGAGAATGGTCGCGCCTTCGGCAAGCTCCTTCAACTGTTCCTTACGACTTAATCCTTCGCCTTTCAGGACTTTGTTTTTCGGCACGAACAGGAAGCACATAATGGTGCCAACGATGGAGAACGGCAGCGCGAACCAGAATGTCTTGTATTCACCGACCAACGGCATGATGAAGCTTGGCAGATATGCTCCGAACACACCGATTCCTAGAGAAAAGCAAGTCCAGAAGAATCCTGTGGCCGATGCGAGGCGCGACGGCGAAATGTATTGCGCCATCAACACTACGAAGCTGTAAATGAACAGTGGGTAGCCGATGCCGCGCATCGCATACAGCCCGAGAATCAGCGGGTATATATGGCTGGGAATCGCCACACCCAGGAACAGCAGGTGAACGCCGATCCACCAGCATGCGCCGAACATCATGACCTTGCGAGCACCGAACATTTCGGCAAGCACGCCTGCGGACCAGCCGCCAAACGCCGCGAACAGGCCATACACCGTGATTAGCAGCGACGCTTGGGAGGAGCTGAATCCTTGATCCACCATGAATTTGGAGAGGAAGGTGAGCTCGAAGCCGTCGCCAGTCATGAAAATGGCGACGGCAAGGAACCCCAGCATCAGCGTTCGCGGAACACCCAAACGCTCAAGCACGCGGATCATGTCAGGCACCAATCTTGACGACAGCCTTAGAAACGCCAGTGATCTTGCCGTCGAGGAAGTCTTGCACCTGCTCGAGTTCAAGCTCATGGCTGATCAGGCCTCCGATGTTCATTTTGCCGGAGGAGACCAGCGAGATGGCATCGCGGAAGGTGAGCGGGTTGATGAAGGAGCCTTGGATGGTCAGCTGCTTCTTGTAAATGTCGTACGTGTTCATTTCGAAATGCGCCTCCTGCGGGCCGACGCCGAACATCAGCACCTGCGCACCTTTCTTGGCGGCAGCTACGGCCTGAGCTTGGGTCGCAGGAAGGCCGACGGCTTCGATGATTACATCGTAGGAATCTTCCGGAATCTGTTCGCGGGTGGTGTTGTACGTTTCGGTGACGCCGAACTGCTCCTTGTTACGCTGCAACTTTTCATCGAAAATGCCGGCAAGATCCACCTGATGCACGCCGTACGCCTGCAGAAGCTGGGCGAAGATCTGCCCCATGAAACCGTCGCCGATAACCAACGCCTTCTGATACGGGCGAAGTTCCAGCAGATCGAGACCATGCACCGCGCATGAGACCGGCTCAACGGCGGCGGCATCACGCAGGGAAACGTTATCTGGTAGCTTGTAGACCACACTTGCGGGGGCGGTGAATTGTTCCGCAAGGCCGCCGTTGCGGGTCACTCCGACCGCACTAAGATGGTCGCAGAGTTCAGGACGTTGCGTCAGGCAGAATTCGCACTGGCCGCAGTAGATGTTCGGGTCGACGGCGACGCGGTCTCCCGGCTTGACATTGGTGACATCAGCGCCGACCGCAGCAACGATGCCAGAATTTTCGTGGCCAAGTACGATCGGCGGCACCGCAGCGGCCGATCCGGGGCGACCGTCATACAGGTCATGATCCGTACCGCACACACCTGCATATGCGGTGTTGATCAGCACTTCATCGGGTTCGATCTGCGGTGTTGGCATGTTCTGGATTTCGAATTTCTTGACACCGGTCAGTACAAGAGCTTTCATGATATGTCCTTTCCACTATGAAAGAGGTTCCGGCAGATCGTTCTGCCCGATGATTGAAAACTATACACTTTCTTAAATTCTTTTGCAAATCTCTTTTCATAAAGTTATTTGCAAAGCGTGTTGCCGCAGAAAATCAACGTTTTTCAACAACAATCACCATCACAATATGCACATCATCATCAAAAACAGCCAGAACGGCATCTCACCGGCAGAGCAGCAACCATCGATCTGACATGGGCGGAAATGGTCCCGACATAGTAAGTCAACAGATAATTTCAAAGTGTTTAGAATGAGGTTATGAAGAACCCACCTTTGCATCGTTACGCAACCCGCCCAGGCCTCTATTTCACCGACGATGGTGGCGCGGACGCCGTTGTCCGCTCAGAAACAGCAGACCAAGTGTGGTTTTGCGTACTTGAACCACTTGACCAACCGAGCGCCTTCTATGCCGACGCCGTACGTCTGTTCAACGAACCCGGACTCACGTTCATCGACCAGGCCAAAAAACAGCGCATCTGCACCAGACGCATCCCCTCGCTCAACCTTCGCGAAACACTGTTCCGCATGGACGGCCCCAACTACGGACTGTGGTACGTGCATATCCCCCAAGCCTGGGACGGCATGCAATACGGATACCGCGTCAACGGCCCATGGGATCCCGATCATGGCGTGAGCTTCAACCCGTACAAGCTGCTGCTTGACCCATACGCCAAAGGCATCGAAGGATCAATGGAGCTTGATCCCGGAGCGTTCTCCTATGAATGTGAGATCGTGAACGGCAAAGTCAAAGGTTCGCCATTCGGCCCGATGAGCACCATCGACTCCGTGGGGCGCATGCCAGTTTCCGTAGCCATAGACGACCGCGCCATCGACAAACACGCAGGGGAACCCTCGCACCCACACGTTCCGTGGAGCAAAACGGTTATCTACGAGCTGCATGTCAAAGGCTTCACCGCCAACGCGCCATGGCTGCCCAAAGAACTTCGCGGCACCTACGCAGGCCTCGCACACCCGGCCACGCTCTCATACCTGCAGGATCTGGGCGTCACCTCCATCGAACTGCTACCGATCCAAGCCAAACAATCGGAACTCTTCCTGCAGGAAAGAGGACGCACCAACTACTGGGGATACTCCACACTCGGATATTTCGCCCCCGAAGCCTCATATGCCACCAAACACTCACAAGAAGCAGGCGCGGCCGCAGTACGCCAGGAAGTCATCGACATGGTACGAGCCTTGCATGAGGCCGGATTCGAAGTGATTATGGACGTGGTCTACAACCACACCTGCGAATCCGGTCCCGAAGGACCGACCGTATGCTGGCGCGGACTCGACAATCTGGCATATTATCGACGCACCAAAGATAAGATCAGCCGCCTGTACGACACCACCGGCTGCGGCAACACGCTTGATTTCACCAACACGCACGTCACCACGTTCGCTGTGGATTCGTTGCGCTATTGGGCCAAACGCATTGGCATCGACGGATTCCGATTCGATCTCGCGGCGACGCTGGCACGTCTCGACGGTGAATTCACCCGCTACCATCCATTCCTGTATGCATTGCGCTCCGACATGCTGCTTGGCAATCTCAAAATGATCATGGAACCATGGGATTGCGGTCCAAATGGCTGGCGCACCGGCGAATTCGGCATCCCCTTCGCCGAATGGAACGACAGGTTCCGCGATTGCACACGCAAATTCTGGCTGACCGACGTGGATCGCATGCGCGGTGGAGAATACGGCGAAATGACCATGCAGGAGATGGCCACACGTTTGTGCGGATCATCCGACCTGTTCGCCACCGATCCAGGCCGCGGTTCGACCGCGTCCGTGAATTACGTGGCATGCCATGACGGCTTCACCACAGCCGATCTGACCATGTACAAAACCAAGCATAACGAGGCCAACGGCGAAAACAACCGCGACGGAACAAACGACAATCATTCCGTCAACTTCGGTCACGAGGGCCCCAGCGGCGATCAAATCATCGTGCAGCAACGGCAACGCGCCACCATGAACCTGCTGGGTACGCTGCTGCTTTCGCTAGGCACGCCAATGCTGCTTGCCGGCGACGAATTCGGCAATTCGCAGAACGGCAACAACAACGCCTACACGCAGGATAACGACACCACCTGGCTTGATTGGGATTGGCTGTACAGTACCGAACAAACGCCGGAATTGAAGCAGTTCAATCTCACTTCCCGTTTAATCACATTGCGTAAATCCCGCGATTTGTACAATCATGAGGATTTCTTCACTCGCCTGAGCGAAATCGGTTTGCTGAAGAAATCCGATCGCGTGCATTGGTATTTGCCGAATGGACAGATGCCAAATGATGCGGATTGGACGAATCCTTCCGTCCGTTCGTTCGCCATGCAGCTGCTATCCCCCGACGAGCCAAGTCTGCTGATTCTGATCAACGGTTCCGATGAGGTCACGCGTTTTCATCTGCCGAAAGACATCGAATGGGAGATGGTCTGGTCCTCATCGGAGATTGTCGGCGAATATCCGGGATTGGGAACGTCCATCGAACGGGTGTCGGAATTCGACGAAGAATCGGAAAGCAAGCCCGCGGGCAGGCTCCGCAACCATCTGCACCGCATCAACATGATGTACTGGCAAATGAAAGACGATGCGGACAATCTGCAATCCGCCGATGATGGGCTGTCGGAAGATGATCCGACATTGTGGACGCTTCCGGCATTGAGCATCAGCGCGATGAAGCAGATGCCAACCATCTAAACGCCAGTCAAAATACCGTCTGGAATACCAAGAAACCCCTCGGAAGTCGAATTTCCGAGGGGTTTCGTATAAGCCGTAAAGCTTTAGCGCTTCGAGAACTGCGGAGCGCGACGAGCCTTGTGCAGACCGGCCTTCTTGCGTTCCACGACGCGAGCGTCGCGGGGTCAGGAAGCCAGCCTTCTTCAGGGCTGCGCGGTTCGCATCACGATCGATAGCGTTCAGAGCGCGGGCAACGCCCAGGCGGATTGCGCCAGCCTGGCCGGTGGTGCCGCCACCGTCAACGAGGACGATAGCGTCGAACTTGCCTTCGAGCTTGAGAAGCACGATCGGGGAGTTGACCTCACGCTGCAGCAGCTTGGCCGGGAAGTACTCTTCCAGGGTGCGACCATTGATGGTCCACTTGCCGGTGCCCGGAACCAGGCGGACACGAGCGACGGCTTCCTTACGACGACCGGTGCCATAGCCCGGAGCGATAGCGGAAGTACCGGTGCCAGCGCCAGCGTTGGTCTCGGTGGTGTACGAGGTGAGCTCCTCTTCGGTCTCGAGAACCGCGGAGTTGTTGGTGTTTTCAGCCATGTTTCTTATCTCCCTTCGGTTCACTTAGCCTGCTGCGAGACCTGAGCGATCTCGAAAACCTGCGGCTTCTGGCCAGCGTACGGATGCTCGGTGCCACAGATGATGTGGAGGCGATCCAGCTGGACCTTGGCCAGACGATTCTTCGGCAGCATGCCCTTGATAGCGGACTTGATGATGCGCTCAGGGTTGGTCTTGAGCAGCTTGCCGTAGCTATCGCGACGCAGGCCACCCGGACGACCGGAGTGCATGTACAGTTCCTTGCCCAACTTATTGCCGGTCAGAGCGATCTTATCGGCGTTGAGAATGATCACGTGGTTGCCGGAATCGGCGTGCGGAGCGTAGGTCGGCTTGTTCTTGCCACGCAGCAGGATGGCTGCCTGGGAAGCGAGACGGCCGAGCACCACGTCGGTGGCGTCGATGACGTACCAGTCGTGAGTCAGATCAGCTGGCTTCGGAGTGAAAGTTTTCACGATGTACCTTTTCTATATATTGTGTTCCGGACCTTCCATCAACATCTCTGCGTTGGTTAGGCGCGGAATGATGCCTTTTTCAGGTCTCATTATCCGTGGGCTCCCTGAAAGTCCTCGATGGCGAGTGGGAAAAGCGCTTTGAAGGACCCCGTAGGGAAACACAACAATCTACTAGTATATCGCCAGCCTTGACATTCGCGACACATCAACCCCTAGTACTTGCGAATACGGAAACACAGCAATCGACACGCAAAAGCCGGCGACGCTTGGCAGGTCTCCCTACCTTGCATCGCCGGCCTTCCGCCAATCGAAATCAGCTGCAATCAGCCTCAATCCGCTGCAAGCTCAGCCGCGCATAATCGCTGCGATCTCCTGCAGTCGAGTATTGTCGAACAACTGCTCCAGCGGCACGACATTGCCATCGCCGTCAGCCAGCGGAATACGCCAGTTCGGATATTCGTTGCTGGTGCCCGGCTGGTTCTGCGTGCGCTTTTCGCCGACCGCGTCGACGATGGACGCCGCCATGAGCTTGCATGGCGATCCCTTCAAACCGCGGTACAGCGCGTCGATGATCTCGTTTTCGTTGGCAAGCTCGTCTTCCAGCGCGGAAGCGTCGAGATAGCCTTCGTCGACAAGCATGCTCAGCATGGCGTTATGTTCGGCTTCCGCGGACTTCTGGAATTCTTCGACCGGACCGGACAGCAGTCCAAGCTGTTCACGCAATTTGACATGCCCGTACTCCAAGTAGCCGGCTGCCGGAGGCAAATCGTGCGTGTTGACGGATGCCAACGCATACGGACGCCAATCCTTCGGCGCACGGAATTCGCCGTCGAACTGCTCGAACCATTCCACAGCGCAGCCGAGAATGCCGTGCTCGGACAGCGACTTGGACACGTATGCCGGAACCACGCCGAGATCCTCGCCCACGACCACACCACCGGCGCGGGATGCTTCCAATGCGAGAATGCCGAGCATGATGTCAGAATCGTAATGCACGTAGGTGCCGTCCATGGCTTTCTTGCCTTCCGGAATCCACCACAAGCGGAACAAGCCGAGAATATGGTCAATACGTACCGCGCCCGCATTGGAGAACATGCCGTGCACCATATCTCGGTACACCTTGTAGCCGGTCTGTTCGAGAGCGATTGGATTCAGCGGCGGCTGACTCCAATCCTGACCCTGCTGGTTGAACATGTCCGGCGGAGCGCCGACCGTGGCGCCCTTGGCAAAACGCTCCGGGTCCCACCACACGTCGGAACCGGCCGGATGCACGCCCACAGCCATGTCGGCGACGATGCCGATCTTCATGCCGGCCTCGCGCGCCGACTGCTGGGCCGCATGCAGCTGCTCGGTGGCGACCCATTCGAGCCAACGATAGAATTCAAGCGTGTCCGGGTACTGTGCGCGAAGCTGCGCGACTTCCTCGGAATCACGATTGTACTTGCGCACCCAATCGTCGTCGCTGCCATTCGAGGCGCCCCACTTGTCGTAGCACAGGCACCATGTGCATAGGATTCGATCTCATCGCCCACTTCGGCGAGATACTGGTCGAACTCGGCTTGACGCTGTGCGGAAAGGCCGGACTTGTAGATGATCCACAACGCCTGCATCTTGGTACGCCACATGGTTTCGCGATCCAAGATCCGCGCATTGCCGTTGAGCGGCTTGACCTGCTCATGCAGTTCATCCACTTTCGCCTTGTCTTCCGGCGAAAGCACGGCATATTCCGGCATGGATTCCGGTCGAATATAGCTGAAATTAATGAAACGGCGCGAAATCGGCAGATACGGCGATGGCTCGATCGGCGGCACCGGTTCGGCGGCATGCAGCGGATTGATCAGCATGAAGTCGGCGCCGGTCTTCTTCTTGGACTCGACGAGCAGGGTCTTCAGATCCTCATAGTCGCCGATACCCCAGGAACCGCTGGAACGAATGGAGTAGAGCTGGCTCATCCAGCCCCACAGGGAGCCTTCCTTCATGTCGTCAAGCAGCTCGATCTTTTCCGGAGCGCTGATAACGGTTGCAATCTCCGTCTTGCCACCAACGGTGACTTCAAGGGTGTGATACCCCTCGGGAAGATCTGCCGGAAGCACCAGATATGAGGTGCACACGAAGCCGCCGTCGACCTCGACCACGGTATCGCTGCCACCCTCGAGCTCGATTTTGCCGGCATACGCCCCACCGTCTTCCAGCATGATGGAAGCTTCAGGAACGTCAAGCGCTCCGCCGTGAACCTCAACCTTGCTTTCCTTGCCGACAACGTGCAGCACGGTCGGAGGAACGATACGCGTGTCGCGTTCGCGCTGAATGGTGGTGATGGACTGCTCGATCGCCCCATCGTTGGAAGCGTCGATTCCGAGCGCCTTGAGCACCGCCACGAGAACATCGTCTTCGATTTCGTGGTAGTCGCGGCTCATGCCGACGTAACTGGTGGCGATACCCACCAACTTTGCCAGGCGAATGATCGGACGGGCTAGACGCGTTGCATTTTCGGTCTGTTCTGTCATAAACAATAGTCTATGCCCCAATCACATGCACCACGCGCAAAAATCTCATAAAAATGACAACGTATGCAATTATTTTTCCGAAAGATGCCGTTCAGCGGCCCTTTTCACCTCTCCTGACGCATCCTGCGCAAGTTTTTCCAACATCTGATCAGACGTGTTCGGGTTCAAAGCAACGGCCCTACGTACCATGGAAGCAAGCACGGCAGGAGCATTCGGCTCGACGTCGACCCCCAAAGATCCCAGAAAATCAAGGGCCGTGGAATCCATACCCGGATCCTGCGCGCCTTCGAGCCGCATCTTCCAAGACGTCTGCTTGTTGCGCAACGCGACATCGCGCACTTCGAGGGACTCATCCTTGGTGAGACGCCCCACCAGCCAATTCTTATCATTGGCATTGCCCGCAACAGCTTTACGCACCTCAACGGATTCGTCGGTGGACAGTTTGACGAGAATATTCGGAAACGGCATGGTTTCCGCAAGAAAAACGCGATCTTCCAACGGTGTATGCGCATTGCCGGCGACGGCTTCCAGCAATGCCGTGGCACGCGAGAAAGCGGCCTGTTCGGAACGGTCAGGCAGCGGACGGCGCGCGAATTCGCTCAATTCGGCGGCATCCGTGGAGTGACGCAACCGCTCGTAGGTTGCGGTCAAAGGCTCGAAATCCGAAGGAACCTCTTGGTTTGATGCTTGTTCGTCGGCGTTCCCCACAACGGTTTCGACGGTATTTTCGGCGGTTTTCACGGCAGTAGTGTCTTGCGAGCTCATATCTTCGGTCATGCGTTCCACCTTACGTTATGTTCTGCTCAATATTCCATTCGTCATCGTTGGATTTCAGTATCGCACCGGGCGATTGGACGTGCCCTTTTGCCGCGGCGTGACGGTCGCATTGAACGTTTCGATAATTCGTGATTTGAATTTCTGCGATTGTTCCTGCGGAACGATAATTGACAGCACGATGCGATCGGTATATTGCGCATCCGCCTGCTCGCCGTCCACTGACGCAAGCAGATTCTGAAAGCTTCCCAATTGCGGATAGTCAAGCGTCACCTGATATTCGCAACATGGCACGATCTTCGCTTTGTTCGCCGCTTTGACCGCAATGGACGCACCCGTGGAATATGCGCGGATCAGGCCTCCGGAACCCAGCAGAATACCTCCGAAATATCGGGTGACGGCAACCACGCAATCCGTCATCTCGTTGGCGCGCAACACGTCAAGAATCGGTTTGCCCGCCGTGCCCGATGGCTCGCCGTCATCGCTCATGCGTTCGGCCAAACGACCGTCGGAACCGCCGCACACCGCAGCATAGGCGACATGACGCGCTTTCGGATGCTGGTCGCGAATCGTCTGCACAAACGTGAGCGCCTCATCCAAGGAGTCGATATGACAGGCGTCGCCGATGAATTCCGATTTTTTCTCGACGAACGCATCATGCGCGGGCTGATCGGCGGAATCGAGTATGGTCTGCATGTCTTTCAACCTACCCAATCACACCGACCGTCCACATGTTTTGCCCATACCGGTTTTGCGGTTATTCACACGACGACGTTGAAATCCTCGCCCTTGCAGAATGCCGCAACAGATTGGACCACCTGCCTGGTGATGCCCACATAGGCGCCATCGGTGCGCCACGCGGTGTGCGGGGTGAGGATGATGCCTGGAATCGAACAGAGCGGATCGTCGGCAGTGAGCGGCTCGCGTTCGAACACATCGAGCGCCGCAGGAATGTCGCCTCGCTGGAGTCTGGCGAGCAATGCGCCCGGTTCGATGATTTCCGCACGGGCCGTGTTGATGAACATGGTTCCCGGTTTCAGAGCTTCGAGGTTTTCCGCAGTGACGATGCCTTTTGTGGAGTCCAGCAGCGGCATATGGATGGATACCACGTCGGAACCGGCAATCAGCTCGTTCATATCGTTGACTGGAGTGATATTCAGATCGGCGAACACCTGCTCCGGCACATGGGAGTTCCATGCGGACACGTTCATGCCCAAAGCTCCGGCGATGCGTGCCACGGTCTGACCGATGCCGCCAAGGCCGATGATGCCAAGCTTCTTGCCGTACAGCTCGTAGCCGTCGGCACCGTCCCAATCGCCTGTTTTGACTTGCCTGTCGAGTTTGCCGACCTGTCTGGCGAGTTCCATAAGCAGTGCGATGGTGTGTTCGGCCACGGCATGGTCGCCATAGTGCACCACATTGCATACGCGGATTCCACGTTCCTTGGCTTTGTCGAGATCGATGTAACTGGCCACGCCGGTGCCGCCGAATGCATAGCATTTGGCGTTCAACCGATCGAGGATGGAATCGGCGCAGTGGAATCCGATCACCATGATGGCGTCAGCTTCGGCGCAACGTTCGACGATGGTGTCTTCGTCAAGCGTGAAATCCTTGTACATGCGCACGCGGGCAATGTCTTTGAGCAGTTCGAAGTTCTTTTCGAACGGTTCGATCATCGATTCGATGATGACGGGCATGACCACCAGTGGCAGATCGGTGCGTTCCGGTTGGGTTTCGTAGATTTCCATGTTTTCACTCACATTGTATGTTCGAGAGTTCTTACGCATATGCGACTCACGGTATGAGGCATATTGTGCCACGGAAAACTACTGGCCAGATGAACTCGTTTGCTCCGCGGTAATATTCCATTCCTTGACCACGTTCTGATCGGCGCCCATGGAATAGAGCACGTCCCAGATGCGTTGGCGCACATTGGCGTCTTGCGTTTCGTCCCAGCAGGTGCCGTCAGGATGATCGCTTGCAAGGGAACACCATTGGTATTTGCCTTGGGTTTCGTTGGCACTGGGCACCCAGTCAATGCGGTTGACACGCCACGAACCGGCCACGCCTTTCTTGCCCGCGAATTGAATACGCGCGGTAATGCCTTGATTGTTCACCAACGTGTCCGCAGTATTGGCCGATTCGGTCACGGCATTGCCCAAACCGTAGATGATCCAAGTGCCGTTGTAATTCTCGACCGGCTGCGCGCAATGGCATCCAGCGCCATAAATCACGTCGAACGCACCGGTATCGGCCAGTTCATGAGCCTCACTTTGCTGCCAGGAATCAGCGTAATCCAAATACTCCTGCACGGAATGCATGGCTATGGCCACCACATCGGCACCCTGCTCGCGAGCGGCCTTCGCTTTGGCTACCGCCTTGTCGATATCGGCTTGGTGATTCGGGTCTCCGGATTCACGCAGACGATCCACACGCCAGTCGTAGTCAGGCGTCTGCGCGTTCAACGACACGGTTCCCGCAATCAGACCGAGCTTACCGCCACCGGTAGGCGAATCGATGACCAACGGCTTATACGAATCCTCTTCGGTTTTATAGGAGCCGGTCTGGGCGATGCCATCCTGATCAAGTGTGTCCCACAAGCGCGCGATGCCGTCAGCACCTTGGTCCCAGGAATGATTCGACGCATGCGTGCAGGCGCGATACCCCACGTTTTTCGCGGCGTCGGCCACTTCTGCCGGAATATTGAATACCGGATAGCCCGTATATGGACCGCCTCGCTGCGCGATAGGTGTTTCGAATTCGCATACGGCAATGTCGGATGCATCAATGTATTTGCGCATCGGCTCGAACAAGCCGGTAAAGTCGAATGCCGTGCCATCCGTGGCCGCGGTGTTGGTGCTGGCGTACTGGTTCCAAAGCCCCTCGTGGAACAGCAGATCACCGTTGACAAGCATGGCGATGCAGTCGGTGTCGGGGCAATCCGGAGAATTGCCATGATGCTCCGCAGACTCAGTCGCTTGCTTCTTTTCAACCGTTTTCGGCTGGCTTACCGCCGTCTCCGGCTTCACGGCAGCATCGTTCTGCTTCGGTTGAAGACTATGCACCAACAGCCAAGTTCCTGCCACAAGCACGACGGCAAGCACCGCCAATGCCGCAAACACAAGTTTGCGACGGCCGGCCGCAAGCACTTCCGGATTGGTCGCGTGCACCGCCTCTTTCCTGTATTTCATGGCGCCCCTGCCTTCCTCTGGACCTTCTCAACTCATCACTTCAAGAATAACGGATATGCCCTTGCTTCTACACCCCGAAGCTGGCGATATTGTTACCGTATTTTCGACGCACCGCATCAAGCGCCGCCTCCGCGCCACGCAAACGCGCCGAATGCGTCTGCGACTGGGCGCTGCCGCCGGAGATTTCAGCACGCTGTTCGACTTCGTTTTCTTCGAGCAGATCATCCAGCGAAGGCTGAATCACAGCTTCTTCGGCAAGTACAAACCCACTGGCGCTCATTCCCGCCAAACGCACGGGGCGCGTAAGGGAAATGGCATGCGCAGACTCCGGAGCCATGCCCATCATGGAGAGCAGCAGATTGGCACATTGCGGGTAGAGCACGCTCGCCGCATCCGTAGGACAGCCCAGTGTGTGCCCTTTTGTTGCGTAGCTCAAATCCGGAAACCGAAGTTTGACCATGACTTTACGAGCGAGGAAACCCCTCCTGCGCAAAGACGTGGCCACGTCATCGCAACACCAGCGGAGCATGGAGCACACCTGCCGCATGTCTTGCGTATCCGCATCGAAGGTGCGTTCCGCGCCAATCGATTTTTCCTGCGTATACGGCACGACGGGTCTACCATCCAGTCCTCGGGCCGCCTGATACAGCCCACGCGCGGAAATAGCCGATCCAGTAGCCTGTTCCAACGATTCAAGACTCATACGCGCAAGATCGGCAACGGAGTTGACGCCCCACGCATTCAGTCGTTTCTCCAGAGAAGGCCCAATGCCGGGAATGCCACGCAATGGCATCATCTGCACGAATTGCGCATGCCGCGCCACGGGAATCATCAACATGCCGTTGGGCTTGGCATTGGTGGATGCCATTTTGGCGACCAGCTTGTTTGCCGCGATGCCTACGGAACAGGTGACGTTGTAACGCGAAACCACCTGTTCGCGAATCCACGCCCCAATGGCGCGAGGACTCCCCCACCGCAACAGCGCCCCGGAAACGTCCATATAGCATTCATCGACCGATACCTGTTCGATACGATCGGTGATCCGACTGAACACTTCCTCGAAAATGCGATGCGACATCGCGCGATAGTAGCGCATGTCGACCGGAAGGAAAATGCCGTTCGGGCAGAGCTTTTGCGCCCTGGAACTCGCCATGGCCGAATTAACGCCGTATTGGCGAGCCTCGTAGCTGGCTGCGGACACCACCGAACGGTTGCCCACGCCGATGATCACCGGCTTGCCGCGATATTCCGGATGCCTCGCCACCTCCAAAGATGCGTAGAAGGCGTCCATGTCGATGTGCAGCACCGTGCAGCCAGCCTCGTCGTGACCCCAGTCACGTTTGGCTGCTGCGATTCTCGGTGCGGTGCTCATGGTTCCATGATAACCGTTTTTCGCAAGATATTGAAACAAATGTTCGAATATAGTGCCGCACCTTAACGCAACGGCGTGTCGGCAAACCCGAAACCAGCATGGCAGCACAATCCCACAACACGTATTTTCGTTGAAATTTCAACGTTTTCTCATCTTTTTTGCGAGATATGGTGTTTTGCCCGCAAATGGATGGTATAGTTGCATGCTGTTGCGCCGTGAAAACGGTAAAACAGTGGAGTCATGCCTGAGTGGCCGATAGGGGCACCCTGCTAAGGTGTTAGTCGTTTTTAGCGGCTCGAGGGTTCGAATCCCTCTGACTCCGCCTTGAGGGTTTTCGGAGAAATCCGGAAGCCCTTTTTTCATGCCAAAACGGCGGAATACCAACGATTTCAAGACATACGGCACAAACAGAGAATGTACGGAAATGTACGCCAATGTCAACATTTCCGGTACCCAGCAAGGTACCCGAGTTGAGTACCCAACAAGACATGCTGACGACTGCACTGCAAATACGCCATAGTGTCCGCGCTAGTCATGAGCGGGGGGAGTTCAGTCTTCCTCATAATCACCCCCGTTCACGCTCACCGCCACGTCCAACGATTGAGACGCCGCATCCGACGGAATCCACGCAGAAACGCCCCTATACGGCGAAATATCCGGCCTAGGACACTTCAAACAACTCCTAGCCTCACAATAAGCCGCACGACGCCGAACAGGGTCTTTGATGCTCTGAGCCTCCGCGAGACGCCACCGACGAACCAGCCTACGGAAACGGTGAAAAGTCGGATAATCAGTCTCGAAATCCTCCTGCACGCGCAACGGCAAACCATTATGCGGCAGGGACGATCCACAAAGACCGTCCCTGTTTACATATCAGTATTTATACATCAACGGCATGCGTCACAGGCCGAATGCTTTTCGATCCGTTTCGGTAAGCCAATCCGTCCGCATGCCCGGTTCTTGGCATAAATGCATGGCGGGGCATTCCTCACCGATGCAAGGATCCCATACAGGAAGCGGCGTTCCGTCACGGTCCGTTCCGTTGGGATCGCCATTGGCGGCAAAATTGGTCCAGTACAGCCCCATTCGCCTTGCCAGATCGTAATGCCATCCAACGAACGGACGCCAGCATTTCGCAAGGCTTCCAAAGGAGAACCACAGATCGGATGAGTGGAAGGCTCCGGCATCATCCCCCGGCATAGCGACATCGAAATGATAGTAGTATGGCGCGGTTCCACCGCTTGCGGTCCATTTGCGGATCAGCGTGAGATTGCCGAGCTGGCCGACATGCACAGGCTTCCCATCTTCAGTCGAAGCGATGAACTCATTGGTCGTGTTGCCGACCAGCATGTCGACGTTGTTGGCCTTGCAGCCCTCGACGATACGCTCCTCCTGATCGGGAAGGAACAGGCCGTCCACGCATGGCACCCAATTGACGATCATCGACCAGTCATCTTCACGTCCGCTGTCCGGTGGAACAGGCAGGGACTCGGCGGCTTCCAATACCGTTCGGGCCGGGATTGCACGGGCCTGCTCCAGCGTGGAGACACCCAATGCTTCGAACAGACGGATTCCGTTGGCCTGCGCATGCTCCAGCGTGTCCTGCCGCGCATTGAAATACCCTAGGCCTGCGCCGGATTGCATGATGGCTTTCTGAAACAGGCCATGATTCATCGGCGAACAGATCTGGGCCAAGACGCTGGCGGCACCGGCCGATTGGCCGAAAACCGTGATGTTTTCCGGATCTCCGCCGAACTTCGCGATGTTTTCCTTCACCCATTGGATTCCGGCACGCTGATCCAGGAATCCGAAATTCGCATATGGTTCGCCGCCGCCGCGTTCTACGGCCTCCTCATGCAGCAAAGGGTGCGTCATAAACCCAAATGCATTCAGACGATAGGCCACGCTAACCACAACGACGCCGTTCGCTGCGAGACGTGTGCCGTCGAATTCCTTTTCACATGTGCCGCCGCATTGATAGGCTCCGCCGTAGATCCAGACCATGACCGGCAGCTTTTCGGAGGCTACCATGCTATCCGCACCATATCCGCGTAATGCCGGAGTCCAAATATTCAGGTAGAGGCAATCCTCGCTCATCGGCACGGCCGGATCGGTGCCCCATTCACGATCATAGAAATCATCGGAGGCGCCCGGTGTCGGCTGCATCGCGGTAGGCCCGAAATCGAAGGCTTGCAGCACACCATCCCATGGCAGGGCCGGCTGCGGCGCACGCCAGCGCAGACCGCCGACGGGAGGCTGGGCGAACGGAACCCCTCGGAACACGGTGATGCCCTGATCTTCAGCCGCCAACCTTCGACAGTTCCTTGCGCCACTATGACCTGTCGCTTCATGCTCTCTTTCCTTCGTATCCGGCGTCGAATACGCAAAGTCGCAAAAATCGGCGATTCCACCGGTCTCTTTTGTCGAATACAGGAACAATCCGATACGGCAACCTGTGAAATGATCCATTTTGAAGATCATCCGGTGCGCTGTCCCCAATGGACACCATTCGGATTCCGGCGTATCCGCATCGCGGTAGAAGAACGTCACTTCATCCTTGCAATCGGTGAAATCATATACCGCGCGCAGGCGCATGCAATCCGCATCCGCCATGATTTCCACATCCGTTACGGCTGGACTGTCCCAATCATCGTCGGAGAAGATGGAATCGTCATTCGCCGGCTTGTATTGGACGGTCAGCATCGTGCGGCCGTTCCTTCGCGTAAGCGCGATGTAGGAATAGCATCCTTGGAACGCCGCCAATCCGGCGAAGTCGCCATCATGCAATGTCGACGCGTCGACGGTGACTTCGGCCACCGTCACCGGCCCCATCGTGCGCTGCGTCAGCGTATTCCATGCATGATTGAGATTCGAGCTGATGCGTCCGGAATGCAGACGGAATGCTCCCGGACGTTCCGTCAGTGACCAGTATTCGTTATGTGGGATGTGATTGAACTGCCAGTATGGCTGCAGACAGTTGGCATCGACTCCGCCTTCGGCGTTATGCCGGGCTATGAATTCGCTGCCGTGGATGGGCGTGACAGGTTCGGCACAGCTTGCAGCCGGCACGCTGACCGACTGCGGCACTTTGCCGTTCTCGCCGACAACGGGGAATCCGTCCTCGCCGAACCGCATCGGCATCAGTATCGGCACGCGTCCCACACCGCCGCGGTCCTGCATCATGAATGCATACCAGTCGCCGTCCGGAGTGTCCACCATACCGCCTTGCGCGACTCCGTAACCGTGGAAGGACAGGTCGTCTTCGATAATTTCACGCACTTCGAAAGCGCCATCCAAGGATTCGGCCATCAAGCAGGCTTCTGTTTTGCCCTTGCCTTGCGGGAAGTGACAGGTGAAGACGTAATAGCGTCCATCATGCTTGTACAGGTGACTGCCCTCATAACCAAGGTCAGCCTGCGGATCGTCCTGCACGATGACCCGGTCGAGCCCACCCGGCATCGGCCCGCTTAATTCAGGATTCAACTCCGTGATGCGCAATGTCGACTGCCCATGTACGACATAGGCTCGATCATCGTCGTCAAAGAACAGTCCGCTGTCGTAATAGAAGCCGTCAAGCTCACGCTTTCGCCATGGGCCGCATGGATCGTTCGCCGTCAGCAGATAGCTGGCATGCGTATCGTTGGCGGCGAACAACACATACCAGGTGCCCCGATGGTAACGCAGTGACGGCGCCCACATGCCTCGACCGTAGGCGTTGGCACCTTCACATTCCAAACGTTCTTCAGGGGTATCCGCCACGATATTCAATGCGTGCGCAATGAATTCCCAATGCACTAGGTCATAGCTGCGCAGAATATCGCACCCGGGTGTGAAATGCATAGTCGTAGTGGCCATGTAATACACGTCCCCGACCCGGATGATGTCTGGATCAGGAAAATCCGTGTAGACCATAGGATTAGTTGAGGTAATCATCATTCATACCGATACTTTCCGCTCAACGCCAGCATGGCGAAAGCATAGAGGAAATTGTCATAGTAACGACGCGCGCCGGTTCGCATCGGCGTATTCCACAGCATGCGCACCCATTCACGGGCATTATGCTCCGCGTCGGGCTGGGCCGAATGCACCGCCGCAAGTGCGCCTTGCGCGGTCGCGGCCAGGAATCCGACCGGATGAAGCACGACCTCGTCCACGGCGGTGCCGTCGATAGCGTAGACGCTAGTACGGTCGTGGGTCAGGAAGAATCGCTGCAGCGCGGCGACGCGGTCGCACAGCACTTCCTGCGGACCGTTCCAGGCTGCATCCAGCCCGATATTCGCCGCGGTACGGTAGGCGTCGGAATAGAAATGCCAATGATTGGACTCGTCGACATGCGGCTTTCCGTCATAATCCGCGTATTCAGCGTTCATGCCGGTCCGCTCGTCGCAGGCCGCCTGCAGATAGCGACGGCTTGCGGCGGCTGCCTCATGCCAAAATGGACGGTCTTCTTCGTCGGCTTCTTCGGCGAATACTTCATAGAAGTGCGGCAGATGGTAGGACGGATCGCTCCACTCGGTTTCCGGAATGAACTTGATGAGCTTGTTGTCGGGATTCCACATGGGCTCGCCGTCGTAGCGTTCGCCCTTATGGACGCAATATCTCAAGATCTCGCGTCCCCATGCGGAATATTCGTAGATATCCTCGCCATCACCCCAGCGACGGGAGGCGAGGAACAGGTCCATCGCGAAATATTCCTCGCCGTCAGGTGCAGGACCATTCGAGTTCGGCGTACCGTCCGGCGCGACCGACCATGCGAAATAATGCGCATGATGACCGTCCTTCATGTACATGTGACGCATTACCCAGCCCCACAGCTTGTCGAATACGTCCTTACGGTCGTATTGCAGGGCGATCATCATCGCATAGCTCATACCCTCGGTACGTACATCGTTGTTGCCGGTGTCCATCACATAGGCAAGACCTTCGTCGTTCTCCCAATAGAATTTGTTCGGACCTTCGAAAATTTCATGCCAGACCTGTGACACGCGCTTATCGATGGCGTCCTGGGCATATCCGCACTGTGCGAACATGGACTCGCCCAATGTCTTGTTGGTATCGGTTGCATTTGTCATATCAGTTGTTCCATTCCCAGATTCGGATGCGATTCTCTCCGGAGACAAGACCATTCACGCCCCGGCCTTGCGTTCCGTTGCCGTCAAGGCTTGTTCCAGCAAGTCGGTGTCCAGCACATAGTCACTGCCATCGGGCTGTTCATAGCGTTCCTCCACGATGCGAGGCACGCCGAGCATATCGCTGGTGACGACCTGCATCCTGGTATCGGCGACGGCCTGTGGCACAGTGCACCGCAGGTACAGTCCATCAGGTTCTTCGACCAATGTCACCGGCATGGGCTCATCACACGCAACGCTCGTGGAGGCGGTGCCGCCGAAGAACGGGGCGTCCTCCTGCATGCGCTCCGAATCGTCGGCTGTACCTTCCTGCTTGTTCAGCCCCTGTGCGCCGGACAGATAGATGTTGCCGCCCGCGTATAGAGACTGCAGAGGATTGCGCTCGCCACCACCCTGCGAAGGATCTGCCCACATGGCCCGCTGGCGTTCCAAGTATTCATGCATCGACATCGGGCAATCGCTGTAGGCGGACAAACCATATTCACCGACGGTCGGTTTCACCGGTTGCGGCGCGAACATGTTGTTCAGCCAACGCTCATCGCCGCCGGACACCACAGCGCACCCGGCCACCTCGGTGGCGTGCGGATAGTGATACGGCGTGGAACGGTCGGGGACGGTATGCGGTTCAATGCCGCCGCAAATCAGATTGTTGACGAAGGCACCACCTTGCGACCAGTTCTGGAACATCACCGGCGAGGCGAAAACGTTATTGTCCACCAGATACGGCCCATGACTCACTTCAATCATGAGGTCACGGACGTTATCGTGGAACACATTGCGCGTGATGCGCGTGCCCTGCGTCTGCCAATCCATCCACATGCCCAGCGAGCAGTCGTGGATGTTGTTGTTGGCAATGACCGCATCCAATGCGGCATGGAATTTGATGCCAGCGACCTCCCATCCGAAGAATTCACGCTTCAACGCAATGTGATGGACATGGTTATGCTCGATACGGCAGAATGCGCTGCCCATATGTCCGACGATGGCATTCTGTCCACACTCGTAGATGTCGTTGTTGCGTACGATATGACCGCCGATCAGCCCCTTTTCCCAGCCGATGCGACGGGCCTTGAACACGGCCTCCAACTGGTACTGGTAACCGGTCTTACGCTCGGTTTTCGCCCACTCGTTGTCGCCGGATGAGACTTCCTTGCCCAATGACACCGCGGAGAATTTGGCGTCATGCAGCACGTTGTCTTCGATGATCCAGCCATACGACCAGTTCGGGCCGATCATGCCCCACTGCTGCGAGGTAGGCGGCGCCCAATCTCCAGTGGCCTGCGCCATTTCAAAGCCACGCACGGTGATGTAGTTGACATGGTTGCGGGAAGGGAAGAAGCATGTGCGACGAACACTGACCTCCACCAGTTCCTCATTCGGATCGGCACCTTGGAAATTCGCCCAGATCGTTGTGGTGCCGGCATTCTCGTCCACTTCGGCATGCCATACATAACGTGTACGGTCCACATCCGGCACAGGGCAGGGAATCTTCAACGCGAAATCCTCATCCGTATCACGCGGCTGCGGATCGTATACGCCTTCCAACGTCGTCGATTCGAAGAAGGAAACACCGTTGAGATACACATCGCCAAGATGTTTGTCCGGCTCCTCGCCGAACTTGGGCATTTCCAGCCAGTCACCGAAAATCGGGGTCGCGAATGGATTGAAATCCCCGAACATCGTATTATCAAGCACCACCGTCCACACATGCGGATGATCGGCCAATTCCGTCCAGCCCTGCACGCATTCCGAGCCTTTGATAACCGGCCGTGCTTCGCCTTCGGCTCCGCAGTAGGTGATGCGCTCATGTTCACTCAGACCGCCGCGTTTCGGATCGACTTGTTCGCGGTATACGCCTTCATGCACGATTACCGTATCACCCGGAGAGGCCATCTGCGCGGCCTTGGAAATCGTGGCGAACGGATGCTCCGCGTCGCCGCACGCAGCATCGCTGCCGGTTGGTTTGACATGGTATTCAAACTTCATTGCTGAATCTCCTTATTCACACATGTTCCTAAACCGTGACAGTAACGCTCCGCCATGATTCGCACCAACCCCATACCGGTACGTACTGCCCGGATTGCAGCACACATCCGTCATCGAAAATCTTCGGCATCGCAAGCATCGTTGCTCTTCCTTCTTCCATCTTTGACAAGTCCACATAAAGTCTCCATATACGATTCATGACGGCTTGCATACGTCAGTGGCGACGAAAACACAGCTCCCGTCGCCACCAAAACACCTACTCGTTATCGGGCAATTCCCGATATAATCGAATTCGCTGAATTTCGCAACCCTGTCGTATCCAGAAAGATCGATTGCAGCCAAACCGACGAATGCTCCGGTGAAGAATCCGCCGTATCGACGCAGAATATAGTCGTCCGACAGGATCTTCGCGTCCAGTTTCACGCCCAGATCGACCCATGAAGTTCCATCAAACGAATATTCATACGAATACCACTGCTTGCGCACCTTCGTGCGCAGCCACACGGACTTCACGTCATCCGGCACTGCTGGAGCGGTATCCCGCAGGAACGACGTGTAGTTGTTGAAATCGTTCTGAGCGACCTCAATCACGCGGCATTGCCGCCGCTCGTCCCAAGTCACGAACACCCACGACCAGCATAAATCATCGTAGTAGTTCGTCAGGCCGGCCATCTGGCGGTAGTTCTTCGGATCGAACTCAACCTTTACGGTCGCATCGAAGTTGAACGCCTGCCAACGACGTGCCACCAACGACAGATCGAAAAGGTTGCACAGCGAGCCCTGGCCACGCAGTTCCAACACGCCGCCACCGACCTTGCCCATCTCGCCATCGAACGGCACACGCAGCGTATTCCAATTCAAATCCAACGTATCGGACATGAAATCGTCATGCTGGCTGTGATCCGCAGGTGCCTCGGTCTCGATGGCATCCTTCGGAGCATCCACATAACGCTGTCCGCCATGGCCTCCGACAATATACGGCCAGCCATCCTCGGTCCATTCGACCTTCTGGATGGAGGTTTCACGCCCCAGCGTGCACCAGCCGCGCGGATCAGTGAAGGATTCATTGTCGTGATGCCACGGACGACCGCACAGCGAGGCGTAATACCATTCGCCGGACGGGGTATCGACCAGCGCGCCATGCCCCTGCTTTTGCAGATAGGAACGCGGCGTGTCGAAATTCGTGATGAACGGATTCGACGGCATGCCTTCGAAGGACAACGCGTCCAAAGACTTGGATCGGGCCACGACTTCCTGATGCGTATACACGGTACCGCCTTCAGCGGCGAACAGGTAGTAATAGCCATTGATCTTGTACAGATGTGGTCCCTCGGTGAGTTTGACGTCCGTACCGCGCCAAATCGTACGTTCAGTTTCCGGCTTGAGCTTCATCGTCTTCACATCGAATTCGGTCAGTGTGATGCCGTCGAAGCCATGATGGTACTCACGAAAATCCCAAGTCTGCTGCACCAGATACTTGCGGCCATCGTCGTCATGGAACAGACTTGCGTCGAAGCCGACACCGTTCACGCGAATCGGCTCGCTCCACGGACCATGGATACTTTCGGCAGTGACCAAATAGTTCGTGCAATCCTTGAACGCACCGTTCACGACCTTCACGTCCGTGTAGATCAGCCAGAATTTGCCGTCCGCATAGGAAAGATCCGGAGCCCAGATGCCACCGGATGACGGATTGCCGCGCATGTCAAGCTGGCTCGTGCGGCTCAGTGGACTCGGCAACAGGTTCCAATGGACCATGTCCTTAGACTCGTGCAGACGGACACCTGGGAACCATTCGAACGTGGAATTGGCGATGTAGTAGGTATCCCCGACCCGAATCATCGAGGGATCGGCATTGAATCCCGGGAGAACGGGGTTTGCGATTTGCATAAAGTGCTCCTTTATATGGAACCCTCGGCCATAGGCCGAGGGAGTTGCAAGCAATCAGATGATGATCAGACGTATTCCATGCGGCATTACTGACGGCTACGCCCGTCACGAATCTTCGCGAAATGCTTCTCCGGATCAGGCGCGGCATTAAGCAACACTTTCGTGTAGTCTTGCTGCGGATTCAAAATCACATCATCAGAAGGACCATGTTCAATAATGTCTCCATGACACATCACCATAATCTCATCCGAAAAATGGCGAGCAGTCGCCAGATCATGGGTAATGTACAGCATGCCGATGTGTTCTTCCTGCTGAATTCTAGACAGCAGGTTAAGCACGCCTAACCGCAAAGAAACATCCAACATCGAAACAGGCTCATCCGCAATTAGAACCTTTGGCTTAGGAGCCAATGCACGTGCAATTGCGACGCGCTGACGCTGTCCACCAGACAGCTCATGAGGGCGTCGATACATGAAATTGACGGCAGGCGTTAATTCAACACGTTCCAGCAGTTCGATGACCTTCTGCTCATATTCCTCTTGGCTATTTGCCATGTGATTAATCATAAGAGGACGAAGAATATGGTGGAAAATCGTATGATATGGATTCAAGGAAGCGAACGGATCCTGAAATACCATTTGCACATTATGACGGTATTCGTACAAATCCTTACCATGCGTAGGGACAGGCTTGCCGTCCAACGTGATGCTTCCAGAAGTCGGCGTCTCCAAACATGTAATCATTCGGGCGATTGTCGATTTCCCGGAACCAGACTCACCAACAAGAGCAATGGTCTTATCCGAAGCTAACTCGAATGATGCATCCTTCACCGCATGAATCGTCGTGGTTTTCAAACCATTACGCAGGGTAAAATCTTTTTTCACATGCTCAAGCTTCAATACTGACATGATTATTCCTTTCACGCATGGCGTGGAACACGAACGAATGAGCCACGATCTCCTGTCAAAGATGGGAACGAGCTCAGCAACCGTTGTGTATACGGATGCTTCGGATTGAAATACACGTCTTCAGAAACGCCTTGTTCTACGATGACACCATTTTTCATCACAGCAATTTTGTCCGTGATCTCCAAGAGCATCGGCAAATCATGCGTGATAAAAATAACAGAGAAGCCCTTGTCACGGCGCAATTCCGAAATTTCCTCGATGATTTCACGCTGTACAACAACGTCCAACGCTGTGGTCGGTTCATCCATAATAATCAGCTGCGGCTCAAGAGCCAAAGCCATGGCAATCATCACACGCTGACGCATGCCGCCGGAAAGTTCAAACGGGTAAGCAGCTAGACGATTTGGATCAACATGCACCATCTCAAGCAAATGTGCGCAACGGTCTTGTCGTTCGCTCTTCGCCATATGAGGACGATGAGTTTTATAAATATCGGCAAGTTGCTTACCAATCTTAGTTACAGGACTTAATGAATTCATGGCGCCCTGAAACACCATGGAGGTTTTCTCCCAACGGTATTCACGCAATGAACGCCCCGACAAAGCACGGATATCGATATCTTTCCCTGACTTATCATGGAAAATCACAGAGCCAGAGTTAATCTTACCCGGAGCTTTCAGCATTTGATTGATGCTATACGCCAATGTACTCTTGCCGCAACCGGATTCACCAGCCAAACCAAGCATCTCACCGCGACGCAATTCGAATGTAGCGTTCTGAACGGCGTGCACCGGATTATCTGTATCGTAGATAACGTCGAGGTTATCGACCGAAAGCAGGATATCAGAATTCTGAGTCGCCATCGTGTTCACCCTTTCTTTCCCTTGCTTTTCTTGGTAGGCTTACGCAGTCGCGGATTGATGACTTCATCGATGGAGAAATTAATGAAGGACAATCCGGCGCCGATGGTAGCGATCATCAGTCCCGGCGGCAGGAACCACCACCATGCGCCCGTGTTCAGAGCAGAACCGTTCTGCGCGTAATACAGCATGGTTCCCAGCGAGAAGGATTGGGTCGATCCCAGGCCAATGAAGGACAACGAAGACTCACTCAGAATTGCCATAATAACGGAGAACACAAACTGCGATCCCATCACAGGCAACAGATTAGGCAGAATTTCAACGGTAATCACGCGCCACGGACGTTCACCTGCAATTTTTGCGGCAAGAACATAATCACGCCCACGCATCGACAATGTTTGCGCCCGCAGTACACGGGCACCGCCAGCCCATGCGGTGATTGAAATAACAATGACCAACATCATCGTGCCCTTGGAAGGCATCAACGCAGAAATCACGATGGTCAGAGGCAACCCCGGAATCACCAGCATGATATTGGTAATCAGAGAGAACAAATCATCCCAAATTCCGCCAATATATGTGCCCAAAACACCGAAAATGAACGACATCGCAGTTGCGATCAAGCCAACAGCAAAGCCAATAATCAGAGAGCCACGGACAGAATAGCCAAGCTGAGTGAAAACATCCTGGCCAGACTGCGTAGTGCCCAACCAATGCTGGGCAGATGGCGCAGACAAGCCAATGTCATTAATCTTATTAGGATCCTTCGTGAAGATAGGAACAATAATGGCGAACAAAACCATTGCGATCACAATGGTTAATCCAGCCGTCAATTTTGCAGAACGCTCAGGAAGAACTCGCTTGAGAGAATCCAAAGCGGAGCGACGATGTTTAGCTTGGCTACGAGCCACAGCAGCAGAAGAATTTGTTGCAGACATATTTAACCTCAATCCTGTTGCCGCGTGCGTGGATCGATAATGCCGTAAAGCAAATCAATGATAAAGTTCACGACTAGAACAGTAACGGTAATAATCAGGAAGATACCTTGCATCAGCGCGTAATCGTTACTGGTCACCGCTTGCAAAAGCATCTGACCAACACCTGGATAGGAGAACACCTGTTCAGTAAGCAGCGATCCGCCCACCACTGCACCGATAGACGTGCCAAAGCCAGAAATGGATGGCAACACTGCATTACGAGCTGCGTAGCACATCATAATGCGTTTAGGACTTAAGCCCTTGGCCTCAGCAGTAACAATGTAGTCCTCAGACAACGTGGAGACCATCATATTACGCATACCGACAACCCCCATGCCCAGAGAGCTGACAAGAATCGTCAAGGCCGGCAAGATTGCATACTTCACTGCGCTCGAGAAGAATTCCCAAGTGAAGCCGGGCACAACCTCACGATAATTGTATCCGCCTGACTGAGGGAACCAATGCAGCGTACGGGCAAACACCCAAATGAAGATGAGTGCAAGCCAGAAGTAAGGAACAGCTTGGAAAATGGTGGACACAGGGGAAATGATGTTATCAAAAGTGCCACCACGACGCCAACCAGCCCAGATACCAAGAGCCTGTTGAACAAAGAACGATATAATCGTGGTTGTGCCGACAAGACAAATGGTCCAAGGCAGTGCAGAAGCAATGGACGTTGTGACTTGGTTGGGGAAATACGTTACAGATACGCCCCAGTTGCCGGTGAAGATATTCTTCAGATAACCAATATACTGCTGGAAGATGTTGCCTCCATCTTGTCCCAGCATTGCAGTAATCGCTTCCCTTGTTTCGGGTGCAACAGTACCACCTCGCGATGCAAGCCTGGTAAGAACAGCTGAAACCGGATCACCTGGCATCAGTCGCGGGATGGCAAAGTTCAATGTCAAAGCCGCAAACAATGCAACAAGGTAAAATCCTATCTTTTTCAGGTAGAACCTCATCGTTACCTCATTTCTACACGGAAAAATGGTGCACAAAGCGCACAGCTAAAACGCCTTGTGCACCGTTTGATTCATAAAATCCGTCAGGTTACTTCTTAACCTTCAGGTTCTTCAGAACAATGCCCAAATCAGGATTTGCCCAAGTCTGCGGATTAGCATAGACGTTATCGTCTGTCGGCCAACCGGTAACCTTATCGCTCCACATTTCGCTCAGACCGGATTGACGCAGAATCGGGATATACGGCATGTCCTCAAACACCTGAGTCTGAATCTTCTCATATTCAGACTTCTTGGTCGCCACATCAGTGGTGGTATTGATGACATTAAGAGCATCATCCACGGTCTTATTGCTGTAGCGAGCGTAATTAGGCCAAGCGCTTTTACCCACTTCAGCCGTATTGGCAGTGGCATAGAACTGGTTGTAGAACATCCATGGTTCGGCACCTGCGACCCACAGACCATAAATGGACATTTCAAACTGGCCCTGCTGCATCGCCTGAGTCCATTCATTAGAAGACATTTGGTCCGCATGCAGTTCAATACCGATTTTCTTCAGCTGCTGCGAGGCGACGTTAATCGCGTTGATCCAGTCAGAGATATCACTCATAACAGCGACTTTGATGCTCAGCTTAACTCCGTCCTTCTGATAGATGCCGTCATCACCCTTCGTATAGCCGGCGTCCTCCAGTATCTTGACGGCTTCATCCGTACGTCCTTTACCCGGAATAGGTGAATCCGGGACGTCATCCGAAGCGTACTTGGTGAACTGTCCATACGGATACAGAGAACCAGCCAGCTCACTGTACTGGCCATTCAGAGCGAGTTTATTAATCTGATTACGATCAAGAGCGTAATAGATAGCCTTGCGCACTGCCGGATCAGTGATAGGACCACTGCAGCCAAGTTCTTTGTTCGAACAGGTCATGAATGCCATCTGACTAGAAGGAACGTTAACCGTCTTAATATCAGGATATTCCGACAGCACATCATCCATATTCGGGAAGATCGCAGACATCCAGTCCACATCGCCAGCGGTCAAGGCATTTTGAGAAGCTTGGGTGCCACCGGTGATCAGAACATAACGGACGCCATCAATTTCAGGCTTACCTTCATCCCAGTAGTACGGATTCTTCTTAAACGTGTAAGCGGTTGGGGAAAAGTTCCCGCCCTTAACTGTGAAAGGCCCAGAGCCAACAGCGTCTTTATTGGTATAGGTCACCGGATCATCGATCTTTTCCCACACATGCTTCGGGACAATCATCGTGCCGGACAGATACGACAGAGCATTCACCGATTCAGGCTTGTCCAAAGTGATACGAACTTCCGTATCGCTAAGGGCCTTGACAGAGCCAGCAAAGCCACTGGTATTCAAAGCCTTGTTGGAATTAAGGAGGTTGAATGTGTATGCAACGTCTTCGGCAGTGTAAGGTTTGCCATCAGACCACTTTTCACCGTCACGAATCGTTACATCAATAGTTTTCGCATCGTCACTGATAGTGTAGGATTTACCCATTAGCGGTTCCAGCTTAGTAGGGTCGTCCTTAAGGTTGTTCATATAGAACAATGGCTCGTACAGAGCACCGACCACACCGGTCAAAGCTGTAGAAGAGAACGGATTATAATTCAACGACGCCTGCGAAGTTGAATTCATAACACTGTTGATAATGACTCCGTCCTTCGCGGTGCTATTAGTACCTCCGCCGCAAGCAGCCATTGAAACGGCCGCTACACCAGCGCAAACAGCAGCAAGCACTCGTTTTTCCAAGTTCTTGACCTCATCATGTCTTTCTCCTTTGGTGACATGCATGAACACACATCGTTATGTTTCATAGATGCTTTAGCATTTCAGTTAAAGCACTGCTTGATTATATAACTTGATTTTCAAGAAAGTCAAGTCACTTAACGAAATACTTAAAATTTTTTGTTACGAAAGTTCTATATGCAAATATTTACGATATTTTCGAATAGATTTAAGTATTTCAAAAGCAGGAAATTACAGACTTCCGCCCAAACACGATTAATTGCGAAAACTATTTACGCTGTCCCCGCCAACCGAACACGCCGAACAACAGCGCAAAACATATCTTCAAAACAAGACCTCAAACTACTGTGACAAGTGTCAGCAAAACATCATAGATGGCAAGAAGCTCGATATCATAATTCAGAAGCGACGCATCGTTGCGCCCATTCCAAATCACATAAGCCATGTGTCCTAGGATCAACGACACAGCTTTCACCCTACCGAGAGGATTCCGTTATGGAACATATTCTCAACAGACGAACCGCCACCATCCTCACCTATACACGTACCCATAAACCAGGGACGACGCCCTGCGGCCTAGCCTACGCCGTTCACTTTGCCATCAGCGACATCAACAGCTGCGCATAGCCATAAGACGCATGGGCGTTAGACTCTCCCTGACTCCGCGGATAAGGGCTTCCAGCGATTGCCGGAAGCCCTTTCACATATCGGCTTAGCGCACCAAACGTTCAGCAGCGGAAGCGATCGCCTCGTCGCTGGCGGTGGCGGAGAAGCGCAGACATTCCGGCGCACCATAGAACTCGCCGGGGCTGGCGATGATGCCGATCTTGGCAAGCTGCTCCATATCGGTCCAGCAATCGCCCGACTTGGCTCTCACCCACACATACAACGCACCGTCCGGCATGTCGGTGCAGTATCCGTAAGCACGCAACGCGCTCACCAACACGCCGAGACGTTCCCGATAGCGCGCATGCTGAACCTTGACGGATTCCAGATCACGCAATCCGGCAGCCATCGCAGCCTGCACCGGACCGGGAATAATCTGACCAATCTGCCTGCGATATGCACTCATCGACGCAATCAAAGACTCATCTCCGGCAATGAACGCAGTACGATACCCCGCCATATTGCTCTGCTTGCTCAACGAATAAAGCACCAGCACGCCCTCGGCAGAGCCCAAACACACATCGCCACGCAGCGCGCACGGCGTCGACACAAGTGAATCAGCATCACCTTCAGCGCCATTCACAGCACCCCTCCACTGCATCAGCGCATAGCATTCGTCGGAAAGCACCACCGCGCCAATCTCACGCGCAGCTGCGACAATGCCAGCCATCCGCTCGGCCGAATACACCTCGCCCGTCGGATTACAAGGGGAATTCACCCACACCGCTTTGACGCCAGGCACATTGCGCCACGACGCAACATCAGCCACATCGTCGACCTTAAGCACCTGCGCCCCAGCCAACTGCGTGCCGATCTCATACGTCGGGTACGAAACCTTCGGCTGCACCACAACATCATCCTCGCCGAAATGCAGCAGCGACGCCATCAACGCAACGCCCTCTTTGGAGCCGACTGTAGGCACCACATCAGCATGAATCGCCTGCAAATCAACATTGCGAGTCGCCGAAAACCATTCAGCAATCGCAGCACGTAAATCGGCAGTACCTGCAGTAACCGGATATCCATACGCATTCGGATCATTCGCCGCCACTGCGAGCGCCTTGCGCACCGAATCGGGAACGGGATCGACGGGAGACCCCACGGACAGGTCGATCATGCCTCCGAACGCGGCTTTTGCCGTGCGCTTGTATGCTGCGATACGCGACCAATCGTATGGCGAAGAAAACTCATGAAAGCCCATCGTGAAAACTCCTTATAATCCTCTATAAACAAAAAATATGCGGCCTCTTCCAACGGGAAAAGGCCGCTTTCAAATGCCGATCACTGATTTTGCGGCGGCAGAGCAGCTACCTGCTCCGGATCCTTGCCGATCGGGCCAGCTGCGGAAGCACCGCCCATATCGCCGACTTCAGCGAAGAAGCTGACTGCGGCATCCTTATACCAGGCCCACTCGTCTGGCAGATCATCTTCATAGAAGATGGCTTCGGTCGGACACACCGGCTCACATGCGCCGCAATCCACGCATTCGTTCGGATTGATATACAGGGAACGGGAGCCCTCATAGATGCAATCGACCGGGCATTCGTCCACGCAGGCCTTGTCTTTGACATCGACGCACGGCTGAGCGACAACGTATGGCATGGTTACCTCCTTAACACTTACCGTTCAAGACTACTCTTGATTGCCAACTTCCAGCTCTCCCGTACCAAGTCGGGCGTGGCGGTAGCCGTAGCCGAAGTAGATGCAGAAGCCGACCGCAAGCCAGACCACGAATCGGATCCAAGTGAGCACGCTCAGGTTGAGCATGAGCCAGATGTTGGCGAGCGCGATGAGGATAGGCACCCATGGATTGCCGGGGATTTTGAAGACTCGCTTCAGGTCGGGGCGCTTCTTGCGCATGATCGGAATAGAGATTGAAACAAGGGTAAATGCCGACAGCGTGCCGATATTCACCATGTCGGCAAGGATACTGACGTTGCAGCTGGCTGCGATGAGTGCCATGACCACGCCGACGGCAATCTGCAGACGTACTGGAGTGCCGTGCTTGCCTGTGTGACTGAACGAGCGCGGCAGCAGGCCGTCTCGGCTCATGGCGAACACCACGCGGGTCAGGCCGAGCAGCAGCACCATGACCACGGTGGCCAGGCCGATCACAATGCCAAAACTTATGATTTTGGCGGCCCAGTCAGCACCAACCATTTCGAATGCCGTGGCGAGCGACGGATCTTTCTGCTTGGCGAGGTCTTTGTAGGAGACCATGCCGGTGGTGACGATGGCAACGAGGGTGTAGAGCACGATGATCAATCCCATGCCCACGCCGATGCCCAGCGGAACGTTCTTCTTCGGATTGACGGTTTCTTCGGAGGTGGTGGCGACCACATCGAAGCCGAGGAACGCGAAGAACACGAGCGCGGCTCCGGAGATGATGCCGGCAATGCCGTAAATGCTGGGGGTCATGCCGGTGACCCACTGCCATAATGGCTGCTCCATGGTTGCGGCCAAGCCGGATCCGGTGGCGGTCGCCGGTTCGCTCGGTGGAATGAATGGGGTGAAGTTTTCAGCTTTGACGTAGAAGAATCCGACGATTACCACGAATAGTACGATGGCGATTTTCAGCATGGTAAGCGCGCCGTCGACCCGTGCGCCGATCTTCGTGCCGCACACCAAGAGTGCCGTGAAGAAAGCTACGACGATGATTGGCGCGAAATCGAAATTGAATGATCCGATGGTGACGTTGGTGTTGATATTCCAACCGACCAGCCGGAAGAAATCGTTGAGATAGACGCCCCAATATTTGGAGACGACGGAGCCTGCCATCAGCATTTCAAGGATCAAATCCCAGCCGATCACCCACGCGACGATCTCACCGACGGTGGTGTAGGTGAAGGTATAGGCGGATCCCGCAACCGGAATCATGGACGCGAATTCGGCGTAGCACATTACGGCCGCACCGCATACCACGCCGGCGATGAGGAAGCTGATGATCACGGCCGGACCCGCATGGAAGGCTGCCGCCTGCGCGCCGATGGAAAAGATACCCGCGCCGACGGCCACGGCCACGCCCATAATGGCCAAATCCCACCAGGTCAGGTCTCGTTTCAGGGAGCGCCCCGACTCCTCTGTTTCCGCCAGCGTCTGCTCGACGGATTTCTTACGTAATACGTTCATTGCGTTTCCCTTCTCCCTTCGTTCTTACGTTTACTTAAGGCTCATGCCGATGACGACCGGTTCGGGAACGAGACGAATGCCGTATGCCCGTTCAACGCCATCCTGCACGGTTTTGGCAAGTTCCGCGATATCTGCAGCTGTGGCTCCGCCGCGGTTGGTCAATGCCAGCGTATGCATGGTCGAAAGCCCCGCTGCGGCATTTCCGCTGGTTTTGTAGCCCTTATGGAATCCCGCATGATCGATAAGCCATGCCGCGGATGTTTTGACGCCCGGCGTGCCATCCGGCAAGGTCGCGTCGAATCGTGGAGCGTCTTCGGGAAGCTTTGCCGCTTGTTCTTTGGTGAGAATCGGATTCATGAAGAAGCTGCCGCAGCTGTGGCGATTGTAGTCGGGTTCGTCGTTGCCTGTCTGCGTGCGCTGTGCGTCATGCGCGATGGCGACCAGTTCGCTCTTTTTGGTGCCTCGCATGGCTTCGGTCAGATATCGATGGGAATCTTCAAGCATGCCTTTGGAGGCGCGTACTTTCAACACGGCGTTGCGAATATCCGCGGTCGCCATACGGTCGCCCACTTCCACGCCCAATGCTTTGGCGAGCTGGCCGTAGCCAACTACGCCGGTTTCGCTGTGATGCAGCGCGAAAGTAACGGACAACACCACGTAGCGCGGTGTCGGGAAGAAGTCGGCCGCAGGCGTTGCCGGAGCGCTGTACATGCTCGCTTTGAGCGCGCTCATGCGATAGCCGAAATGCAGTTCCTGATTGGTGAGCTCCTTGGTCTGCTTGTTTTTGCGATCCCAGACCTCCACGCTTTCGACGCTGGATGCGACTTCCTGGCCGTATGCGCCGATATTCTGCACGACCGACGCGCCGACAGTGCCTGGAATGCCGGAAAGTCCTTCCACGCCCTCCAAGCCGAGGTTGACGCAGTAGTCGACGAAATCATCCCAATTGCAACCCGCTTCGGCGTTGACATGCACGATTTTTTCGCCGTTTTCGACGGGAGCCGCCTCATCAAGCACGCTTACGGCGTGTCGCGCGTCACGCACCACGACACCATCGAACGGCGTGTCGGCCACGAGCATATTGGATCCGCCGCCGATCACGCACAGCGGCAATCCTTTGGCGTCGGCATCCTCGACGGCTTCGATAACGCCGACACGCGAGGTCGGTTCGATAAAGGATGCGATTGGTCCACCTACGGCGATGGTCGTGAGATCTGCGAAATTGGTCATGATGCTTAGCTTAGCGTGCGGGGAAGGCAGTTGGAAAGGTGTCAAGAAAAGGTTGAAAGAAAACAAAAACCCGACCATATTGGTCGGGTTTCATAAAGCTTTGAACTCGCTCAGCGGGTCTCGCGATGCACGGTCTGCTTGCCGCAGCGGGAGCAGAACTTCTTCAGCTCAAGACGATCCGGCGTGTTACGGCGGTTCTTCGTCGTGATGTAGTTACGCTCCTTGCACTCGGTGCATGCCAGCGTGATGCCCGGACGAATGTCGGCGCTCTTGCTTGCCATTTAAGTTCACCTCTTGTGGTTCGTTGCTATGCCGACGTTCCGTCGACCTTTGTAGCGAGAAAGAGACTCGAACTTCTTGACCTTACGATTATGAGTCGTACGCTCTAGCCAGCTGAGCTATCCCGCCATGAGAGCCTCGAGTGAGAATCGGACTCACGACCTCTTCCTTACCAAGGAAGTGCTCTACCACTGAGCTATCGAGGCGTGGCGGATAGTGGATTCGAACCACTGAAGCACGAGGCGACTGATTTACAGTCAGTTCCCTTTGACCGCTTGGGAAATCCGCCGTGCTGCCTGTTTGGTTGAACCCCAACCGGCAACCCGTTTAGTATGCCACAGATCATGCGATTAACGCAAATACGGCGTGTCGCGGAAGCCAAAAAGTCTCAAAATCGTTGAAATTCCAACGATTTCTCACTATCAGCCACATGTCGGTGTCAATCAGAGCAAATCCTCCCGAAAAAATTCCAAAAAGAAAAAACACGAGTATTTCTTCCGAACCTTCCCTGCAGACCATCTGAACAGCGACGCCAACACCAGCACGCCAACGCCAATGAACACGGCATACATCGGCCGCGCACGGCCTATTGCAGGAACCCCAAGTGCTTGAAATCAACAAGGCCCCGCCAACGCAACGATTGTTCACCAATCGTTCGCTGACGGGGTCTTCAAACAGCTACGCGCTACGCTCAGCCGAGAATGGCCAGAATATCGCGGGCGGAGACGATCAGGTAATCCTCACCCTGATAGTGCACCTCGGTGCCGCCATACTTGGAGTACAGCACCTTGTCGCCGACCTTGACGTCGACCGGAATGCGCTCGCCGGCGTCGTTGCGACGGCCCGGACCGACAGCCAGGACTTCACCCTGCTGCGGCTTCTCCTTGGCATTGTCCGGAATGAACAGACCGGATGCGGTCTGGGTTTCAGCTTCCGCCTGCTTGACGATGATCTTGTCTTCCAACGGTGTGAGTGAGATCGACACTGTGGACCTCCTCTTTCTAAGAGAAATCGTTACTTACCGCGCCGGGACCCGCTAGCAAGAGGCTGACGATCACTTACGGCGTCGTCCTTTCGCGCTGAAACATATCCTAGCGCGATTATTAGCACTCTGCCAACTCGAGTGCTAACGCTGAGAGCAAAATATACGAAAAAGCCTGAAACCATGCGGTTTCAGGCTGATGTTCTTTACGCTTGTTCGTATGTCTCGTGCGTTTCGTGCGTTCGCTTTCCCTCCGTCACGCCCCGCGACGGGCCATGATGGACGCCAAACCCACACCCAGGGAATCGGAGGTGACGCTGGGAGCCTCAACGTCGGCGCTGACCTCGGAGTCGTGGAATCCCACGGTATCCACGTCCTGCAGATGCACACCAGCCTCCACACGGGCTGCGGCCTCGTCGGAATCCATGCTGCTGATCGCGTCGGTCGGCACAATCAACGGCTCGACATTGTCGGAAACCGTACTCGCAGTCGGAGGCACGGCCTTGGCGACCTGACGAGTGGACTTGATTTCCATGCTTTCCGGAGCGGCTGGCGCGATATCGTTACCGTTGCGTGGCGATCCCAATGAGAACGAAATCAGATCCTGCGACGCGCCGGCCACGGCGGACGAATCCGCATCGCATGCATCCACACCCTCGGTTTTGGCGATTTCATCACGCTCATCGTGGATGGACAGACCGTTCTTCTTATCCGGCACGACTTGCGCATCCACAACGTTCGGTTCCGCAGCGGATTTCGCTTCGGTTTCCTCCTTGCGTTTGCTTACAACAACATCACGGTCGGCCTTGCCGCGATCGATCGCCTGACGGATCTCACCTTCCGGCATAACATCGGTCGGCACCTGAGATTCGGCGATCCTGCGAATTTCCGCAAGCTCCTGCTCCCGCAAACGAGCGCGCTCCGCCTGCTCTTCCTGGGCGCGCTTGCGCTCTGCCGCAGCACGCTTCCTCATCTTGGAACGATACTTGGCGACTTTCCGCTCCCACGCTGCGGCCTGCTTGGCGGCCCTCACCCCCAAAGCGAGCACTCCAGCAAGCAGCGACGCAGGAATCAAAGCAAACAACGGACTGAAATGCAACACAAACGCACACATCAACACGACGATTGTGATCACCAGCATCGAGACAACAATAATCCGCCTTCTGCGGATCGCGGCACGACGAAGGGCACGGACATGCGCGATCCTTTCGTCGGTCAGCTTGCCCTCATGCGTCTCGTTGGACTGCATTATTGCCCCTTTCGCCTTTGCGGCGGTCTCATCGGAGAATCGCGTTCCACTGTCGGCATCCACCAGATGCAGCGACGGCGAAAAGCGGTCCTCTCGGTGCTCGATTACCCGCTTCATGCCTTTGACCGTCCGTTTGGGCAGCCAGAAAACCATGAGAATAATCACAATCGCAAGCACCACAACCGTGCTTAACGATTCATAACCCATAACTCATAAGAATAGGTGACATTCCGACATTCTCCGGGGTGCACGCCCCCGCGTGTCGAACATGTGCGCGAAAGCGCGTGTCGAACCTCGCCAACGGCTCACTCGCCCATCAACCGTGCGGTAAAGCCATTCGGTGCGTACTCCGGCAGCAACGCATACGATTCATGGTCACGCCATTGCCCGTTCACGAACATGTACGCCTTGCGCATCCCCTCATAGGATGCCCCCACTTTGAGTGCCACCTTACGTGAACGTTCGTTTTCGGGAAGCAAGTCGATCTCCACACGATGCAATTGCGGCCCGGAAGGGTCGAACATCACCCAATCAGCCAATAGCGTAACAGCCATCGGCGCATATCCACGCCCCGCACACCGCTCATCGACCCAATAGCCAACCACGCCGGTACGCATGGCGCCATAGCAGATGGCCCCTAACGAAATCTGGCCGACGATACGCCCATGATGCTCGATGGCGAACACCACTCCGGTGCCGTTTCGCTCGTTGCATCGCATCGCACGCACCCACTCGTTGAACGACATCGACGCGCCATGCACCGGATCCCCGGATTCCCAAGGCTTCAACCAATCGTCGTTGCGCCAGCGGACTTCGTTCCATTCGTCGCAGTCGTCAGTAGTCAGCGGACGCAGGATTATGGGAACGTGAAGCCCATGTGCCTGAATGAACCGCGGAACATCAATGGCATTGGGATCCGAACGCATCATGCCCCGTAAAGATCGCAAAATCGTCACGCCCTCATTCTGCCATACGCATAACATTTCCGATTGCGCGCAACCATCCCGTGGTACAACATGCGGTATGACCACGAACATGCAAGCCGACGTCATGGAAAACAGCGTCTGTGACGAAGCCGCGAACCAACGTGAGCTGAAAAAGCAATGGCGCGCACACGCAATCGCACGAAGAAAGCAGACCAGTAAGGAGGAACGACTGGAAGCCGGCCGCAAGTTGGCCGAACAGGCGCGGAAGGCGAATCTCATTCATTCGTTCACCACGGTGGCCGCATTCGCGTCCATGGGCAGCGAAATGTCGATGATGCCGATGCTGCAGGCATTATTCGATTCGAATTGCCACGTGCTGGTGCCACGGCTCGGATCCGGCATGGATATTGGCTGGAGCGAACTTGGCGACATTCACGATCTGCAGGACCAGACCAACAGCGACGGGTCCATCAATACGCACCGCCCGCAAGAGCCGGGCAATAGCGCAAACGGACCTGAAGCGCTGAAAAACGCCGGTCTGATCATTGTTCCCGCCCTTGCCGTCGACCAAGAGGGATTCCGTCTGGGACGTGGCGGAGGGTGGTATGACCGCGCGCTCGAGTATCGTGCGGCCGGTGCACGGGTGGTGGCGGTTTGCTGGCCGTGGGAGCCGACGGACAAGCCTGTTCCGCACGAAGACCACGATATTCCCGTCGATGGCGTGCTCACTCCGAACGGATTTACGGCCATACGCGAATAAGACGTCCGAAGATAAGACGTTCACGCAGCCGTCTCAGGGAACGTACTAGGATATGTCCCGTTAAGAAATTTGAGAACCTGGTTGAAGCGAGGATACTTTGCCTACTTACCATTACCGTTGCAAGAACTGCAACTACGATTTCACCGAACAGCAGTCATTCACCGACGATCCGATCACCGTTTGCCCGGAATGCGGCGAAGAGCAGGTCCGCAAGGTGTATTCCGCCCCGCCGATCGAATTCAAGGGATCTGGTTTCTATCGCACCGACAAGTCCAAGTGAGCGAAAACGAATACACGTAACCGAGCAGCCGAAGCAAGGAAACGAGCCAAATAACCAGGGTCAGCAAACCTTGGAAAACAAGGCGACACGCCGAATCCTGTGGATAACTCGCATCCTCCGACCACAACCCTCGATCCGGCTTGCGCAGCAACTATTCGTAAGGTCATCATGCATGAATGGTGACCTTTTTTCATGACCTTAGCCAACGTCTGCAAGGCACGGACGGCAAACACACGAACCGCGCACCGTCTTCGGCGCCTCATCGACGACGACGAAACGCGCAATTGCATCGTCTACTTGCTTCGCTGTGCGCCGGACTTGCCATATTCGCGGCCCTGCAGTGCGTGCGATTGACGATTTCCACGCAATCCGTCGTCATTGCGGCGAAGTCCATCGCCAAAGGCGGCGTGATTTCCGCGGATTCGCTTGCTTTGCGAGATATTCCATACGATGAGGCCCTGCGCAGCGTTGCTCACGATATCGATGATGCCGTCGGGCTGATTGCCCAAGTGGATATTGCGGAAGGCAGCATCGTCACCTCGGCCATGGCTCGTGCCTCCCCCGTTGTTCCCAAAGGATATACGGCGGTCGAAGTTCGGTTGGCGAGTTCCGCCGACAGTCTGACGATTGGCGATACGGTGACGCTTTCCAGCGCCACGATGTTCAGCGAGGCCACGCCGGAAACGGCACCGGATATGGATGCGGTGTCGTTGCATGAGCTGTGCACGGGAGCGATATTGACCGCGAAACCTTCACGGAATGCGGACGGCGACACGCTTGCGGTGTTTGCCATGCCTCCTCATGAGGCGGCAACCGTATTACAGGCCCAAGAATACAGCGCGATCATCGCCATCGTCGGTTCGTAACGGCATTCCCAAGCGAATCCGCAGCACCATCATGCGGAATATATGAAATTCGGGAGGTCTGAACGTATCAGAACCTCCCGTATAGCAAACGAACGTCAGCGCTCCCGCTCGGAGAACACGCCCCAATGCGGTGGCAGCTCGCCCAGAATACGCTTGTCGTCGTCAGCATTGCGCTGGCGTTCGGTAAGCACATCGGACGGTTCAAGCTTGACGCCATCGGCATCGAACAGTTCCGTACCCTGCCGAACCACACGCTTGTGTTTGCGCGCCGTACGGCGGGTGGCGGAGTATCCGGACACCACACGCACGGCAGACTGGCCAGATTCCGCGGACTCTTGGATGGAGGGTTCGTCGACGCTCACTTGACCTCCTGATACAGGTCGCTCAAGCGTGCCACGATGCGATCCACTTCCTTGTCTGGATTCACGAACGCGCCAACGCTCCACACGGTCATAACGGACCAGCCAAGCGATTCGATGTTCTGCAAAAGCACGCGGTGGCGTTCCCTGGTGGACTGCAATCCCATGAACTGCGCATCGTCGGTAAGCACGGCCAATGCGAACGGCTTGTCGTTCAGGCCAACCACCAGCGGCAGCTTGGAACCATTGTCGAAACCGTAGTCGACGGCCACATTCAAACCGCGGGCACGAATACGGTCGGCAAGATCGTTGAGCAATACGTTCGAACCGTTCGTCTTGACGACTGGACGCACCACGCTGTCATCGAGCTGTTCCGCCCAGCGAAGCACCGTTTTCAGCATCTTCGGACCAGCTTGGTGCAGGCGCTCGTCATCCATGTCAGCTGACGAGAATGCGGACACGATGTCAAGATGACGATCCGGCACGGCCAACGCATCCAGCAACATACCCCGTCCGCCTTCGGATTCCAACGCTCCAAACTGTTGCAGCAGCCTTCCATGAGAAGTCTTCGCGTAGCACATCGCAAGAATCGCATCGGTGGCATGCGCGCCGGCCACATCGGAAATGTCCACGATGCGCACATGACGCAAGAACATGCCCATGGCCTTGTTCTTATTGGCGATCGCCTTAAGCTCGGCTCCCAGTCGGGTGCGGAACGTATGGGTCAGCGTCACCACGGTAAGCATGTACGATGCAGGCACGATCGTGAAACCGGCGGCACGCTTGGTGATCAGCCTGACCACCTCGTCGATTTCCTGCTGGCTGCTTTCCACCAGTCCGGACGTGATGACCGGCACGCCATTGGCATCGGCCACAAAATGGTAGGCGACCTCGCCCTGCGCGCCTTCCCTGGCCACGTCGAAGGGCACGGAACCGTAGCCTTCCGATTCCAGGAACGCGTTGAGCTTCGGCGCACGGCGAACAGGACGATTGGCGATTTTCACGCTCGGCAGCAATGCGATGAGACGCTTCAGACCGTCGGAAGTGACGGTTTCGCGATGCGCGATCACCACCACCTGCTTGGCTCGGCTGATGATGCTGAGCAGTTCGATGGATTGAATATGCGCTGCGGCATCGATGATCACGACGTCGGCCAATGGCGCCGGATCGGTGATGGCCGCAAGCGTGGCAGGAGTCGCAACGAGAATAGGCTTCGCCGCGGCGAGAATCTGCGGATGCTCCTTATGCAGGCAGTTCAGCGAAACATTACGGGCGCCGGCAAGCGTGGTATGCAGCAGATTGGCCTCCTGCGTACGCGAGAACAGCATGTCGCACAGACGGCGCATGGATTCCTGCGCCACCATCGGACCGACCGAACGCACATGTTCCACATCGACCTGGGCGAACCGCTCCGCAGCGCCCTGCAATGCCGACCCATCCTGATTGGAAATGATCGCGGAGGATTTCACGATGTCTTCGAACGCCGTGGTCCACCATGCCAGCTGCAGTTCCCCTGCAACGGCATCGTTGGCAACGCCACGATTGTTCAGATCTTCGACCAGCTCGTCGAGGCCGACCGAATGGAATTCACGTTCCAGACGGGCGCGCTCAGGCAGAATATCAAGCGACTGCTTATCGTCATACAGGGCCTTCAAACGCTCTTCGACCTGATTGAAATCAACGGTTTCAAGATTGCCGCCCTGCGGAGTTGTGGCAAGCACCGCATTCAACGCGGTCATATCCCGATTGAGATTCTCCTGCGTTTCGATAATGTCATCCAGCTTGGCGGGCAATACCGGCCAGCCGCCATGAGGCACGAACATATGCCACTGATCGGCCTGCTTGGACACCACCAGCAACGCCTCATGCAGGTTCTCCACTTGGGCACCGACGCGCAGCAAACCCTTGGCTTCCTTGATGTGGCGGCGACGCTCCCAAAAGCCCATGGACGTACCTTCGGCCTTGCGCTCGGCCTTCGGCTTGGTCGCCTCGATCATGGATGCAATGTCACGTTCGAAAATCTCCGGCTGGAATACGTCAAGCACACGGCGCAGGTTCTTCAGCACCATGACCTGACGGCTCCACTCCTGCGCGGTCGTGGGAATCGGGAATCCGCAGGTCTGTACCGTACTGGCCACCTGCTCTCGGGTGGCGGGCAACACCTTGCGCAACAGCTCAACCACACGCTGGTATGCGCTCACCGCCTCCTCTTCGGAATACAGCGATGCCTTATACCATGCGGTGTCGTTCTCCGTAATGGTGTATTCGCCAAGCTCGCCCGCACGCTGCAGTTTCGCAGCCCAATCCTCGATCTTGTCCGCGATGGAATGCGCGGTCTGCTTGTTCAAACGCACATGCGTGGTCGGATGGGTGGGCAATGCCGCAATCTGCGCGAGATTCTGAATTGTCTGGTAGGCGGATACACCCCACTCCTGACTCACGCCGTGAAGATCGCCCAGATAACGGGTCAAACGCGAACGCACGCCAACCAGCTCATCGGCAATCTGATCAAAACGGGAGGAAGCAACCCCCGATTGGAAGCCGACGGCTGCAATCAGCTGACGGTCAATCGCAGCGTTGGCACCATCATCGGCGATATCCAGCAGCTGTCCGCTCATTTCGTTTGCGGCAACGGCCTGTACAAAACGACGCTTCTGATCGGTCACACACGGCACATAGAGCACAGACCGTCCGTTCATCACGCAACGCGACGCAATCGCCGCGGCCTGCTCGGCGGTATTGTTGGCGATCGCACTATCCACAAACAGCGAATGGCCCGCGGAAGCAAGCTGCGAGGCGTATCGGACGGTATTGTCCGCATCGCCGACCTCATACTCGCCATGAGGATCGGCATCAAACGGACTGTACTCCGGAATTTCGGCACCTTCCAACGCTTCGGCGGCGGACTTGTCTCCCGCCAAAGCGTCCAAGGCGGTATTGCCGGTCGGACCTTGCGCCAACTGGTCGATGATCTTCCGGCTTTCCACCAGCATCTGCGATGCCGGATCCATAAAGCATCCGAGAATAATGTGCCGTTCGATCTCAAAATCAGGGAACGCGTTGGCCGCAAGGCGTGTGATGGCAGCGAACACCGCGGATGTTTCCGGCGTGCCGCTTTCGTAATTCGAACCGTCGAACAGCTTGGACTCGTCCAATACGACGTTGTTCTCGCGCAGCACGGCGGCGAAAGCCGCATTCAAGCGTACGCGCCCTGTGAACGCGATCACCGTGCCGTTTTCAATATTGCGTCCTTCTTTGCGCACCTCGACCGGATACATGAGTACCGGCATCTGGTTGCCTTTCCAGATGGCCACGCCAACCACCAAAGACAGTTCGCCCACGCCGCTGACACGGCTTTTCGCCTCACGATCGTCGAGCACACGCTCCACACGACGCCCGGCGGCACGCAACATGCCGTTGTCGCGGAACAAGGAATCAAGTTGCACATGCCCGCTGGCGAACAGCTGCGCGATGCCGGACGGATGCGCATGCGTCATGTCAAGCTGGGCGCTCAGCTGCGTCACGTCCTCAAGCGGCGACGGCGATAGACCAAGACGGTACTTCTCACGCCACCCCCGAATACGATCCAGCGCGGTGACGGTCTCGTTGCTTTCGCTCATGTATTGACTCACTTCCCTACCGCTTTGCGGTATTCCGCATACCCCGGATTATGTGACAGGGCCGCGTCGATGTCTGCATTGCCCAAAGCTCCCAGCCATGCGTACAAATCGTCGTACAGCGACGGGTTCATGGCAAGGAACGGCAGCAGCTCCGGATGACGTGCCATCTCGAACTGCACGGTGAAATCGTCGGTGCGTTTGGCATCATCCGACGTCAGTCCGTCGACTTCAATGGTCCGTTCCTGCTTGGCAAGCTCTCCCTTGGCGACTCGATCGAACACCGATCCGGGTTCAAAAGCCGGTTTGAATACGCTGGTTTCGTCCGGTGTCGGCTCGCTCACAATCTGTGGCTGCTCCGTGTTATGCGGCCTGAAACGCTCGTCGTCGGCCCGTTGCGCCGCTTCTTCCGGTTGAATCGGATTGGTACCGGATTGTTCTGCAATTTCATTGCGCTGCTCGTGCGTTTTTTCCGCTTGTTGTTCAGGCATGTCGCTGCTATCCGGCAATGCCACGATAATCGGCTTGCTTGGTCTTGCGCTGAATAGTTTGCTCACGGGAATCGTGTCGTGTTCGACGTCGTTGCCTGCGATGGCTTGCGTCCGCGATTGGGATTCGGGCAGCATAGCCGGCTTTTCCTTTTCGGCGGCGTTCTTCTTGGCCCCTTCTTCCGCCGCCTGCTGTTCCGCCACGGCATCTGCCTCGGCTGCGGCGTCGGCGAAGAGGTCACGTGGCGCGTTATCCACGACGTCGTTATGCTGCACCAGCGAAACGGACGGGAGATCCCCATAATCCGGCTCGTTGGATCGAACTGGCGCGAAAGACTGACGTTCGGAGCGTTGCATGAGATTCACACGATTGGCGACGTTGCGCGCGTTGAACAATGCGGTCGGCTCTCCGGCACGCAGATTGAGAATGTCGTCGACCGACATATCGGCGGCGTCGGGCTCCTGCGACGCCTCATCGGACACTGCGTAGGAGAACAGATTAGATACCGGAGCTGACGTGGTACTCTCGGATTCGGGCATGGCGCTCACGCTGTCACGTTCAAAAGTGACGCGTACGTCGCCGAATTGCAAGGTCATTGGCGTGGCTGGCAGTTTGAAATCCTCATCCGCGGGCAGACGCATCAATTGGCCGTTGTCGGCCACTACAAACGAACCATTGGTCGACTTGAGATCACGTACGGAAGCGTTGCCCTGCGCGTCGACCGAAACAATGGCATGCCGTTTCGACATGGATTTGTTCGTATCCATAATGTCAAGGCGCGCGAATCCGTCATCCGCCAGAGGACGTAACGGCTTGCGGCCGATTTCCACGCTTTCGCCGCTGCCCAGCTTCTTCAGTTCGGTTCCATCAACCTTGACGGTCCACTGCTGTGCCGTTCGTTGATCTTCGCTCACCGTTGTCGGCCTTCCTTTCACACATACCACTACTTGTCATTGTGTCATGCCTTGCCACGTATTTCAGGATTATGACGCGATTAATTGACAACTTTCGCCTAATTCCCCCATTGTATGGCACGATATGGAAGCATTCATGCCTAAATCGGATTTTATTGGATCGTCAGCGAAAGAAAACCCCGTAATATGCGGAAAACCCCGCCGCCTTGTGGCGAACGGGGTTTCCACTCAAGATTGTGATATGCGGCTTCAAGCCGCGCGAATCACTTGAGCTCGACGGTAGCGCCGGCTTCTTCGAGCTGGGACTTAGCCTTCTCAGCGTCTTCCTTCTTGGCCTTCTCCAGGACAGCCTTCGGAGCGCCGTCGACCAGAGCCTTGGCCTCAGCCAGACCCAGGGAGGTGATAGCGCGGACGGCCTTGATGACCTGGATCTTCTTGTCGCCAACGGCGGAGAGGATGACGTCGAACTCGTCCTTCTCTTCCTCAGCCGGAGCAGCAGCGCCCGGAGCGGCAACGGCGACAGCAGCCGGAGCGGCAGCCTCGACGTCGAACTTCTCTTCGAAAGCCTTGACGAACTCGGAGAGCTCAACCAGGGTCATCTCACCGAAAGCTTCGAGCAGCTCATCGTTGGTGTACTTAGCCATAATGGCTTCCTTTCATTCTTGGCGACGGTTTGATTGAAGAGGTGACCGTCACCTAAAACAATTATTTTTCTTTTATGGTCACTATCATTCACGCGGCTAACCGCAATGAAATCAGGCAGCCTTTTCCTGCTTCTCGCGGAGCGCATCGATCGTACGCACGGCCTTGGTCGGCAGAGCGTTGAACAGGTACGCGGCCTTGGACATCGTAGCCTTGATGTCGCCGGCGAACTCGGCGAGCAGCTGCGGGCGAGACTTGAGGTCTGCCAGCTTCTGAGCACCTTCAGCATCGTAGACGGTGCCATCAGCGAAGCCGCCCTTGATGATCAGTGCCTTATTGGTCTTGGCGAAGTCACGCAGGGTCTTCGCAGCTTCGATGAAGTCACCCTTCACGAAGGTCACAGCGGTCGGACCGGCGAGGATCTCATCGAGACCTTCGATGCCAGCTTCCTTGGCTGCGATGCGAATCAGCGTGTTCTTAGCCACAGTGTAGGAAGTATCGCGGCCTAGCTTTTCGCGCAGTTCAGAGATCTGCGGAACGGTAAGCCCGCGGTACTCGGTCAGGTAGATAGCGTCAGCTTCACGGAACTTATCCGTAAGCTGGGCGACCACCGCTTCCTTTTCGGGCCTCTTCATGGCGTTCCTTCCTTAGTCAACCATTGACTGTGAAGCAGGAACGTTTCGCCGGACAATAAAAAAGCCCTGCACGCAGGCAGAGCAACATTCGACCGCTAAGCGGAAAGCCCTTGGTGGGCGTATGTTCTTCAACCTGCGTTGGCTTGGCGAACCAAACTTCGTGAGCGCTTGCACGCTCCAACCAACGGTCTGTGGTTTACAGGTGAACAATTTACGGTCATGCTTGGACTTGCCGTCATCCGGGCGTGTCGCGCTTTACGAAATCTTCATGACTCACTCAAGTGTTACGGTTAAGCCTTGTTCGGAATCCCACGATTCCACAAGGCGAGTCGCAATTCTCGCCGGAACGCGCCGCCCAATAGTCGGAACGTTCCTACCAACCCAAGAGAAATAGAGATAGGGAAAAATGGAAAAGTTCTTCCATCTTAAGGAGAACGGCACCACCGTGTCCACTGAGGTCATGGCCGGTCTGACCACGTTCTTCGCAATGTCGTACATCATCATCGTCAACCCACAGATACTGTCGCAAACGGGAATGCCGTGGGGCGGCGTGTTCCTTGCAACCATCATCGCAGCCATCGCGGGCACGCTCGTCATGGGCTTGTTCGCCAACGTTCCGTATGCTCAGGCCGCCGGCATGGGCCTCAACGCATTCTTCACCTACACCGTTTGCTTCGGCCTCGGCTTCACCTGGCAGCAGACCCTGTGCATGGTGTTCCTGTGTGGCCTGATCAACATTCTCATCACCGTCACCAAGATTCGTAAGATCATCATCCAAGCCATTCCGGAAGTGCTGCAGAACGCCATCGGCGGCGGCATCGGCCTGTTCGTGGCCTACGTCGGCTTCCTGAACGTCGGATTCTTCACCTTCACCACCAAGGCCGACGCCAAGAACGGCGACACCGTGCAGGCCACCCCAGGTCTGGCCGTCATGAATAATCCGACCATCTGGCTGTTCATCATCGGCCTGTTCCTCGCCATCATCCTCACCGTGCTCAAGGTGCGCGGCGGCATGCTGATCGCCATCGCGGTCACCGCCATCGCCGGCATTCCGATGGGTCAGACCACCATGGCCAACTCCATCTCCATCGGCGACACTTTCGCCCAGCTGCCGCAGACCTTTGGCGCTATCTTCAGCGCCGAAGGCTTCCCATCGCTGTTCTCCGACATGTCGAAGCTGCCGATCATTCTGCTGACGATCTTCGCATTCTCCATGTCCGACACCTTCGACACCATCGGCACGTTCATCGGCACCGGCCGCCGCACCGGCATCTTCTCCGCGGAAGACGAGGAAGCCCTCGAAAACGGTTCCGGCTTCTCCTCCAAGATGGACAAGGCCCTGTTCGCCGATTCGATCGCAACTTCCATCGGCGCCATCTGCGGCACCTCCAACACCACCACGTATGTGGAATCCTCCGCAGGTATCGCCGCTGGCGGCCGCACCGGCCTGACCTCCGTGGTCGTGGCCATCTGCTTCGCCCTGTCCGCCTTCCTCTCCCCGGTCATCTCCGCCATTCCGTCCGCCGCAACCGCAGGCGTGCTCGTGGTGGTGGGCTGCATGATGGCGTCCTCGCTGAAGGAAATCGACTGGGGCGATATCTCCGAGGCCGTGCCGGCGTTCTTCGCTTCCGTATTCATGGCGTTCAGCTACTCCATCTCCTACGGCATCGCCGGCGGCTTCATCACCTACTGCCTGATCAAGACCTGCAAGGGCAAGGCCAAGGAAGTGCACCCGGTGATCTGGGTTGTGTCGCTGCTGTTCATTCTGGACTTCATCATCACCGCGATCCTGTAGTTCTGAACGTCAGGTTCAACCTGACCACCAGCCGAAATTACTGGTTCAGTAAATAAATTCGGCAAATGGAATAGGGGCGATTCCGCTCTCACTGCGGAGTCGCCCCTATTGTTGTATCGCTTGTTTTCGTACTGCTTTTTAGTGAACCGTCTTATGCGATGGCTTTCGAGAAGGCGTCAACCAGACTTTCCATCCAGGCCGTCAAGGAATCGTATTGTTCCGGCATCTGTTCGGTCAGTTCAACCATGGGCACGTTTGCGGATTTCGCGGCATTCGTGATTTTGCCCGTCAGCTCGCTTTCCTCCTGCGTATTGACGATCAACAGTTTGATTTCACCTGATTTCAATGCGTCGGCGAACTGCCTGATATCCGTTGGCGTCGGCTCGCTTTCGTTCGCTGTGGCTCGCGCGTACCCGCTTGGCGTTGCGTCGGTCAAACCCATGTCTTCCGCCAGATAGCTTGCCACGGATTCCGTTGCCGCGTACGCCAATCCATCCGATTTCTGTTTCACTTCGGCGATTTTGCTTTCGACGTTGTTTTCTTCAGATTTCCACTGATCGTGCAGCTTGTCGAAATCACTCTTTTTCGCGGCGTCGGCCTGTTCGTACGCTTCGGTGATCGCCTGTGCCACTGCCTTGCGCACATCGGCGGAGAACCAAACATGCGGATTTTCGCCGTCATTCACCCCGCCGACTGCAGCGGCATTGACGATGGTTGCGTTGGCGGATTGCGCCGCTTTGACCGCCCATGCGTCGTAGCCGGCTCCATTGACGATGATGACTTGCGCTTTCTGCAGTTTGGCGATATCCGACGTCGTTGGCTCGTAATCATGCGCATCCACATTGGTGGAATTGATGATGCTGGTTACGTTGACGTTGCCACCGCCCAAGGTTTTCGCCACGGTACCCCACTGATTCACGGAAGCGACCACTTCGATGGTTCCGTTTTTTCGGACGACGATCGGCCGCTTCCACACGCAGCAACCGACGCAAGCATTCCTACAGAAGCAAGTGCGGCAATCGCAATTCTCACAATACGGTACATGATAGATCCTCCCTAACGTGATATAACACCATCATAACTTAATTGAGAATCATTATCAATAGAGCGTGTCGCGATCAGGTATCACATACAAAAAACTCCCGCTCAGGGGAATGGCCGCCACGAATGGGATCGAAATGGTTAGCGAAGCAACCACTTTCGACCGCACATCCGTGCGACAATCCCCCGCAAGCGGGAGTAAGAGATGATTTGCCGATCAGCCGCGTGCAAGCTCGCAGGAAAAGGAGCCTTGCCAAGGCAAGGCACTATTTCCTGCCTCGATGCTGTCGCATCTCGCGCCGCCTACAAACAGTCCACTGGACTGTTTGCTTAACGGCGTCGCCCTGGACCGACGCTACGCTTTGGCGGATCGGCTTTGCCGATCAGCCGCGTGCAATTACGGAGCTTCGCAAAGCAAAGCACAATTTGCTGGCTCGCTAAAGCTCGCTTGCGTCGGTCCTCTGGACCGACGCTACGCTTTGGCGGATCGGCTTTGCCGATCAGCCAAAGCGTCCCGATACGTAGCGCTCGGCTTCTTCGTTCTGGGGGTTGTTGAACATGGTGGTCGTGTCGGTGAAGTACTCGAGGTGACCCGGCTGGCCGACTGCCTTCAGGTTGAAAAAGGCGGTGTAGTCGGCGATACGGGCGGCCTGCTGCATGTTGTGCGTCACGATCACGATGGTGTAGTCGTTCTTGAGCTCGTTGATCAGATCCTCGACAGCCAGCGTCGAAATCGGGTCAAGAGCGGAGCACGGCTCGTCCATCAGCAGCACCTGCGGGTGCACGGCCACAGCGCGGGCGATGCACAGACGCTGCTGCTGACCGCCGGAAAGGCCGATGCCAGGATTGTCAAGACGATCCTTGACTTCGTTCCACAGGTTGGCGCCACGCAGAGCCCATTCGACCAGATCGTCCGCATCGGACTTCGAGATCTTGCGGTTGTTGAGCCTCACGCCAGCGAGCACGTTCTCGCGGATGGACATGGTCGGGAACGGGTTCGCACGCTGGAACACCATGCCGACATCGCGACGCACGGCAACCGGGTCGATGTCCTTGTCGTACAGGTTCTTGCCTTCCAGCAACACCTCGCCTTCGCAGTGGGCGCCCGGAATGATCTCGTGCATGCGGTCGAGCGTGCGCAGCACCGTGGACTTGCCACAGCCGGAAGGTCCGATGAAAGCGGTGACCTTGTTGGCTTCGATGTTGATGTTCACATCTTCAACGGCCAGGAAGTCGCCGTAGTAGATGTTCAGATGATTGACATCAATACGTTGTCCCATTTTGGTTCCTTATATGTTGTTTCTGTATGTAAGACTACCGCTCATCGTTCCGACTTGACGGCGAAGACCTTCGCCACGAGTCGACCGATAAGGTTGAGGATAAGCACGATGAGGATCAGCACGAGAGCCGCGGCCCATGCGCGTTCCATCGGGATGGTGGTCACGCAGGAAGCGTCGGCGGAAGCCGGGCAATTCGCGTTGAGCTTGGAGTACTCCTGGTAGACGTACACCGGAAGGGTGGTCATCTGGCCGGAGAAGAGGTTGACGTTCGTGGAGGCGATGTAGCCTGCGGTCATCAGCAACGGAGCGGTCTCACCAATCACACGGGCGACGGCGAGAATCGCACCCGAAACAATGCCCGGCAAAGCGGTACGCAACACAATCTTCGTAATCGTGCGCTGCTTGGTAACGCCCAAAGCATACGACGCTTCACGCAAATCGTGAGGCACGATCTTCAACATTTCTTCAGAGGACTTGACCACGGTCGCAGCATCAGCAGCGACAGTGCCACGGAACCTTCGAAACCGTTGATGGCGCCAGGTCCAATCAGAATCGTGAACATCGAGAATGCGAACAAACCTGCGACGATGGACGGAATACCGCTCATCACGTCGACCAGCAGGGTGATGACGCGAGCCAGCTTGCCACGGTTGGAATATTCCACCAAGTACACGGCGCACATCAGACCGATCGGAATGGAGATGATCATGGCGCCGAACGTGATTTCCAGCGTACCGATGATGGCGTGCTGAATGCCGCCGTAACCACCGGACGGCGTAGGATTGCCGCCGACCACACCGGTCATGTTATAGCTCAGGAAGTTGAGGTTCAGCCTCTTGACACCGTTGACGATGGTGGTGAGCAGCACCGAGAACAGCGGAATCAGCGCCACAATGAACGCAAGAGCGATCAGCACGCGCATCGCAAGATCCTTGCGCTTACGTGCAGCGGTAAAGGAACGAGTCGGCTTGAACTTGTCGAAATCGATGACGGGGGCACCGTCCATCGGAGAAGCGTTGTTATTCACTGCGGTCATCACGCACTCGCTTTCTCGGTAAGCTTACGGGCGATGAAATTCACCACGAAAGTAATGAGGAACAGCACCAGGCCGGTGCCGATCAGCACGGACACGCCGAGATTGTTGGCTTCCGGATACTGTGCGGCGATGTTGGCTGCGATCGTCTGGTTCTGCGAAGCCTGCAGCAGCTTGATGGAGTAGTTGAGACCTGGAGACAGGATCATGAGCACGGCCATGGTTTCGCCAAGCGCACGACCCAAGCCAAGCATGGAAGCGGACACCACACCGGACTTGCCGAACGGCAGCACCGCAAGCTTGACCATTTCCCACTTGGTGGCGCCAAGAGCAAGCGCGGCCTCTTCCTGAGGCGCGGGGTCTGCAGGAAGATATCGCGAGACATGGAGGTGATGATCGGCAGGATCATGACTGCCAGCACCACGGCCACGGTGGCGACGGTACGGGAAGGATTGGCGGCCGGACCTGCGAACAGCGGAATCCAGCCAAGATACTTGGCCACCCAATTCCAGAACGGGTAGATGGCGGGCACCAGCACCAGACCACCCCACAGACCGTAGATAACGGACGGGATTGCGGCAAGCAGATCGACCACATAGCTCAAGGCGGTGGCGAGCTTCTTCGGCGCATAGTGCGAGATGAACAATGCGATGCCGACCGACACGAAGAAGGAAATCAACAGTGCCAGCGCGGAGATCAACACAGTACCGAACAGCAGCGGTCCGACATAGCCCCAGAAGCTGGAGGCCTTGCCGCCGGTGAAGTTGCTGATGGTGTCGCTGTTGGCCTGCTGATCGCCGCCGATCAACGGCCATGCGCGGAACAGCAGGAACAGCGCGACGGCGGCGAGCACTACGAGGATCAGGATGCCGCAGGCGTAGGCCACGCCCTTGAACACCTTGTCCGCGTTTTTGCCGCTCACCGGCTGCTGTGCCGTTTTGCTTTGCGAACTCACGGGTTCTCCTTAACTTGCGATTGTTTGAAACAGATCTGCGATTACTTGCGATGACTGCGTTTTTTGTTTTACCTGCAGGTACCGTTTCAGGCCGCACCCGCTTTCATGTTGCGGCTGCGGCCTGAAACAGACGGTCAGTTGCCGTTCACCGAGAGCCTATCGCTTACTGTATCAAAGCTCACTTGGTTTCGATGGCGTCGATGGACTTGAGGACCTTCTGGCGCATGGTGTCGGACAGCGGAGCGGAGCCTGCTGCGGAGGCAGCGGTCTGCTGACCTTCGTCGCTGACCACGTAGGTGAGCCAGGACTTGACGAACTTGGCGGTGTCGGCATCCTTGTATGCCGGGCAGGCGATGTCGTAGGAGACAAGCACGATCGGGTAGGCGCCAGGCTCGGTGGTGTTGTGGTCGAGCTTGACGACCACGCGGTTGTCGCCGGTGGCGGATTCGTCGAGCGGGGAGGCGTCCACAACCTTGGCGGCGGCCTCAGCGGAGAACGGCACGTAATCGTCGCCGACCTTCACCGCAACGGTGCCGAGCTCGCCAGCCTGGGAGGCATCGGCGTAGCCGATGGTGCCGTCAGCCTGCTGAACGGTGGAGATCACGCCGGAAGTGCCCTTGGCGCCCTGGCCAACCTCGTTCGGCCAGTTTTCGCCGATCTCGTAGCTCCAAGCGTCGCCAGCGGCATCCTTGACGTAGCTCAGGAAGTTCTTGGTGGTGCCGGACTTGTCGGAGCGGTGCACCACGGTGATGTCGAGATCAGGCAGGTCGGCCTTCGGGTTCTGCTGCTTGATGGCGTCATCGTTCCACTTGGTGATCTTGCCGTCGAAGATCTTGGCGATGGTGTCGGCGTCCATGTTCAGGGTCTTGCCCTTGCCGGAGATGCCGTTGAGGTTGAAGACCACGGCGATCGGGGAGACGTAGACCGGGATGTCGAAGGCGTTGCCGGAAGCGCACACGCTCTTGGACTGCTCGACCTCGTCATTGGACAGGGCGGCATCGGAGCCGGCCCATGCGGTGGCGCCGGTCAGGAAGGTGGAAACGCCAGCGCCGGAACCAGACGGGTTGTAGGCGACCTTGGCATCCGGTTGGTGCCCTGGAAGCCGGCGATCCAGGCTTCCACAGCAGCCTGCTGGGAGGAAGCGCCAGCGCCGGAGAAGTTGCCGGACACGGCTTCGGTGGTCTTGGTGTCGGTGCTAGCCGAAGAATCAGTGTTGGGAGCGGTGTTGTCGCCGCAAGCCGCGACAGAAGCCAGCATCACAATGCCGGACACAGCTGCAATGGAGCGTACGAGAATGGAATTACGCATTATTCTTTTCCCTCTGTCAACATTCTGATGGCGTATGTTTCTGACATTTCATATGCTGTTGTCGCCATCGTTCTTCATGACACTGTCAAGCCTATTGGTGGTTTGGGTCCCGCAAAACCAAAATCGGTGAACGGAAGATGAACACTCTACGACACTTCGGACGTTTTCGTCATTTCCATTCACCGATCTTCGGCGACTACCGTGACACCACGGTCTTACATTCAGTTATCAATCAATAATCAATTATTCGGCAACTTACGATGATTACTGGAATCGCAGTGTTTTATCTTATATATTTCCATCTATCGCGATATTTCCGCTTTATTCCGCAGGAACGTCAATTTTGTAGCCCAAACCGCGCACGGTGGTCAGATATTTCGGATGCGCCGGATCCTCCTCGATTTTGGAGCGGACACGCTTGACGTGTACATCCAACGTTTTGGTGTCGCCAACGTAATCGGACCCCCAAATGCGGTCGATCAGCTGGTGGCGGGTCATCACACGGCCCTTGTTCTGCATGAGATATTCGAGAAGCTCGAATTCCTTCAGCGGGAAGAACACGTTCTCTCCGCGCACCATCACCTCATGCTGGCCGATCTTCATGGAAATGTCGCCGCAGATCAGCGGAATATCGTCATCGGAGGATTCCGTCGCGTCGGCCACCATCTGGTTGCGTCGCAGCACCGCACGCACCCGCGCCAGCAGCTCGCGGAACGAGTACGGCTTGGTGATGTAGTCGTCTGCGCCGATTTCCAAACCGACCACCTTGTCGATTTCCGCGCTTTTCGCGGTGAGCATGATGATCGGTACACGGCTTTGCTCACGAATTCTGCGACATAGCGCGGTGCCGTCAAGCCCTGGCAGCATCAGATCGAGCAACACCAAATCGATGCCGCCTTTGGTGAACAGTTCCAGCCCTTCCTCGCCGGTGGCCGCGGCGGACACGTCGTAGCCTTCGCGGGTGAGCTGGTAGACCAGCGGCTCTCGATACGATTCCTCGTCCTCGACGATCAGAATACGTGTCATCAGTGCTTCTCCTCTGTGCTCTTGTTGATTGGAACGTTGCTTGTTATTTGCTGTATTCGGTTTAGCTCAGATTATTCGGATTGCTCGGATTGCGTAGTTTCGATGCGTTCGGTTTCGCCCGTCACTTCCATGCGATCCGCTTCCGCAGTTTGTACGTTTCCCGCAGTCTCTGCAGTTTCCGCTGTTTCCACCGCTTGTGCCTGAGGCAGGGTGATGGTGAAGGTCGATCCCTCCCCCTCACGCGACCACACGGCGATAGTGCCTCCGCAATCCTGCACGCAATGTTTGGTGATGGCCAAACCCAATCCTGTACCCCCTGTTTCGCGGGAACGTGCGGGATCGACACGGTAGAATCGCTCGAAAATACGATCCAGCGAGGATTCCGGAATGCCGATGCCCTGATCGACGACACGAATCGCAACCTCGTCATCGCCACTGCCGATGCCGACTGCGACGGTGGTGTGTTCCGGAGAATAGTTGACGGCGTTTTCCACCAGATTCTTCACCGCCGTTTTGATGGTTTCATGATCGGCGTTGATGAACAGATCATCCTCATCGACAGCGTTTACGGCACCCTCGACGTGCACCAGCTTCTGCTTGCCATTCAGCGAAAGCACCAGATTGATATGCTTCGATTCGGCCTTCACCTGGTTTTCGACGATCGCCTCGCGTACCAACGCAAGCACGGAAAGCCGTTCCGCGTTCAGCACCGCAGCCGTGCTTTGCGCCTTCTGCAAGTCGATCAAGCGATGCACCAATTCCGTCAATCGTTCGGATTCCTTGGAAATGCGGCCCGCAAAATACTTCACCATGCCGGGATCGTCCGCAGCGTCGCCGATCGTTTCGGCAAGCAGGGAAATCGCACCGGCAGGAGTCTTCAATTCGTGCGAAACGTTCGTCACAAAATCGCGTCGCATAATCTCAAAAACGACGCTGCTCGCTCATATCCGAAATGAAAATCGCAAAAAGATCATCGGAGATCTGGCCGACCCGCACATGCAGATACAGCGTGTCGGAAGGACGGAACTTACCTGCCTCAATGCCTTTGCCGTCAGTGTTTTTCGCGGCCGCACGGGCGGCTCGATCCAGCGGAATCGACAATTCGCGTTCGCGCACCACGCTGTCGGTCGACACCAATCGCAGAATATCGCGGATTTCGGCAAGCGTCATCGCACTGTCCTCAACAATGCCGAAACGTTGCGCGACCGGGGAAACGTATGTGACCGACGCCAGTGAATCGACGACGATCAACGCCTCCGGCATGACGGCGATCAGCTGGCGTTCCGTGGACTGCACGGGCACGCGCGGCCCGAACAGCGACATGTTCTTCTGCGCGCCGAACAGGCTTGGATCGTTCGGGTCGATCTCATCCTCCCCCAATTGCACGCCACGGGCACGCCCCAGCAAAAAGGCGACCACAGCGACGGCAACAACCACAATCGCCATCACCACGTGCTCCAGCGTCATACGTTAACCTTCCGATAATCCGTCATTCTTCTTCAACAATAGCGGTTCCGGAAAGCGATTTCCGTGCGCGATTCCCTCACGCCATCGGAAGTTTCCCCGCAGTTCACTTTCGTGAGATTCGCCATACCGAAATATGAGACGGCCCGTCCAGCAACCGATGCGTTGGACGGGCCGTCTTTCATGCGCTTACATGCGCTTGACGATGTTCACCGCGATTTTCGCCGCGGTGTCGGCATATTCGGAAATATCGAATTCCTTGAATTCCACGTAATCCGTGTCGGCATTGTCGCTCAACGCGCGGATGACCAGCACGGGCAGGCCGTTGCGCGCCGCGACATGCGCCACCGCGGCGCCTTCCATTTCGACCGCGTCCGCGCCGGTTTCGCGAATCACCTGCTCCACTTTCTTCGGATCGTCCACGAAATAGTTGCCCGTGGCGATGATGCCGGTGATGTGATGCACGCTCAGATCGGTCAGCACCTTATCGGCGACTTCGATCAGACGGTCATCGGAGTGGAATTCCTCCACCGGCTGGTCCGCAGTGCCTGGCTTCCACTGGCCGACGAGACGCATGTCGGTGTCGAGGTAGCGCAACGTGCCGCCAAGCACCACGTCGTTGATGTGCAGATGCGTGTTGAGATTGCCTGCGATGCCGGAGAAGATCACGGCGTCAGGCTGGTCCGCGTCGATGAGATGCTGCGTGGTGGCGGCGATATTGACGGTGCCCATGCCGCCGACCGTTGCCGCAACGTTGACGCGAGTGCCCTTGTTGGTTTCGATGGTGCCGCGTGTCACGCTGACGCCGGCTTCCTCCGTTACGGTGATGTCGCTCAATGCGGATGCGATATTGGCGACTTCCTCGTCCATGGCGCCGATGATGGCGATTGTGCTCATGCGTTCGTTCCTTTCAATTGCTTCACGCTTTTCGCTCGGTTTCGCTTATTTTCGCTTCGCTCACTTCCAGCGGCGCTTGCCCACAGCTTGCGCAAGTTCGCGCAGCAACGCTTCCGTAATCTGCCAGCTCAAGCATTTGTCGGTGATGGATTGACCGTACGTGAGTTCGGCGAGCGGTGCCGGTTTTTGACTGCCACCTTCGATGAAGCTTTCCATCATGATGCCGGTGATGCCTTCCTCACCTTCGGCGATACGGCTTGCGATATTACGTACCACTTCGACTTGGCGATGTTCGTCTTTGCCGGAATTGCCGTGCGAGCAGTCCACGATCAGACCGTGTGCCGCCGCGGATTCGACCGGCATTTCCTCACGGATGAGCTTCATGGCATTCGCCACGGATTCGGCGTCATAGTTCGGGCCGCTGCTCGAACCACGCAATACCACATGGCAGTCGGGATTGCCAAGCGTTTTGACTACGGCCGCACGACCCATATGATCGATGCCGAAGAACGTATGCTGCTGTGCCGACGCAAAACACGAGTCGGTCGGCGCTTTGATGGAACCGTCGGTAGCGTTTTTGAAGCCGATCGGCATCGACATGCCCGAAGCGAGCTGGCGGTGCACCTGGCTTTCCGTATTGCGAGCGCCGATCGCACCCCAGCTGACCGCGTCGGAAATGTATTGCGGGCTGGTTGGTTCCAGGAATTCCGTGGCGGTGGCCAAACCTGCGTCCAATACGCCAAGCAGCGTACGACGGGCCAAAAGCAGGCCTTTTTTGATATTGCAGCTACCGTCGATGTCGGGATCGTTGATCAAGCCTTTCCAACCGACCGTCGTACGCGGTTTTTCGAAATACACGCGCATCACAATCAGCAATTCTCCGCCCAGCTCGTCTTTCAACGCGGCCAAGCGACGGGCGTAATCGAGTGCGGCAGCCGGATCATGCACGGAACACGGACCGACGATCACCAGCAATCGATCGTCCTGGCCGTACAGGCAGGCACGAATCTCATCGCGTGAATAGGCGACGATCTCTTGCGCCTGATCGCTGAGCGGCAGGTCCCCCAACACCTGCGCCGGCGTGGGAAGCACCTCGAATTCAAGCACCCTGCGGTTCACGATGCGGCTGATGCCGACCTGATCTTCCCAGCGTGGCACATCCGTAGCCACCAGCGGATTCTTTCCCTCATCCATGGCCTCGCGGATGGCGCGAAGCTCTTCAGGCGTGTTCAGCTGCTGCTGCATTTCACTGCTCTCCTTGACAATCACCTATCTCCCCAAGAATATCAATCAAATGGCAGTCGCTATGCAAAAACCGTGCGATTACGCAGTTACACGTATTCCGCACGGTTAGTTATTTGCGATTCCTTGCGATTATTTGCGCTTATTTGGCGAGTGCGCGACGGCTTTCGACCGCATCGGCAAGCGTGTGCAGCAACTGTTCGGTACGTTCCCACGGCACGCAGCGTCGGTGATGGACTTGCCGTACTCGAGCTGGTCGAGCGGAGCGGGCTTCTGATTGCCGGCTTTCAGGAAGCTTTCCATCATGATGCCGCTGATGCCCGACTCTCCCGTTGCGATGCGGGAGGCGATGTTTTCGATCACTTCGGCTTCGCGCACTTCGTCCTTGCCGCAGTTGCCGTGCGCCGCGTCGATGACAAGACCGTGTTCGCTCGGGCCGGACGCCTTGGAAACCTTCAGATCGGCCAACGCCTTCGCCACGGATTCGGTATCGTAGTTCGGGCCGTGCGAGGAGCCGCGCAACACCAGATGGCAATCGGGATTGCCCTTGGTTTCGGCGGAAATCACACGACCGTCAAGATTGATGGACAGGAAATGATGCTCGAAGGCGGCCGCGAAGCAGGAATCCGCTGCCGGCTTGATCGAACCGTCGGTGGCGTTCTTGAAGCCGATTGGCATCGACATGCCCGACGCGAGCTCGCGATGCACCTGGCTTTCGGTGTTGCGAGCGCCGATCGCACCCCAGCTAATCAGGTCGCAGATGTACTGCGGGGTGATCGGATCCAGCCATTCCGTGGCTGCCGGGAGTCCAACGCTCAGCACGTCGGTCAGCACCTTGCGTGCGAGCCACATGCCCTTGCGAATATTGAACTGGCCGTCGAGATCGGGATCGTTGATCAGACCCTTCCAACCGATGGTGGTGCGCGGCTTCTCGAAATACACGCGCATCACAATGACCAGTTGGTCTTCCAGTTCTTTTTTGACCGCGGCGAGTTTTGCCGCGTATTCGTGCGCCGCTTTCGGATCATGAATCGAGCATGGGCCGACGATGGCAAGCAGACGATCGTCTTTGCCGTTGAGCACATCGCGGATTTCCTGACGGGACTTCAACACCAGATCGCTCATCTCATCGGTGAGTGGAATTTCCTTCAGAAAATATCGGGGAGCCGGAATCGGGTCTAGCTGTCGAATATTGACATCCACGGTCTCCGGAAACACGGCGTTATCCAACAACTGCGCATCCTTCGAACTATCTGGACCGCGAAGACCTGACATCTCTTCTGCTCCTCCTTATACCTGCATACCTGCTTCATGCATACTGTGCATGGATGATAATCACCGAAGTTACCTTAACGGATAAAAGTGGAATAACACGAATGCCGACTGCATGCTGGACTTTTTGCGAAGTCCCATGCAGTCGGCATTCGTCAATCGGTTTGTCGGTTTACGTATCAGTCAGCCAGAGCGCCCATCGGATCCCATGCGGGGAGCATGGTGGCTGGCTCGTCAAGAGCGGCCTGATATTCGGCAGGGAGCAGCGCCTTCGGCACGGCGACCTCGTACACGTATTCGGTGAACCAGTCGTCGCTCATAGTGAAGTAGCCCTTGTCTGCGATCTTGTCGCCCCAAGAGTTCTCCACACGCCAACGACGGGTGGTCGTGCCGTCTTCGGCCACGTCCACGCCGACGAACGCCATAGCGTGGTTCATCGCGGAATCGGCGAAACGCACGCGATCTTCCTTGTTCAGATCGAAGTCGACGCCATACACCTTGCCGTATTCAAACAGATCAGTAGCCCAAGCGCCGTTTTCACGATCCATCATCGGGTGGCAGTCAGCACCGAACCATACTGGAATGCCCTGCTCTTCGAGAATCTGACGCACGCAATCCTTCATGAACTGGTTCGGCACGTTCAGGTATTCGGTCGGGTCTCCCCCGGCCACATTACCCAAGTGCTCGATACCGATCTTCTTGCCCTTCGCATGCTCCTGACGAGGATCGTCGACCAGGCACACGTAGCTTTCCAAATCGGCGGAACCGACGTACTTCTGCCAGAATTCCACAGGCGTGACCTCACCATCGCGATGGAACTCGCCGTCCTTGTCGGTCCACTCCCAGTCGAAGCTCTTCGGCGGCTCGCCCAAGTGAATCGTCAGAATGCGGTGTCCGGCGGCGGTCGCTTCGGCGATTACCGATTCGATCGAAGCCGGATCAGCATACATGTGCGCGACGGCCGTATGCAGCAGGCGACGCAATCGCACGTTCATTTCGCCGGTGTTCTTGGAGGATTCGGTTTCCGGGAACAGATCCTTCGGAACGGCACCGTACTTCTTGTACACGTTCATGGCCATGGTCCACTGGCCGCCGTCGCCCATCACGTCGGCGAGCAGATGCTGGATCAGGCGGGAGTCGGACGGCTCGCCGGCCTTCACCAGTTCGGCCACGTCCTGCAGGAAGTAGTTGACGCGCTCGAGCTTGTCGTAGTACATGGCATAGTTCTGGGAGAACTCGAATTCCTTCAGCCCCATGTTCTTCTTGGCCACGAAACGAGCCACGTTCAGCGAGCTGAACAGCCAGCAACGGCCGGAACGATCCTGATGGGTGGCGGTGCCATTGTCGACAATGGTGGAGAATCGGCGCTGCATCAGGCGAGCGCGGTCATAGTTGCGTGCCACCTTGTTGATGCCAGCCGCGGTGACCGCGTTCATGGCCATACGGTTGTGGTCGCTGGCTTCGAAATCCTCAACCAGCGTTGCCAATGCATCAGCGCTCAACGGCGTGATGTCAGTCATTGTTCTGTTCCTCCTGTGCTTCTTCGCCCTGGTCAGACTGCTCGTCTTCGGACGGTTCTTCAAAATCGTCATTATTCTGCTGTTCGTCGGAGACAACATCCTCGTCGAAGGTCACTTCCGGTTCGCCCGCAACAGTTTCGCCACTCTCGTCGTGCGATTCCGCCGGAGTTTCAGCTTCAGCTGCGGAATCATGCTGTTCGCCGTCGATGGAATTGACCACGGACAGGCCGTTCGCGCCGAAACCGGAGAACGCGTTGGCAAACATGGCACGCAGTTCACTGACACGCTGCGTGATCTGCGCCTCACGGGTCTGCAGGTCGGCGATGCGCTGCTGCACACCTTCAAGCTCGCTCTTGGCTGCCTCACGACGCTCGTTGATCTGCTCGTCGGCCTCTTCGGTGGCCTGCTTGAGAATGCTGGCAGCCTGCTTGTCGGCTGCCTCACGCTTGTCGGAAGCGTATGCCTCGGCCTCATCGCGCGTATGCTGCGCTTCTGAAATCAGCTCGTCAGACTGCTTCTTGGCGATTTCACGGCGTTCGTTCAGGTCGGCGAGCAGCTCGTTGACCTTCTTCGTAGCCTCATCCTGCTGGGCGGAAATGTCGGCGCGGATCTGCTCCACCTCGGCATTGACCTGGCTGATGGTCTTGGTGCGATGCACTTCGGCCTCGTCGGTGATCTCCTGTGCCTTGGCTTTGGCGGTATCCGTGATTTCCGAGGCACGGCGCTGCGCGTCCGTCATCATCTTGGACACCTGCTCACGCACGTCGGCCAGCTTCTTGTTGGCTTCGGCCAACGCGGATTCGATCTGGTCGTTGGTCTCGCTTTTCATGCGGTTGATCTCGTCATTGGCGTTCTTGCGCTGCGCCGCGATCTGCTCGGTGGCTTCGGCGCGCAGATCGGAGAGCTCGCGCTCCTGCGTGGCGCGCTCCGATGCGAGACGCTTGTCATGCTCCTCACGGGAGTTCGTCAATTCCAGATCGACGGTCTGGCGCTGCGCCACCACGGCCTTCTGCGCTTCGCCACGCAGCTGGTCCGCTTCGCGCTGGGCGTTGGACTTCAACGTGTCGGCATCATTATTGGCCTTCGACAGCACCGCTTCGGCCTTGGCGTTGGCCTCGTCGAGAATACGCTTGGCGTCGAGCTTGGCGTTGTTCAGCAGGGTTTCGGCCTGAAGCTGCACCGTGGCGCGTGCCGCGGAAGCGTCTTTCTTGGCACGGTCGAGCAGCTCGGCGCTGGTCTGTTCCGCGCTGGCGAGCATCTGCTGCGCGTTGGCGCCCAGAGATGCGAACGAATTCGGGTTGGCCTTCTTGTTTTTCTCTTCCTGCAGCTGTGCCTGCAGTTCAAGGATGGTCTGATCGTCGGCCTTGACCTGATCACGCAGACGGTCCACCGTCTCCTGAGCCAAAGCGAACGCCTCATCGACCTTTTCCTTGTCGTACCCCCTCAACACGATTGGGAACTGCTCAACCATGGTATTCCTTTCACGAATTCCCTTCCATCGCGCATCTTGCCCGCGCCTATCCGTTTTGAACTTTAGCGCAGAACAAACGTTCGGCACACGGCAGTCGCATAATTCTCACAGAGAGCACAGAAATCGTTCGAGGAAACGCCGACGCCGTTCAGCCGAGCAGAATCTCACTTGAGGATGGCTGCAGATAATAACGCACCGATTCGCGGATCACATCGTTACCTGCGGCGATTTGCTGCGCGATTGACAGTCCATGTTGCGGATGTGGCTGCTCGTTGACGATCGGCAGGCTTACGAAACCCGACAGAATGCGCTTTTCCTGCGCTGCAGACCAGTCGAGCAAATGGTAGAACAGCGAATTGCAGACGAACGTGCCCGCATCCGAACTCAACGCGGCGGGAATCTCATGTTTGGCGAAATCGCGCAGAATCGAACGCAACGGCAGGCGCGTCCAATATGCCGCAGGCCCTTCCGGATTGATCGGACGGCGAGGCGGAATCACATTGTCGGCGTCAGGCTTGGCCGCGTCCATCAGATTCGTGGCGCATCGCTCCAACAGCACGCCGCGGGCCGAACGCTTCAAACCGGTGGCGATGACAATATCGGGATTCGCCTGTTCGATGGCGTTCAGCAACATGGGCCAGGCATTGGCGAAACTGACCGGAAGCGTCACCGTCGTCACGCTCATGGAAACATCCTGCAGAAGATCGTCGGACAGCGCCACGGATTGAGATGGATCATTCCAATATTCGGCGAGCGCCACGGGAACAAGTACGGCCGGATTCACGTCGATGCCGTCGTACGGGGTGAAACCTGAGATGACGATGTTGATCTGCTGCATGTGTTCCAGTGTACGTGGTTGAAAGGTGGGTTCGTTTACGATCAGTGCTTATGCATTTGTGAGAATGCTTCGGCGAACACCGCGTGCATGCGCGCTTTCGCTTCTTGTTTGGCGTGTTCCGGGTCGAGGCTGCGCGCGATGTTCTCGGCGATCGGCATGTCGGCCTGTGTGGTGATTTTGAGATTCGTTTCGGATCCGGCGACGATGGCGACCGGCTCGTTCGGCAGATAGTCCACCACCACGCGGGTGTCGTCGGTTGGGTGGAAGTCGGGATCGGCGGTGGCGAGCTCGTAGGCTTTGGTGATGGTACCGAAACGGAAGGCCTGCGGGGTTTGCGCGCGGAATGCGTTCGTACGATCAGGCACGGAGCGCACCACCTTGCGCTCTCCAAGATCTTCGGTCAGTAGAATCGTGTCAGTGGACGCGTATGCCACGGTCGCCGCGTTGAACTGGTCGAGGCTGTCGATGCAGCCGTCGATGGATTGCTGTTCGACGAACGGTCGCACGGAATCGTGGATGAGGATTTTCGCGCCATCGGGAATGCCTGCCTGCTTGAGCAGATCAAGCGCGGAGCGGGTGCTGTCCACACGCTCGGAGCCACCCGGAATCACGGCACGCACCTTGGTATAACCGGCTTCGTCGATGAGCATGTTCACCATATTGCTGACACGCTCGTTGACCACGACGATGATGTCGCTCACGCGATCGTTGCGTTCGAACGCCTCGATGCTCCAGCAGACGATTGGCTTATCCCCCACCGAAACCAACTGCTTGGGATTGTTCTCATCGAATCGCGTGCCGAAACCGGCCGCCAACACCACGGCCACAACCGGCATCTTCTGTTCCTGCATCTGCTCTCTCTCACTCATACGTCCCACCGTAAACCCCCGAATCGGTTTGCAGCGCGTTTTGCCTTACGTTCTGCACGCAATCCGCAATAGCGCGCCGCTCTCCCACTATTCGCGCACGATCAGCGCAAGCATACGACCTTCGTGCGCTTTGCCTGCGATGGTGGCACGGCGATGCGAGAACCAGAGCGGATTTTCCAGCGTGCACAGGCTACGGCGGATTTTCTTGAAACGTTCCGCGAGCTGCGGTTCGCCTTCGCCATCGGCCTGGCAGATTTCCGCCAATTCCTCGTCTTCGGAAAGATACTGGGTGGCTGCGTTGACGCGGGCGCGGGAGGAAACGACGTTATCAGCCGGAACACCGGCTTTGGCAAGCTCCTGCAGCGCGGCGGCCGCAATATCGATGCCCGGCTGGCCGAAACGGCTCAGCGTGAAGGTTCCGGGGAACTGCGCGTCGAATTCGTCGGCAATGTCTCCGCCAACCTCGTAGCAGTCGCCGCAGATGCACGGGCCCAGCGTGGCGACAATACGCTCCGGCCTGGCTCCCTTGGACACCATCTTTTCGATGGTGGCGCCGATCACACCGTTCTGCAGGCCACGACGGCCGCAATGCGCGGCGCCGATCACGCCAGCTTCCGGATCGGCCATGAGCACCGGCAGGCAGTCGGCCGCGAACATGCCGAGCGCCACGTTCTTCTGAGCGGTCACCTGGCCGTCCGCTTCAACCACTGCCGGCTCATCCGCGGTTTCGCCCACCTGCTGAGCGGTTTCGCCCTTGCCGCCAGACACGTCGAAACCGAACGGACGGTTCATGACGAACAATTCGTCCACATCGACGGCAACGCCGGAATGCACCTGGCTGACCAGGCTCAGCTTCGCGTCGATGGCGTTGGAGAGCGCCACACGATTGGCGAGCACATGGTTCGGATCATCGCCGGACTTGTCTCCGAGATTGCAGTGCGCATAATCGCCTTCGCTGGTGCCACCAAGTCGCGTGGTGTACACGACTTTGACGCCCGGCGCAAGCATGATCGGAATGGTTACTGGGATTGGATTGCCGTCCACGTCGGTCGGGTCGATCGCATTGCTGTCAAGAATCGCGTCGTCATACTGCTTGTCAGTCATTTTTTTGTTTTCCTTGATTGTTCTACGATTATTTCAACTTATTTCTGCTGATTTTCTGCGTCTACACGACGTTTTTTCGCAATTATTCCGCTTTGAGCGTCGGCTTTTTGGTACGAGATCGGATGGCTGCGTTCACGGGCACTTCCTGCGGGCATGGCATGGAGAAGACATGCGCCGGATTGTTGATGGATTCGACCCAATGTCCGTCGGCGTCACGGAATCCGCCTGCGGGAACGGTGTAGGCGAGCGGCGCCGCGCCCGGTAGCACGAATTCGACTTCCTGACCGGCTTCGATTTTGTTGCGGCTCATAATGGTCACACGGCCGCCGTCTTCTTCACTCCACGAGAGCACTTCGCCAACCACCAGCCAAGCGCGGAAATACGCGGAACGGTCGGTGCTTTGCTGCACTTTGTGTTCCGGATAGTAGAAGCCGGTGGAATAGTCGCGGTGCGCCACCTTGTCTGGCTCGTCCAGCAACCAGTCAGGCAGGGACACGTGTTCCGCCGGGCGCACTCCGGCGTGATACCAGCCTTCCGGCAGGATTTCCGCAGCCGTGTTCGACTTACGCCTCGTACTACGCGCATGGTAGCTCAGATCATCCGGTTCGCCGGCGGAAGCGACTGGAACGGTTGCAATATCCGGCTTCCCCGCGAACGCGCCATCCGCATGTTCCATAATCAAATCGGTGGTTTCCGGCTTGCCGTAATCCGGATCAGACGGGCGAATCACACGGTCATGGAATGGCTTCAGCACAGTGCCATCCTCGTCTTCAAAACCGCGTTGCACCATGTATGCGTCAACGGCGGTCTTGTAAGCGTTCGTCATCGCCGCAATATAGTAGGCGCTCTTGGAACGTCCTTCGATTTTCAGACTGGTCGCACCCGAATCAAGCAGATCGTCGATATGCGCAAGCATGTTCATATCCTGCGAATTGAACAGATACGCGCCTTCCTTAGTCTGTTCTATCGGAAAATACTGGCCGGGACGCTTTTCTTCGACGATGGAATACTTCCAGCGGCACGGTTGAGCGCATTCGCCATGATTGCCGTCACGTCCGGTCAGATAATTGGAGAACAGACAACGACCGGAGAACGCCATGCACATCGCGCCATGCACGAAGCATTCGATGTCAAGATCGTCGGGAATGCGTGCGCGAATGTCTCGCACGGCCTGCAGATCCATTTCACGGGCAAGCACCACACGACGTGCACCCAACTGGTAGAAGGCGTTCGCTGCCTGATAGTTGGTGACTCCCGCCTGCGTGCTCACATGCAGTTCCAGGTTCGGCGCCACTTCGCGAGCCATGAGCATCACGCCAATGTCGGAAACGATCAGTGCGTCCACGCCGGTGTCTTTGAGCTGGCCGATGTATTCGCGCATCGCTTCGACTTCATTGTTGCGCGGCAACACATTGCAGGTCACATACACGCGAGCGCCACGCTCATGCGCGTAACGGGAGCCTTCTTCGAAATCCTCCAAACTCAGGTTTTTCGGCGCCGAACGCATGCCGAACGCCTTACCTCCGCAGTAGACGGCGTCCGCACCGTAATCGACGGCGGTTTTCAGTCCTCGCAGATTGCCCGCGGGAGCCAATACTTCAGGCTTGTTTCTTCTTTGCACGCTTGTTCCTCTTACTCGATTTTTCCGCTCTATATTCTCGACTATTCACGGGACACTTCTGCCGCATCCGGGAAATACATACGAGGAAAAACACATGCGGAAAAACAAAGGCGTCCATCGTGGAGACGGACGCCTTGACGCAAAACGTTGCGAATCTGACACTCAGCCGAGGTTGGCGAGTTCCTCTTCGGTGAGTTCGAGCTCGTCGGCCTTGAGGGAATCGAGAATGGTTTCCGGTCGATGGGCGCCGGGAATCACGAACATGTGGTCGCCCTTGGCCAGCTCCCATGCGAGCACCACACGCTGGTAGCTCACGCCACGGGCTTCGGCCACCTCGCGGAACGGATCGAACAGGTGCTCGTCGTACGGGTGACGGTAGCCGCCCAACGGACTCCAGCACACGAACGCCAGACCCTGCTCGGCGCAATAGTCAAGCGTATCTTGGGTGTCCAGATGAATCGGAGAATACTGGTTCTGCACGGCCACAAGCTTGTCGCCGAGGATCTCCTGCGCGATCTTCAACTGTTCGATGCTCACGTTGGAAACACCCGCCCACTGGGCCACGCCCTGATCGAGCAGCGCCTTGATGCCTTCGCAGGACTCGTTGTACGGCACTTCCGGATCATGACGGTGCAGGTACAGCAGATCGATGCTGTCAACGCCAAGCGCCATCGCGGACTGCTTGCCGTATTCGATCAGATGCTCCGGCTTGCCGTCACGCGGCCAAACCGGCTTGTCACCCTCCCAAGCGCGGCGCAAGCCCACCTTGGTGGCCACGGTGACTTCCTCACGCGGGCCCTTCCACGAGTCAAGCGCCTCACGCACCAGCTTTTCGCCGGTCTGTTCCTCTTCGCCCGGCGTGTAGTACGCCCAAGCGGTGTCGATGTGACGGCATCCGGCATCCAACGAGGCGTGCAATGTTTCGATACCGACATCGTGACCACGATTGTTTTCAATGGTCAACGGCATTTCACCATGGCCGATGGCCGTGGTGCGGAACGGTCCAAGATTACGGAACAAAGCCATCCCGATCTCCTTCAACAACATAACAATGCTTCCAACGCAACCTTACCAGTCGCCCCAATCAACAGCCCCACAGCTAAACCGATATCCCGCTACAGGTCGTACAAATCGTCGATGCCGATGAGTTTCACGCTTGGATCGCGATCGGCTACGGCTTGCACTCCCCTATCGAAACCGCTTAACGAGAACAGATAGTATGTGCGATCGCCCCCCTTAAGCGCCAACGATTTGTTGCGCAACGACTCAAGCATGGCGTTATCCATGGGCTTGTTGCGGAATTTGCATTCGCCGACCAGCATATGTGCGTTCGTCTTGTCGATGGCAACAACGTCGATTTCACGCGTGGAATCCCACCAACGCCCAACATGACTCGCACGGAAACCAAGCTCGCCTTGCATGCTCTTTCGACGCAGCCAATCCGCGCACATGCGCTCAAATGAAGCCGCCGCAAAATCATGCAAATATGGCGCTATCTCGTATTCGTACACACCTTTCGCATCCCCCATTTCCAGTTCCGAACGGTTCGACCCTACAAACGCATACCAAAAACGGAAGAAACTGTCAGACACCTGGTAGAGTCCGCGCATGGCCTTGGACTGCTCCACAGGCTTGGCATCCACTGGAAACTCACGCTCCACAATATGCACTTCCATAAGGTTCTTGAGGTACGTGCTCACCGCCGAACCGGAAAGCATGGTTCGCTGGGCTATATCGTTCAGTTGGGTGGCTCCCAACGCCACAGCCTGTAGAATGGTGTTGTAGGTTGCCGGCTCACGGAATTCCTGATGCATCAAAAATTCCGTTTCGCTGTACAAGGGCATACCGCGACGCAGGATCGTCCGCCGAATATTGTTTTCGACGCTTTCGCTAGGATCGAATTGCGCCAGATAATGCGGAATTCCGCCGAGTATGGCATACGCGAGCGCATTGTCTTGCGCACTGTAATCGGGGAAGAATTGCGCGGCATCCCAATACGGCATCGGCAGGAGCTTCAGCACGCCAGTGGCACGCCCGTATAATGGCGATTTTTCCGAAAGCATCTCTTTTTCGATGAAGCTCATGGAGCTGCCGCACAGCACCATCATGACGTTGGAATCCTTCAATGTGTGATCCCAAAGATTCTGCAGTACGGAGGGCAGGGAGGAATCGCTTTTCGCGAGATAGGGGAATTCATCGATGATGATTAATCTGCGTTTTCCGTCTTGCGTTGGAAGATTGACTATGTCAGCCAGCGCTGATTCCCAATCGGAATACTGTTGCAGATATCGGCCTGCCGGTGCTCCCGCTTCGAACATCTGACGCGAGAAAGCAGCGAGTTGTTCATCTCTGGTCGCCGATGGAGATGCGAAGAACACATGCTGCTTGTTTCGCGCGAATTGCGCCAGCAGTTCCGTTTTTCCCACTCTGCGACGACCATACAGCACTACCAGTTGCGCTTTGTTGTTGGCATAGCGGTCTTCCAGAAACGCCAGTTCATCTTGTCTGCCTATAAACGTCATACATCAAATCGTAATTATACAAATTACGATTTGTCAAATTACGATTTGATGGATTGTGTTGCGATGCAATACGTTGCGATACGTAATGCCGCAGGTCAGCGACCGCCGAAACTGCCGCCGCCGGAACCACCGGAGGAACCGCCGAAACCACCGCCGGAGAAGCTACCACCGGAACCACCGTAACTGCTGGACGGAGATGCCGCGGCAATCGTCGATTGAATATCAGCAAAACCTAATTCCAACTGCGCGCCAATATCACCAAAATTGGCGCTCGGCGAGAAATCCATCGAATTCGTATCACACGAAGCAGGACCGGCGTAATGATGATTGAAATACCATGAACGGTAACTCCAGTAGAGCAGCGAATCGGAAGCGTTGGCATCAAGCCAATTCGGGTCGGCAAGCTGCGGGTACGCCTTGAGCAGCTGCTTCATCGCCTTTTCGGAAATGCCGAACGCGGTGGCGTACACCATGTAGCGACCCCACAACGTCAGATCAGCCACGCCACGATCACGGAAGTCGCTGAAATCCTCCATATACCGTTTCAAACCGACCACCTGACCGGCAAGACGCTGACCATTGTCGTTAAGCCCCTTCAATTTGAGGTAGCTCAGCGCAAACACGGACGCGAACATCATCGGCGCGGAAATCAGCACGACCAACGCAAGATTGCCGATCACGCCAAAATACACTATGGAAAGGAACGCCAGGATCGCGGCGCAGATGCCTGCGGCGAACGCTCCCCCGCCGCATGCCGAAGTGGCACCCAACATGGAGAATTCGCTACTGCACGCATTCGTAAACTTTTCCTGATACTTGTAGCCCTTCGACCAATCGGAGAAATTCTTGTCCATCTGTTTCAGATCGAACACCGGAGAACCAATGCGTTCGGACGCCTTCACCAGCAGGTCGAGCGCGGTACGTTCGCTCTGGCTCAGCGCCAATGACTGCGGGTTATCGAACACCACCGGCAGTATCACGATGGTGCTGGTTTTGCCTGCATCACGCGCACGAGCTGGATCATTGGAAATCAGCTGCGCGATATCGGCATTGCGAGACCGACTCATATCAATGCCCCGATACATGGCGGCCGGCCCCGGGTAAATGGCGATTGCTCCACGCGAAGCGAGCGAGAGCACGGAAGCGACATTTTTCGGCTCGACAGTGTTTTCGAATGCTTGTTGTCAACGATATGCAGCAGTTCCGCAGCGCTGGCGGGGCTCATTTCCGGCTCGTCACGCCAATACTCGATGTCACCGTGGTATTGCGAACGATCGAAACTGTGCAATGCGAGCACAACGGCGATCACACACAAGATCAGCCCGGCCACGGCAATGGCGATCCACGTGATCAGGCGGATACGCGCTTTTGTGCGCTGCCGGTCACGCCACTGCTGCTCCTGTTGGGCCTCGCTTTCCATAATGCCGTTTTTGATGGTGGTATCACGAGTGCGTGCCACACCGCTGGTCGCATCGACATCGAACATGGCGACCACGTCAACATAGTCGCCGGCACGAACGTCGTACACGGTGAACTGCAGCGACCCCTTATCACCACGTTCGGTGGTTGACGTACGTTCGGTGTGCAGCCAGGCCCATGAATTATCCGCCGTAATGCCATCCGGGAACGTGACGGTTCCGGTGACTTTGCCGATGGGAATCTGATTGCTCACGCCGAGCGGCTCCCATTGGAACGTGGCCACGTCTTGATAGGCGGTGGTCACGCCCTGCATGGTCATGGTCACATCGAATTTCAGGCTGCTCGCCGACGTGGTGGCGGGAATATTCCAGCCGATTTCGATTTTCTTGGAACGATCGTCGGTATTGTCGGCAACAAGACCGTCTTTTGCGGGATCGAACGGCTGCGGATTGCTGTCACCTTGCGAAACATCGGCGATATACCACTGCCCCGCATGTTCTCGATTCCATTCGTCGGTGCTATAGCTGCTTGGGATTGCGATATCACCCTGCTGGTAGGTCTCTCCCGTCGTCGCGTTGCGCACGCTGATATCGGTGATATTGGCCAGGTTGCTTTCCTTCAGCGTGTACTGCTGGTACAGCTGCTTCCACGGATGGTCGCCGTCGTCATCGCTGCGGTCGGCGAGTTTCATATCGATGTGTTGGGTGATTTTCAAATCGCCATTGCTTTGCACCTGCACATCGTAGTCGAGCGTTTTGTAGCTCAGATCGGCCCCACCGTCATCCAATGCGATGGCCAGCAATATGGCCGCTACAACGCCAACGGTGACGACGATCGCGATACCGAAGCTGCGCACCGCTCGCGACGCATGCTGTTTGGCCGTCATAATCCCTCTTTCTCGCTTCTTCTTCCCTCAGATGGCCGTACAACAGATGGCCGTACAAGCCGAATTGAACAGTAAAGCCCCATCGTCATCGGACGGGGCTTTACATGCATGTCAGAACTTAACTTGCGGAACCTGACGATCCGCTTCGTCCACCTGGAAGTAGGGGGCCTGTTCGAAATGGAACAAGCCGGCGATAATATTGGTCGGCACAACCTCGGTCTGGGTATTGTACTTCTGCACGACATCGTTGTAGAACTGGCGTGCGTAGGCGATCTTCTCTTCCAACGATTTCAGCTGATTCTGCAAATCCATGAAATTCGTATTGGCCTGCAGCTGCGGATAGTTTTCGGATACGGCCTGCAGATTGACAAGTGCGCGGCTCAGCTGGTTTTCCGCAGCGATGCGCTGCGCCACGTCACCGCTTTGCGCGGCCTGCACCACGCCGGCACGGGCCTGCGTGACCTGCGTGAACACTTGGGATTCGTGGGCCGCATAACCTTTGACCGTTTCCACCAGGTTCGGAATAAGATCGGTACGCTGCTTGAGCTGCACGTCGATCTGCGCCCAACCGTTCTTCACACGATTACGTAGCGTGACCAGCCCGTTGTAGGCGCTGACGGCCCAAAGCACAATAAGTACAACGATGACGGCAATGATAATGCCAACGACCATGACGACTCCTTCGTTAATGGCTCTTCACACCATTCTTGCATGCGCCCAGGTACGTTATGACAAAACTCATGCCCCCGTGTCTCATTTTCATGCAATCTGCATGGAAACGCAAAAGTGCCCCGTACCTTCCGGTACAGGGCACTTCAGTCAGTCAGCTATGCTGCGAGGGATCCTTTTGAGGCGTCAGTCCTCAAAAGGATCAAAGTCGCGGCGGACGCGGCGGCGAGGACGCTCGGAACGCTCTTCGCGATCGGCACGGTACTCGTCGTAGTTCTCGTCGGCTGCGTAACGCGGATTGCGGTCTCGCGGCGGCTGCTGCGACGACGGTCGGAACGACGATCATCACGATCGTAGTCACGGTCATCGCGATCGGAACGACGACGACGCGGACGATCATCATAATCACGATCGTCACGATCGGAACGACGATCATCACGACGGCCACGGCTGCCGCGACGGTCATCGCGATCGGAACGCTCACGGCGCGGAGCGGAGGATTCCTGATCTTCGAAGCCTGGAATGGCCAGGGAGATCTTGCCGCGATCGTCAACGCCCTGCACGACTACCTCAACGGTGTCGCCTTCCTTGAGCACGTCTTCGACGGCGTCGATACGCTCGCCGTTGGCCAGATTACGGATCTGGGAGATGTGCAACAGGCCGTCGGTGCCCGGGGTCAGGTTCACGAAGGCACCGAAGGAGGTGGTCTTCACAACCTTGCCGTTGTAGGTTTCGCCGGCTTCAGGAACGTGCGGGTTGGCGATCTGGTCGATGATCTGCTTGGCCTTTTCAGCGCCGTCGCCACCTTCGGAGGAGATGAACACGGTACCGTCATCTTCGATGGCGATCTCCGCACCGGTCTCTTCCTGAATCTGGTTGATCATCTTGCCCTTCGGACCGATGACTTCGCCGATCTTGTCGACCGGAACGGTGGTGGTGATGATGCGCGGTGCGTACGGGCTCATCTCGGCCGGACCATCGATGCACTCGTTGATGACTTCGAGAATGGTGGTACGGGCTTCCTTGGCCTGCTGCAGAGCAGAGGCCAGAATGTCAGCCGGAATGCCGTCGAGCTTGGTATCGAGCTGCAGAGCGGTGATGAACTCGGAAGTACCGGCAACCTTGAAGTCCATATCGCCGAAGGCGTCTTCGGCGCCGAGAATATCGGTCAGGGTCTTGAAGATGTGCTGGCCGTCAACATCGCCGGACACGAGGCCCATGGCGATGCCCGCAACCGGGGCCTTCAGCGGCACGCCTGCGGCGAGCAGCGACAGTGTGGACGCGCACACGGAACCCATGGAGGTGGAACCGTTGGAACCAATGGCTTCGGAGACCTGACGGATGGCGTAAGGGAACTCTTCGCGGTTCGGCAGCACCGGCACGAGAGCCTTCTCCGCCAGCGCACCGTGGCCGATTTCGCGGCGCTTCGGGGAGCCGACGCGGCCGGTTTCACCGGTGGAGTACGGCGGCATCTCATAGTTGTGCATGTAACGCTTGGACTGCGGACCGGACAGTGCGTCGATCTGCTGTTCCATCTTGAGCATGTTCAGGGTGGTGACGCCCAGAATCTGGGTTTCGCCACGCTGGAACAGTGCGGAACCGTGCACGCGCGGAACGATGTCCACTTCAGCGGACAGGGTGCGGATGTCACGCAGGCCACGACCATCGATGCGGTAATCCTGGGTCAGGATGCGGCGACGCACGATCTGGCGCTGCAGCTCCTTGAACGCATTGCCGATCTCCTTTTCCTTCTCGGCATCGTCCATGTCGGTGAATTCACCGGCGAGCGTGGCCTTGACGCCCTCCTTGATCTCATGGATGCGATCCTGGCGAGGCAGCTTCTCGGCAATGGAGAGGGCTTCGTCGAGATCGGCGTGGGCGATCTCATCGATACGGTTGTACAGATCTTCGGTGTACTCCGGGAAGAGCTGGAATTCCTTGGTTTCCTTCGCAGCGATCTTCTTGAGTTCGGCCTGAGCCTCGCAGATCACCTTGATGAACGGCTTGGCGGCTTCGAGACCACCGGCGACGACTTCCTCGTCCGGCTTGGTCTGGCCTTCGTCGTAGATGAGGTGCCAGGCGTTCTTGCCTGCGCCGGCTTCGATCATGGCGATGGCGACGTCGCCGTTTTCGACGACACGGCCGGCAACCACGATTTCGAACACGGCGCGCTCACGCTCGCTCCAACGCGGGAAAGCGACCCACTGGCCGTCGATCAGAGCCAGGCGAACGCCGGAAACCGGGCCTTCGAACGGCAGACCGGAAATCATGGTGGAAGCGGAAGCAGCGTTCAGAGCGATAACATCGTAAGCATCGTCCGGGTTGACGGCGAGCACGGTTTCCACAACCTGCACTTCGTTGCGCAGCGTGTGCGGGAACAGCGGGCGCAGCGGACGGTCGATGATACGGCAAGCCAGAATCGCCTCGGAGCTCGGACGGCCTTCACGGCGGAAGAACGAGCCCGGAATCTGCCGGCGGCGTACATCTTTTCTTCCACGTCCACGGTCAGCGGGAAGAAGTCGTAGTTCTCCTTCGGGCTGGAACCGGCGGTGGTGGTCGACAGAATCATCGAATCATCGTCAAGATAGGCGGCGACGGCACCATCCGCCTGCTGGGCGAGACGACCGGTCTCGAAGCGCAACGTGCGCTTGCCAAATGAACCATTATCGATTACGGCTTCAACAGCCTTGATTTCGGGACCCTCCATAGGGTTCCTCCTTTTTCTTTTCTTTACCAACTATCGGCAGTCCTCTTCAGCGGACTCCAACCGATTTCTGCATGCGTGACGCGACGTTACCTTCGTCGCTTCCTCATCTTTAGATTCTAGACCTCATGCACCCTAAACCTTGGGCTTTCAAACTGTCTTTTCCTCAACGCGGCTGTCATGCAAAAACGCCGAACGCCAAGGAAGGCATTCGGGCGGAAGAATGTAACTATCGGCGCAGACCCAGACGCTCAATCAGGGAGCGGTAACGGTTGATGTCGACGCGCTTGAGGTAATCAAGCATACGACGACGATCGCCGACCATCAGCAGCAGACCACGACGGGAGTGGTGATCATGCTTGTGCTCCTTGAGGTGCTCGGTCAGATCAGCGATACGCTTGGTCAGCAGAGCAACCTGGACCTCCGGGGAGCCGGTGTCACCCTCGTGGGTAGCGTAAGTCTTGATGATTTCCTGCTTTTCCTCAGCCGTAAGTGCCACGGCATCCTCCTTATATTGCTGCGCGGTGCTGCCGGTCCAATACCGGCGCGCTCTCTATCCGCGGGCGAAACACGCCAAGGGGAAATCATACACGAAGGGCAGACCAAATCGAATCCACAACAAATGGCGGATCAGACCACGTTCAGCAGACCTCCGAACAACACCACGGCGAGCGCGATGATCTCAATCGCGAAGAACAGCAGGAACGATGCCCAACTGCGCGTCAGCACATTGAATTTCGATTCCTTTTTGATGCATACCAGCAATCCGACCCAGAGCACCGCATAGAAGGCGACACCGCATCCGGCTGCGATAATGCCAAGGTTCGCCGCGTTGGCCAGCCCTGAGGAATCGCCGTACATCACGTAGGTGGCGTTCCAAAAGTTGAAGCTCAGCAGACATACGCCGGCGACGAACTGTTCGGCGGCGAGTCCCACCACGAAAACCGTGCCCCACAGCCATTTCTTCACATCCGCAACCATCAATCCCAAACCGGCCATCGCCATAATGGTGACCGTCCACGAAATCAGCGCCACGCCTTTGGGATCGAGGAAGCTGAGATTGGCCACCATCCAAGCCGCATCCTTGACTGCGATGACACGTCCCCACCAGTAAGGCGCGATCAAAGCCACCAGCACCAGCGCGATGAACAGCGCCCAATGCCCCGGATGCGATTTGCGCCGTTCGATATCGGCCAAGGAAAGATCGGACGCCTCAATGGATGCCGTTGGATGCTTGGAAACGTCGACCTGTTCGACCACGCCGTCGACGACTTCCGTCACCTTGTTGCCTTGCGTTTGTGCCATACCCGCTCCGTTGTATTGCGATTGTCGCACCGCTGTCACGACACGTCCAGCATACCCAGTCGTCGAAGCAATCGTACGGCAGGTATGCAAAAGGCGTGCCGTCAAGCACGCCTTTCTTCTTCTCTAACGATTGTGTGGAGCGGATGACGGGAATCGAACCCGCGTAATCAGTTTGGAAGACTGAGGCTCTACCATTGAGCTACATCCGCGCACCGTCTATGCCAGCCGAAGCCAACACGAAACGACTCGAGCCATTATACACACTCCCTCAACAATCGCAAGTCGAAATCGTAATAATTATTTTTCGACCACGCAAACCTGGTACGGCTCCAACGCAACTTCGGCAGGAAGCTCGATATCGCCGTCCGAATCAAGACGCGCGATCTGACGTGCGGACGAGAAATTGAACAATCCCAATACCGTACGTCCTTCAACGTGGCGCACCACCGCAAGAACCGCATCATTATGCGCATCCCAAGTAGTGACCCATGCTTCCGGAGCGAACGCGGGATCGTCGCGCATCTCACGAACGCTCTTCAAACCGTCCCACATCTGCTTCTGCAGCGTGCCCGCCTGCTTGCGCTTGGCCGCATTCTCCCAATTGAAGGGGCTGCGATGCAGATTGCGCGAATCCTCGACGCGATCGGGATCCTCCTTGTATTCCCAGCCGTTGAGCTGCACGATTTCGTCGCCGCAGCTCAGCATGGGGAAGCCACGCAGGAACGACATGGCGGAATGCATCATCAGATCGCGTTTCATCGAAATGTCGAGCAGCGGCTTGTCATGCGTGATCAGCGCACGTTCCACACCGCACAGGCTGGCCGTGGTGCCGCAGCTGCGCGCGTCCTTCGATGCCTCGTCGTAGTTGTACAGCTCTCCCATAGCCCAGCTGCCAGGCACCGATCCCTCGTAGAAGTGGTACAGGAATTCCTTATGCTTGAGCGGGTCGATGCCGAGGCTCTCCTCCACCGGCTCGTCCAAGCCCCAGCCGATGTCGTCATGGCAGCGCAGGTAGTTGACGAACCAGCAGTTCTCCGGCAGCGCGTTAAGCTTGTCGAGCTGGTCTTTGAGCAGGCGCACGTCCCCACTGGCAAGCGCACTCCACAGATTCACCATGATCGACACGTTGTAAAGCATGTGGCATTCCGGCTTTTCCGGCGTGCCGAAGTAGGCGGCAAGCTCCTTGGGGGCCATCACCACTTCGCCCTTCAGCACTACGGCCGGGCAGACGCATTCGAGCACGATGCGCAGCATACGCACGATGGCGTGCACTTGCGGCAGATTGCGGCAGTTGGTGCCGAGTTCCTTCCAGATGTAAGGCACCGCGTCGATGCGGAACACTTCGACGCCAAGATTGGCGAGGCCAAGCACACTGGAGAGCACCGACACGAGCACGTTCGGGTTGCGGTAGTTCAGATCCCACTGGAACGGATAGAACGAGGTGAGCACCCACTTGTGCATCTGCTCGTTCCAGGTGAAGTTGCCGGGCGCGGTGGACGGAAAGACTTCCGGCACCACGGCGTCATACTGGTCGGGGATGGTGCGGTCGTCGTGGCAGTAGTAGTAGTCCTGATATTTCGGATCGCCCGCTTGAGCGGCTTTGGCCCAGCGATGGCTGGATGCGGTGTGGTTCATCACGAAGTCGAGGCACAGGCTGATGCCCGCCGCACGCAGTTTCTTGGTGAGCGCGGCGAGGTCTTCGTTGGTGCCGAGCGACGGGTCGACGGTGTCGAAATCCTCCACTGCGTAACCGCCGTCATTCTGCGGATGCGGCATTTTCAGCAGTGGCATCAGGTGCAGATAGGTGAGTTTCTGTTCCTTCAGGTACGGCACTTTGTCGGCGAGTTTCTTCAGATCCCCGGCGAACAGATCGGTGTACATGGTCATACCGAACATGTTGCCGCGCTTGTACCATTCCGGATCGGCGAGACGCTTGGTGTCGAGACGCTTCAGATCGGCGGGGCGCGCATCGTGGGCTTTGGCCATCAGCTCGGTGAGGTTGCGGAAGGCTTCGTCGGCCTGCTCCCCATACAGATCCGTCAATAGTTCGCGCAGTTCCTCACTATATTGTGCGACGCGCTCGTCAAATGCTTTGTCGGATTTGGACCGTGCCATTCCTTGACTCCTCTTCCCAGGGAACTTCGTTGTTATGAGTTGGATTCCGCAGCGTTCGTTGCCACGACGTTGGCACCAGTGTAGCGTGATTTTACGGTTTTATCAAACCGGTTCGAGGTGTTGTCGCGATTGACGTCAATCGATTGACGCAATCACTTGCGGTCACGCTTCTATCGTCACCACCGCGGATGCGACGGATCCGTCATGACTCATGGAAATATGGATTGCGCACGATTGATCATCCCCATCAACCGGCAATCCCAACGATTGCCGCAACTTGCGTCGCACCTCGGGCGAGAGCATGACACGGGGCACGCCGTGGGAATCGTCAAGTATTTCGATGCGCGCCCAAGGAAAATCGTCGAGCGTGTACGGATAGGCAATGTCTCCATCGGCATTTGCCCTGCGTGAAATCGCTTCGCACCACGCCTTGAGAAAAGCCTCCTTGCCCGCCCATCGGGCCGCAAGATGCACCGCCTCACCGTCCCTTTTGACCTGCACACGTTGAGCGGTCTGCCATAGCTCGCGCATGGAGAACAGGTTTCGCATGCGCGACCCCGGTTCGCCCAGTTGCTCGGCGAACGCAGGCACATCCACGACGTCATGCCCTAAACCCAGCATTTTCCAGCCTTTCGAAAGTTTTCAGGAAGAAACGAACCATGTCGACTTCCGCGAAACAGGCGGGCGACACTTCGCTTTCATGCAAGGACACCATCCTACCTAAGCGCTTCATCCTCTGCCACCCGCATTGCGCGCCCCTCGTTTCGCGTCTGCACAAGTGAAAATACGACACCAAACGGAAATCGTGCAGACGGAAAGTAGAGTGATTCAAGAATATGAAAATCCCGTATCTGCCGCGAAATACTGAGATTGCGACAGATACGGGATTTTGATGATCGTGCGTCTGAGCGCCAGAAATTTCAGGCGCTCAGACGCGGGGATCAGGCTTCGAAGTAGCCGGATGCGCCCAGGCGCGCGTTCGGATCGAGCAGCATGGCCTTCTCCACTTCGTGCGCGTTGTAGCCGCGGCCATCCTCATGGAAACGACGGTTGTCGATCGGCTCGTAGAGCGCGGCGCGACCCATCATGCCTTCCTCAAGGCGACGCTGGCCGGCCGCCAAGCGCTCGTTGGCGCGATCACGCCACGCATTCAGTGCCTCGACGCCCGCGGTGTTGGCCACGGCCGCTTCGAACGCGCCCGGATTGACGATCGCCGCAAAGCCGGACACGTGGCCGAAGCCGAGCGACGTGGCCAGGCCAGCCTTGACGGAGCCGACCTTCAGCGGTTCGCGCAGCCAGACCATGTGGTCGTCGCGCATGAGCTCGGATCAACGCAGTCAAGGGCGGCATTGGCCGGAATCACGCCGGACTTGAACAGCTGGGTCAGACCGTTGACCTGGAAGATGCAGGCACCGCCCTTGGCATGACCGGTAAGCGTCTTCTGCGAGATCACGAACAGCGGGTTGCCGTCGGCGCGGCCAATGGCGTGGGCCAACGTGTTGTGCAGTTCGGACTCGTTCGGATCGTTGGCGTTGGTGGACGTGTCGTGCTTGGAAACCACGGCGATATCATCCGGGGTGACGCCGAGACGGGCCAGATCGCGCACCAGCTTGGAATCCTTGCCGCCCATGCCCGCTGCAAGCGCACCCAATCCCGGAGCCGGAATGGAAGTGTGCGCGCCGTCGGCGTAGGAGTGCACGAATCCGATTACACCGGCAACCGGCAGGCCGAGCTTCAACGCGATATCGCCACGGGTCAGCAGGATGGTGCCGCCGCCCTGGGATTCCACGAATCCGCCACGACGACGATCGTTGGCACGGGAGAAGAAGCGCGCGTCGATGCCCTTGGCGTACATTTCCTCCGAATTGGCGGTGGCGTTCATGTTGCCGAAGCCGATCACGGATTCCACACCGATGTCGTCGATCGCACCGGTGACCACGAAGTCGGCCTTGCCGAGCGCGATCTTGTCGGCACCCTCTTCAAGGGAGACGGCAGCCGTGGCGCAGGCGGAAACCGGCTGGACCATATTGCCGTAGCCGCCGATGTAGGACTGCATCACGTGGGCTGCGACAACATTCGGCAGAGCCTCCTGCAGAATGTCGGTCGGAATCTCATGGTTGAGGAAGCGATCCAAGTACAGCTTGCGCATGGAGGCCATGCCGCCGAAACCGGTGCCCTGCGTGGAGGCCACCATCGACGGATGCACCGCCTCGAGGATTTCGGTCGGCGTGAAGCCTGCGGACAGGTAGGCGTCGACCGTAGTAACGATGTTCCACAAGGCGATCTTGTCGACATCGCCGACCATGGAAGCCGGAATACCCCACTTGACCGGATCGAAGCCCTTCGGGAACTGGCCGCCGACCGTGCGGGTCATGGCCGCGCGGCGAGGCACGCGAATCATGGAGCCGGCATGGCGGGTCACGTTCCATTCGCCGGATTCCGCATCGGCCGCGAAGCTGGTGTGCGCTTCATCAAGCTTGACGTACTCTTCGGCAATCTCACGAGTCGGAACCGAGAAGGTCACATCGTGGTCAAGGAACACCTCGGCCTCTTCCTCGTCGGTGCCGTCCTTGTAGTCGTTGCCCATGCCTTCGTCGAACGGACGCACGCCGGAACGGGCCACGACCTCGTCATGGTAACGTTCCGCGATATCCTCCTCAGGCACGAGGTTGCCATCACGTCGTACCAGCCCGGCTTGGGGCTGTCGTTCCACGTCAGCAGGCCCATATTCCATGCCAGTTCGAGCACCGCGCCGGCAGACAGATCCACCTGGCCGTCGGAATGGATGCCGAGTTCGGCTTCGAAACGGGTGCGGCCGGAGCCCCATGGGCCAAGTTCACCCACGGACACGATGACGATTTCGTCTTCCGGACGTGCGCTGACGTTCTGCCAATCGGCAAGATCGACCTTGGCCTGACGCGGAGCACGCGGGCTTGGCAGCGCCTTGATGAGCGTCTTGGCCGCGGTATCGGATTCGTTGCTTGCGATTGCGTTCTTGGCATTCGCCGCTTCCGCTTGGGCCGCGTCTTCCATGGCTTCCGCACGCAGTGCCTTGATGTCGATCGGCTCGTTGCCGAGTCCGCCGGTCAGATCCACGTCGAGCGGGGCCTTGGCTGCTTCGATACGGGATTCGCGGGTGGAAAGGTTCAGCAGTTCGACCGCGATTTCGGCGGTGGAATAGGTCTTCAGACCGTGACGCTCCACCACTTCGACCAGCGGATCATTGCCGCCCATCAAGCCCGTGCCGCGCACCCAGCCGATCTTCGGATGGGCGAAGGTCACACGGCTCGACCACACCTTTTCGGCGCGAGCACGGTTCACAATCGCATCAAACGCGCTCTTCACTTCGCCGTAGGCACCGTCGCCGCCGAAAATACCGCGGTTCGGCGATCCCGGCAACACCACATGCAACTTATGCTGCACATCGGTGTCGGCACCGATCTTCGCAAGTCCGGCAATCGCACGCTCAACACCCCACAGCATGAGGCGAGCCTGGGATTCGAACAGTTCGCCGGAATCGGCGAGGCTGCCATGCACCGGCGGAGCCGCGAACGGGAAGAACAGGCTCGGCTCGTAAGCAGGTTTGAGAATCGTGGTGGTCGCACCGGAAGTCTTCTTCTGCACATTGCCGACCCAAGCGACCAACGCGTCCACGTCACGGTAGCTTGACAGGTTCGCAGGAACCAGCCACAACTTGGCGTCACCGGCCGCATGCTCACGGTAGGTCTGCTTGGCCCATGCCTTCACGCTTGGCTTGAAACTGTGCGAGGTGGCCACCACGGTCGCACCGCCTGCAAGCAGGCCGTTGACCACCTGGGCTGCGATGGAGTTCGGAGCCACGCCCGTCACCACGGCGATATCTCCAGCGAAACGGCTGGTTTCCGCCGATTCGGAAGCGTTTTCTCCTGCTTCGGCAGCGACACGATTGAATGCGGCCTTCAGATCCGCGTTGTCGCTCTTGCCTGCATACCAGGCGGCTTCGTCGGCAATGGTCTTGCCGAGACCGATGAAGCTACCGTTCAATGCGGACTCATCGTTGTTGTAGTAGGCGCGTGCCAGATCCTCACGTGCGGATGCCCAACGATCGTCGAACAGAATGGCCTTGCGCTCGTCGAAACGAGGTTCGACCTGCTTCGGCCAGTCAGCACCGAGTTCGGCTTCGACCGCAGCCACAACAGCCGCGTTCTCATCAGCAGTTTCTTCGGCAACCGGAGCGGCAACGCCCAGCTGGTTCAGCACGAACTTCGCCGTGGAGGCGAGCACGCCATCGGCACCGGTCACCTTGGCCGCGAACGCGTCCAAAGCGGCGGAATCAACCACAGCCCCGCCAGCTGCGCCACCAGCGCTCGGCATGGCAACGGCGATGCCCTTGTCGGCGGCAACCTTCTGCACGGCCGCATCGATCAGCGCGTTGGCAGCGGCCGCATTGGAAGCGGCATCCGTGCTCAACGAGGCAAGATCACCGCCACGAGAGCTGGCCCCCTCACGGGTTTCGAGCACGAGCGCAGCCACCACATGGGAAGTCCACCCTTCACCAAGCTGCCATGTATCGGTCACACGCTTGGTGATCTGGCCGAGCTTCACACCGGCGGCACCGAACATGCCACGCACACGGTCGCGCACGATGTCAGACAGCACCGGACCGAACGCCTTGTAGTTCGGAGCGACCTTGTTGACCAAAGCGCTCAGCGCCTTGACCGTCGCTTCGGCGGCACCGTCCACGGAAGCCACGCCCAGTTCGGAGCTGATGTCCATAAGCAACTGGTTACGGCGGGAAGACACGCCATTAGTCAGCGTATCGGTGGTATCGCTTTCGCCGATCTGATCGGGGCGAACCTTGGCCGAGTAAGCCAGCAATGTGGCGATCGCATCGGATGCCTTGAATGGAATATCCGCAACGGCGGCACCAGACGGAGCGCCAGCGGAAGCTGCGGCAACCGGAACTTCCGCAACGGCTGCAGGAGCCGCCGCAGGAGCTGAGGCAACAGCCGGAGCAGCAGCCGCAGAAGAAGCCGCAGCCGCAACTGCAGAATCGTCGGCATCTTCTTCCGGAACCAACGAATCGGAATCGGTCATATATACGCGGCCCTCATCGCGACCAACGTTGTACACCGTCACATCGCGACCGGCAAACTGTGGCAGACGCAACGTCTTGGCACCAAGATTGGCGAGTGTCGGAGCATTGCCGAGACCAACCTCAACATACTCTTCCACACCAAGACCGCCCTGCTCGGCGGAACCGAACAGCAGAGCCTGCGTCTCAATCCAACGCACCGGGGAGGCGAACTGCCAAGACAGCAGTTCCGTAAGCAGCAATCGACCGAGCTTCTGATCATCAGCAGCATAGGAATCCCAAATCTGCGGATCATCCAAAGCGGCCTGAATGCGCTCGGACGGCACGACTTCGAGAATCTTGGCCGCGAATTCCTTCGTCATTTCGAACGGAGCCGCAACCAGGTTCGGAATGTAGCGTCCGACCAAGCGACCACGGTAATCGATGGTCTGCGGCAGGAGCGCGTCAAGCTTGTCGCGGAATTCCGGCACACCCTTGCGCAGCAGCGTGGAATGGAACGGCACATCGATGCCCGGCACCAGCATGAATGCCGGCTTGCCGCCATATTCGGCTACGCGGCGGTCGGAATCGGCCTTCAGCGCCTTCAGACCGGCGATGGTGCCTGCCACGGCATACTGCTGGCCAGCCAGGTTGTAGTTCACGATCTGCAGGAACTCGCCGGAAGCCTTCGACACGGATTCGACGTATTCGCGTACGCCGTCGTCGCCCACACCGAACTGGTTCGGACGCAGCGCACCCATGCGGTAGTTGGAGCGACCCTTCTCGTCACGCGGAATGAGGTGGTGCATGGTGGAACCGCGGTGGAACACGAGTTCGATCACGGTTTCCAGCGGAATCACGCCGGCGAAGGAGCTCAGGGCGTTGTATTCGCCCAGCGAGTGGCCCGCGAAATAGGCCGGCCAAATGTCGGCGCCGGCTTCGCGCAGACGTGCGGTCTGGGCGAATGCCACGGTGGCGAGCGCCACCTGCGTGAACTGGGTCAGGTTGAGCAGTCCTTCCGGATGGCGGTAGGTCACGCCGTTGGCGGTCAGTTCCTTCGGATTGTCACGCACGACGGCGAGGATCGAGAATCCAAGCTTCTCGCAGGTCACCTTGTCGGCACGCTCCCACACGTCTCGTGCGGCCGGGGACTTGGCACGCTCGTCGAGCACCATGCCCTGCTGCTGTATGCCCTGGCCCGGGTAGACGAAGGCGGACTTCGGCGCACGTACGATGGCGGTGCCACGAGACACGATATTGCCGTCGATGCGGCTGGTCACTTCGAGCACCATGCCGGAGTGTGCCACGCGTCCGACACGCTCGACGGAGATTTCCACTTCGTCGTCGAGCTGCACCATGCCGTACATGTTGTAGGTCCAGCCTGCGATTTCGTAGTGCGCATCCTTGCCGTCAAGCGCCTGCACCGCGTATTGCGCGGTTGCGGAGAGCCACATGCCGTGCACGAGCGGTGCCGCAAGACCGGAAACGGCAGCGCCACGATGCGAGGTGTGGATCGGGTTGAAATCGCCGGAAGTACGGGCGAAGGCGGTCATCTCGTGCGGAGCGGTCACCTTGACGCGGCGCAGCAGTCGGCGCGGAGTGCTTTCGATTTCCGCTTCGATTCCGCCGTAGTCCGGCGCTTCCGGCGGCAGTGCGTCGGAATATGCGCGGCCACGGATGGCGAAACGCTCGGTTTCGTTGGCAAGCACGGTGCCGTCTTGTGCGCTGTGGGTGACGTGGATGGTCACCACACGGCCGGATGCCGATTCGAAGTAGTTTTCGGCCCAGCTGGTCAGTGCGATCTGTTCGCCAGTGTGCTTGAGCAGCTCGTCTTCGCTGACTTCCAGTTCGATGAGATGGTCGAGATGCACTGCGTTGAGCAGGCCTTCGATCACCGGGAAGCCGTTGACGTATACGGATCCGAGGGCCGCGTAGATGGCGGGCCATGCCGGTCCGACGAGTGCGTCCGGTGCGATGCGCGACGGCACCAGATTGCTCGGCAGCGCGCCGCCGGTGGCCGCTTCATGGTCGAAGCCGAGGTTGGCGGACAGCGTGTAGCTGGTATGCGCCTGTCCGAACGGATGGGCGGCTTTGTCTGCCACCTGCTCAATAACGGGCATGGCGGTGAGCTTGTCGCCGGTGATGGCGGTATTGCCGATGCCCGCGGTGTCGGCAAGCATGCGGTACACGTGTTCCGGCAGGCGGTCGCGGTCGACCACCGGGAAGAGCCCGGATTCGTTGCCGTCCACGTTCAGCGGAATGACGATGTCGCGTACGGCGTGCTTGGATGCGCCACCGTCAGGATCGTTGTCCCAGTAGGTATCGAGATGAATGTCGAGATCGTACTTTTCGATGCTTCCTTCGCTGGAAATCTTGCGGATTTCGTAGTTGGCGTCACCGTTGCTGGTACCGTACGCCGGGTTTGCCATGAGATGGCCCACCCACGAGATGTTCGGGGATTTGCGAATGAATTCTTCTGCGGAAGATGCCGCGCCGAGCTGGGCAAACGCGGTTTTGTCTGCGCTTGGCGATTCGGCGGAAACGCGCTTGACCATGGCCTCTTCGAAACGGCCAAGAATGTCGGCGACCGGTTCGTCAACGGTGGTGATGCCCGCAACGGAGATCGGACCAGGAATAATACGCACGGAATCGGCGGAGTAACGGGAGTCTTCGGACTGCCACAGCTGATCCTGACCCCACCAACGCAGCAGGTCGTTGTCGATGACGGGCACGAACGGCATTGGCTTCGGGTATTCACGCACGAGCACCGGGAACCAAGCTTCATCCATCGGGGTGACGGTCAGTTCATCAGCTTGCGGATAGGCTTCGGCAAGCTTGGCGATGGCCGCATGCGGATCGGATTCCACATCGGCACGGGATGCGAACAGCGATGCGAATTCGCCGCTTTCCTTCGTGGTGACGCGGGCTTCGATACGCTGTAGCAAGTGCAGGAAGCGATCGGCATAGGTTTCATCTACCCACGGGAAAGCGAGATCGGCGAAACGCTGTGCCCATGCGAGATAGGTCATGGCCTTCAGGTCACCGAAATACGGCTTCGCGGTGGCGTTCAACGCATCGATGATTTCCTCACGGCGGCTTTCCAGCTCTTCCGGATGCTTCATCACGCGCACCAGCAGGCGTCCGCAACGCGCGGAAGAGTTTTCCAGCTCGTACATATCGGCATGCAGGTGGCTCAGGCCGGAGGTGACTCCACCCTTGGCTTGGCCGCTCGGCACCCACTGTTCGCCCAGCGGAGCGAACGGATCGACGTCTGCTCCCTTGGCGGGAATGCCTGGAGTGTTGACGAGCATCTGCTTGACTTCAGGGCTGGTGTGCGCCTCTTTGGCGGTCATCACGGCGGTGCCGACAAGCACGCCGTCCACCGGCATGAGCGGGCGACCGTATTCGGCGGACCATTCGCCGGTGATGTAGTCGGCGCCGCGTTCCGGCGTGCCGATGCCGCCGCCGACCACGAGCACCAGATTGGCCTGTTCACGCACTTCGGCATAGGTGCTCAGCAGCAGATCGTCCAATGATTCCCACGAATGGTGTCCACCTGCGGAACCACCTTCGACTTCGATGAGCACCTTGACCGGAGCGACGGCCTTGGCGATGCGCACCACCTGGCGAATCTGGTCGACGGTGCCCGGCTTGAAGCTCACGTACGGGAATCCGTCGGCGTTGAGAGTGTGGATGAGTTCCACGGCCTCGTCAAGTTCCGGAATGCCCGCGGACACGACCACGCCGTCGATCGGGGTGCCGCTGGCACGCTTCTTCGGCACGATACGCTGGGATCCGAACTGCAGGTTCCACAGGTAGCGGTCCATGAACATCGCGTTGAATTCAACGGTACGGCCTTCTTCAAGCTCTTCTTCCAGCTTGGCGACATGACGGTCGAACACGCTGGCGGTCACCTGACCGCCGCCTGCGAGTTCCGCCCAGTAGCCGGCGTTGGCGGCCGCCGCCACGATTTCCGGTTCCACGGTGGTCGGGGTCATGCCGGCGAGCAGCACCGGCGCTTTGCCGGTCAGTTCGGTGAATGCGGTGCGCACCTTGTCTCCGGCGGAGGTGTGGATGATGCTTGGTGCGAAGCGGGTCCAGTTCTGGGTGCGCTCCGGCAGGGTTTCCAGCGTGGAAAGCGCGCCACGATCGGCCACGGTGGAGGCTTCCACCACGCCGACACCGGTGCCTTGGGCAACGGTGGAGAACAGCTTGCCAACGGTGGTTCCCGGGCCAAAGTCCAACACCCACAGGGCGCTCGGATCGGTGGATTTCATGAGCGCACGCACGCGTGCGGCCCAATCCACATGGTTGAGCAGCACTTCGGCGGCGAGCTCGCGAGCGTGGTCGGCGTTGATTCCGCAGGATTCCGCCCATGAAACAGCCTGTGAAACAGCCTCGGCCATAAGCGGGCTGTGGAACGGCAGGGTCACGTCAAGGTATTCGAGCACCGGTTCGAACACGCGACCGCCACGCACCTTCTCTTCGCGCAGCTTGGCCTGGTGCTTGTGCTCCTTGGCCACTTCCACGCCGAACGCGGCCAGATCCTCCGGGTAGCCGGAGAGCACATAATGCGTGGCGGAATTGGTGACGGCCACTGCGATCGGGCCGCGAGCACCGGAAACACGCTTGATCAGCGCATCCACCTGGGCGCGGGTGATGTCCTTGACAGACAGCATCGGCGTGGCTTCGCCGTGACGTGCGGCAAGACCAAGCTGACGCGCCTGACGGGTGCCGGCAACGCCGATCAGCGTGGCAATCGCAAGAATTTCATCGATTTGCGCGGAAGCCGCCTCAATGGAACCCGCTTCGACGATCGACTGCACCATGTGCACGGCGAGCACGCCTTGGGAGTGACCAAGCACGGCAACCGGCTTGGCAACGGCGGGATTGTAGCCGAGAGCTGCAGCATCGAGCAGCGCACCCAACTGGGCGAGAGCAATGCCCGGAACGCTGGCGGAAGCCGCTGCGGCAGCGCCGAGTCGTGCCGGATTCGGTTCGAATCCAAACAGGTCGACCGGGCGGCCGGTGGTGGCGAGCAGGTCGGCGGACACCGGGTACAGCAGTGCCTGGGCTGCGTCGGCGTGGGTATGCAGGGCTTCGTTGAGCACCGGATTGGCGCTTTGGTCGGCGAGCGCCACCGGCCATGGAGTGGATTGTCCGGCGAAGGCGAGCGCGTGCGGCTCACCGTTCAGTCGATCAAGAAAAAAGGTGTTCATGATGTTCCTTACTTGTTTCAAAAATCTTGCGATGTGTTCTTGCGTTTACGTTTGCTTACGATTCATCCGCGCACTTCGCACCGGTCACAACGGCTGGTTGCCGTGGTGTTTGGTGGTTTTGCGCACGCGTTTCTTGCTGGAGAGCAGTTTGAGCGATTCGATGATGGTTTCGCGGGTTTGCTCGGGGTCGATCATGGCGTCGATTTCGCCCATTTCCAGCGATAGATTCGCGTTGACGGTGGTGCGTTCGTAGTCGGCCACGTATTTGGCCCGGAGCGCTTCGACGTCTTTGCCTGCGTCTTTGGCTTTCTGCAGGTCTTTGCGGTGGATGATGTTCACCGCTCCGGCCGCGCCGAGCACTGCGATTTGGCTGGATGGCCACGCGTAGTTGAGGTCGGCTCCGATGGCTTTGGATCCCATCACGATATAGGCTCCGCCGAAGGCTTTGCGTAGGATCACGGTGACCAGCGGCACTTGCGCGTTGGCGTAGGCGTAGATCACTTTCGCGCCGCGGCGGATGATGCCCGCATGTTCCTGTTCGGCGCCAGGCTTGTATCCGGGGGTGTCCACCAAGGTGACGACCGGCAGGTTGAACGCGTCGCACAGACGCACGAATCGTGCCACTTTTTCGGAGGAATCCACGTCGAGGATGCCCGCGTTGACGTTCGGCTGGTTTGCCACAATGCCGACCGGATGCCCGTTCACGCAGGCGAATCCCACCACTGCGGAGCTTGCGAACAGCTCGTGCACCTGCACGAATTCGCCGTAGTCCACGATGCAGCGGATCACGTCGAGCACGTCGTACGGCTGGCGGTCGTTGTCCGGCACGATGGTGGCAAGTCGCTTGGCCACGTCACGGTCGGCGCGGGTTGCGGCGTACGCGTAGGTGGGCGGCTGCAGGTCGGAGTTGGACGGCAGGTAGGCGAGCACGGTTCGTGCGTAGTCGATCGCGTCGGCTTCGTCTTCGCCCAGGTAGTGCGCCACACCGGAGGTGGCGTTGTGCACGTATCCGCCGCCGAGGTCGTCCATGCTGATCACTTCGCCTGTGGCCGCTTTGACCACGTCAGGACCGGTGACGAACATGTTGGAGTTTTCACGGGTCATGATGATCAGATCGGTCAGTGCCGGGCAGTACACGGCTCCACCCGCGCATGGGCCGAGAATCAGCGAGAGCTGCGGCACGAAACCGCTGGCGTCGCAGGTTTTACGGAACAGATGCCCGTATTGCGTCAGCGCGGCCACGCCCTCTTGAATGCGGGCGCCGCCCGAATCGATAAGCGCGATGATCGGCACTTTCAAGTCGAGCGCTTTGTCCATCAATCGGCAGATCTTGCGGCCTTCCGCGACTCCCAGCGTGCCGCCGCGCACGGAAAAGTCCTGTGCGTATACGGCCACTTTGCGTCCGAACACTTCGCCGAAACCGGTGATGACCGCCGCTCCCGCGCGTCCGCCGTTGATGTCGCCGCCGCAGAATCGTCCGATTTCCTCGAAGGAACCGGTGTCAAGCAGCAGGTCAAGACGTTCGCGCGCCGTCAGTTTGCCTTTGACATGCTGGCGATTGCGGGCATGATCTTCCGCTTCGTGCGCGAGTTGCGCCGCACGAAGCACGGATGCGCGGATTGGCTGGGATGCGCCCGGCAGGTCGGCCGCGGAGACGGTTGTGGCCGCGGAGACGGCTTCGGCCGCGTTTTTGCCGAGTCGCTCCTGCTGTTCCATTACGATCTTCACGGCTTCTTTGACGGCCGGGCTTGCGATGATATCAGTCATCACTTACCCCCTTCCATAGTTCCGTCGGTTGCGGTTCCGTCAACAGCAGCGCCAGTTGCGCCGTTTTCGCCGGCTTCCGTACCACCCGCTCCGGTCACGTCGATGGTCATCAATGTTTCGCAGGCTTCCACGCCCGCCGCGGGTCCCACGAAAATCTTGGTGACAGCTCCCTTGACCGGCGCATACACGTAGTTCTCCATCTTCATGGATTCGAGTACGACGAGCAGGTCGCCCTTGGCCACCTGCTGGCCTTCGGCCACGTTGATGCGTGTTACGACGGCCTGCATCGGGCTTGCGATCACGCCGGATTGGCCGTCGTTGCTTTGCTGTTTCTTCTGCGCATGATGCAGTCCCTGCCCGCGCAGAGGCTGGATGGCGCGTTTCGCGTCGCGTGCTTTGGCACCGCCTGTCAGGTTGGCGACGATGTCGTTCGGCACGGTCAGCGACACTCTGCGATTGTTGACTTCGATGACGAAGGTTTCGCTGGATTCCTTCTTGTCGACCTCGGAAGCGCCAGACATGGACGCCGGCTGCCCTCCTTGCGATGATGCGGCTTCCTTGTTGAGGTACTTGCGTTCCAGCCATTTGGTGCTGACATCGTATGCAACACCATGTTCGGCGGTGAATTCGTCGTCGTTGAAAATCTGTTCGAACAAGCTTGCCGGAGTCGGCACGCCTTCCACCTTCAGCTCGCTCAAGGCGCGGCGCACGCGGGCCACTGCTGCCGCTCGGTCAGATGCGGTGACCACGAGTTTGCCCATCATCGAATCGAATTTCGGCGAAATGGTGTCGCCTTCGACCACGCCGGAATCCACACGGATGCCCGGGCCGGACGGCCAGCGCAACGAGGCCAGCGTGCCGGAGCTTGGCGCGAGGTTCTTCGCCGGATCCTCGCAGGTCAGGCGCAGTTCAAAACTGTGTCCACGAAGCGGATGGTTCACGGTCAGTTCCCCACCGTTGGCGATGGTCAGCTGCTCGCGCACCAGGTCAAGTCCGCAGACCTCCTCGCTGACGGTATGCTCCACCTGCAGACGCGGATTGACTTCCAGGAAGTACACTTTGCCCTGTTCGGTCACCATGAATTCGCAGGTGCCAAGCCCCTCGTAATCGACGGCTTCGAACAGTCGGCGAGAGTAGGTTTCCAGCTGGTCGGTCACCTCGGAGGAAAGGAACGGTGCCGGCGCCTCTTCGACAAGCTTCTGATTGCGGCGCTGCACGGAGCAGTCGCGCGTGGAATACACGGTGAAGTTGCCGTGCGAGTCGCGTCCGCACTGCGTTTCGACGTGACGTCCTTTGTCGATGAATCGTTCCACGAAATATTCGTTCAGATCACCGCCCTGCAGCGCATCATGATTCATGTAGAAACCGCGCAGCTCGTCATCGTTGTGCACGAGCGTGATGCCGCGACCGCCGCCGCCATCGGTACGCTTAAGCATGAGCGGATAACCGTGCGTATGCGCGAAATCCAGCAGCAATCGCATGTCGGAAATCGACTGGGAAATGCCGGGAACCGGCGGAACTTTGGCGAACGTGGCCACACGACGTGCGGTGATCTTATCCCCCAAATCCACGAGGGCTTTCGGATTCGGACCAACCCAAGCCGCACCAGCATCGATCACTTTCTGCGCGAAAGTGGCCACTTCGGAAAGGAATCCGTAGCCTGGATGCACTGCGTCGGCACCGCTGCGCTGCAGAATGTCGATCAGCAGATCCTCGTTGAGATAGGTGTCTTTATACGTGTCTCCGGAAAGCAGATATGCGTCGTCAGCCATCTGCACGTATTGTGCATGGCGATCCTGCTCCGCGTACACCGCAACCGTGGGAATCCCCATCTCACGGGCGGTGCGCACTACGCGAAGCGCGATTTCGCCGCGATTCGCCACCAGAAGTTTGTTGACATTTTTAGGCATAACGTCAAGTTTGGTCGCGCGAACGAAAAATCGTGAACTCGTTTCCCACAAAAGACACGCAATCTTTTTGTAAGGCTCCACAAACGTTACCGAAACTTGGCAAGCCTACGATTGGGGGCATAAGTTGACAAACCTTGCATTTTCGTCACTTTCGCGCTTGCCATCATTTCGGCTGTCAACAATCGTCGATTCATCAACGTAATGCAATCACATCCAAGGAGAATTATCGTGCGTAACGCAATGCTGACACTCAAGACCACGCTGAAAACCGCCACCAGCGGCACTGTCGGATCCATCCTCAAGCCGGCGCTGTTCGCCGTGCTCATGTGGACCGCCTCCGCGGCCGGTGCCGTGCCGATTCCGGGCACGCCGGTGCCGATCACGCTACAGACGTTCGTGGTGATGCTGGCCGCGCTGATGCTGCCGTGGAAGCAGGCCGGCGCCGCGATGCTCATGTATCTGGCAGCCGGCGCGGTCGGTCTGCCGGTGTTCGCCGGCGGCGCTTCCACCATGGCATTGGTTGGCCCGAGCGCCGGCTTCCTGATCGGCTTCCTGCCGGCGGCCATCGTCACGTCGCTGCTGAAGGGTGAGGCGCGCACCGATTCGCTGAAGCATGGCGCGCTGACCGCCGCACGTTACCTGTTTGCCTGTGTCGCCGGCTGCATTGCGCTTGACTATCTGCTTGGTTTCATCGTGCAGTCCGCCATTACCGGCATCGCACTGCCGATTGTGGCCGTGGCTTCCATGGGATTCGTCGCAGGCGATGCGGTCAAGGCCGTTATCGCTTCCGCCGTGGTCGCAGGTCTTGCCAAGCTGAAGTGAGATTGCGGCAAATTTCAGCAATCAAGTAATTTTTTACTTACTGAGCACGCCTACGTCGGCCGTGCTCACCCGATGCAATACGCCTTCCTGATCCTCAATGGTCAGGGAGGCGTCGTCGTTTAACGCGACAGCCCTGCCCTGCAAAGTGGTTCCGTCCACAAAATGAGCCTCGCACTGCTTGCCGAGCGTCCAGCAGATCGGGGTCATCGCTTCCCGGGCGCGCACAGCCTCACGGTGAGGGTCCTCTTCGAAATCAGCCAACCGCGAGCGCAATCCTTGCACCCAACGTACGGCAATCGCATCGCGCAACACCATCGCATCAGGCAGATTGCGCGCAACCAACTGCAACGATGTGGACTTATCTATCGGCAATCGTTCCTGAGCGACGGCAAGATTCAAACCGACGCCGATCACAATGGCAACGCGATCCCCGCAATCCGGAATCGGCACCATTTCAGCGAGTACGCCACCAAGTTTCTTGCCGCCAGCAAAAATATCGTTCGGCCATTTCAGCAAAACATCTTCATCGAGCGTGCCGCCGAAATCGCATACCGCACCAACAATCGCCTCACGCATCTCGCAACCGGCAATCATCTGCAGCCAACCATTGACGGACGAATCGCGCACAATCGCAACCGGCACGCTCACCACCAGCGACACGATGAATGACTCCCCCGGCACACTGGCCCACGTATGGTCGAGCCGCCCGCGACCGGCCGTCTGCTCGTTCGCCGCGACAACCACGATCTCACGCCCGCTCCACACGAGGTTCCCTGCAATGCCGTCCATGCCATCCATGCCGAACAGCCGACCTGCACGCACCAAATCCGCGGCATACGTGTTGGTGGATCCCACCGTATCCAAAACAAGCACCTGATCCGCCGCAACGCATGTACGCGGCATGATCGCAGCCGAATCCAAAATCGCCATCATTACCTCCTACCTACTACAGCGCGGCGCGCCGACGCAATGTCGCCGCAACGCAACAGCTCATGCAGCAGCCAACGCAGCCGCTACTCGTCCTGCCGCACCTGGCTGGCCTCATGCGCACTGGCCACGTTCGCGCTGGCAGCCGATCGCGCATTACGCGACTCGCGCCAGAATTGCAGGCATACGAAACCGAATACGAACGCGACCGGTAGCATATGCCGTTCGAAATTGTTGGCCGGAGCGGTGATCATCACGCCCATGAGCAGCAGCAGGGGCAGATGCCATGACAGCGAGCGCCATCGCCGCAACACCACTTCGGCAGCGCCGACCAGCAGCATCAGCGTTACGTACAGATTGCCGTGCGTCACCCAACCGATCACGGGAATATTGCCCCAACCTTTCGCGAAGCCGGCCACCGCATCGCGCCAATCGTGGTTATACAGGTGGATCCACGCATTGTCGTTCTGCACGTAATCGTTGTTCACGTAGTAGTCCATCGACACGTATGGCAGGTCGGTCACGTCGAAATAGCCGAAGCATTCGGCGAAAAACGCGTCGAGCGCGATAACAGGATTTGCGACAACGATTTCAAGCCAGGCCTCGTTGAAGTTTGTCATGTCGTCTTCGGTGACGGTGCGCCACTTGTAGCTGACTTTCTTCGATTGGATGCCGGAGGATTTCACCGGGTCGGCGTCCTGCCGGAAGTACGCTTCGGCCATCTGGTCGAGGTTGAAGACCGGTTCAAGCTTTTTCGCCGCGTCCGCCGGAATGCCTTTCGGATTGTATTTGGCGACGCGCGCGATCTGCTGCAGTTGGATGCCACGGCTTTCGATGGGGTCGCCGCCGATGATGCGCCCGTGTTGGTGAGGAACACGATGCCGCCATGAATGAGGATGGTTGGCAGCAGAAGTGCCACAAGATAGGTTTTCCAACGTTTGCGATCGTTGATAAGTGCCAGGATCAGGGTGAAGAGAATGATGTACCACGCGTATTTCGCGCTGATCAGCATCACGCAGCTTGAGATGGTGAAGGCCATGATCGAGCGTTTGCGTAGGTACGTCGGCTTGCCGTTGATGGTGGGCAGCGCTTTGATATGCGTCATGTGCAGTTCGTACCACACGCCGAACCACCATACGAATGCGAAAGCGAACAGCGGCGATTTCGTCAGGGAAATCGTGGCGAATACCGCAAGCGGGCACACCATGAAGAACAGCAGTATCATGAATCGTGTTTTCGCACCGGCCCGCAGTCTGGAGGGGCGTGCCACAACGCCTGCTTCAGGATGCGCGTAATCGCGCATATTCCAGCAATCGTGGCGTTCCGGATGCGAGAAGTCGAACGTGCCGACGCCAAGCCTGCGCCACGGCAGGTTGAAGAACCGGTTGGCGGTGGCCGAACAGCAGAATGCGGCGAATAGCCATTGCAAGGCTGCGAGCACCACGATGCCCGCATCGTTGGAGTCGGTGAAGTAGCGCGAAACCGCCGCTGCGGCACCGTAGAACACGGTGAGCACGACATTGTGCTGGTCGGTCAGATATGTGGGATTGTCCGGCCACATGTAATGCGCGGTCGGGTAAATATCCATGGGCACGAACGAGAAGAAGCCGATATATGGCTGTTTCAAGCCCGTCCACTGGTTCAAGGCCCAGCTGAATTCACGGATCTGCGAGCGAATGTCGGCGCCGAACGCGGCCAATAGCGTGGTTGGAATCCACAGCCAGCCGATTACGAACACCAGCATGAGTTTCCACCAACAGTCGGTGCAGCGGATGAGTTTGCGCCCCGTCCATACGATCACTGCATGCAGGGCGCGCCCTGGGCGGCTGTGCGCGGCATCATGCAAGTGTCGCAACATAATGCCAAGCACGGTGGTCGGCGTTCCTGCAATCTCGTTGCATAGTTTTTCATGCCGTCGTGCGAAATATTGCGGAAGTACGCGACGGCCGCGGCCGAATCTGACCAATGCGACAACTATCGAAAACCATATCGCGAAAGCGACCACCAAATACAGCACATTCAGCCAGCCGAAGTCGGAAAGCCCATCGCCGAACCAATACAACGGCCCGATCGCGCAACACCATGCCACCCAAAGGCATGCCAGCACGGCCAGCATCCAGCTGAGGAATGTGCCGATACGCTCGCCACGCTTTCCAGTTTGTTTGACTTCGCTCATAAGCGGCATAATAGCGGCACTCCCCGAATGAACTTCACCTCGTTGACGCTTTCCGTTCAGCGATTCGCCAGTTGGGCGGCTACACTTGACGCTTATGAACTCCGATCAGGCAGACATTCTCGACCTTCTGGCAGGGCACACCGACGATTCAACCATCGAACGGCTCGCTTTCGAATGCCTGATGACTTCTCTTACGGATGATCGCGTCGCCTCGTTGATGAATGTGCTTGGTTGGCGTGGGGATTTCGATTGTTTCGCGATTGGCGGCACACCGGAAACGAGTCCCGCTTCGGCTTCGCTCGTTGCGCGTAAGGCGGTGCGCGATCTGGGCGGAGAACATGTGATTGTTGGCACATACGGCAGTTTTCTGCTGGCGCTTGTCTGTCAGAGTGGCGCCGCCACTGCCGAAGTGACCTGCACGTCGATTATGCCCGCTTTCAAAGATGACGAATCGGTGTATTTGAGTCCGGTGCGTTCCGGTGTCGCCGGCGCTTCGCACGTGTTGCGTGAAACCCTGTTTTCCTTGCAGGCGGCTCCCGCTTTGGCGTCGCCGTCCCGCCCGTTGCGTGCCGATGAGTTGCTGCCGGAACGGGCGCTGTTGGGCGATGATTACGCTCGTGAAGAGTTGTATCAGAACGTGTATCAGGTGCTTCATGGCGAGAATCCCGACGATCCGACGTTTGTGACGGTTTCCACGTTTTTGCGCAACGGCAGTTCGTTGGAAAACACGGCGAAGGAATTGAATGTGCATCCGAATACGGTGCGTTATCGCTTGAAGCGTGCCGCGGAAACGACCGGTTGGGATGCGACCGACCCGCGTGACGCATACGTTTTGACGACGGCGCTTGCGATTGGCCGTATGCGCGACCGTTGAACATCACTTCTCTGTTTTAATATCTATCTGATATCTGGTTTCATTGAGATTCTTTGATAGTCAGACGATTGCAGGATCATTATTTATTAAATGAGATAGATAATCGCAAGATATATATGAAAAGACCCGCATCTCGCGTTGGGGCAGGATGCAGGTCTTTTGCAAGCTATATAGAAGCTATCTACAAGCTATATTGCTCAGGCGATGACCGTCGGATCAACCGGGACGCCCGGGTTCATCGTGGAGGTGATGGTCGCCTTGGTGACGTAGCGGCCCTTCACGGTGGACGGCTTCAGACGCTTGATTTCGTCGGCAACAGCCTTGAAGTTCTCGTCGAGAGCCTGCTCGGTGAAGGAGAGCTTGCCGATGAGGAAGCTCAGGTTGCCATTCTTGTCAACACGGAAGTCGACCTTGCCGCCCTTGATGTCCTTGATGGCCTTGGTGACATCCATGGTCACGGTGCCGGTCTTCGGGTTCGGCATGAGGCCACGCGGACCGAGCACGCGGCCGAGGCGGCCGACCTTGCCCATCATGTCCGGGGTAGCCACCACGGAATCGAAGTCCAGGAAGCCGTCGGCAACCTTCTGCACGAGATCGTCGTCACCGACGATGTCGGCGCCAGCCTCGAGAGCCTCGGTGGCCTTCGGGCCACGGGCGAACACGAGGACCTTGGCGGTCTTACCGGTGCCGTTCGGCAGGTTGACGGAACCGCGGACCAGCTGGTCGGCCTTACGCGGATCCACGTTCAGGCGCAGCACGGCCTCAACGGTCTGATCGAACTTGTACTCCGGCATGCTCTTGACGAGAGCGATGGCTTCGTTAGCGGTGTAAAGGTTGTTGCGATCGATCTTCTCAGAAGCTTCGCGGTACTTCTTGGAACGCTTTACCATTTGTCCCTCTCCTCTCAGTCGGTAACCGTGATACCCATCGAGCGGGCGGTGCCCTCGATGATCTTCATGCCGGCTTCGACGTCGCGTGCGGACAGATCAGCCATCTTGATTTCGGCGATCTCACGGACCTGAGCCTTGGTGACGGAGCCGACCTTGTGGGTCAGCGGGTTTTCGGTACCCTTCTGGATGCCCGCGGCCTTCTTCAGCAGAGCTGCCGCCGGCGGGGTCTTCAGAATGAAGGTGAAGGAACGATCTTCGAAAACGGTGATCTCAACAGGGATGACCTGGCCCATCTTGTCCTGCGTGGCAGCGTTGTACTGCTTGCAGAAGTCCATGATGTTCACGCCATGGGAACCCAGTGCCGGGCCCAGCGGCGGGGCCGGGTTGGCCTTGCCAGCCTGAATCTGGAGCTTGAGAAGCGCCGAGACTTTCTTCTTAGGAGCCATTGTATGGTTCTTCTTTCTGTAGAAGCGGTGGTAGCGGCACCGGAGTAGGTCTCCCGCGTCCGGTTCCTTCCGCAACGTATATTGCTGTGCTGTGCTAGCGGATTCCGTACCCTCATTCAGGCACGCCAAACCCTCCAGACACAAGCTTTCCTATTGTGCCCACTCCCCCAGACAAAAAAAGACCCCGCAATGCGCGGGGTCTTTCAAAGACTTATCAAGACAGTTTTTCTACTTGGTTGAAGCCCAACTCCACTGGCGTGTCGCGACCGAAGATGGACACGAGCACCGTGAGCTTCTGGGTGGTGGGCTCAACGTCGGAGACGACAGCTGCCATGGTGGTGAACGGACCGTCGGTGACGGTGACCTGATCGCCAACGGCGTAGGAGACTTCAAGGACGCGCTTCTTGTTGGCGGCCGGCTTGTCACCAGCCTTCTTGAGCGCTTCGGAAGCGATCATCGGAGCCATCATGGAGACGACTTCCTTGCGGCTCAGCGGCGCCGGTTCCTTGGTCGGACCGACGAAGCCGGTGACGCCTTCGGTTTCACGCACAATACGACGGGCGTTCTCATCCGGAAGCATGCGAATCAGCACATAGCCGGGAACACGCACGCGGGTGATGACCTTCTTGCCCTTTTCGGTGTGCTTTTCGACTTCTTCCATCGGAACTTCAATCTGGAAGATCTTATCTTCCATGCCGAAGCTTGCCACACGGGATTCAACGTTGGTCTTCACACGCTTCTCATAGCCGGAGTAGGTGTGCAGCACGTACCACTTGCCTTCGAGGGTGCGCAGGCTGTTGGAGAAGTCTTCGACGGCCTTGGCGCCAGCATCCAGCTCTTCGCCGCCCTCGTCCTCCGCGGACTCTTCGGAAGCAGCTTCAGCAGTCGGCTCGGCCTCAGCGACTTCCGGAACGCTTTCACCCTCGGCCTGCAGCGCCTCAACGGCAGCTACGGCCTCGAGATCAGCTTCTGGAGCTTCGTCGAGGTTGTCGGAAAACACTTCGTCAGTCATGCAGTTTCACCTTCAAGTCGTTGATCAGCCGAAGATCCACAGGGTCAGCTTGCCCAGACCGAAGTCCATGCCGGTGACCAGTGCCATCAGGAGCAGCACGAAGATGAACACGGCGAGTGCCCAGAAGAACAGCTCTTTGCTGGTCGGGGTCACGACCTTGCGGAGTTCGTCGATAATCTGTTTGATGAACAAGCCAAGACGCATGAAGATGTTCGGCTTAACGGCCTTTTCGCTATTTTTGCCTTCGCCATAATAATCCTCCGCTGAGCTTGTTGTAAGAAGCTTGGCAGGGAAGGCGGGACTCGAACCCACAACCTACGGTTTTGGAGACCGTTGCGCTACCAATTGCGCCACTTCCCTAGGTGTACTCTGCCGTTTCTACTTGCTGGCGAGGATTTTGTGCGAAAAACCACGCAAGAAGTAAGCGGCAAAACCGCCAAGTCGAAATAATAGCGGGTATTTGCGACTTAGTCCAACCGGTTTTTCAAGAAATGTCCCAAAACCGCTATTTTTCAACGAAAAAAAGATTCGCACCCGGCATGTCACCGCGGTGCGAATCGTGTGAAAAGTCTCAGTCAGGCCAGTATCAGTCCTCGACCCACTGCTTCATACGCTTCATGCCCTCAACGAGGTCGTCGTCGGCAAGCGCGTACGAGAATCGCAAGTAGCCGGGAGCGCCGAACGCTTCGCCTGGAACGGCCGCCACATGACCTTCGTCAAGCAGTGCCGCAGCCAGTTCGGACGTGCTCGCATAAGCGGTTTTGCTGGTGCCGAGCGGCTTGTTCAGCAGTGCGCTCACGTCGGCGAACGCATAGAATGCGCCGGTCGGCGTCGGGCAGTTCACACCTTCGATATCGTTCAACGCGGCGACGATGGTCTGACGGCGCCTGTCGAACGCCTCACGCATCTCGTACACGGCGTCAAGAGATCCGGACACGGCTGCGATCGCGGCACGCTGGGAGATATTGTTCACGTTCGACGTCATATGCCCCTGCAGCTTGGATGCGGCCTTCGCCACGTCGAGCGGAGCGATCATCCAGCCGACACGCCAGCCGGGCATAGCGTAGGTTTTGGCCACGCCGTTGAGCACCAGCAGCTGATCACGCACTTCAGGCACTGCAGCGCCGATATACGTGGTTTTTGCACCATCGTAGTTCAGATGCTCGTAGATTTCGTCGGAGATCACCCACACATGGTGTTCCACAGCCCATTCGCCGATCGCCTTGACGGTTTCCGGATTCCACACGGCACCCGTCGGATTGTTCGGCGTATTCACGATGATGGCCTTCGTACGTTCGGTACGTGCCGCTTCCAGGTCTTCCAAGCTTGGCTCGAAATTGCGGTCAGCTCCCGCGAACACTTCGACAGGCACGCCTCCAGCCAGTTTCACGGCTTCCGGATAGCTCGTCCAATACGGCGTCGGAATGATGACTTCGTCGCCATCATTGAGCAGGATTTGAAAGGATTCGTACACGGCCTGCTTGCCGCCATTGGTTACGATCACCTGATTCGGATCGACTCCATACCCCGAGTCGCGCAACGTTTTGTCTGCGATCGCCTTGCGCAATTCCGGCAAACCTGCCGTCGGAGTGTAACGATAGTTCTTCGGATCCTGCACCGCTTCGGCCGCAGCCGCGACGATCGCAGCCGGAGTCGGAAAGTTCGGTTCGCCCGCACCAAATCCAATGACGTCGATTCCTTCAGCTTTCATCGCTTTCGCTTTGGAATCAACGGCCAGAGTAGCGCTCGGAGCCACGCGATTAATACGTTCGGAAAGAGTCTGCCAGTCAGCCATAGTCATGTTTGCCATGCTATCCCTCCCGCCCGAAAAACAACAGCCTTTTAGCACATTTTGGAATTCCTTTTCCCTGTTGACCGGTAGGGGCGGCATATTGCTATTTACAGGGCACCGAACAAAAGAGGGAAAGGGATTAAACCAAGACGAGGTTGTCGCGGTGGACTAGGGGGTGGGCGTATTCTTCGCCGAGGAAACGCTTGAGCTGGGCGGTATTGCGGCCGAGCATTTGCGGGATTTCTTCGGAATCGAATCCTACGAGGCCTTTTGCGAGGTGATTGCCCGCTTCATCGTCGATCCACACCGCGTCTCCGGCGGCAAAATCGCCCCGCACTTCGAGTACGCCGGCGGCAAGCAGGCTGGCGGCCCCTCCGCGTACCGCATTGGAAGCGCCGGCATCGGCCACGAGCGTGCCTTGCGGGTGTGCTGCGAACCCGATCCATAGGCGGCGTGATGATCCACGGTCGTTGATGGGGGCGAATGCGGTGCCGACTGGGTCGCCCATCATGGCCGGGCCTGCGTTTGCCGCGCAGGTGAGCACTGCGGGAATGCCGGAAACCGCCGCAACACGCGCCGCTTCCATTTTGGTGACCATGCCGCCGGTACCCACGTTTGATCCGGTGCCGCCGACCTGCACTTTGGCGAGCGCGTCCTCCACGTTCGGCACGTAGCTGATGCGTCGCGATCCGGGTTCGCTTGGGGGTGCCGTGTAGAGCGCGTCCACGTCGGTGAGGAGCACCAAAGCGTCGGCGACTACGATGTTGGCGATCAATGCGGAGAGTCGGTCGTTGTCTCCGAAACGGATTTCGTTGGACGCGAGGGAATCGTTTTCGTTGATGATCGGCACCGCGCCGAGGTCGAGCAGCCGGTCGAGGGTGCGTCGCACGTTGCGGTATTGCTGTGGTGCGATGGTGTCGGACACGGTGATGAGGATTTGCCCGACGCGCAGTCCGTATTGTGAGAAAGCGTTCTCGTACTGGGCCATGAGCAGGCCTTGTCCGACGGCCGCGCACGCCTGCTGGTCAGCCACGTCGGTTGGGCGTGAGTCGAAGCCGAGGGAGCCGAATCCGGCTGCGATGGCGCCGGAGGAGACGAGCACCACGCGCCCGCCCATGAGTCGCACGCGTGCGAGGGCCGCCACGAGCGCGTTAAGTCGTTCCGGATCGAGGTGGCCACTTGGTTTGGTCAACGAGCTGGATCCCACTTTCACCACGATGGTTTGCGCTTCGGCGATGGCGCGGCGCACTTGGGCTTGCGATGGCGTGTTCATGGTTCCTCCAGGCGTTCGAATGGCCGAAAAGAAAACCCGCCGACATGCCAATCGGCACATCAGCGGGCGTTTTGCTGCTTCTATTGTTCCACGTTTTCGGAATCGGTGGTTTCACCGCGTCCGAAGAGGCTGGTTTCGTCATGGCGGTCGTCGTCCACGGAAGGATCGGCCCAGTGTCCGGCCTTGCGTTCGGCCATCATGGCTTCACGCACGGCTTGGCGCGCATCCATCATTTCGTGGTACTGGCGACGGCGTTCCGCGTTGGTGCGGCGCTGCGAACGGCCGTCCTGTTCCTGCAGTCGCAGGTCGACGCCTCGTGCGCCAAGCTGGGCGCCGTCGAGCATTTCCGCGCCCGCAGCAATGGTCGGATCCCAATCGAATTCCACGGCTCGCGCACCCTTGCCGATGCGTACTTCGTCGCCAGGCTTGGCTCCCTTGTTGCGCAGCTCGTCTTCGACACCGAGTTTGGCGAGGCGGTCGGCCAGGTAGCCGACTGCTTCGTCGTTGTCGAAGTTGGTTTGCATGACCCAACGTTCCGGCTTGGTGCCGAGCACTTCGTACCAGACGTCGCCGTTGCCGGCTTCCTTGCGTTCCACGGTGAAGTCAAGCGCGGTGCCGCCTTCGTCGTTGCGGCGACGGCGGTTGCGCGGCTCTTCGAGCGGCTTGATGACCACGCGCGCTTCTTCTTCGGCCTGTTCGCGTTCGGCGACTTCCTTGCGCATGTCGGCGACCATGGCCGCCAACGCCCAGCTGAGTTCCTTCAAACCTTCGTGGGATGCGGTGGAGATGACATACACATTGAGACCGAGTTTTTCGAATTCCGGTTTGACGAATTCGGCCAATTCCTTGGCTTCCGGCATATCGACCTTGTTGAGGATGATGATTCGGGGGCGTTCGGGGATTGGGATTGCGCCCAACGGCAGTTCCAGCTTGTCGGCATATTCGGCAAGCTCATGTTCGAGCGCCTTGTAGTCGCTCATCGGATCACGGTCAGGTTCCAGCGTGGCACAGTCGATGACGTGGGCGATGATTTCGGTGCGTTCGATGTGGCGCAGGAATTCAAGGCCGAGGCCCTTGCCTTGGGATGCGCCCGGAATCAGGCCCGGCACGTCGGCGATGGTGTACCGCATGTCTCCGGCCATAACCACGCCGAGGTTCGGCACGAGCGTGGTGAACGGATAGTCGGCGATTTTCGGCTTGGCGGAGCTCATGGCTGCGATCAGGCTGGATTTGCCTGCGGAGGGGAAGCCCACCAAGGCCACGTCGGCGATGGATTTGAGTTCGAGAATGACGTCACGTTCCTCGCCTGGTTCGCCAAGCAACGCGAATCCCGGAGCGCGACGGGTGCGGTTGGCCAATGCGGCGTTGCCAAGACCGCCGTTGCCGCCGGCCGCCACCACGAACTTGTCTCCGGCATGGCGAAGATCGGCGAGCTGCTCGCCCGGATGCTTAGGCTTGCCTTGCGGCCCTTTGGCTTCAAAAATCACGGTGCCCACAGGAACGGGCAGGATCAGATCGGCACCTTTCGAACCGTCTTTGGTGTCTCCCAAGCCCATGGTGCCGCTTCCAGCCTCGCGGTGGGGCATGAAACGGTAATCCAACAGGCTGTTGCGTTCTGGTCGGCCATGAAGATCACGGAACCGCCATCACCGCCGTTGCCACCGTTCGGTCCCGCCAACGGCTTGTATTTTTCCCTACGGATGCCGGCGGAACCGTTGCCGCCGTCGCCGCCCTTCACATGGACGGTCACGCGATCGACGAAATCACTCATGTATCTACCTTAATCGTTTGTTCGAAACGGTCCGATTATTGTCCGTTTAATATGTCTTATGCAACTGTATGCAACGTTACGTGACGTTTGGGACGGGCTGAAGGAAACCAATCCTCAGCAATCATCAAAATAAAGAAAAGCCGCGTCCATAACGGGCGCGGCTTTATCTTGTAAGCGTTAATTGCGCGTATTTCAGGCGGCAATCACGTCGACGACCTTGCGGTCACGACGTACGCCGAACTTCACGCTGCCGTCCTTGAGGGCGAACAGGGTGTGGTCCTTGCCCATGCCGACGTTCTCACCCGGGTGGAACTTGGTGCCACGCTGACGAACGATGATGTTGCCGGCCACGACGGCTTCGCCGCCGAACTTCTTCACACCGAGGTATTGCGCGTTTGAATCGCGACCGTTGCGCGAGCTGGACGCGCCCTTCTTATGTGCCATGTCTGTTCCTTTCGGTCCTTGACTCTAACCCTGCGCCAATCAGGCGATAGCCGTGATCTTGACAGCGGTCAGCTGCTGGCGATGGCCCTTGCGACGAGCAACGCCGGTCTTGTTCTTATACTTCATGATGCTGATCTTCGGACCCTTGGCCTCATCGTTGACAACCTCAGCCTTGACGCTGACGTTGGCGAGATCCTTGGCACCGAGGACAACCTTGGAGCCGTCCACAACGAGAGCAACCGGGAATTCCACGGTTTCGCCCTTCTTAGCCTCGAGACGGTTGACGTAGATGACGTCACCGACCTCAACCTTTTCCTGATGGCCGCCGGCCTTCACAATCGCGTACATATCCGTTCCTTTATTAACTTGGAAAGCTTACTGCCCGGCACGTTCGAGCCTCGCGGCCAGACACCAGCAATCTAATCTACACATACCCGCGTACAACCGCAAGTCTGTTTCCGGCGTGTCAGGTTGACAGACCGGAATAATCATTTATTCTTCTATGCTTCCTCGCCCAGTTCCGCATTGTTGGCGGCCACGGCAGCCGCCGCGATCTGCGCGAGTTTGGCCTTCACGTCCGGCGAGGAGCCTTTCGGCACCTGCACGTCCGTGCCGTGACCATGCTTGTTGGTTTTGACGAACGGGTCGCCGCCCTTCAGGGCGTACGGATCGTCATAATCCGCGGACACGGTCGGCTCGTCATGAAGAATGAATCCACGGCCCTTGCAGGTCGGGCATTCCTCGGAGAAAGCCTCCACCAAGCCCTGTCCGATGCGCTTGCGCGTCATCTGCACCAAGCCAAGCGAGGTGACTTCGGCCACCTGATGCTTGGTACGGTCGCGGGCCAGGCATTCCACCAGTCTGCGCAGCACCAGATCACGGTTGGCTGGCATGACCATGTCGACGAAGTCGATCATCACCATGCCGCCGATATCACGCAGGCGCAGCTGACGTGCGATCTCTTCGGAAGCTTCGAGGTTGCAGCGGGTCACCGTCTCCTCAAGACTCTTGCCGCGGCCGATGAAACGGCCGGTATTCACGTCGATGGTGGTCATGGCTTCGGTGCGGTCGATCACGATCGAGCCGCCCGACGGCAGGTAGACCTGACGTTCCATGCCCTTGCGCAGCTGGGAGTCGATCTGCCACTTGTCGAACACGTCTTTGCCTTCATGTTCGGCCGGATCCCACTTTTCGAGCTTGTCCTTCAAGTCGGGAGCCATGGTGTCGAGGTATTCCTCGATACGGCCGTACACGCGGTCACCTTCAACGATCATCTTGGAGAAGTCGTCGTTGAAGATGTCTCGCACCACGCGGATCGCCACGTCCGGCTCGCCTTGCAGCAGCTTCGGACGCTTGCCGTGCAGGAATTCGTCTCGCTTGGAGGTGATGCGTTCCCACTGGCGCACCAGGCTTTCAAGATCCTTGGTGATCGCCTCTTCGGAGGCGCCTTCCGCTGCGGTACGAATGATCACGCCCATGTCTTTCGGCGCGACCTTCGACACGATGTTCTTCAGGCGGGAACGTTCACGCTCGCTGAGCTTGCGGCTCACGCCCGTCATGCCACCGGATGGCACGAGCACCAGGAAACGGCCCGCAAGGGTGACCTGCGAGGTCAGTCGCGCACCCTTATGTCCGATCGGATCCTTGGTGACCTGCACGAGCACCGGGTCCCCCGACTTGAACGCGAGTTCGATGCGACGAGGCTGGCCTTCCAACCGTGCGGAATCCCAGTTCACCTCACCCGCATAGAGCACGCCGTTACGCGCCTGACCAATGTCGACGAACGCGGCTTCCATGCTCGGCAGCACGTTCTGCACGCGGCCCAGATAGATGTTGCCCACAGTGGCGACTTCCTGAATGTCGGACACGTAATGTTCGACGAGCACATTGTCTTCGATCACGGAAATCTGCGTGTGGCGTTCGCGTTCGCGCACCACCATCAGGCGGTCGACATGCTCGCGGCGAGCCAGGAAGTCCTGCTCCATGAGCTGGCTTTGACGGCTGCGCTCACGGCGATTGTCACGGCGACGCTGCTTCTTGGCCTCAAGTCGGGTGGAACCTTCGACGTCGGTGATCTCGTCGATGTACTGCTGCTTGCGGGAACGACGCACGAGCGGCTCTTCCGTCTCATCCGTCTTCGCACCGCCACGACGGCGACGACGGCGACGGGTCACCGTGCCTTCATCCTCGTCATCGTCCTCACGGCGACGACGGGACTCGCCTTCATCGCTATCCCGCTGCTGTTCGTCGGCTTCCTCACGATTGCCGCGGCTGCGACGGCGACGACGGGTGCGCGTCGGCTGCTCGTCGTCATCATCGTCATGACGATTGCGGGTTTCGTCATCAATCGGCGCATACGTAATATCGTCGAGGATCAAATCCTCTTCGATCTGTTCGACTTCAGCTGCGGCACGACGCTCCTGCGCGTTCAAACGACGGGAACGACGCGACTTGCGAGATCCGCCTTCCTCGTCATTGTCCGCATCATCATTGCGATTATCCCGATTATCGCGTTCATTGCGATTGTCTTCGGAACGCTCTTCGTCGGCAACGTCGCGATTGCGGCGGCGACGGCGACGTGACGGACGATCCTCATCCTGCTCATCGTCATGGTCCTGCGCATTGCGATCATTACGCTCGCCGCGGTCATTACGGGAATCGTCGCGATCGTCGTCTGCCCTGTCTCGGGAATCCGCAACGGACGGCAAAACCGGCTCCTGGAAAAGCAGAGACATCATCGGACGCGGATTGTGGCGGACCTCATGGCCTTCCGGCAACATATCGACGGCATCCAAGGCACGCTCCACAGACGACTCCTCATCATGGGAATCATCGACGGAAGCGCGACGACGCGGCATCTCATCGTACTCATCCGCATCATCGGCGAAACGGCTGCGACGACGCGACGGACGATCCTCGTCCCGCTCATCCTCAACCTGCACCGAACGACGGCGACGAGAACGCGTCGGCCGTTCGTCGGCAATCTCACGAACATCATCATCGGACTGGACCGGACGACGACGGCGACGGGTCGGACGGATCATACCCTCGGAATCAGCGGAATCACCGGTATCATGCGCAGGTTGCGCAACCGGCAACTTCGGCTCCTCGAACAGCGGAGCCGAAGCATGCTCCTCGACCTTCAACTCCAAGGACGCACCGGCAGCTCCCACGCCACGCACCACGCGACGACCGCCACGACGGCGACGCGGGGCAGGATCGGACTGGACCGACTCGAATTTCACAACATTCACGGCATGCTCAGGCGATGCCGAAGCTTCGACCTGATCGAAGCCCTCACTGGTATTAGGCACAATGGCTCCTCGACGACACGCTGCAATCGCGCCGCCCACGCTTAGGCCTCATACGGTTCTCACACCACGCTCTCACCGTGGCCGCGCATCATGGCGCCCGTAGGAAGCAACTTCCGTCAAAAGTCCTCATCATGCGACGGCGGACACCAGCGCTCGCGGACACACATGAACTTCACGCGAGGGGATCAACGCCATCGGATGCATTGGTGATTTGCAGAACCACCGTCTATAAGTATGACACAAAAAACAACGGAACGTGACATGACGGGAAATTTTCCGGATTCTGCAACTCACCGCCTGCTTTCCCCGCCCGCAAATCCCAGGCCCCGTCTACACAAGTCGTTGCTCCGTCTACACAAGTCGAAAGAAATCACGATTCGCGAGAAATGCAGACACAGATTACGACTCGTGCAGACAGCCGATCCGACTTGTGCAGACAGAAGACGGAAAACAACAAACAGCCGATAGCAGGCAGAAACAGGAGGCAGAAAAAGGCAGCAGACAGCTACTTCAGCCAGTCTTCAAGCAAGTTGGCCATCAGCAGCAGATCCGATTCCGGCAGCTGCTCGTCATGCTTGTGCGCCAGCAACGGACTGCCCGCACCCAGATTCACCGCGGGAATGCCCAGCATCGAAAATCGCGCCACATCCGTCCAGCCAAGCTTGGCCAGAGGCTCACGCCCCGTGCGCTCGCGCACCAATTCCACCAGCGACTGCGCGAGCGGCGACGTCAACCCCGGACGTGCGGAAGGTGACTCGTCCTTCATTTCAATGCCGAAGCCTTCGAATACGCCACCTGTGGCAACATGCTCGCCATTGCCCAATTCCGCACCGGCATCCGCGCCAATCATCAGCGCCTTCGCCTCAGCCAACGACTTGTCGGGGGCAAAACGGTAGTTGACATGCACGCGGCATTCATCAGGAATCACATTCGTGCCCTTGCCGCCCGAAATCAGCGTGGCATTCAGGCCTTCCTGATACGTCAGGCATCCACTTCAATCGCACGATTTTCATAAGCGTTCAGCCGGCTCAGAATCTCAGCGGCCGCGTGGATGGCGTTCCTACCCATCCACGCACGCGCCGAATGCGCCGCAATGCCGTGCGTGATCACGTCGAAACGCATCGTGCCATTGCAGCCGCCTTCAATACCGCAATCGGTTGGCTCCCCGATAATCGCAAAATCGCCGGAAATCCAATCAGGATGCGCCTCGACCACCTTGCGTAGGCCGTTCTTTTCGGCGGCAACCTCTTCGTGGTCGTAGAACACGTATGTCAGATCGTATTTCGCATCCGTCAACGCGGCCGCCAAATACATCATCACCGCGTCGGAGCCCTTCATATCGGTGGCACCGCGCCCCCATATCACGCGCTCCCGCCCATGGCCGGCGGCAACATCCTCGCGAATCAGCGGATCGCCCGGTTCCAGCCAACGCGGCGGGAAATTGTCGATCACCGGCACCGTGTCGAGATGCCCGGCGAGGATCACGCGACGCTCACGCCCAAAATTCGTGGATGCGACCAGCGTATCGCCATGCCTGCGCACTGTCAGATGCTGCTGTTTATTCAAAAACGCTTCGACCGCGTCGGTCAACGGCCCTTCGTCGTCGCTCACGGAATAGGTTCCCATGATCTGGGTCATCAGCTCGTTCAGCTGCTCCTGCCTGGTGGCGGAAGCGGAAAATCCAATCTCAAGTTCGTTCATACCGCCCATTATCCAGCACCACCGGAACCGACATCGCCGTTCGACAACGCTTTTGAGACGGATCGGATGTTATCCATATGCATGGTGCAACACTGGATAGCGGCCAAACCAACGGCCGAGAGCGAAAGGAAGAGTGTCATGCCTGGTCTGTTAAGCGCATTGGAAGGCTTCTGCGTCATTGGCATCGTCATCGGCACCGGTTACGTGGCCGCGCGCATGCGCATAGGCGGACCTACCGCGCAGATGGTGCTCAACAGGTTCAGCTTTTTCGTATCGAGCCCGTGCCTGATGTTTGCCATCCTGTCCAAGGAGAGAATCTTCGAGATATTCCACTCCTCCATTGTTGTGGCGTTCTTCTCGGCCGTGCTGGTCGGATTGGTGTTTCTGATCCTCAATAGGCTGTTCTTCCATCTGAAGGCGGCGGATGCCACCATCGGCGCGTTGAATTCGCTGTATCTGAACTCCAACAACATCGGTCTGCCGATCGCCACGTACATTCTGGGCAATCCCGCTTTGGTCGCGCCGATTCTGGTCATGCAACAGGCGGTGTTCACACCGATCGGCCTGACCGTGCTCGATGTGACCACCAAAGGCAAGGTCTCCACGAGGGAGATTCTGAAGCAGCCGCTGCATCAGCCGCTGCTTATCGGTTCGCTGCTGGGCATCGCCGTATCCGCGATTTCCGCAAAAACCGGTCATTTCGTGGTGCCGGACTGTATTTACGATCCGATCGACATGATCGGCGATTCCGCAGTGCCAATGATTTTGATGGCATTCGGCATGTCGTTGCACGGCACGAAGCCGCTGCAGGACAAGTCGAATATTCCCGCGGTGTTCACGGTGGCGGTATTGAAGAACATCGTGATGCCAATTATCGCGTTCCTGCTGTCGTATTTCGTGATGGGCTTCCGCGGCGCCACATTGTACGCGTGCGTGGTGCTCGCCGCCCTGCCGACCGGGCAGAACGTCTACAACTACGCGGCGCGGTACAACGTGGGTCTCTCGTTCGCACGCGACGGCATTCTCTTCTCGACACTGACCTCACCGATCTTCATCGCAATCATCGCGGTGCTGCTCGGCTGACCTCGCCAGTCCTCGCCGCGGTATCCACGACCGCCGCGGCGAGACCATCAATCGTCCGTACGGTAGCCGGCATGACCGAGCCCGTGCGCCGCATGATTCGCGGCACACCCTCCGAGCACCATCAGCGCATAACACAAGCCGATTCCCGCGGCCAACGTAAGCAACGAAGCCGGATTGAGCAACGACGTTGCCAGAATCGGAAACAGCAACAACACCGAGCACCCTAATGAAACGGCCATCACCGTGTTGAGCGGGGTGATCACTTCCATCATGCGTGCCTTGTCGAGCGTCGCCTCATCCGTGCCTTCCAACGCAAGCATGCGGTACTCGTCGGCCTGGTCGTAGACGTTGCTCGTCTGCATCACGCCGGAACTGACGGCGGCGAGCACCGCGGCAAAGGCGAGCGTCAGGAAACCACCCATCGCTATATCGCGCATGTACAGCATAGATGGGTCGAACGGGTCGTGGTTGCCTCCGATTCCGGTGGCGAGCAATCCGCACACCGACGTCATCCCCGCGATGAACACAGCGAGCGCCACGCCGGACACGTTGCGCCAAGCACGCTTGGGATTGTCGAGGATACGGCGCATGGCAATCATAGTGGCCGCGTCCTTCGGGTGTTTCGCACGCGATCTGGCGCGCATCGCCACCACCCAGGTACCGACGACGTTCACCATGCGAAGCCGAGGAAGAAGACGCCGAAGATGATGGCGTAGACCACCATCTGACCCAAGTGCGCGAATGCGGAGATGCTGTTGAGCAGCAGGTAGCCTACGGCCAACACGGCAAGGAAAATCAGTGCGCGCCATGCGGACGGCATGGGTTGTCCGATACGTTGCGTCACGCCAAGCGGGGTGAAGGCCACGCGGCGTAGGGCGGCCAGCGCGGAGACCAAGGCAAGCAGCGTGACTCCGACGGTCACAGCCGCCAGGGCAGGCAGTCCCACCCACAACTGTTCGAAGGTGAAATGCTGGTTTTGGAAGTCGAGCAGCATGATCGCCGGTATCAGCGCGAAGTAGCCGGCCATGCCGACCAGCGCGCCAAGCAGAGCCTGGCCACCCGCATCGAGCGCGGTGAGTTTCGTGACCTGCGCGGTGGTGGCGCCCGCAAGTCGCAGTGCGGCGAGACGTGCGTCCCTGCGGGAGGCCGCGAGACGGGCCGCCGAGCCGGCGAGCGCCACGAACGGCACGATGAGTAGCAGACTGGCGAATGCGGCGAGCATCACATAGCCGTCGGAATAGGTGTTCATGACGGCTGTGGCCTGGTCGGCCGTCCAATGGCCGTCGCCGACCGTGGCGACGAGCTTGTCGGCGTGCGCCAGGGCTTTGGACCATGTTTCGTATGTACCGGGCGCGCACCTGTTGGAATCGATCATGCAACCGAACGTGTGGTCGGCGGAGGCCCGCCAGATGAAGCCATGCAGGCCTCCGAGCACGGTTAGGAAGACGGCGGTGGCGGATGCGAAGGCAACGATGGCCAACGCAGAGGTGCGGCCGGATGTGCCGCGGGTGCCGGAGCGGTGGAACAATCGCCATAATCGGAACATGTTCATCGTGCGCCTCCGGCGGTAGGTTGGGATTGCTGCGGCGAGCTCAACCTGCCATCACGCATGGTAACGGTGGCATCGCAAAATGCGGCCACGTTCGAATCGTGCGTCACCACGACCACGGCCGCGCCGGTCTGTCGTGCGGTCCGCATGAGAATGCTCATGATTTCGTGGCCGGTGGTCTGGTCGAGCGCGCCGGTCGGTTCATCGGCGAAGATGACTGCCGGCTGCGCGGCGAGCGCACGTGCGATGGCGATGCGCTGCATCTGGCCGCCGCTCATTTCGCCGGGACGTTGTTGCGCGAGCTGGCGCAATCCCAATCGTTCCAGCCATAGCATGGCCATGTCGGTGGCCTGCTGGTAGCTTGCGCCGCCCAGCATCATCGGCAACGCGATGTTTTCGATGGCCGGCAGTTCCGGCAGCAGTTGTCCGGATTGGAAGACGAAGCCGAAGGCGCTGCGGCGCAGTTTGGTGCGGTCAGCGTCGCTCAACCGCGCTAGGTTGGCACCGCGAAACATCACATTGCCGACTGTCGGGGTGATGATGCCGGCGAGTGCGTGCAGTAACGTCGATTTGCCGGAACCGGACGGTCCCATGACCGCGATGCTTTCGCCTGCCTGGATGCCGAAATCCACGTGATTGAGCGCCAGCATGTGTGTGGCGTTTGGTGTCGCCTGTTGGGTCGAATAATCCATGACCAGATCGGTCGCCTGAAGTATGTGTTCCATGTTTCCTACGGTACGGAAACGGATTGGTCCCGGCCATCAGACGGCGGGATGAACTTACAGGTTTCCTTCCGGCATGCATCATCCGCAAGGATTAGCGTAATCGCGGACTGCGGATGAGATGCCGTATGTCAGACGAGGTGCCAGGACAGGCGGTGCAGGTCGCTGGGCCCGAATTCAGCGATGGCGTCACGGTGTGCGGCCGAACCGTAACCCTTGTTGTGGGCCCATTCATATGGTTCATATTGGGGTTGCGCTCCCAGTTCGACCATGAGCCGATCCCGGGTGACTTTGGCGATGACCGCGGCGGCGGCCACGGCGGCGCAATACCGGTCGCCTTTCACTTTGGTGGTAACGTTCGCCGGCACCGGCACTTCGGGCGCGTCGAAGGTGTTCAGCGTCTTGGTGATGTAATCGTTCGGTCCGTCGAGGATCGCGCCGACCTTCACCGGTTTGCCGGAGAGCATGCCGTTGCCGTCAATGCCGAGCTTCGCCTCCGCCTGTGCCAACGCACGTAACGCGGCTACGCCGAGTGCATGGGAAATGCCCCACTCGTCAATCTCCTTGTTGCTGGCGGCGCCAACCGCCCAAGATGCGCACCAGGATTTGAGTTCGTCGAAGATGGCTTCGCGCTTGTGTTCGGTCAGCATTTTGGAGTCGGCCACGCCTTTCGGCACTTCCAGATGCGAAGATTCTTGCGAGCCTCCTTGCGAAGCTCCAGCCGGCCCGTCTAAGTCACGCGCCCAAATCGCAGCCGCACCAACCATTACCGGCCCTGCGAGAGATCCACGCCCCACTTCGTCAAAGCCGACGATCACATCGTAGCCTTGTTCGGCAATAGCACGTTCCAAATCCAATGTGGGAATTACGGAAACCGCCATCAGGCCGCCGAGCCTCCTTCCGGAACGTCGGCAAACACTTCATGGTGCGCATCGAGCCCGCCGATGCGGTTCAACGGCCAATATTTCGCGAGTCCGACACCCACTACGTCGGAAATAGGCACAAGTCCATGTGAGGAATCACCCTGATGATAGCGTGAATCGGCGGAATTGGCGCGATTGTCGCCCATAACGAACACGTGTCCTTCGGTCACGGTCACGTTGAACGCGAATGAGCTGGGATCCACGTCGGGGCGAATGTATGCGCTTTCGTCAATCGCCACACCATTGATGGTGATCGGCTTACCTGGCCCTTCGCATGCCACGGTGTCTCCTGGCAATCCGATGAGCCGTTTGATGAGGTAGTCACCGCCGAGTTTGCTACTGTCTTCCTGCCGCAGCCAGTGGTCGGGGTCCTTGAACACCACCACGTCGCCGCGTTTCAGATCGAAGACTTTCGGGGTGAGTTTCGAGGTGATCACGCGGTCACCTGGTTCGATGGTGTTCATCATGGATCCGGAGGGAATCACGTAGAATCCGAGCAGGAAAATGCGTATCAGCAGCACGATAATAATAGGAATTCCGCACCAGACCAAGGTGTCGCGCAAGCCAAAGCTGTCGCCGCTATTGTTTTCTTCTTTGGCATGCCTCATACATGATTCCTTTATCGTCCGGTTTGCACACTGACCCCTATCATAGCGGCCAAGAATAGAAAAAGGCCCTCCGGCCGTAAGGCTGAGGGCCAATTTCACGCTTTATTTGCGTTTGAAACTCACTTCTCGGAGTTGTCGCGGCGCTCAACGATACGAGCGGCCTTACCGCGCAGGTTGCGCAGGTAGTACAGCTTGGCGCGACGCACACGGCCCTTGCGGACCACCTTGATGGAGTCGATGACCGGGGAGTGCAGCGGGAAGCGACGCTCCACACCGGTGCCGAAGCTGATCTTACGAACAACGAAGGTCTCACGGACGCCGCCGCCCTGACGAGCGATCACAACGCCGGTGAAGGCCTGGATACGGGAGTTGTTGCCTTCCTGGATCTTCACGTTGACTTCAACGGTGTCACCCGGACGGAATGCCGGGATTTCCTCGGCCGGCTTCATGTGCTTGGCGTCAAATGCCTCAATAGCGTTAACCATTGTGTTTCCTCGAGTCGCCGCCGCATATCAGCGCACAGGTAAGGGCTTCACGATTTTTCAATTTCGTTCTGCCTCGTATGTTCTCCGCAGGTCTGCCTGCGAAGGATTGCCAATCCGCCGAAAATCACGGTAACTTGCGTTTGTGCAACATTCCGTTCAATCTTGCGATTGTTCTCGGCTGGACCCGAAGGGAATCAGGATTATGCGGCGTCCTGAATCCCGGCACAGCAATATTCAAAAATACCTCACCCGCCAGACCTTTTGAAGATGGCCAGGGGTAGCAAAAAGGGCTCTGCATCCCGTGCAGAGCCCTTTCGAAGGCTATTTAATCCTTAGAGAAATCAGAACTTGCGATTTGCGCGGTAGAACTGGATCAGGGACTGAGTGGAAGCGTCCTGAGCGGCCAGTGCTTCGTCATCCTGGGAGATGGCCGGGGTGATCTGCTTGGCGAGCTGCTTGCCCAGTTCGACGCCCCACTGATCGTAGGAGTCCAGACCCCACACGGTGCCTTCAACGAAGGTGATGTGCTCGTACAGGGCGATAAGCTCGCCGAGTGCGAACGGGGTCAGTGCCACGCCGAAGATGGAGGTGGTCGGGCGGTTGCCGGTGAACACGCGGGCCGGAACGATCTCTTCCGGAGTGCCCTCTGCACGCACTTCGTCAGCGGTCTTGCCGAAGGCGAGAGCCTTGGTCTGTGCGAAGTAGTTGCCGAGGAACAGCTCGTGCACGTCCTGATCGCCGTCCTTGGTCGGGTTCGGGGTGTTCACGAACGCGATGAAGTCGGCCGGGATCAGCTGGGTGCCCTGGTGGATCAGCTGGTAGAAGGCGTGCTGGCCGTTGGTGCCCGGCTCGCCCCAGAAGATTTCGCCGGTTTCGGAGGTGACCGGGGTGCCGTCCCAACGCACGGACTTGCCGTTGGATTCCATGGTCAGCTGCTGCAGGTAGGCCGGGAAGCGGTGCAGGTACTGGTCGTACGGCAGCACGGCGTGGGAGGCGACCTTGAAGAAGTTGCGGTACCACACGTTCAGCATGCCGAGCAGCACGACCACGTTCTTCTCGAACGGGGTGTTGGCGAAGTATTCGTCGATCTCGTGGAAGCCGTGCAGGAACTCTTCGAAGCGTTCCGGTCCGAACACCACAGCGAGGGAGGTGCCGACGGCGGCGTCCACGGAGTAGCGGCCGCCAACCCAATTCCAGAAGCCGAAGGCGTTGGCCGGGTCGATGCCGAACTCGGCGACCTTCTCCAGGTTGGTGGAGACGGCGACGAAGTGCTTCTTGATGGCTTCGGCGTTCTTCTCGTCGGAGCCGTCGACTGCGCCAGCAGCCTTGAGGGCGTCGAGCAGCCAGGTGCGGGCTTCACGAGCGTTGGTCAGGGTTTCCAAGGTGGTGAAGGTCTTGGAAACAACGATGAACAGAGTGGTCTCCGGGTCGAGGCCCTTGGTCTTTTCAGCCAAATCGTTCGGGTCGATGTTGGAAATGTAGCGTGCGGAGATGCCTGCGTCAGCGTACGGCTTCAGCGCTTCGTACACCATGACGGGACCCAGGTCGGAACCGCCGATGCCGATGTTGACCACGGTTTCGATCTTCTTGCCGGAAACGCCGGTCCATTCGCCGGAGCGAACCTTGTCTGCGAAGGCGTAGATGCGGCCGAGCACTTCGCGCACGTCCTTGACGGTGTCCTGTCCGTCAACGATGTACTTGCCTTCGTCTTCGGCCGGGCGGCGCAGTACGGTGTGCAGCACGGCACGGTCTTCGGTGTTGTTGATGTGCACGCCGGTGTACATGGCCTTGGTGCGCTCGTCGAGCTTGACGGCCTTGGCGAGGTCCGCGAACAGCTGCAGGGTTTCCGGCTTGATCAGGTTCTTGGATAGGTCGAAGTGCAGGTCGCCCGCATCGAAGCTCAGCTTCTCGACGCGCTCGGCGTCATCGGCGAACCACTGCTTGAGGCTGATGCCTTCGGACTGCAGCTCATCGTAGTGCTTCTGCAGTGCGGCCCACTCCGGGGTCTTGGTGGCGTCAACAGGAGGATTGATGGCCATGGTATTAGGTCCTTTCATCATCACTATGAAGCGGAACAAGCTACGGATCTTCGTAGATTTCCGTACGTCGCATTCCGTATCTCTTCACCTCACAAGATACTCACAAAATAAGACAGAACAACACAAAAATATTTCCTGAGTTAACACATTCGCCAAGATTCGCAATATAGCGCGGTTCCGACAACCTTCCGTCTTCGACATGCGCATTTTCGACGATTACTGAAATCGTATGCATGGCTCCGGCGCAAGTCTTCGTAACACTTCCAAACATGTAATAAACGAAACGATCGCATTATGCAGTGAACGACAAGAAAACGGCACTGCAACTACCAGCAAGCAAGCATTCAACGACTTCGTGCTCTGCGGGGTCACAAACAATCTCCCGCACCCGGTAAAGATCTCCTTGCCGCTCTTATGCGAGCGCGACGAACAAGAAGTGAGCGCCGGTCATCAGCAGCAAACTGATAATCGCAGTAATCGACAGCGTAAAACCAGCAAGCTTCGCATTACCAAGCACCTTGTCGGTAAACAGCGTGGAAAACACTGCAATCGGCGCCAAACAACACATTGCAGCCGCCTCACGAATCTCAGCGCCAAACGGCAGCAGCAGCCAAGCCGCAGTAGCAAACGCAATACCAAACGGCAGTCGCCAGCCAATCACCTTCAACAACTGAAGCACATCCTGCTTGCCAGATGGCAAATCCATAAGCATGCCCACCATCAGCATTGCGCAGAACGAATTCGCGTTCGAAAGCGGCTGCACGAGCGCGGCAATAATGTCAGGAATCTTCACGTTAGCGAGCGTGAGAATAATCATCACCAAGTACGTGTCGAACGGAACCGAACCGAAGAAACCCTTGAACACGTTGCGGGCCAACGCCTTGCGGGCAAGACGTTTGGCATCCTTGTCTTTCGGCTTCACATACGGGAGCGTGGGCGCATTGCCCTGATACTGTTCGGTAAGCGGCATGCCAGGCTTGATGTGCAGCAGCGTTTGCGTCATCACATTCGTACCGGCGGCAACCATTACGCAATTGCCAATGTCGAACATGGCGGCGGGCACGATCGCGCCCGTGCCAAGAAACGCCTGCACCACCGGGAAACAGAAGCAGCCAACGTTGAAGCCGGAACCATTCAACATCATGAACGCACGGTTCTGCACCGGTCGGTGGCGGGACGTCAAGAAAACCACGACCGGCGGAATGAACGCAACAATCAGGCCGAACAGCGAAATCAACAGCATGCTGGAATCATGCGGATTCGTAGCAAACGAATAGACGATCGCGCCTGGCAGCACCAGATTGAAAATAATGGTCTGCATAATGCGGTAATCGCGATCTTCGAACAGGCCGGCACGTTTGAACAAGTATCCGGCGAGAATAATCAGCAGTAGCGCAACAGGCTGAATCAGCGCAGACACGACACTCCCCTAATCCCTAATCATCTCTTTCTCTTCCTACCCGAAGCCATCTTAGGAGCATCCCCTGCCACCAAGCCACCCATCACCGTCCTGTTTCTTCCACCCACTGGAAGAAACACTCCGCTCACGCGCCCCTCAGCGTCCCAATTCCTCCACCCGCTGGAAGAATTCACCCGCAAATAAGCCTGCCACCGTCTCAAATTATCCAGTCAGTGGAAGAATCCACCCGCAAACGAGCTCCCCAACGTCCCAAATCCTCCACCTACTGGAAGAATCCACCCGCAAACAAGCTCCCCAACGTCCCAAATCCTCCAGTCAGTGGAAGAATTGGGACGCAAACGGGCAAAATGTTTTCAACATGTTCTCAAAAAGGCTTATTGAGTGGACTACAATGACCAAGAACTGGCGGAATTCCGCCGTTTTCTGAAAGTGCGCGAGATGGGACTTGAACCCACACGTCAAAGACACAGGAACCTAAATCCTGCGCGTCTACCAATTCCGCCACTCGCGCAAGTAGCCATATCGGGGCGAAACGCTCCTGATACGCGAAACCCTAGATGCTTTCACATCTAGGGCGTTGGAGCCACTTGACAGAATCGAACTGTCGACCTGCTCATTACGAGTGAGCCGCTCTACCGACTGAGCTAAAGTGGCAATGCCCGGAAGCACACGCCATCCGCGCACAAGACATAAAGCGTACCAGAAAGTCTCACCCCACGCAAATCCGCGTCGCGCCAAGCATGGCTGAAACCCCCTAAAACTAGTGGCGCAGGAGTTTGTGGGCCAAATCGCTCACGCCGTAGCGCAGCTTGCTCACCGGAAGCGTGAATTCGCCCGGCAGTTCCTCAACGTAGCCGTTGAAGCCCTGCTTGAACTCGAGCACGCCGCGTCCATCGTCTTCCGGATCGTCGAACACTCCCGAAATGCCATAGAAGTTGTACCGCGTCACTCCGCGTTCCAAGCAACGCGACATCATCTCATGCTGTAAGGCGGTGGGCGCGTAGAACTTGGCGTAACGATCGTCGGATCCGCTGGAGAAATACACCAGCTCGCGTTCATGCCACATGAACAGACCTACGGCGACCGGCACCACCTCGCCATCACGGGCGATGCGCTCGTTCGCATCCTCAATGCGGCGACGTGCGGACTCCACGTTCTTCTGAGCCGTATCGAGCTTCTTGCGCACATCATCCGGGTACTTCGTATGCTCAAGCGAACGCTCCAAGCGTTCCACGTCTTTCGAGAACTTCGCCAGCTTTTCCTCCCAGGATTGCAAATAGCGGTCAAGATGCACTTCCGCCACCATGAACTCGGCCTTGTCTCCAAACGCATCATATACGCGTTCGAAGTAATCAAGGCTACGGTTGGCGAAATGCTGGCGTTCGCTACTCAGCTCGCAAATATCGTGGAACACGTTCAGCTCACTGCGATTCAGGCGTCGAACCTCCACGCCGCTGTTCCGCGCGATCTTGACGTTACGACGCGTGTTCTTCGCATACGAAGCGAGCAGCTCGCCGGCGTTCGAGAACTCTCTCAAGTCCTTGACGTAATTCCAACGGTTCATCAGGGCATCGTATCCACGGGTAAAGCCAGCATGCTTCCAACCCAGCCGCTCGTACTCCCGCACCATCTCATCATTGGGTTCGGCCATGGCCTTGCCTTGCGAATCACGAACGCAATACACCTGGTTGGGCCAGCACGTCAGGCTGATGGCGTGAACCCGTTCGGCAGCCTCGCGCAAACCTTCGGTCAACGCGGTCATCTGCTCTCTGTTATTCCCATTGCACAACGGGCCAAGCCATAACGAGCCTTCCACGCCGAAACGCCCTTGCGAAAAAGCCACCAACGCGCCAGCCACCGGAGCATCGTGCGAATCCACCAGTCCAACGTATTGCGTTTGCATGCCGTCGGACTGAGCCAATGCCGCCATTTCGGAAGTCTGCTGGAATCCGCCGTATCTGCTCGCGGCGGAAAGCTCATCAAACTCACTACCGCTCAGCTCGCGCACATTCCATTCAGACGATTCTTGCTCTTGTTCCTCACTCGCATTCACTTCGCGCATCACGATCCGTAACTACCTTTCACTATCCCAACTGGCTAAAATCCCTTTTCACCAAAAGCGATAACCTAGTCCAGCCTACAGTCGCCGTCAACAGCGTTCACATAACCCTCGCGCACCTATAAGCCCCCACCCAGAATCCTCCAAGCGGAAGGTGAGCTAATAGCTAGTGGCGCAGGAGTTTGCGGAGGGCGGTCTTGAGTTTGAAGGTCAGCGGGCGTACGGGAAGCACGAATGAGCCCATGAGTTCCTCGACGTACCCGTTGAAGCCTTGCTTGAATTCGAGTACGCCACGACCCTCATCTTCCGGATCGTCGAACACGCCGTTGATGCCGTAGAAGTTGTAGCGGGTCACACCACGCTCCACACACAGATGCAGCATGGCATCATGCTGAATGAGCGCGGAAGCGTAGAACGGCTTGTACTTTTCCACACTGCCTGAGAACAGATACACCGTTTCACGAGCGTGTTCCACGAATAGGGATGCTGCCGCCGGAAGCACGTCACCATCTTTGGCATACTCGGCCGCTTCAGCCAAACGCTTTTCCGCCGCCTCAAGGTTGCGGGACTCTTCCCCTAACTGGCGTCCCGTTTTGGTGGTCGGATGCTCATCGTATTTGGTCTGCAGCGTATCGACCTTCTTCCGCAAGACATCGCGCTTGGATTCCATGTCGGCAATGTATTCGCCGATGTGAATCTGCGCCACCATGAAGTGGGCTTTGCTGCCATAGGCTTGCTTGAACTTGCGGAAGTAGGCTTCACCGCGATATTCGAAATTACGGCGTTCGGCGGTGGCCTGCTCGATGTCGGCAAACACCTGCAGCTCGTCTTCGCCTAGCTCGCGCACATGCACGCCCATGGATGCGGCACGTTTCACGCTCCACTGCGTGCGCTTGTCATACGACTTGAGCAGCGACTTTTCGTCGGTGATGCCAGTCAGGTCTTTCAGGTAACGCCAGCGCGGCACCGCAGTGTAGCCGATGGTGAAGCCGTCATGCATGAATCCGAGGTTTTTCAACGTTTCCACGGCATCATCAGCAGGAGCACCACCTTGGTCGGCTGGCAGTTCGCCGCCACGCGAGTCATGCAGGCAGTATGGCATTTCCGGCACGATTTCCATCTGTGCGGAACCTTTCGCCTTCGCGTGCTGCTTGAGTTGAGTCATGAAATATTCGGTCAATTCGCGATCGCGATAGTCACACAAGGGGCCGTCGTGCACCACACTGAAGGTGGAAAGGCGGCTGCGATGCGTTTCGAACAGCGCTCCCGCAACGATTGTGCCGTCTTCTTGAACGCCAAGGTATTCCACTTCGATCCCTTGGCCGGCACGCAGACGGCCTGCGGCAGAGGTCTGCTGGAAGTTGCCGTCCGCGTGATGTGCGGAAAAATCGTCAAAACGCCTCCGGACTCAACGTAACCAGAGAAAATGCTCGCATGTAATCCTACCCCTTCATGCTGGTTGATTACGAGATTGATTGCCGTACGCAACCAGCATGATGGTAGCACGAGTCAAAGGACGGTGATTTCGGTAGGGATTACCGGGTCGCCCTTCATGAGGCTTTGCGCGCCGATCGGCAGTTCGGCCAGCGCCTGGGCGCGGTAATTATGCGCGTTGACGATGGCTTCGTGTCCCTGATAATCGGAGTTGATTTCGCCGTTGCTCACGTAGCCGACCAGCAGATCCTTCCAGCCTTCTTCCGGCTGATAGGCGGCCAGCTGCTCTTCGGAGCCGGAAATCACATGTTCGCAGTCGGCCAGCGAATACTCGTACGAACGGAAGGCGAGCTTGCGGCCCGGAACCGTGGCCTTGTCTTTCGACTTCTTGGCCACCGGCTGCATGTCACCAGCGGAATTCTCGCGTTCAGTCAGCTTGTACACCATCGCACAGGTCGGAGCGCCCGATCCGGTGACGAGCATGGTGCCCACGCCATACGAATCGACCGGCGCGGTCTGCAGCGAAGCGAGCGCATACTCGTCCAAATCGTTGGTAACGGTGATCTTCGTGTTGGTAGCGCCCAACGCATCCAGCTGGTTGCGCACGCGCTGCGCCAACGACGCCAGATCGCCGGAATCGATGCGCACGCCGCCCAATTCGGGTCCGGCCACTTCAACAGCTGTCTTCACGGCCTCTTCAATGTTGTACGTGTCAACCAACAGTGTGGTGTTCTTGCCGAGCGCGGCAATCTGCGATTCAAACGCGCTGCGCTCATCATCATGCACCAGCGTGAAGCAGTGCGCGGCCGTGCCGATGGCATTCAAGCCATACATTTGCGCGGCCAGCAGATTGGCCGTGCCCTTGAATCCGCCCACTACCGCAGCACGGGCAGCGGCAACGGCGGCCCACTCGTTCGTACGGCGCCCGCCCATATCCATGCACGGGCGATCCTTCGCGGCGCTGACCATGCGGGACGCGGCCGACGCAACCGCGGAATCGTAATTCAGAATGCTCAGCAACAGCGTTTCCAGCAGCGTGCACTCGCCGAACGTGCCTTCGACTTGCAGAATCGGCGAATTCGGGAAGAACATCTCACCTTCGCGATATCCCTTGATCGAACCGGAAAAATGGAAATTCTCAAGCCATTTGATAGTTTCGGGGCCCACTACTTTGCGATCTGCAAGGAATTTCAGATCATTATCGTCAAGATGGAAATTTTCAAGCGCGTCAAGAATACGACCTTGGCCGGCGGCCACCCCATAGTGGCGGCCAAGCGGCAGATGACGGGTGAAAATCTCGAATACGCACTTGCGATTGGCGGTGCCGTCCCTCAGGCACGCGTCAAGCATGGTGTATTCGTACATGTCGGTCATGAGTGCAGGTGAATAATCCAGCATTTCCAAAGCCTTTCTGACTTTTGGTGAAACTGACCATAAGTGTAGGCCTCGCCGTGGCCAAGCACAGGTTTTCGTTCCATCATACGTGCTTGCATGCCTGTATTACGTGAGACAAACGTGAGATGCGCGCAAATTCGGGCACGACGCAAATTGGGATAGGCAAATTGAGGTGCAGCAAGAGGCGAGTTCAAGACGGAAAGACGGGTTTTCGGCTGGTGATACTGTTTTTTCGGAAAATACAAACGATTGTTGATCGTGTGATCAATCGAAAGCAGAGAAGTCAGCGATGGTAGCGATTAAAGACTTGTTGGGCGAAACGATGATTCGTACGGACGGACGCAAGGTGGATGAGCTGCGTCCGGTGCGCATCACCCGTCATTTCACGGATGTTCCGGAAGGATCCGTGCTTGTGGAATGCGGCAATACGCGAGTGATGTGCACGGCCACGTTCACCGCAGGCGTGCCACGTTGGCGCAAGGACTCCGGCTTGGGCTGGGTCACCGCGGAATATGCGATGCTGCCGCGAGCCACTGCAGACCGCACCGATCGTGAATCCGTGCGCGGCAAGATCGGCGGACGCACGCATGAGATCAGCCGACTGATCGGTCGCTGCCTGCGTGGCGTGGTCGACATGAAGGCACTCGGCGAAAACCAGGTGCAGATCGACTGCGACGTGCTGCAGGCCGACGGCGGCACCCGAACAGCGTCGATCACCGGCGCATATGTGGCGCTCGTGGACGCCATGCGCTGGGCCGAGAAGCACAAGCACATCAGGTCCGCCGAGCGCGTGATCAAAGACAGCGTTTCCGCCGTGTCCGTAGGCGTGATCGATGGCACACCGATGCTTGACCTGCCGTACATCGAAGACAGCAAGGCCATGACCGACATGAACGTGGCCATGACCGGTTCCGGCGAATTCATTGAAATTCAGGCACTGCCGAACACCGCCCGTTCAACCGCGCCGAGTTGAACGCGCTGCTTGACCTGGCGGAAAAGGGCAACAAGGAACTGCAGGCCGCACAGCAGGCCGCGCTCGCACAGGACTGAAGGCTGCAAGTCGGACGTAAGCCGACCGCAGGCTGGCCTCGACAACCATCGTAGTAGGCAAGTCAGGGCACGTCAAACGCACGTCAGGCAAGCCGACATCAACGAAGCAACGAACAGCAACGAAAGGAATCGGAACGTGAGAATCATCGTCGCAACGCATAACGAGGGCAAACTCGTTGAAATCAACCGCATTCTGGAAGATTGCCTGGGTGTGGACGCGGATCAGGTGGAGCTGGTGTCCGCCGGCTCGCTGAATCTGCCGGATCCGGTGGAAGACGGAGTGACCTTCCAAGAGAACGCGCTGCTCAAGGCCCGCGATGTGGCCGCACGTACGGGCTGCCCGGCAATCGCCGACGATTCCGGTCTGATTGTGGACGTGATGGGCAATGCCCCCGGCATTCTTTCCGCACGTTGGGCGGGCAAACATGGCGATGACAAAGCCAACAACGCGCTGCTGCTCGCGCAGATCGCCGACATTCCGGATGCCAAGCGTACCGCGCGTTTCCGCTGCGCGGCCGCGCTGGTGGTGCCGAAAACCGAAGCAGGCGCAGGCGCCGATGGCCGTTATGCGATCGCTCAGGAAATCGTGGAAACCGGCGAAATGCCGGGCGTGCTGCTGCATGAGCCTCATGGCGAGCATGGCTTCGGCTACGACCCGCTGTTCGTGCCCGACGATCAGCCGGCGCGTGCCGTCGAAGCCGGCGAGAAGCTCACGTCCGCGCAGATGGAACCGGCCGAAAAGAACGCCATCTCCCATCGCGGCAAGGCGTTGCGCGCCCTGCTGCCATCCGTGGCCACTCTGCTGAAGTAGGGCTGAAACGAGTCGCAGCAGTCTCTATTAGACGTTCTGCTAGGTGTTCTAAAGGTGTGGAACTGTAGTTTGCGGTTCCACACCTTTTATTTTCCGCTTTTTCGCCAACTGGGCGTCACCGCCCTTCGCCAACCAGTCTTCACTGATCTTCGTCAGTCCACCGAACTTCACCGATCGTCGGCGCGAAAATCCTTGCCATCATAATTCGCCCAATCCGGGTATGGCGCCCCCGTTTCGATGCTGTGCTGAATATCGCGATACAAGTGCAGTTTGCGCAACACATGCATGTACGCCTCTTCCAGCGCGGCCCGCTGTTTCAAAATCGCTTGATGCCGCGATTCCAACAATTCCAGCATGTCCGCAATGTGCGCACGCTCGTCTTTTTCGTATGCGAAGAAGCGTTTGAGTTCATCGATGCTCATGCCCGCATGTTTGAAGCAGGCGATCGCCTCGAGCCGCCCGATATGCGAGTCGGTGTACACGCGTCGCCCCGCATCGTCGCGCTCCACGTCGCACAGCAGCCCCTGATCCTCGTAATAGCGCAAGGTTGACGTCTGCACATGGAATCGTTGCGCGACTTCACGAATCGTATATGTTGCCATTCCCCTTCTCATTTCTACGATTTTCTAGGTTTTTCTAGCGATTTTGCGATTCCTTGCGATTGTCAATCATCGGAAAACACACTATCGACGATACTTGCATTCAAGTTTACTTGAAGTGCGACGATAGTATCGTCGACAAACTTACGACATGCGCCAACTCAAGCAACACAGCGCACAGCGGAATACGCAGAGTTTTCAAGGAGGAACCATGCTTGAACCGACCACCGTCTACACGCCGTCACCCGCTCGATACGATTCCATGACCTACAATCATGTGGGCGAGAGCGGCCTGAAACTTCCAGCGGTTTCGCTCGGCTTTTGGCATAATTTCGGCGATATCACGCCGTACGCCACTATGCGTGACATCGTGTTCACCGCATTCGACAACGGCATCACACATTTCGATCTCGCCAACAATTACGGTCCCGAGCCGGGCAGTGCGGAAAAGAACTGCGGCCGTCTGCTGCGCGAATATTTCCATCATCATCGCGACGAACTGATCATCAGCACCAAAGCCGGCTACGAAATGTGGCTCGGCCCCTACGGTGATCTCGGCAGCCGCAAATATCTACTCGCCTCGCTCGACCAAAGCCTCGAACGCCTCGGTCTCGACTATGTCGACATTTTCTACCATCACCACATGGATTCCTCCACGCCGCTCGAAGAAACCATGGGCGCGTTGGCAACCGCCGTGCAAAGCGGCAAGGCACTCTACGTGGGCCTGAGCAATTACGATGGTCCGACGCTGGAAAAGGCCACCGCGATCCTCGATGAGCTGCATGTGCCGTTCATCATCAACCAGAACCGTTACAGCATTTTCGACCGCACCGTGGAACGCAACGGATTGAAGAAAACCGCCAAAAAGCTTGGCAAAGGTCTTATCACGTTCTCGCCGCTCGAACAGGGTCTGCTCACGAACCGCTATCTCAACGGCGTGCCCGCAGACAGCCGCATCGCGCACGACGGTCGATTCCTGCAGGAAAGCGCGTTGACGCCGGAACGCCTGCAGCAGATCCGCGACCTGAACGATCTTGCCGCCGAACGCGGGCAGACGCTTGCCGAAATGGCGCTCGCCTGGCTGCTGCACGACGGTTACGTGACCTCCGTGCTTGTCGGCGCTTCCCGCCCGCAGCAGCTGCTCGACAATATCGGCGCGTTGAAGAACACCACGTTCAGCGATGAGGAATTGCGTCGCATCGACGAAATTTCGTTGCGCTAAACGCGGATATATCAGCGGATATAAGACGCAACAACAATAAAAAATCTGCCGAGATGGTCTCTATATCGAAATTATTTTTCGATGATTGAGATTGTCTCGGCAGATTTTTTATATGTAATCACTTTCGGCAATCTTCAGAAATTTCAACGAAATTCCAAGATCACCATACGATGAAAGAGATAAAAAACGATTAGAAATTGGAATTCATCATTTCGTCGTAGATACGCTTGCAATCCGGACATACCGGGAACTGCGAAGGATCACGCTTCGGCACCCACACCTTGCCGCACAACGCCACCACCGGGCGTCCGGTGCGACGGGACTCGGCAATGCGATCGCGCGACACATAATGCGCGAAACGATCCGCATCGCCGTTGCCGCCATCATCCAGCTTCGTCTCCTCTTCGGGGCGTTCCAACACCGCAGTGCCGGTACCCGCGTCGGGATTGGAAAGCGGCGAGACCGGGTCGGCCTCGTCAATGAAGCCGTCGCGATCATCGAATATCGAACATGCCATAATCAACTCCTCAAATACGCCGCAACCGCGGCACCACTGCCTCCATCATAGCCATGAAAACCCACATATTCGCCGACACTTCGCGTAATTTCACGCAATCGCGGTACGCTTGAAGCTATGACAATTGCAGTTTGCCCCGGGTCGTACGACCCAGTGACCGCCGGACATTTGGACGTCATCGAACGTTGCGCGCGTTTTTTCGATGAAGTGCATGTCGTAGTGGCGGTGAACGCGGCGAAAACACCGATGTTTTCCGAAGAGACCCGCGTTGAGATTATCCGTAAGGCGCTTGAAGAGCGGAATTGCCGCAATATCAAGGTTGCTTCAACAACCGGACTGATTACCGACTATTGCAAGAAGGTCGGTGCGACGGTTATCGTGAAGGGGCTTCGGCAGAATGGCGATTATGAAGCCGAGTTGGGTATGGCGCTGGTCAATCGCAAGCTTGCCGACGTGGAAACGCTGTTTTTGCCGGCGGCGCCCGATTTGGAACATATCTCCAGTTCGATCGTGAAAGATGTGGCACGTCACGGCGGCGATGTGACCGGCATGGTGCCCGATTGCGTGATTCCGCTACTCGGAGAAGCGCTCAATAATGAAAAGAGGGCATGATGGGTGAAGAAACGAATGCGTACGATCCGGCCGGCAGCCAGTTTGACGACGACGTGACCGCCGAACGCCCGACCGATCGGGCGGCCCAATCCGGTCAGAAGGCACAAGCCACGGCACGCGCCGCCGAGCCGGTCAAACCGTTGATTTCCATGTCTGATCTGCCGGATTTACGCAACACGTTCAATCCCAACGCGCCGCTGGACGATTCCAACGATTTGAGCCGCGACGAATTCACCACCGTGTACGACATTATCGACAAACTCGAATCGGCATTGGACGAAGCGAAACCGATACTGTTCTTCCCCGGCAGCGTGCGCGTCGACCGCGACGAATTCACCGAACAGCTCGACCAGTTGAAGAAAATGATGCCGGTGCAGCTGGAACGCGCCTCGGCGTTGATGCGTGAGTCGGAACGACGTTTGGAAAGCGCGCAAACGCAAGCCAACGCCATCGTCGCTTCGGCGCAATCGCGTGCGGCAGACACGATACGTGAGGCCAACGAGCAGGCGCAATTCCTCGCCGGGCAGGAAAACGTGACCGAACTGGCTCGGCAGAAGGCGCGTGCTATTCTCGACCAAGCGCAAGCCAGGGCCGACCATCTCACGCAGGGAGCTGACAAATACTGCACCACGGTGATGGAAACGCTGCAACAGCAGCTCGGCAAGCTTGGCAACGACGTGCAGGCGGGATTGAACGTACTGTATGATCGCCAGCGCGAAGCGAGCACGCATGTGCCGCATCTTGACGCAAACGACTATCCGGAAAGCTGAATGGAAGGCTGAACATGGCACGTATCGAAGATTCCCCGTGGGCGATTTCCGTGGCGCAAGTCGCCTCGCGAGCCGGGCAAAGCAAGGAAATCGACGCAACGTTCCCCGCACCGAGCGGCATCGGCGATGAGATCGTCGGCGTTGAGGAGGGTGCGGATGTGACCGTTGTCGGCTCGTTCGACTCCATTGTCGACGGCCTGATTTTCACGCCCGCATCAGTGCCCCCGTGCACGCCGAATGCACCCGCTGTCTGAAACCGATCAAGCGCGATTGGACGGTGAACGTCACTTCGTTCTTCCCATATGAAGACAAGTCCGCAAGCGTTGCGTCCGGCAAGGGCGGCAAAAACGGCAAGGGCGGCGTCAAGGAAGAGGAAGTCGACATTATCGCCGGCGAAGACGAGTCGGAGGATTCGTATCCGCTGCTTGAAGGCGGATCCTGGGCCGATATTGAGACGCTTCTGCGCGACACGTTGGTCGAGGAACTGCCGTTGCAGCCGCTGTGCAAGCCTGATTGCTTGGGATTGTGCTCTCAGTGCGGCGCCGATCTGAACGAGGATCCGGACCATCATCATGATGTGACCGATATTCGTTTCGCCGCTTTGGAAGGCTTGAAGGCCCGGCTGGAAGGCAACGAGTAAGGTCCATCCGGGTGCTGGCAGGGCTGATTTTGCTCGGTTTTTGCAATTTGTACGGAGCACAAGTTAAGATACTGAACGCTTAAGCTCAATCGTTCGAACGAAACAGAGGAAACACAATGGCACTGCCTAAGTACAAGACCTCGCGCGCGAATACTCATTCTCGCCGCGCAAACTGGAAGGCCAAGGCCGCCCAGACCGTTACCTGCCCGAACTGTGGCGCTCCGGCGCTGCCGCACATGGCCTGCCCGAGCTGCGGCGCCTACCGCGGCCGCGTGTACCGCGAGGCTGTCCGCTCCATCCACACCAAGTGAGTGGCTGCCGAGTAACGGCATGAAGCATTGAAACCCTGCCATCGACGGGTGGCAGGGTTTTGTATATTTCAGGCTGCGCACTTGGCCATATGCATTCGCATGCACCCGACCATCTCACCTCGCATCCGCCAAGTATCGCATCCACCTAGTATCCGCGCATTTCCCTGCATTTCCGCCTCGACATGGGTGGAGAGTAGACTGAACGGGATCGTTGTTTGCATAGCAATCGGCCAGATTCGCTGGCTTGTTGCCACGTACGCAACGTCCCGAACAGCGCGGCGAGCTTCGCCGTCGCATACCCACTACGAAACCGAGGACGATTATGACCCAGAACAACGCCGACGCATCCGCCGTTTCCGAAGGCGAGATGACCGCCAACGCACTGCTTGAAGCACTTGGCACCACGCTCGAACCCGACCTGCTGGTCGAAGCGCTCACCCACCGCTCCTTCTCGCACGAGAATCCGGGCGCAAAAAACTACGAACGTTTGGAATTCCTTGGCGACGCCGTGCTTGAGCTCGTCTCCACGGAAACCCTGTATAAGGCACACCCCGACATGAACGAGGGGCAGCTTGCGAAAATGCGCGCGAAAGCCGTTTCCGAGGAATCCTTGAGCAAAATCGCTCGCGAAAAGCTCAATGCAGGCCCGTACATTCTGCTCGGTCATGGCGAAAGCGATCAGGGCGGCGCTGATAAAAGCTCGATTCTGTGCGATATCGTCGAATCGTTGATCGGTGCGACGTTCATTCAGCATGGCATTGACGAGGCACGTCGCGTTGTGCATCATCTTGTTGACGAAACGCTTGCGGAAGTCGCGACGGAAGGCCCAGCCCTCGATTGGAAAACCTCGCTTACCGTCAAAGCGCATGGCATGGGCTTCGGCGAACCGCGCTACCAGATGTCGGTTTCCGGTCCGGAATATGCGCAAGTGTTCACTGCGAACGTCATGCTGGGCGAAAGCGACGAAATCATCAGCACCGGCACAGGCACCAGCAAACGCAAGGCGCAACTCGCCGCAGCCGAAGAAGGTTGGAAGGCACTGGACAATCGCAAGCCTGAAGCACAAAACGTCCGTAAGCATCGCAAACATCATCACAAGCACAGCGGCAACGAAAGTAACGGCAGCAACGGCGAAAACACCAGTAAGTAGTCGCAGGTAGATAACAAGCAGCTACGAATCCGCCCTCTCATACCGCCGCGGAACGCAATACGCCAGAATATGGCACGAATCCGGCATATTCTCCTGTCAGCCGATAGCATAGACTGATTACTAGCGAAGGATTGCGATTCGCAAGTCGCCACAAGCGATTGCGCCGCTTTCCGATGATGGGGTTCGGCTGATTGCGTGCACCGAAACGCGGCAGCATACCCCTGTAAGAAAGTTCCACGAGCGAATATGAGAGGGAACATGGTGTTACCTACGCCCCTGCAGGCATTCAGCGGCATGCCCAAGGCAGCCGCAACCACTGAAAAGCAGACCATTGTTGACGGCGAGAAGATGACCGGCGCCGAAGCGCTGGTACGTTCGCTGGAAGATCTGGGCGTCAAGGATGTTTTCGGCGTTCCAGGCGGCGCGATTCTGCCGGTATACGATGCAATCAATGATGAAACCAGCTTCCGTTTTGTGCTGATGCGCCACGAACAGGCCGCAGGTCATGCGGCTGAAGGCTATGCCGTATCGACCGGCCAGGTCGGCGTGTGCATCGTCACGTCCGGCCCGGGCGCCACGAACATGATCACCCCGATCGCCGACGCGAACATGGATTCCGTGCCGATGGTGGTCATCACCGGCCAGGTCGGCGTGAACGCCATTGGCACCGACGCCTTCCAGGAAGCCGATATCGTCGGCGCAACCTACCCGGTGGTCAAGCACTCCTATCTGGTCACGCGTGCGCAGGACATTCCGCGTGTGCTGGCTGAAGCGCACTATGTGGCACGTTCCGGCCGCCCTGGTCCGGTGGTGGTCGACGTCACCAAAACCGCACAGACCGGCGATATGTACTATTCGTGGCCGCAGCGCATGATTCTGCCCGGCTACAATCCCACCACGAAGGCGCACGGCCGTGTGCTTTCCGACGCTGCGAAGCTGTTCGAGCAGTCGTACCGTCCGGTGCTGTATGTGGGCGGCGGCGCGGCACGTTCCGATGCCGGCAAGCTCGTGCAGGAGCTGGCGGAAGTCACGAACGCTCCGATCGTCACCACGCTGCCCGCACGCGGTGTTGTGCCTGATTCCGATCCGAAGGTGCTTGGCATGCTTGGCATGCATGGCACGATTGCCGCTACCGGTGCCGTGCAGCGTTGCGATCTGCTTGTTGCGATCGGCGCTCGTTTCGACGATCGTGTAACCGGCAAGCTTGACGCTTTCGCTCCGGGTGCACGTGTGATTCACATTGATATCGATCCGGCGGAAATCGGCAAGAACCGTCAGCCGGATGTGCCGATCGTTGGCGATGTGGCAACCGTGCTGAAGGATCTCATTCCGGAAATCAAGCGCGAGCAGGCCGTGCATGGCAAGCCTGACACTTCGCATTGGTGGGAGATCATCAACGATTGGCGTGAAAAGTACCCGATCAAGTGGGATGAGCCGACCGATGGTTCGCTCGCTCCGCAGTGGGTCATCAAGCAGCTTTCCGACTTGGCTGATTCTGACACGATTTGGGTTACCGGTGTGGGCCAGCATCAGATGTGGGCCACGCAGCTCATCGATTTCGAGAAGCCGCATTCTTGGCTGAGCTCCGGCGGCCTTGGCACCATGGGTTACGGACTGCCGGCCGCCATCGGCGCTCGTGTCGGTTCCGAACGTTTCCATGAGGGCGAGAAGCCGGTGTGGCTGATTGACGGCGACGGTTCCTTCCAGATGACGTCTGAAGAGCTGGCGACCGCGTTCCACGATCACACGCCAGTCAAGATCGCGCTGCTGAACAATTCCGTGTATGGCATGGTTCGTCAGTGGCAGACCCTGTTCTACGGCGAGCATTATTCCGCCACCAATCTGATGGATGGAGAGAATACGCCGGAAATCGTGGATGTTCCTGATTTCGTGAAGCTTGCCGAAGCGTACGGTTGCGTCGGCATGCGTGCGTTCACGGAAGAAGAAGCCATTGAGGCGATCAAGAAGGCCAACGAAATCAACGATCGCCCGGTGCTTATCGACTTCCGCGTGTGGAAGGACGCTATGGTGTGGCCGATGGTCGCAGCTGGCGATTCCAACGACAATGTCACCTATATGCCCGGAATCAAGCCGCTGCAGCGCCCGAAGGCCGCTGCCGACAACGAGTAAACGAGTAAGTAGTAAGGAAGGGTCTACCAATGTATCCTGCATCTCAGCCGGGTTCCAAGCGCCATACGCTTTCCGTGCTCGTAGAGAACCGTCCGGGCGTGCTGGCACGTATTGCCGGCCTGTTCGCCCGTCGTGCGTTCAACATCAACTCGCTGTCCGTCTCCCCCACCGAGCGTCCTGACATTTCGCGTGTCACGGTGACCGCCGATGTGGATGAGGTGCCGCTCGAGCAGATCATCAAGCAGCTCAACAAGCTGCTGCATGTGTTGAAAATCGTGGATTTGGATCCGAACACCACTGTGGAGCGCGAACTGGTGCTTATCAAGGTAACTGCCGACGAATCCAACCGTTCCGACGTGCTTGAGATCGTGCGTCTGTTCCGCGTGCGCGTGGTCGATGTGAATCCGGAGTCGCTGACCATCGAAGCCACCGGTGCCGAAGGCAAGATTGATGCGCTGCTGGGGCTTTTGGAGCATTACGGCATTATCGAGCTGGTTCGTTCCGGCGCGGTCGCAGTGACGCGCGGTCCGAAGGCCTTGAGCGAAAAGGTGCTCGGCTCCGAAATCACCGGTCGCTGATCCAATCAGCCTAATCCCAAACCTACAGGGCTTTCCCGTTTCAACGCGGGAAAGCCCTTTTTGTTGTCAGATCTGCGATATTCAGAAAATATCTGATCATTGGAGGCATGCCAGCTGCAGTAGCATCTTTTGCGCAAAACAACAGTCTCATAGACGTTCGCCAGGCGCAAGAAGATATCAAACAAGGTTCATCGGGCTCTTAATAATGTGTTGGCAGAGGAAAGTTATCACCTTCGCCAAGGATTAGTTTTCGGCCCCGGCAACATCGAAACCGACCACAACATCACCTACTACCCCATCTACCTAATCGGCCAGTTTTGCAACAACTAGCCCAGTAGCATTCATCGTGATGCCACGAACCATGATGATGGCAGCACGACAGGGAGCATTATGACTGAAATTATTCATGATGGGGTTCCTTTACTTCATATACGGAAACAACAAGATCCGTATTGCCGATATTGATAATGGACAATGAGGTGGCATCTGGGAAATTCTTCGCCGGGAGAGAGATCGTTTCTATTCCGTTAGATGTACAGGCCTCCCTAGTGGTTAGGGTGTGTGGCTGTCCATCTTTGTAGAGGACAAACGAATAAGGAGCCTGCTCCTTCTGCTTACACATGGAGATGACATAATACATATTGCTGTCATCAACTGTTTTTGTAAATGAAATAGCATCATCGCCATGTACGGATTTCGCACCCAACTTGTTTACTAGAACCAGTTTGCCCGAGCTATTGAGATCATCGACGGCGACACGATCCAGAGCGTCCACAGTAAATGCTTTATATGCCTGTTTTGCGGCATCATCATTCTCGCTGCCGCTCTGTACGGAGCCATCACCGAAACTTTCATGTGCAGCTTTCGTGCAGCCAACGCATGACCACAACAACAAGCTGGACAACAAGCAACAGGCGCTTCTTCGCATCACTTGATTCATAAGGCACCTCCATTGGTCTCTCCGACAAGAACAGCTAAGGTTTCCTGCAATAACAAGAATATGACATTGGCACATGGAATGCCACGCATCGCTGTCGCACGAATGGCCAACATTCACCGGAAACGATGGAGGAGCTGCGCCGCCGCCACAACATGCACACCCTGTCCGGTAATTGACGCGGACGATACGAATGCTACTCGAGCTGTTCGGAGAGTTCCATCCATTCGAGTTCAAGTTCTTCGGACTCGTCGGTGACGGCTTGAAGCTGGTCGTTGAGCTTGCCTAGGCCCTCGTAGTCGCTGGGGTCGTGCGCGGCCATTTGCTGCTCAAGATCGGCTTTCTGCTCTTCGAGTTTGGCGAGTTTGCGCTCGATTGCCGATACGCGCTTGGAGGCTTCGTGAAAGGCCTTGCCGGAAAGTTTCGGCGTAGAAGGCGCGGAAGATGCGGTTTCAGCAGTCGCAGACCCACTTGCGGAGTTGCCTGCGGTGCCTTCGGTCGTGGAACCGGCAGTCCCAGCGGAACCGCCCCTCTTGCCTTTGCCGGCACCTGCCTTTTCGTCCGCAAACGGATTCTTGCCGTTCTTGATGGCCTCAGTCATGTCCAGATAATCCTGCACGCCACCGGGCAGGTGGCGCACCTTGCCGCCGATCAGCGCGAACTGCTGATCGGTGACGCGTTCGAGTAGATACCGGTCATGGGAGACGACGATCAGAGTTCCCGGCCAAGTGTCGAGCAGATCCTCCATCACGGCGAGCATGTCGGTGTCGAGATCATTGCCGGGCTCATCCATGATGAGCACGTTCGGCTCGTCCAGTAGGATCAGCAGCAACTGCATACGACGCTTCTGACCACCCGATAGGTCCTTGATCGGCGTCATCAGCTGCGCCGACTCGAATCCGAGACGCTCCATCATCTGCCCCGGCGTGGTTTCCTTGCCGTCCACGATATAGCTCGGCTTGTAACGGCTCAGCACTTCCTTGATCTTGTATTTACCGAGCTTCTCCAATTCGTCGAGACGCTGTGAAAGCACCGCGAATTTCACGGTTTTGCCGATATTCACATGACCTACAGTGGGGGTGATCGTGCCGTCAAGAATCTTCAATAACGTCGATTTTCCGGCACCGTTCGCGCCGACGATGCCGAAACGATCGCCCGGCCCGATCAGCCATGTCACGTCGTCCAGAATCTTACGACCGGTAACAGTAATTTTTTGCGCTGCAGAAGTAATTTCTTCTGCAGAATCATCAGTATTATTTTCTTGCGATTCCTGAATTTCTTGCGATTCTTTCGCAGCTGCAGCAACTTGCGCCGCTGCAACACCGGCATCCACCAATCGCGGATCAGTCAGATCGTCGACGGCAACTTCCACGGAACCATGCACTTGCGGCTCGGCATACATGGCCGGCACCACATCGACGCGCGATGCCGACGCTTCCATGTCGGCAACGTCAGGATCGATATCGGCCTCGCCTTGCACGTGTTCGAAAATCTGCGTCACGTCGATCAGGTCAACCACCTGCTTGCCCAAGCGGGATGTGGCCATTTGCTTCAATTCCAGCGTATTGCGCACCGGAGGCACGTCGGCGATGAGCTCACGCGCGGCCTTCACATGGAATTTCTGCTTGGTGGAACGGGCGCGGGCACCGCGGGTAAGCCAGGCAAGTTCCTTACGAGCCAGATTGCGACGTTTCGTTTCACGCACGTCGGCTTGGCGATCGCGTTCCACGCGCTGCAGCATGTATGCGGAATAGCCGCCTTCAAACGGCTCGATTTCGCCGTCATGCACCTCCCACATGGATTCGCACACTTCGTCGAGGAACCAACGGTCATGGGTGACGAGCAGCAGCGCGCCGGATCCGGCCGGCCAACGGTTCTTCAAATGTTCCGCCAGCCAGTGAATGGTCACCACATCCAAATGGTTTGTAGGCTCGTCGAGTGCGAGAATATCCCAATCCTTGAGCAACAGGCGTGCCAAATCGGCGCGGCGACGCTGACCGCCGGAAAGCGAACCGATTTTCGCTTCCAAGCTGATGCCGCCAAGCAATGCTTCGACGATTTCGCGCGACTTGGTTTCCGCAGCCCATTCGTAGTCTTCACGGCCTTCGAGCGCAGCTTCGCGCACGGTGGCGTTGTCGTCGAGCGGATCACGCTGGTCGAGCATGCCGAGCGTAAGCCCGCCGCGAATGGTCACGCGACCGGAGTCCGGCTCCTGCGTGCCTTTGAACAAATGCAGCAACGTGGACTTGCCGTCGCCGTTCTTACCGACGATGCCGATGCGGTCGCCTTCAAAAACACCCTGCGTTACATCGTTGAAAATATTCTTGGTCGCAAAAGCAAGCGAAACGTGTTCAAGTCCCAAATCATAAGTCGGCATAAGTCACCAATGTAGCGGGAACATCTCCCAAACCTGCAGGCAATGCCGCAACTTGCGAATCGCCACCAGCGCTACGCAGCAATCGGAACCGCACACAACTCGGCGATCAGCCTGCTGCGCCTGAGCCAAATTCTGCCCATACGAATTACAACGAGCGGCAAAACTCGAAAACACCTGATCCGCAAGCGGCTGCAACTGCGGATTATATTCGGCGAACGCCTCGCGCAACTGCGATTTCGACCCGCCGGCAGCCTTGAGATCCTTGACCATGCTTGACTCGTCAAGCCACTCCTCCAACAGAGTAGGGGTAACCTCCAAGTGGAACTGCATGCCCAGAGCGGAACCAAAACGGAACGCCTGCACCTTGGTCTTCGCGGATCGTGCCAATGGCTGCGCGCCCTCCGGCAACGACACCACGTCGTTATGCCAGTGCAGCACATCCACGGTTTTGTTCCACATCGAGAAATAATCATGCTTGTCGATGCATTTAATCGGCGCAAAACCGATTTCCGGAGCATCTCCCGACTTCAGCTTCGCCCCCAGCGCGGTGGCGATGATCTGATGTCCCAGGCACACGCCCAACACCGGCTTGCCAACGCTGACCGCAGCCCGCGCAAGCTTGGCCTCGGCCTTTAATCCCGGATACTTGTCGTAGTCGAGCGCACCCATCGGGCCGCCCATGATCACCACGCCGGAAACCTCGCCAAAATCAGGCAAATCCGGTTTCTTCTGCTTGGCGACATTGATGATTTGATACTGCAGTCCCAAATCATCCAGACTGTCTAAAATGCGTCCCGGTCTCTCCCACGGAACGTGTTGCAAAATCAGCACCTGCGATTGCGTCATACGTTCTATTGTTGCATCACCTACGTAAACGATGTTCACAAATCCAACAAAAACCGTTTTGCCGTTCATTTTCATCTCGCATGCATGTCCGATTCTGGCAATACTCTCGTGGTTATGACGAACACGCAAGAACCGCAGAATATCAACATTTCTAGCGTCGCAACCGCAGTTGACGCAGTGGCGAGCGCCGCTGCCGATCTGAAGCTGTACGACACCGCATCGCACGCCGTGTCGAATTTCACGCCGATCAAGCCTGGTCAGGTCGGCATGTACGTGTGTGGCGCCACCGTGCAAAGCTCGCCGCATATCGGCCATATTCGTGCGGCTGTCGCGTTTGACGTGGTACGCCGCTGGTTCGAGCGTTTGGGCTACAAGGTCACGTTCGTGCGCAATGTCACCGATATCGACGACAAGATTCTCGATAAGGCTGCGGCCGCCGGTCAGCAGTGGTGGGAGCGCGCGTACATTTACGAGCGTGAATTCACTGAGGCTTACAACACGTTGGGTGTTGAGCCGCCTACGTATGAGCCGCGTGCGACCGGCCACATGATCGACATGATCGATCTGATCAAGCAGATCATCGACAATGGCCACGGCTACGTGGTGACTGATGAGAACGGCCATCCGACCGGCAACGTGTATTTCGACGTTGCCAGCTGGCCTCATTATGGCGAGTTGACGCATCAGAAGCAGACCGCTGTGGCCGATGCCGCTTCCGAGGTGGCCGATGCCATGGGTCCGTCTGTCGACAATACGGGCAACGACAAGTACAATCCGGTTGATCCTGCGGACATGTCGGAAGACAAGCATGATCCGCGTGATTTCGCATTGTGGAAGGCTCCGAAGGATTCCGATCCGCTTGACGCGCGTTGGAATACTCCGTTCGGCACGGGTCGCCCGGGTTGGCATATTGAATGCTCGGCAATGAGCCACCGCTATTTGAAGGATATGTTCGACATTCATGGCGGCGGGCTGGACTTGCGTTTCCCGCACCATGAGAACGAAATGGCGCAGACTCGTGCCGCCGGTTACGATTCGGCGGCTCGTTGGATGCATTCCGCATGGGTTACCGCCAAGGGTGAGAAGATGTCGAAGTCGCTGGGCAACGGCTTGTCCGTACCGGCGGTTTTGGCGGAAAATTCCGCTTGGGTGGTGCGTTACGCGCTTGGTTCCGTGCAGTATCGTTCCATGTTGGAATGGTCGGATCAGACGTTGACCGAGGCTCAGTCCGCGTACGATCGTGTGTCGAATTTCATCGAACGTGCCGGTGCCGCCGTTGGCGGGCAGCCGTCCCGTGAGAGATCGTTTCGGTTTCCGCCGATGAGCTGCCGGCTGATTTCGTCGCCGCAATGAATGACGATATTAATGTTTCCGGCGCCTCCGCTGCGATTTTCACGGCGATTCGTTCTGGCAACACGTTGCTTTCGAAGCTTGCCGATCGTGTTGATTCGGATGTTGCGAAGGATGAAGTTCGCGCTGTTTTGGTGAATGTGCGTGCGATGCTCGATACGCTTGGTTTGGATCCGTTGGCGGAACCGTGGGTAAGCGAGGGTGCGGCCGCTGCGCCGCCGGAGCCGGTGCCGATTCCGCTGAGCATACTGCGCTTGACCGTTTGGTTTCCGAACAGTTGGAGGAGCGTACCGAAGCCCGCAAGGCCAAGGATTTCGCCCGCGCCGACGCCATTCGTGATGCCTTGGGCGCAGCCGGAATCGCCATCGAAGACACTCCCCAGGGTCCCACCTGGACCCTCAAATAATCCGCAGCGCTCTTAATAAGCAATAATCCCGTCTTCTCCTATTGGAAGAGACGGGATTGTCATTTCTCATGCAAATAGCATCAAGCATCTCACCGAATATCAACCGAACATCATCAACACCATTAATTGGAATGCGAAATTTCCCGCGGGACGGCTAGACTGAGGAACATTATGGCAGCATTTAGTTCTTTGACAGATAGGCTCTCGAATGCGTTCAAGCATCTGAAGAGCAAAGGCAAGCTTTCCGAGGCTGATATCGATGGTACGATCCGCGAAATCCGCCGCGCGCTGCTCGACGCCGATGTGGCGCTCGACGTGGTGCGTTCCTTCACCGGCCGAATCCGCGAGCGTGCGCTCGGCACCGAGGTTTCCCAGGCGCTGAATCCGGCCCAGCAGGTCGTGAAGATCGTCAACGAAGAGTTGACGGCCGTGCTTGGCGCTGGCGTTGACCGACCGCTGAATTTTGCGAAGAATCCGCCGACCGTCATCATGCTCGCCGGTCTTCAGGGTGCTGGTAAAACCACCCTCGCAGGCAAACTCGGCTACTGGCTGAAGGATTCCGGCCACACTCCGCTGTTGGTCGCGGCCGATTTGCAGCGTCCGAACGCAGTGACGCAGCTGCAAGTGGTTGGCGAACGTGCAGGCGTGCCCGTGTACGCTCCGGAAAAGGGCGTGCAGTCCGATGGTGGCGAAGCCGTTGCTTCCCCGGGTCTGACCACCGGCGATCCGGTGAAGGTGGCGCGTGACGCTGTTGCGCTGGCCAAGCAGAAGCTGTACGACACGGTCATCATCGATACCGCAGGCCGTCTCGGCGTTGACGAAGAGCTCATGAAGCAGGCTCGCGATATTCGCGACGCCGTGCAGCCGAACGAAATCCTGTTCGTGATCGACGCGATGATCGGTCAGGATGCCGTGCAGACGGCGAAGGCGTTCGATGAGGGCGTGGACTTCACCGGCGTGGTGCTTTCGAAGCTTGATGGCGACGCCCGTGGTGGTGCCGCGCTTTCGGTCGCCTCCGTTACCGGCAAGCCGATTCTGTTCGCTTCCACTGGCGAAGGTCTGAAGGATTTCGAGGTTTTCCACCCGGATCGTATGGCTTCCCGCATTCTCGATATGGGCGATATTCTTACCCTGATCGAGCAGGCGCAGAAGCAGTTCGATGAGGAAGAGGCTCGTAAGGCCGCCATCAAGATTTCCGATGGTTCCTTTGGTTTGGATGATTTCCTCGATCAGCTGCAGCAGGTGCGCAAGCTTGGTCCGATGAAGAATCTGCTTGGCATGATTCCGGGTATGGCCGCGCATCGTAAAGAACTTGAGCAGTTCGACGAGAGGGAAATCGATCGTACTGAAGCCATTATTCGTTCGATGACTCCTGCGGAACGTCGTGACCCTTCGATTATTGACGGTTCTCGTCGAGCTCGTATCGCTTACGGTTCCGGCGTGACCGTTTCGCAGGTGAACGCGCTGTTGCAGCGTTTCGAGCAGGCCGCGAAGATGATGAAACGTATGAGCAACAAGGCCGGCGCTGGCATGCCTGGCTTTGGCGGCCCTGCCATGGGCGGGGGCAAAGGCAAGGGTAAAGGCAAGAAGGGCAAGAAGAAGGGCGGTAAGTCCGGCAATCCGATGAAGCGCGAGGCTGAAGAGAAGGCATTGCGCGACAAGCTTGCCGGCAAGAACTCCGACGGTAAGTCTTCCGGCGGTTCCGCTTTTGCCAAGAAGCCGCAGAATCCTGCACTTCCCGCCGGATTGCAAGACTTGATGGGCGATGCCGGTGAGCTGCCGCCGAACTTTGGCGGCGGACTGTCCGGCTTGCTGCACTAAAGCAAGCGACGCGAAAACGGTAACGTATAAAAAGGGGATGTGATTCAAGACGAATCGCATCCCCTTTTTGTGTACTCCAATCAGCTGTTTTCAGCTGAATCGACTACCTTATAATCGCCATCAACTACTTCAACGTCAACGTGGCAACAAGCGCAAGATGATCGCTACCTTCAACGCAGAACGAACTCACGTCGGAAGCGTCCAATCCCTTGGTGAAAAGCACATGGTCGAGAATGATGCGCGGCCACGGCAGCCATGATGGGAACGTGGCATGACGGCCCTTCGCCTCGCACAAGGCCGCATCCTTGAAGCCCGCATTCAGCAGCTTGCGGAAGCTTGGATGATCGGTACCGGAATTCAAATCACCCAACACAACGGTGATGTCGCCCTGCTTCTGAGTGGTCGCCAACTCCCCCAAACCGATGATGCCGGCGGACCATTCCCTGCATCCGCGCATCGGAGACTTCGGATGTGCCGACACAAACGTGATGCCGCGCATCGAATCGATCGGGAAGCACACGCCCGGCACGTCGGCCGCGGGAATCACCGCAGTGACCGGAGACATGTCGCTTGGTTCAATACGAATCCACACACCGTTGAATCCGCCATTGTCCGTTCCCTTGCTCTCCCCCAACTGACGGTACGGAAGCAAATCAGACAATCCCGAAGCGTCCAATTGCGCAACCAGATCGTCCGTCAATTCCTGCAATGCAAGTACTGCAATATCATGTTTTTTGACCGCACTGACAATTGCCGCAGCGTTGGCGCGACCAAATCGGCAGTTCAGCGTCATCACACGGAAACGGCCATGTTTCGCGGATTCCGTAACAGCATCATTGCCTGTTTCACGAGATGTTTCACGCTTTTCCGCAAGTTTTTCGGCAACCCTCTGCGCAGTATTGGGAGAATTAAGATTTTCCATCCAATATGCGATTTTGCGTAGCAGCGACGCAAGACAGACCACCGCAGCGACTCCCCCGAGAGCCGGCTCATGCAACGCGAAACCGGCGACGGCGATCGCAAGCGTCGGAATCCACAGCAACGGAATCAACGCAATCAAGTACGGCAGCGGCAAATGGCCATCCCAACCAGCCGGCATCTCGCCAAGCGCAATCCATACAACGCAAATAATCAACGCAATCCAAAGCGCGATAATCATTCAGGCAACTCCCCCTATGCAAACCGTTCACTCCGAACGGACATACGCAAACTCGGAACCTCCAAGTGTAGCCAGCCTGCCTGATTCCGACGATTCCGCCATGTAGACCCACGCAAACATCTCACGAATGCCAGCAAATGTCCGATTCTGCCGATTCGGTCATTCAAGGCATCACATTCGCCGCATAATTGACCGTTTCCGCAGAATCAGACAAACGACTTCCCGGTTTTGCACGGATTCGGAAAGTCACATAGAGCGGGAAACATCCTAAGACCCATCCGTCCGTACCCCACGGTTATACTTGGTAAGTTATTCGCGCGCGCGAGGCCCTCTAACTATCGCGTGACGTGAGGAACATGTGGGTTTCGGATTCCGTGCCCCACACAGAAAACGAAACGCACACCCCTAGTTATACAAGGAGAGCCATTTTGGCAACCAAGATTCGTCTGAAGCGCATGGGTAAGAAGTTCTACGCGTTCTACCGCGTGGTGATCATGGATTCCCGTACCAAGCGTGATGGCCGCGCCATCGAAGAGATCGGTACCTACAATCCGAACACCCAGCCTTCGACCATCGTTATCGATTCCGAGCGCGCTCAGTACTGGCTCGGCGTTGGCGCTCAGCGACCGAGCAGGTGCTGAACCTGCTGAAGATCACCGGTGACTGGCAGAAGTTCAAGGGCCTTGACGGTGCTGAAGGCACCCTGAAGACCGTTGAAGCTGGCCCGGATGCCGCCGCTCGCGTTGAGGCCGTTGAGGCTCAGGCTCAGAAGCTGAAGGCTGCAAAGTCCGAAGCTGACGCCAAGGCCAAGGCTGAAGCCGAAGCCGCCGCTACCGAGGAAGCTCCGGCTGAAGAGCCGGCTGCGGAAGCTGAGTGATCATGCTCGCCCAGGCTGTGGAACATCTGATTAAGAACATCGTCGATTTCCCCGACGACGTTTCGGTGAAGTCCCATGAGAACGCGCGTGCGAACTCATTCGCGTGCGCGTCAACCCGGAAGACATCGGTCGCGTCATCGGACGCAGCGGACGCACGGCAAATGCGATTCGCGCCGTGGTGCAGGCACTGTCCGACCACAAGGTGCGCGTCGACATCATGGACGTGCGCAGGTGAGATCCTAGCGTGGTGCGTGATATGCATTCTGACGACCCTCAACAGCCCGAGCTGCTGAGGGTCTGTCGTATCGGGCGTGCGCAGGGGCTCAAAGGCGAAGTCACCGTGCAGATCTTTACGGACGAACCGGAATACCGGTTCGCTCCCGGTGCTGTGTTGTACACGAAAGACGGCGAAGAAGAGTATGTGGTGGAGAACTCCCGTACCTTCAAAAACCGTTGGATCATCAAGTTCGAAGGCATTGACAACCGCGACCAGTCCGAAGCGGCCAACGGCATTGTGCTGTATGGCGAGGCGGACGATCCGGAAGACATGCTTGAAGCCGACGAGTGGTATCCGAAAGACCTCATCGGTCTTGAGGCGCGACTGGCTGAAGACAATATGCTTGGTCTCGAACCGGGCGTGGTGGTCGGCAAAGTCGTTGACGTGATAGAAGTGGCCCAATGGCTGCTGAAGATTCGTCTCGCCAATCCGGTGAAGGATGCCGACGGCGTTGTGGTTGAGAACAGCGCGCTCGTGCCATTCGTGGACGAGCTCGTGCCAGACATCGACCTCGAAGAGGGCTATCTGACCCTCGATCCGCCTGGAGGTCTTATTCCGGGACTGTGATCGTTTGCGATCCTGCGTAAGCATTCATGATTACGCGCTTTCGATCACATACCCATTCAAGTGGGCATTGGAATCCAGTGCCCACTTTTTATGTTTCCTGCCACTTGGCAGGCATCCCGGTATTCTGAACATTATGAAGATCGATATCGTGTCTGTTTTCCCGGAATATTTTGAAGTGCTGAACCTCAGTCTGCTCGGCAAAGCGCAGTCGAAAGGGCTTGTGGAGGTTACCGCGCACAATCTGCGCGACTGGACGCACGACGTACATCATTCCGTCGACGACACTCCTGTCGGCGGTGGCGCAGGCATGGTGATGAAGCCGGAAGTGTGGAGCGAATGCCTCGACGAGCTGCTGCAGCTTGAGCCTGCGGTAATCGACAATACGGAAAATATTGAGGATTCTGCGGATTCCTTCGATACTGGCGATTCTTGCGATACTGCAGATTCCGACACTGCACAATCTTCCGCAAGTCCTGTGCTGATTTTTCCGAATCCTTCCGCCCCGCTGTTCACACAACAGGATGCGACGGAACTGAGCCATGCCGATCATCTGCTGTTCGGCTGCGGCCGTTACGAAGGGTATGACGCGCGCATTCCGCAGTATTACCGCGCGCAAGGCATTGACGTGCGCGAATATTCGATCGGCGATTACGTGTTGAACGGCGGCGAGGTCGCAGTGTCGGTCATGCTGGAGGCGATCACGCGGCTGCTGCCCGGTTTTATGGGCAATGCCGCTTCGATTGTTGAGGAATCGTATACGGGCGAGAACGCGCTGTTGGAGCACCGCCAGTACACGAAGCCCGCGGAATGGCGTGGCATCAAGGTTCCGGACGTGCTGCTTTCCGGCAATCATGCGAAAGTGGATCGTTTCCGCCGCGATGAGGCGCTCGAGAAAACCGACGAGCTGCGTCCGGACCTGATCGAAGCGCTGGATTGCACCAAGCTCGACAAAGCCGATCGCAAGACGCTTATGTCGCTCGGTTGGGAAGTCTCCGGCCCCTACCCCCGCAAGCGATAAAAGTCGCGTATTCCCAAAAGCGCAAATACGAAAGACGTCAATCCAAGATGCACGTAACATCATCGGATTGACGTTTTCTCATATCGACTCGGCAACGATTTGGCAGCAGTTCGGTAACGTTACAGCATTACCGCATTATCCGCCAGTTTCACAAACGCTTCCGCAGCCAATCAAGTACCAACCCGATTGCCTTGTCACTGCGGAATCCATAGGCGGCATGGCTGGCATTGTCAAGCTTGTAGAAAGTCACGTCTTTATCAAGCACCTTCATGGTCGCATACAGCCTGCAACTCTGGTTGAACGGTACGAGCAGATCACGACCGCCATGCATAATCAAGGTCGGCGGAGTCGGCCTGTCAGCGCTCAAATAGGTCATTGGCGAAGCTGCACGGCTCAGTTCCGGGTTTTCCAGCACACTAACGCCGCCGAGTTCCATACCTTCCGGGCATTGCGCAGGATTGTGATCTTGCGAACTCGGATAGTAGTTCATTTTCACAAAATCGGTGGGACCATACCAGTCGATGATACAGCGCACTTCAGCACTGGTCTCGCCGTAATCTGGAGTATCCGGCTCGCGATCACCGGTAAAACCTGCCATAAGTACGGTATGGCCGCCAGCAGAGTCACCGAATAATGCGATGCGATTAGGATCAGCATCCAGCCGTTCGGCATTGCGGCGCACATAACGTACAGCGGTTTGCAGTCCTGCATTTGTGCAGGGAACGGATCGACGGTGCTTGGACGATATTCCGGCACTACAACCATATATCCCTTTTCCGCCAGTCGAATATATAGACTGTTGAAACTGGACAGGTTCGGCTTAAAGAAAGCGGCTCCACGTATGATCACGATTACCGGCCAACCTGCTTCTGGTTTACCGTCGGGCATGTTGCCATCGTCATGGAACGGTGTGTAGATGGTCATCTGCAGATCGAGGTCGTTGCCGTCCACGTCACGTCGCGTCACATATGTTTCGTGCGTTATATACGTGGAGTAGAAGAAATCGTCAGTGTTGATGTCAAATACTTGGCAACCTTCCGGCAGCTCATCGGAATGGGGGAATTCCGCGACTTTATCGACTGGTGTGAAGATTGGTTTGAGTGGCTCCGCCGCGGGTGGTTCTACCATGGTTTCGATATCAATCATTATTGTTTTCTCCATTTTTCAATATGCATGTTGCAGTACACGAATTGCCGTCAGGCAACAATTGCTGCAGTCTTCTTCTTTTCCGACGCCATGAATGCCAGGATGAGCACGATGCACACGACCATGAATGCGGCACCCATGTTCATGGACTTCCACGGGCTGGTGATACCGGTGATTGCGCCCAGTGCTGCGAATGCATACGGCGGAATGAAGGAACCAACGGAGTTGCCGAAGAACGCATAAGAAGTGGCCTGTGCAGAGATGGATGGATCGGTATGCTCGTTCACCAGAATGTTCACGTATGGCATGAACCAGCAGAAACCCACGCCCAGCAGCACACCAGCCACGTTCCAAGCGGCAAGCGAAGTGGTATTACCCCAAATGAGCAGTGCAATACCTTGCATGGCGATGGCGATCACGCCAACCCACATGCCGACGAAGCTCTTGACAAGTCCGAAGAACAGACCACCAATCAGGGAAGACACGGAAATGATGGTGATGACCGTTGCCGCTTGTACTGCGGTGATGGTGCCGGTTTCTTCAGCGGCAAGCGACAGATTGATAGTGTAGAAGCCGTAACCAGTGGCAAAAATGATCTGTAGCAACATGCCGAAATACGCGGAAATCGGCATCTTCTTGCGCTGCTTCGGAGCTGCGTTAGTTTCAGTGGAAATTACTTCTTCACGACCCAAGTCGTTTACTGCGTTCGGAATGAAGAACAACACAATCACCATAACCACCAGTGCGAAGAAATACACGTAGTAGAAGTAGTGCCAGTCGAACGACATGATGCCTGCAATGGTGGAAGAAATAATAGTGGCGCCCAAACCAACCGCAGAGGATTGGAAACCCATCAGTGTGTCCGCTTCCTTACCTTTGAAGCAATCGACAATCAACGATGCAGACAACGGCTGGATCAAACCCAAACCAAAACCTGCGAACACACGAAGCGCGGTTTGTCCATCAAGTATCGGCACGAACATTGGCAGAAAACCACCGATGAAGCACAACAACGTACCGATGATACACAGGTTTTTCTTACCGATTCTTGTGGCGAAGCGTCCTCCAATCAGCGTGGCAATGATGTTACCCAGCACAGGCACTGTCACAAAGCATTGCAGTTCCATGGCAGAAGCGTTGGGAAAGTCTTGTTTAAGACTGGACACGACTGCTGCAGTAACGGAAATGCTTTGTAGCAGCAGAGCCAGAGACAAGATTGCACCTTTAAGCATGACTCGTTTCGGTCCGGATTGCGGCAGCTGCGACATTGGGGCAGCTTTAGCTGTCACGGTGGTATCACTCATAGTTCGCTCCTTCGCTATTTCTCTTTATGCACACTGTTCACGTGCACTGTGCCGCCTGTCTGCTACGACATGCGGCTGTGATTTCAGCTTACGAGAGCACATATCAACTATTTAGGTGACTTTTTGACAGAAAAAGTCGGTTTTGTGACACGCTGAGAATACTTGATTTTGCGAAAAATCACTCAAGTTAAGCATAACGTTACGCAAGAGTTAAGCATAACGTTACGCAAGCGCCCGCACTACATATTTTATGCGTTGTGAGCACGTCGATATACTGCAGGAGTAGCGGAAAAACGTGCTGCAAATGCTGTTGTAAACGATCGCACGTTGGGAAATCCATTATGCTGCGCAATTTGCGCAACGGTATCGCCAGTATTGAGCAAATCATCAAGAGCCGATTGCAACCGGATTTCCGTCAGATATCGGTCGGGCGTAACTCCTGTGCCGCGTTTGAATAGTCGAGAGAAGTGCTCACGTGAATAGCCGAACTGTGATGCGAGCTGCCCGATAGACAGATCCTGCGCGTAATGCCGTTCCATATATTCAGTGATACGACGCACGCCAACACCCGAGCCTTCGCTGACAGTCGCAACATCGCCAGCATTGAAAGCATGTGCAGTACCGCAGACTGCGTTACTACCGATATGTTTTGCCTCACCATCAGTAGTATAGCAATCCATCACCGTACACTGGGTACACACATGATAAAGCAGCTCATACAGCAACGCATTGAGTTGCAGCATCTGCAGCGCCGAGCCATCATTTTCCACACAACCGACAATCTGCTCGCACAAGCCAAGGAGTTGACCGTCCACAATGCCATCTACTCCGTAGACAACCCCTTGATTCAGCCGTATATTCGCTAATTCCGGACACATGCGAGACAAGTATTCACCATCGAAGGATATGGATAACACGTTCTGTGAATCATCATGCGGCATTGGATGAATGGAATGCAGGGCTTTGGGACTAATCAAGCACAACTGCCCGCTGCGCAGAGTAACGTCCATGCCGTCGATGAACAAACGAACGTCACCATGACGCGCATATACCAGTTCCGAGCCAAGATGCCAATGCAATGGCACATTCTGCGCAGGCATTTCCGTATGCACACGCACAATTGCTGGATACAGCTGATTACTGCCCCAAGATTCGCGGTGATCGGAGTTGATCACCGAACTGTAATCGAGTTCGCTGTCGACATAAAACATTCGCGACGATGCGGCACTGGTAAACATGCTGACATCATAGCGCCGAATTTACGATTCAGCGATTGGCTTGCTTAGTTCGATGTAGTACACGGCGGTTTCGCCATAGTCGCGGTGGTCGGAGATGGTCCAGCCTTCCGGCGCGGCCGGTTCGGCGGATCGTGTGGAGCGTTCCAGCATGATCACCGTATCATCGCCGGTCAGCTCGCGGCCCGCCAGATCGGTCAGCAGCTGGTTGCATGCCTCGGTTTCGAACGCGTATGGCGGATCGATGAAGATCACGTCGAACGGGGCCACCGCGGAGGCGCAGGCCGCGTATTTTTCTGCGCGAGCCTTCACCACGCGGGCACTCATGCCATGTTCCCACGAACGGTTATGTTTCAACGCGGTCAGCGTCTGCGCGATCAATGCGGCCGCCGGAGCGGATGATTCCACCGCCACCAGCTCTCGTGCGCCACGGCTCAATGCTTCGATGCCCAAAGCGCCGGTTCCTGCAAACAAATCGAGCACGCGGGCATCGTCCAACACTCCCCATGAATCGAGATGCGAGAAAATCGCCTCTTTGGTGCGATCGGTGGTCGGTCGAGTGCCCGCTTTCGGCGTGGTCAATGCAACGCCTTTGAATCGTCCTGAAATTACGCGCATACGCACCACTCTAGCGTGCCAGGCGATTAATTAATCGCACCAAACTAATTACTGGTCAGGAACGTTTCATTGCCGCGCGTGAAATCAAGCACCGCCCCGGCCAACTGCACATGTTCGAGTAAATCAGGATCCTGAGCGACAAGCCTCGTAGCCTCAACCCGCGCATGCTCAATAATCTTCACATCCTTAACCACACGAAGCAGCTTCAAACCTGACTTTCCGCCAGATTGCGCGTCGCCGAGCACGTCGCCGGCGCCGCGGAATTCCAAATCGGCCTGCGCTATTTCGGCACCATCCAACGTGCCCTGAATCACGTCAAGACGGCGGGCGGCATCACTGTCCGCGGGCGCACGCGAAATCAGGAAAGCCCCCGAATCGGTGCCGCCTCGGCCGACGCGCCCACGCAACTGGTGCAATTGCGAAAGCCCATACCGGTCCGCATCGAAAATCACGATGCAGCTGGCTTTCGCCACGTCCACGCCGACCTCGATCACCGTGGTCGCCACCAGAATCGGTGTTATGCCGGATTCAAAATCGGCCATGACCTGCGATTTTGTGGTGTCATCGTCACGCCCGGTCAACGTGGCGAATCGAATGCCTTTGAACTGCGGCAGCGATTGCAGACGCTCCACGATTTCCGCCACGGAATGCAACGGGGGGCGTTGTGCGCGCCGGTCGTCGTCTTCGCCAAGATCGTAGGCGTCGTCAAAAGCCGCGGCCGACGAACCTGCGGTTTTCGAGCCTGAAGCCGCTGACGCCGCCAGCGCGCCGTCCGCATCTTCGGCATCGGCGTCAATGCGCGGGCAGACCACGTAGGCACGTTCCCCCGCGTCGATGCGCTTGCGAATCAGGGCAAACATTTCGCCCATCAACGACGCATTGTCTTCCGGCACTACGAATGTGCGAATCGGCTTGCGGCCGCCGGGAAGTTCGGTCAGCGAGGAAATGTCGAGATCGCCGAACCAGGTCATGGCTGCGGTGCGCGGAATCGGCGTGGCCGTCATGACCAACAGATGAGGCGCCGTAGAACCCTTGGAATTCAACGATTCGCGCTGTTCCACACCGAAGCGGTGCTGTTCGTCGATCACCGCCAAGGTGAGGTTCGGCGCCTGGAAACTCTTGGAAAATGCGGCGTGCGTCGCCACGACGATACAGGGCATGCCCGATGCGGCTGCTGCGAGCACGCGACGACGTTCGGCAAGTCGCATACTTCCCGTGAGAAGAAATACAGGAATCTCCCCATCTTTTGTGCCAAATATATCGTTTCCTTTGCCGGAAAATCCGGTTTCCACATCATCAGATGCGGCCAAATCAAGAAGGTCTGCAAGTTGTACACCTTTATCCACAGCATTATTGTGAATTGTTTTTGCGTCGAATTCCCCATCTTTCGAACTTTGCGCGGACCGTTTATTGCTTCGTCGCGCATTGGCATCATCTAGATTTTTTTGATTATCACTCGAATTTGCGTCGCTTTTTCCCAGTTTGGATACCATTGTGGAAATGCTCGCATAATGCTGTTCGGCAAGAACCTGCGTTGGCGCTACAAGCACGGCCTGGCCGCCTGATCCGACGGCCTGCATCATGGCAGCAACCGCGACCACGGTCTTACCGGAACCGACCTCGCCTTGCAGCAATCGTTGCATGGGGTAATCGTGCGCCATATCGGCGGAAATATCGGCGATGACCTGCTGTTGGCCGTTCGTAAGGGCGAATGGCAGCGACGCGATGAAATCGTCTTTCAACCGCGTTTCAGGGCATGCGGTAGCCTTGGATTTGCGCGATGCATCGCGTGATTTGACGAGCGCGGTCTGGCAGATCAGCGCTTCCTCATATCGCAACGTTTGCAAGGCGTTATCGAAATTCTTGCGATCAACCGGATCATGAATCGCCATGAATGCCTCAGCACGATGCATAAGCCCATATTCCTCACGAAAATCTTCCGGAATAATATCGGGAATAGCATTACCGAGTACTTTAATCTGTATTTCTCGATCAATTTGGGGAATATCAAAATCCCCTTCTTGCGTAGGATTATCTAAGAAATTCCCTGCATTTTGCGTTGCCAGATATTCGGCTCCGCGCAACGCATCCATATATTTCAATACCGATTCATGAATATGTTCGCTGGAAATTCGCGAAGTTGCATGATATACCGGTCGTGGACGGCAAACTCGTTTCAGCGCTTCGTCGATCGTTTGCGCATCGTATTTCAGATTGCCGAGAGGCGGATTCGCAGGATCGCCGAAACCGTCGTTCCATTCCCCGTTTTCCGACTGCGATTGCACGGGATTGATGGTGAGCAGGTCGGGATGCGTGAATTGCAGACGATTGTCGTACACGCTTGGCTCGCCTGCGACGACGAGCAGCGCTCCCGCGTGCAGTTTGCGCTGCACCCAGTCAACATACGATTTGCGATACGAAAAGAAGACCAGCGACGCCAACGATTTTGGGGTGTTGCGACGCGCTGCGAAATCGTCGTCCGTGACTGTTGCGATCAGGCGGAAGCCTCGACGTGCCATGGGGAAAACGCGCGTTTCGAGCACATGCGCGGCGAACGCCATTTTCTCCCCGATTTTCGCTTCATGCAGTGAGCGCGCGGGAACCGGATCGGTTACGCGGAACGGATAATAGGTCAGGGCGTCGCCAACTGACACCACACCAAGCGATTTCAGCGCGCCGACTCTGCGGCGGTTGCTCTCGATTGATGAAATCGGTGTTTCCAGTGTGGTGCTCATAACGCACCATCTCCCAGTTATGCCGACAGATGCGGCTTCTACCACTGGGTACGACTCAAACCGCCCAAATTCCCCACTCGCTGGAGGAATACGGACGCAAACCAGCCCCTCAGCGGGCAAAAACCTCCACCCACTGGAGAAATCACCCCGTCCACAAGCCCCTTAGCGGGCAAAAAGCTCCAGTCGCTGGAGAAATCAGGACGCAAACCAGCCAACCAAGGAGTATTCCTCCACCTACTGGAGGAATACGGACGCAAACGCCACTGTACGCGGGAAGATTTCTCCATCGAGTGGAGAAATCCGAACGCTTAAAGCCCTGGCGGGATCAAGATAAAGCAAAACCCCGGTGACCATTGGTCTACCGGGGTTTCAAGCTGTTATTTCGCGATTCACGCTTCAACGCGCTGAACCTTGCCAGCCTTGATGCACTTGACGCAAACGCGAACGCGAACGTTCTCGCCGTCGATGGTGGTGCGAACCGGCTGCAGGTTCGGGCGGAAGGTGCGCTTATTGCGAATATGTGAGTGCGAAACGGTGAAACCGGTCTGCGGTCCCTTGCCGCACACTGCGCAACGAGCTGCCATAATGGACTCCCTATAATTACTATTGACTTGCAAGTCTGCGCGTTCGATGCCCCGCAACTGAATGCAAGGCAGAACACACAACTTCTCAACTATACAACCAGCCCCAGCCAATCGCAAATTTGTGGATAGCAATCGCCTTAAATTCCCCGGAATGCCGCTGTCTGGTCAACATGCGTCAGGTCGGCAGACAGCGCATCCAAACCACCATTTGCCCGCGCATAGACGTCGCCAGCCAGTCATAGCCCGAGCCGCCAGCCAGTCAAACCGCCCAGCACACCCCACCCGGCGTCGTCGCGCTAGTTCTTCGAACGTCCTTCGGCTCCAAAACGCAGGCTCATCGCAACCGCGCCGATCACATCACCGCCATCGCGCATTCCAAGCATCCAAGCCGCATCCTGAGCCAGTAGCGGGAAACCAGCATCCGTCAGGCAAATCGCGGCGCGGGCAATCGTATCTAACACCTTGTCTTCCGGCGCAACCGGCACGCCGCCGGATCGCAGCGCATCGCACGCATCCCCATATTTCATATCCGGCGAAGGCAATCCCATCTGCCTACTCACTTCTTCGGCCTCATCGCGCGCGGCCGTACGGAATGGCGTGCCGCCGTTGACCATCATCGCATAGCAGGCGAGCGCTTCCGGCAGACGTCCCAACTGCCACAATGCGTAGCCAAGTCGATAGTAGAGTACTTCGCAATCGATAGGCAGCACTGCGATTTTCAACGCGCCGATGAGCACGTCGGCCGCTTTGCCGTATTCGTCGGTTCTTGCGTATACCTGCGATAGTTCCTCGTAGAAACGTACGCTGGTTGGGGCAAGTTTGATGCAGGCGCGCAGCTCACGTTCCGCGCGCTCATAGTCGCCATTGTTTTTGGCGAGTTCCCCAAGATTCTGGTGTACGTCGACTACAGCATCCGGCAGTTTCCAGTAGCGCGTGTGTTCGTCGCCGTCTAGCAGGGAGATGATGAGTCGCACGCCTGGACGGCTGCAGTAGAGCGGAATTTCGCCATTTTCGCCAATTTTCGCTACGCCTGTCTCGTCAGTTCCGCCCGCTTCGCACACCCCACCTGCTTCACCGCTTTCGCCAAGTTGCGCCAACGCGGCTTCCAATTGGAGTTCGGCGACCATGGGGGATCCTTCGTTTTCTTCCATAATCGCGTTCACATCATCGGTGGAAACCGGCGATTCGTCATGCATCACGTCAAGTTCGCAGGCACGGTCGGCACGTAGGAATCCCCGCAATCCTTCAGGCAGCGCACGTTGATCCTGCCATTCGGAAACACGTTTCTCCAAGAATACGGCTGACGTTGCAAGCGGTGTGATTGGCGTCAGGGCACGGTTCCCATCAAAGAAACCCACATAACGCACCGGGCGCAGCAAATTGAGCAGCGCCAGCGGATCGACATCCAACGGAACCACGTCGCATTGTCCGTTTTTCATGGCAGGCAGCGCACCCATCATGAATGGCACGCGATCGAATCCCATGGAAATCACGGGAATGCCGTCAGCATCCCCCACGCAACCGGTAAGATCGACTTGCGTCAGTCGTACGCTTGACGAGAACGCCGCCCACGCAAGCATGCCCGCCAATCGCACGGCATACGCGGAGGCGAATCCGTCGCGATATTGCGACGCAACCGGCATGATCGCCGTGTTCGGTATGCTGAAGCGCACTACCATCACGCCGCTGGACGCATCGACGTCAAATCGGTAATGCAAGCGGAAAGGCAATTCGAGATTTTCGCAAACATTGGCGAATCTGGTGCTGATATCCCAATTTCCGCCGCGCGCCCCTTCCGTACCCCTCATTCTACGGAAGTTGTTTTCACCTTCCTGCAGACCGTCGATTGCCACGATCGCACCCGACACGTTTCGCAGATACTGTTGCGATTTCGCAATATAGAAGTTTTCGTCGATGCACGCTTCCGGCATACCTCCGTGCACCGCCCTGCGCGCTTCGTCGTCGGCATAGTCGATGCGGTTAAGCGCCGATTCGACCGCCTGCACAACATTGAATTGTTCATTGGAAAGATCGTTGCCGTTGCAGCGCAGCCAGAATCGTTTCGTCGTGCTCAGTCGGATCACATCAAAATCGTTTTCGGCAGCAATGTCTCGGATGCCCGCAGCACCGGCTTCCACCAAAAGTCGTGCCGCGAATCGTTCGAATGGCGACGCTTGCGCGGAGTTCGTGATGCCACGCCAGATGATCATGTCAAGCGTGTCAGGCAATGGCTGGCTCAATATCGAGCGCAATATTTCAGCGTTCGCACCAAGCATGTCCGGAACTTCCCCACTCATACAGACTCCTCGACTCTTCGCAGAAATATGCCGACGCAACAGCGCGGCGGCAGTCACACACAGCAAACTTAGTTCGTGTTTTCCCAGTATTTTGACACGTTCCAATATACCGTTCTGCGAACGTTTTTCACGACATCAACATACGACATCAACATACAGATGGTGCAATCTACAATCTGCACATGTTCATCTCCGTCATTTCAGTATTCCCAGTATTATTTGCAGCATTTCGATATTTCAGATTTTTTATGTCGATCACACATCAGTCGCAATGTTCATGCGTAACGGCAGAGCGCTCCCCTTACAGCCGCTTAAGATGAACTGTAATATATACAATAGTGAATTGACGGTTTATTCGAAAGAGTCAACAATCATGTCCGAACGCGCAACAGCGCCCGCATCCGCACCTACGTCCGACATGGCCACAGAGACTGCCCCAGAGCATATGCCGGACCCCAACGCAAAACTTACCACCCGCGAAAAGAAGTGGATCGTCTACGATGTCGGCAATTCCGCATTCGTGATGCTGTCGACCGCAGTCGTGCCAATCTACGCAAACTCGCTGCTGCAGTCCGCCGGCCAATCGAATATCGTGTCGACATGGGGGTACGCGCAGACCATCGCGTCGCTGATCATCGCGGTGATGATGCCTGTGCTTGGATCCATGGCCGACGTGCAGGGCATGAAGGTGAAGTTCTTTACCGGATTCTTCCTGACGGGCGTGGTCGCCTGCTGTGCGATGGCGTTGCCGCTCAGCTGGCTCGTTTTCTTGGTGGTGTGCATTCTCGCCACGGTCGGCCTGAACGGTTCGCTCACGTTCTACGATTCCATGCTGGTCGATATCACGTCGAATGAACGTATGGACCGCGTGTCCTCGCATGGTTTCGCATGGGGCTATATTGGCTCCACGATTCCGTTTATCGCCTGTATCGCGCTGATTTTCGGCGGTCCGTCGTTGCTTGGATGGTCCACGGTGGCATGCACGCGCGCTTCGTTCGTAATCACCGCATTGTGGTGGGTGGCGTTCACCATTCCGCTGCTCACCAGCTATAAGCAGGTGCACTACCGCGCTACCGCGGGTCAGACCGGTGAGGCCATCCGCGGCACATTCGCAGAGCTCGGCTCCACTTTTCGTGCAATCCGCAAGAACAAGCCGCTGTGGATGTTCATGATTGCGTTCTTCTTCTATATAGACGCGGTGAACACGGTGATTTCCATGAGCACCTCATACGGCACGCAGCTGGGCATCGACTCCACGCATCTGGTAATGGCGCTGCTGGTCACGCAGTTCGTGGCATTCCCGAGCGCGATCGCTTATGGCAAGCTTGCCGGTCGTTTCGGCGCGAAAACCATGATCACCACGGCTGTGGTCGCCTATATCTGCATTGTGCTGTTCGCCGCGTTCTTCTTGCGTTCCGCAACGGAATTCTGGATTCTTGCGATTCTCGTAGGCCTGTTCCAAGGCGGTATCCAGGCGTTGTCGCGCTCGTATTACGGCAAGATCATTCCAAAGAATCGTGCCAACGAATATTACGGTTTCTATGATATTTTCGGCAAGACCGCTTCGATTATCGGCACCTTCCTCGTTGCGACCACCACGTCGCTGACCGGCAACGCTTCGGTGGGCGTGCTTTCGATCGCAATCCTGCTGATCGTCGCCCTCATCTTCCTTCTCCTGCAAAAAGACCCCACCCGCAAGTAGCGTAAAGTAACACTTGCTTGCAACTGCGCATGCAAATCCAATCACCAAGACTGATTGATTCTGCATGCGAATTTTGCTGCAATAGTGAAGCTTTCTCTTGGCAACAAGGAAGGCTCCAAGCCGCCGGGGGTATTCCCCGGCATCTTCATATTCACCGAAAGAAACGTTGGCAGAGCTGCCTTCATGCCGTATTTCCGATGTCGCCTTACGTCTGAAAAGTCGCGCATGGCAAGAGTCGGCCGCATAGTAATCGCAATTGCGATTTTTCACTGAAGAAAGCAAGTTTGGCGCGAAAATCAGAAGAAATTGAGGGCACGTGCCACTTCGTCGACGATGTCGAGCATGGCGCTGCGCGCACGTTCAGGCTCCCCCTTGGCGATCGCGTCGGCTACGGCATCATGCGCGTCAAGTGCGTCGGACTTCGGCTTCATCGGGTATTTGCCGAGTTCCACACGCCCGCGCAGCACGGTGGCGATGGTGTCGGAAAGCGCGGCGAACAGCTCATTGCCGCTTTCATGCAGAATCAGCGTATGGAATTCCACGTCAAGATCATGGAATTGCGCAAGCCCGGCTTCGCCTTCCTCGTTGGCTTCGGCGATCTGCCGCATTCGCGCCGCATACACGGGGAATTTCGCCTTGACGTCGAGGGGGGCAAGACGTGCGGCGGAAGCTGCTGCAGCCGGTTCGACGGCCAGTCGCAGCTCAGTGAGGGATGACAGCTGCCGTTCGCGTTGCGTGGAGTGGAGACGCCATTCGATCACCTGATGGTTGAGCGCCTGCCATTCGCCGAATGGACGTGCAACAAGTCCGATGCGACGTTTGACGAGTACCGCATTCATGGATTCCAGTGTTTTCGCGACTTCTCGCGCCACGGTTCTGGAAATACCGAAACGACTTTGCAAGGCTTCCAACGTAAGGCTTTCGCCAGCCTTCCACACGCCGTCGAGCATTTCGATGGCGAGCGTTCGACTCACCGAATCCTGCATCAGCTCACCGACGGTATTTTCTGCGATTACCGTGCCTTCAGCCATCGATCGCTCCTCCCTTGCCCACTTCACACCATGCCTGCTTTGTTTCACGGTATGTTTCACGTATTCTGCGACACGCACGGCAATCACCAATCGCAGATGATTGCGTATCTGCGATTGCGTGATTTACCGCCATTTTGCACTATCTCCAGCATAGCAAGTCACACGATTTTTCCAATTCGTAGTACTTTTTATTTGACTGATACTACTTTTACGGTTTATAGTAGTCTTATTCCTGGTGCGAAGCGGCACAGGATCATCAATAGCAAGGAGAACAACATGAGCATTCACGTAGTGGTGATGGGCGTTGCAGGATGTGGCAAATCCACCGTCGCAGAAGCCATCCATGAACGACTCGGATACGTGTACGCGGAAGGCGACGACTTCCATCCGCAGGCGAATATCGACAAAATGTCAGCCGGCATTCCACTCACCGATGAGGACCGCTGGCCATGGCTGAACGTCATCAACTCCTGGATGGTGGCACGCGAGGCGCTCGGCGAAAACACCGTGGTGTCCAGCTCCGCGTTGAAGCGCAGCTACCGCGAGGCGCTCGCCAAAAACGTGCCCACATTCTTCATTCACCTCAACGGCAGCCACAAGCTCATTCAGCAGAGGCTCAGCGAACGCAAGGGCCATTTCATGCCGCCCGCGCTACTGCCAAGCCAGTTCGCCATTCTTGAGCCGCTTGCCCCCGAAGAGAACGGCGTGGAAATCTCCATCGAAGGCAGCGTCGACGAAATGGTCGACCGTGCCATCGAAGCGCTGAACGCCTATGCGACAACCGTAGCCGCGACGGTAGCCGCCCAAACCGCAACCCAGGCCGCCTAACCCACCATTCCCCAGTCCGCATGTGTCCGATTCTGCAGAAACGGACAGACAAAACCCAAAACCGGTGCATGTTTGTCCGATTCCACAGAAACGGACAAACAGGACCCAAAAACAGCAGCCCAACTGTCCGATTCACCAGAAACGGACATGTACGCACCCAAAATGGGCTTCCATATGTCCGAATCTCCAGAATCGGACAAATCTAGCAAGCCAACCCCATGAATCGAGGAGGATTCATGAACCTTATTGCTGCGGCGATCATCGGCATCGCCATCATCGTTCTCCTTATCGCGGTATGCAAAGTGCATCCGTTCCTTTCCCTGCTTGCCGGCTCATTCGCGATGGCCGTGTGCGCGGGCGTGGAATACGACAAGGCATTCGACAGTTTCACGTCCGGCGTCGGTTCCACCATCGCCAACGTCGGCCTGCTTATCGCATTCGGCTCGATCATCGGCACGATCCTGTTCAAGTCGGGCGGCGCCGACACCATCGTCGACACCATCATGTCCAAGACGCCGTTGCAGCGTCTGCCGTGGGCCATGGCACTGATCGCGTTCATCGTCGGCATTCCGATGTTCTTCGAAGTCGGCGTGGTCATTCTCATTCCGGTGGTGCTCTTCGCCGCCCGCCGCGCCAAAGCTCCGGTCGTACTGCTGGGCATTCCAGCCCTCGCAGGCCTGTCCACCCTGCACGCATTCGTGCCGCCGCACCCCGGCCCGCTGACCGCCATCGGCGCACTGAACGCAAACCTTGGCATCACCCTGGCGCTCGGCCTGATCGTCGCCATTCCGACCGTGATCATCTCCGGCCCGCTGTTCGGCAAGCTCGCCGCCAAGTGGGTGCCGATCGCGGCCCCAGAAAACACTGCTGAGGCAGAAGCCCCGAAATCCGCGGAAAACCGCCCGTCTTTCACTTCCGCAATCGCCGTCATCCTGCTGCCGGTCGTGCTTATGCTCGCATCTTCCATCGTGGATCTGACCGGCCAGAGCGAAACCGTGTGGGGACGCGCGCTCGCCTTCATCGGCACTCCGCTGGTGGCTCTGCTCATCACCACGATTTTCGCGATGGTTGTGCTCGGCTACATGCAGAAGTTCACTCGCGACGCGGTCAATGGCATGGTCGGGCAGTCGTTCAGCTCCGTCGCCGGCATTATTCTGATCGTCGCCGCCGGCGGTGGTTTCAAGCAGACGCTTGTCGATTCCGGCATTGGCGACGTGATCGCCAATTCGATCACCGAATCCGCCATGAATCCGCTGATCGCAGGCTGGCTGGTCGCCGTGCTCATCCGCCTGGCAACCGGCTCCGCAACCGTCGCCACCGTCACCGCATCCGGCATTATGGTGCCGCTCGCCACCGGCATGAGCCCGACGCATCTGGCGATGCTGGTGCTCGCCATCGGCGCAGGTTCCGTATTCTTCTCGCACCTGAATGATGCAGGATTCTGGCTGGTCAAGGAATACTTCGGTATGACCGTCGGTCAGACATTGAAGACCTGGTCGCTGATGGAAACGATTCTGTCGGTCACCGGCTTGGGTTGCGTCATGCTGCTTTCGCTGGTGCTTTGACGCAACACTTCGCACACGAATTGCGATTGCGATTCGCGCGCATCATATCTGAAAAAACATATCTGAAATACAAAAAACTTGCCGTCCATTCGTTTTCCGCATCTTCTTTTCTGCGTTGCGGAAGATGCTGAAAGCGGGTGGATGGCACCAATCCCAATCAAATTCCATATCAAACAAAACCGTAGAAAGAAGAACATCATGCAGCTGGCAATGATCGGTCTGGGCCGAATGGGTGGCAATATGGCGAAGCGCATCGCGGCGGCCGGGCACGAGGTGGTCGGATATGACCGCTCCCCCGAATCGGATCGCACCGTGGCAAGCCTCGAAGAGATGGTGGCAGCGCTCACCGCGCCGCGCATCGTGTGGGTGATGGTGCCCGCAGGCGAGGCGACCGACAGCACCATCAACGAATTGGCGGAGCTGCTGGAACCCGGCGACATGATCATCGATGGCGGCAATTCCCGTTACACCGATGACGCGCGCCACGCGGCCGAACTTGAGCCGAGGGGCATCCATTTCATGGATTGCGGTGTTTCCGGCGGCGTATGGGGCATTGACCGCGGATACGCGCTTATGGTGGGCGGCAGCGAAGAGGATTTCGAACGCGCTCGCCCGATTTTCGAAGCGCTCAAGCCTGAAGGCGATTCCGGACTGGTGCTCGCAGGCCCGGTCGGCGGCGGCCATTTCGCCAAAATGGTGCACAACGGCATCGAATACGGCATGATGCAGGCGTTCGGCGAAGGTTTCGCCACTATGGTGAAGTCCGATCTCATCAAGGATCCGGCGGCCGTGATGACTTCATGGCGAGACGGTTCCGTGGTACAGTCCTGGCTGTTGGATTTGCTGGCGATCGCGTTCAAGTCCGATCCGACGCTGGAATCCATGCCGCCGGTGGCCAACGAATCCGGCGAGGCGAAGTGGATGATCGAGCTGCGCTCGAACTGGGCGTGCCGACACCCTCCACCGCGGCCGCGCTGTATGCCCGCCAGACTTCCCGCGGCGGCGCGGACGACATTCTGCGCGTCGTCTCCACCATGCGCGCCCAGTTCGGCGGCCACGTCACCAAGATCGACGAAATCGCCACCCACTGAGAGTGCTTTGAATGTCCGATTCTGCAGAAACGGACAAACAGGACCCAAAAACATCAGCCCAACTGTCCGATTCACCGGAAACGGACATCCAAACACCAAAACCAGCCTATGAACGTCCGATTCTGCAGAAACGGACACTCCACACAGCTTAAGAACGCCTATCTCGCCTATATATGGCAGACGTCCTCAGCAAAACAGCACTTCGGGGGTACGTTTTTGGCTGTTTTAACCAACCGACCTGCCATATATAAGCGAGATAGCTCCGGACAGGGGTGTGTTTCTACCATATATAAGGCAGATACACACCCCTTTGGCTTATTTGCGTCCGAATTCCTCCAGCGAGCGCACACAGGGCTCAGCGGCCGTAGACTTCGTGCACGAACTTTTCGAATGCGGCGATGGAACGCTCCACCTTTTCCGTATCGATGCAGTACGCCATACGGAAGTAGCCGGGCACGCCGAAACTGTCGGATGGCACGAGAATCAGGTCGTAATCCTTGGCCTTCATGCAGAACGCATTCGCATCATCCTCAAGCGCCTTCGGGAAGATGTAGAACGTGCCTCCCGGGCGCACCACGTCGAATCCGAGGCGCACCAGCGCGTCATACAAGAGGTTCATGTTCTTCTCGTACACGGAAAGATCGCTGGTTTCGTCCACCACCTTGGCCACGGCCAGCTGCACGCTGGATCCTGGGCAGTTGTGGCCGGTTCCGCGGCTGATCTGCCCGCACATCGGCACGATCAGTTCGGCATCGGTAGCGCGCGGGTTCACCGCCACGTAGCCGATGCGCTCGCCCGGCAGCGACAGCGACTTGGAGTACGAGTAGCACGAGAGCGTGTTGTCGTAGAACTTGCTCGGGTACGGCTGCACACCCCCATCGAACACGATTTCACGGTATGGTTCGTCGGAAATCAGGAAGATGTCGTGCCCGTATTCGACCTGCTTGGCGCGCAGGATTTCAGCCAGTCGGGTCAGCGTTTCGGCGGAATAGACGGCTCCGGAAGGATTGTTCGGCGTGTTGATGAGCACCGCCGCGGTTCCCGGGTTCAGCGCATGTTCGAACGCTTCGAAGTTGATTTGGAAGTTTTCGGTGTCGGCCGGCACCACGGTCAGGTGCGCACCGGTTCCGTTGACATACGGCTGGTACTCAGGGAAGTAGGGGGCAAAGGTGATGACTTCGTCTCCAGGCTTGGTCACCACGCGCAGTGCGTGGGCCAGCGCACCGGCCGCACCCGTGGTCGGGAAGATGTAGTCGGTCGTATAGTCCATGTCGAAGCGGCGGTTGAGGCTTTCCGCAATGGCCGTGCGCACCGAGGTAATGCCCAGCGACGGCGAGTATCCGTGCAACGCGACCGGTTCCGCCTCTTGGTACAGGGCGATCATTTCGTCGGTGAAGCTTTGCGGGCAGGGCACGCTCGGATTGCCCAACGAATAGTCGAACACGTTCTCGTAGCCGATTTCGGCACCGCGCGCGGTCGCGTATTCGCTCAGCTCGCGGATCACGGATTTTCCGCCGAGCATGGCCTTGTAAGCTTCGTTGATCATGGACAACCTCCCCGTCGTTCGTTCATTTCGCACGTTCGCGTTTTTCCACGGAACAATCCGCGGAACGCGCTATATCGTTTCTACCACTGGATTGTCACAGCCGGCTTTCGATGGTCACTTGGCAGACGGCGGCTGCTGTTGCGAAATCGCCATGCCGGGTACGAATCCTTCGCTGAAGATCCTGCGCCAGTATTCGAGCATGTCCGCTTTCGACATTGACATGAACATGCCCGCCGCGAGTACGGCGACGTCCTCGTTGAATACGGTGTCGAGCGGCAGTTTTTCATGCAGTTTCGGCCAGCGCTGCAGTACGGCCAGCATGCCTCCGACGGTGAAATCGAGCATGAGATCGGTTTTCAGGTCGAGACTGTCGGCATCCAATCCGAGCACGGAGATCATGGTCAAACGCCCGAATTCCTTCAACGACGAAACGAGTTCCGGCGAGCTGTGCGGACCTGCCAGCAAGGCCAATCGGTCGAGACGCTGACGCTGTTCGGGATCGCGCAGCAACGCGGTGACGTGCTTGCGCCATTCGGTGTCAGGATTGAAATCCCGTCCCGGTACGCCTGGCATTGGCGTGTCTTCGACGGCGTGCAGAATTGCGGAGTCCGCGAGTTCCGGCAGTCCGGAGAATGGTAGTAGAAGGAATTGCGATTCACGTCGGCCGTGCGCACGATGTCGGTGACGGTGATTTTGTTGTACTCGCGTTCCGAAAGCAGCTCCCAGAAGGCGTTTTCGAGACGATCTTTTGCTGGCAGGATTTCCGAATCCCTACGTGGTCGTGGCATCAGTACCCCCTAATAATTAGTCACGTTGCCTCATAACCACGTTTTATTGTACAAGTTGTCTAGACCGAATTTCGGCAAATGTCGTATACGAATTCACGCTTACAACACAAGTACGCTACGCGAACAGTGCCCGCCCACGTTCGCACAGTACTCACGCCTCATTCGCGCTTCACTTTCGCTGAACTTTCGGATTGCGAGCGAGCGCCGCCTGCAACAGAATCACCAACGCCTGATTGATGTTGCGCCGATCCGCACTGCTCAAGCCAACATATGTGCCGAGCATTTCAGGAATCACTTTCGGACCGGCCGCCACGATCGCAGAAATACTGCCCGCCCCGGAAGCCTCAAGCACGGAGAACAGCGCGTCGACCGCATGCTCACGCTGTTCTTTGGAAAGTCCCGCAAGCCAGCCGTTCAGCGACTTGTTGAACACCACCGAACTGTCGGCCACATCTTCGGCCTTGGCGAATTCACCCCCGTGCATCTGCCACGAGAAGGCGAAATGCTGCATGATGCCGTCCACGTCGGATTTCACCACCACGCAACGTTCGGGGGTTTCAAACACCATGCCCACCACCGAGGAGTCCGGCACGATTTTCACAATGCGGTCGCTCACGCTCGCATATTCGAAACTTTTCACCACTTCTTCGGGGAAACCCGGCCCGTCGAGCGAGTAAATGCGTTCAACGCGGTCCTTGATCTCGTCTTCGGCGTTCATGGCCGCATATACGGCCAGATTACCACCTTTGGAGTGACCGGTCAGCAGTATCGGTCCATCCCACAGCGAGGCGACTTTTTTCAGGTATTCAGCTGCGGAAACCTGTGCTGGAACCGGGTATTGGAAGGCCATGTTGAAGTCTTCCTTCCATCCGACCAGCGAATCATCAGTACCCCGAAACGCCACAACCAGCGTTCCCGACGGCAGCCGGAAAGTCACTGCCGCGAACTGCGTTTGCGCACCACCATCGAACTGCTCGCAATACGCGCTCATCTCAACGTCGGAAAACCGCGGATTCGCCGCCACAGCATGGTAGAAGTCGTGCGTCACCTGCGGATCGACCAATCCCACGTTCTCCACATCATGGTCGGCCACGGGCTTGTCGTGGTTCAGCTCGTCATCGGCACGCGCAATCGTCACGCCGCCAAACGGGGGCTTGCGCAGCATACGCAACGATGCGATCGGACGCCGAATATCGAATTGCTTCGCACGCGCCTGCAACGTACCGTATTTCGCTACCAAATCGTCCAATCGCAGCACGCATTCCGGTACTTCGTCGTACGAAAGCTGCGCCAACACCAATGCGTCGGCCTCGCGGAACGGCAATGCCTCGAAACTGCGCGTTTCCGTGCGCGCATAGTCAATAATATTGCCCATCACGCATCCCCCTCCTTGTCGTTGCGCAGTTCCCCGACAGCGACTTTCGCCGCACTGGCTGGAATCGCCTTGAACACGTCTTTGATGAGTTCGCGCGTTTGCACGTCGGTACCTCTGGCGGCTGCCACGATTTTCGGCAGCGAATCCGTCCAATGCGCCACCAGATCAGCGATATTACCGTACCCCGCGGCTGCGAAGATGTCGTATATCTGGTTGATGGCCCGTTCCCGTTGTTCCTGGCTTACGCGGTCGAACCATCCGTCAATGGTTTTGCCGATGAGTTGCGCACCGCCTGTCAGCTCGCTTGCCTGCTCGAATTCGCCGGATTGCGTCACTTGCCAGCTTGATCCCATATGCTGCAGAATGCTTATGGCGTCGGCTTTGACGAAGGTTGGTTTGATTTGCGATTGCAACAGCATGCCGATAATGGAGGATTCCGGCACGGTTTTGTCGATTCGTGCCGCGATTGCCTGATATGCGCGGCTATGCACCATGACTTGAGACATTCCAGGACCGTCATGCGAGAAGATGCGGGAGATTCTGCAGTTGCGTCCCGGCACGCTTCCTCCGAGCGCCGGCAGCAGTCCGAGCCGTTGCGCGCGTTCGTTGGTCGCTTCAATATCGCTTTGCGTGATTTGCATGGCCGCATATACCGCCATATTGCCGCCTTTGGAATGCCCGCCGATCATAATGTCGGGTGATTTTTTCGCCGAGAGGAAACGTTCCGTCCTGTCCAGAATCGAGTCCGCATATCGATATGCCGATTCTTGCGACGGCACTGGGCAGCGCACCGCCATATTAAAATCCTCTTTCCAACCGACGAGCGTGCCGTCAGTGCCACGGAACGCAACATATAAGCCGAAATCGGCACCCAAATCGAAGGTCATCGCAGCGAATTGCTGCTGCTCGCCCTCATCCAAACGTTCGGCATACTCCCCCACCCGCAACCCGCGGAATCGCGGCGATTCGCAAACCGCACGCAGCAACGAAAGCCGATAATCATTCATTTCAGAGGAATTCGAAACAAACATCTCATCGTAGCTTTCGGCGCGCAGCAAGTCACGGATCGGCACGGTCGCCACCGACTTGGCCTCGCCGAATGCTGGAACCAAGCCCGGCAATCGCATGTAGGAAAGCTCGGAAAGCACCAAGGAATCGACATTGCTGAACGCCAATTCGCCAAACCCGCGGAACTCGCGGCGCACATAATCCACAACATTGCCCATGCCTCAACTTTAGTCCGTTCACGGCTCCGGACACATGTCACCACGCGCATTCCCACATGTTCTCGCGCACGCCCCCGCACACCCACGCTCAAACCGACTCAGCCACGCACTGTAGGATATGTGCGAACACAAGTTGCGAACACGCATCGCAGACGCAGCGAACGCAAGTCGCGCGCACCAGTAATGCATGCGAATCAAACTTATGAAGGGACGCTTCAGAACACTATGGAACCGATTGGAATCGTTGTGGATTGGCTGAAAACCAATTCCGGAAAAATCATTCTGCTCATTGTCGTTGCACTGCTTGCGGCCGTTATCGACAAGGCGCTTACCCGAATCGTGAGCAAAGTGCTGGACCGTTCACAAGTGCCGAACGCTTCGATTTTCATCAATATTCTGCGCGCGGTGGTGTGGACGTTGGCTGTGGGCACTGTGCTGCAGCCGGTGTTCGGCATTAATCCGACCACGATTTTCACCGCGCTCGGCATTGGTGGTCTTGCGGTGTCGCTCGGTATGAAAGATACGATCGCGAACATCATCGGCGGTTTCGGTCTGATGCTTGGCCGTGTAATCCAGCCGGGCGATCTGGTGAATGTGGCGGGCACCGATGGCGTGGTCGAAGATATCAACTGGCGTCAGACCGTAGTGCGCGAGCGCAATGGCAACATCAAGATCATTCCGAATTCGATTCTGAACACCGCGTCACTGGAAAAACTCAATCCGTCCAATGAGATGCTGGTTCGTGTGCCGTTTACCGCCAAGGCCGGTACCGACATCGACGAGATGACCCGTCAGGTGGTTCAGGCCGTGCAGCGCGATACCGCCGATTTGGCCGATCCGCGCTTCCCTCCGAAAGTAAGACTGACCGGCTACTCCCCTTACGGCATCAATGTCGAAGTGTGCGCGTACGCCAAGCCGGAATCGTTGCTTCCCGACATGATCAACGCCGTGGCACGTTCCATCGCCAATGCTGATTTTCTTGAGAATCGCGCCATTAACAAGGAATCGTAATATCCTCGCGAACATAAGAAATCGCGGTTGACCCATATATATAAAGTGCCGCATGCAGTAGTCCACATGCGGCACTTTTTTATACTGAAATTATTACATCATTAGATTGATTGACGTAATAATAACCGTCGCTACAATGTAAGTAACTACACCGACGTTCAGTATTGCCGTGCTCGTGCGAACGCCGCGAGGCAGTTCTTCCGGTGCGGTATAGAATTCAAAGTTCTTGCGATTGCGGATAAGCAACACTATGCCCGCGATGATCAGACCGTAATATAGCAGCATATAGATGCCGAATATCATCATTCCCGTCGCATTCTGGCCCATCCACTGCATCATGGCCGTTCCGTCGCCGTTTTCCGCACTGGTCAGCACGTTCATCAGACTGTCGATGTCAATGTTCGTCACCACCCACGGCGCAACCACGCCACCCATGAAGTTGACGATCATGTGCATGGCCACCGAATAACGCAGTTGCTGGTGCGCACGTACACGTAGCCGAACATAAGACCCAATGCGAATGCGTAGAAGAACTGGAACAGGTTCATGTGCACCAGAGCAAAGAACAGCGCGGAGAACACGATCGCGGTTTTTTCGCCGTATTTGCGCGTGCGGCTGATGAGTTCCTTGCGGAAGATCCATTCTTCGAACAACGGTCCGAGAATCACGAGGAACACCACGTTCCACACGTCGAATTGCATGGCCAGATCGCTTACCGAATTGCTGGCTTTGCCTCCGGACAGCAGCGACGCCAACATATTGCCGATGAGACTGCCCCCATACATGAGCGGGAAGCACATGATAAGCAGTTTGAAGAATTGGCCCGGCTTCATGTCGAACTTGCGTGTTTCAATGACCGACGATTTGCCCATGATCAGTACCGCGAGCGGCATGGCCACGAGATACAAAGGGGCATCCGACGCCACATACACCGCCCAATTCGGCAGATTCGTGGTGTGCAGTACCTGATAGAGCATGCCGGAAAGCACCGTTGCAAGCGCATACCAGATCACCACCATCAGGCACATGCCTGCGCCGATGCGGGAGAACACGCTTTTCACGCGCCTGAGCCAAAGTTCATAAGGATTGGCTTGTGGCTGCGGATACTGCGGTTGTTGCTGATATTGGGATGGCTGTTGTGGATTCTGCTGCGGATGCGGTTGTTGCGGCCGCTGCGGATATTGGGGGTACTGCGGAAACGTCATATTTGCCTTTGCGACGACGTGCACGGGGTGCATATACGAAAATGCTGATATCCAGCACCTTAGTACAGGAATGCTGAATATCAGCTTACAATCTCATGACCGTCGTCATGGGCGTCCGCAACGAAACAGCTCACACGGCGAGCGCGGCGATCGGACGCGGAGCCACCACCACTTCGGATCCAACCGTCAGGCCGGCAGGAAGCTCATTGGCCGGCAGCTGCACGGTGACGGGCAGGTGGCCCACACCTGCGGCAACCGTCAAGTCAACGCGGGCGAGCGCACCGAGGAAGTGCACCATGTCGACGCGACCATGCTCGCCTACCATGTTGCCATCGTTTGCGGCTAGAGTGATCACAAGGTTTTCCGGTCGCACGAGCACGGTGGAGGCGTCGCGCTTGGAGGCTTCGAGCAACGGCACGCGCTGGCCAAACACCACGGCTTCCTCACCATTCGTGATGCCTGGGAGTCGGTTGGTCAGGCCAATGAAGGTGGCCACGTATTCGCTGCCCGGACGGCGGTACAGTGTCTGCGGGTCGGCGATCTGTTCGATACATCCGTGGTTCATCACGCCGATGCGGTCGGCAACGGTGAGCGCTTCTTCCTGATCGTGGGTCACGAACACGGTGGTGGTGCCGGCTTCGAGCTGGATGCGGCGGATTTCGTCGCGCAGCTGCACACGAACTTTGGCGTCAAGTGCGGAAAGCGGCTCGTCGAGCAGGAGCACTCGGGGGTTCACGGCCAGTGCGCGGGCGAGCGCCACACGCTGCTGCTGACCGCCAGACATCTGCTGCGTGTATTTGCCAGCCTGATCGGCAAGACCTACGAGTTCCAGCTTCTCCATGGCCTGCTTACGGCGTTCCGTCTTGCCCATGCCGCGGATTTCCAACCCGAATTCCACGTTCTGCAGAGCGGTCATGTGTGGGAACAGCGAGTACGCCTGGAACACCATGGCCATGTTTCGCTTGTTGACGGGCACGCCAGTCACATCTTGGCCGCCGACGAGAATACGGCCGACCTGGATGTCTTCCAAGCCTGCGAGGGAACGCAGCGCGGTGGATTTGCCGCAGCCGGAGCCGCCGAGCAGCACGACCATTTCACCAGGATTGATTTCTAGGTTGAAGTTGTCGAGCGCCTTGTTGGTGGCTCCTGGGTAGATTTTGTCTACATTAAGCATTTGCACGCCGCCGCCGCGTTCCGCGGAGTCGTTGAGGACTTCGCGTGCGGCTCGGGTTACGGTTTCGGCGCTCGGATTGGCGTTTACGAACGCTTCCGAAGTGCGTGCGATGGTTGCTTTCTGATCAGCGAGAGTCATGATTCGTTGCTTTCTTTGGATTTACGCAGTGCGTCGGAAATAAGATCGAGGGCTACCAGCAGGATCACGCCGAACAGTAGTGCCAGCAGCGACATGGCGGTGGAGATTTGGGAATTGGATTGGCCAAGCTGGTAGAGCGCCACCTGCAGGTTCATGCGTCCAAGCAGCGATGCGACGGTGTATTCGCCCAGCACCACGGCGATGGAGATGAACGATGCAGAGAGGATCGACTGCCACAGGTTGGGGATGAGCACACGGAAGAACACTTGCGGCCAGGAGGCTCCGAGCGAGCGGGATGCTTCGCACAGCGTTTTCACGTCAATGGAGTTGAGGCCCACGGCGAGCGCGCGGAATGCAAATGGCATCACCAGAATAACGTACGCGAAGCACAGCCAGATCGGGTTGGTGCTGAGCACGTCGGCGCTGAGCCAACGGTAAATCGGCCCCAGGCCGACTACGAGCACGATGGCGGGGATGGTCAGCGGCAGGGTGGCCACCCATTCGATGGCGCGTTCCAACTGCTTGGAGCGAATGTGCACGATCACCATGGTGGGTACCATGAGCAGCAGCATGATGACCACAGTCACCACACACAATCCCATGGACGATCCAAGACCGCTCCACAATGTGGACAAGTCAGCACCAAGCGCGCTGCCATCGCCGGTGAAAATCGCAATCCACGGATCCAAACTCCACTTGCCGGAAAGCGGGTGTCGAATGGTGAACACAAACATAGACACCAGTGGCACGAACAGGAACAGCAGCGTGAACGTGAGAATAATCGCCTTGATCACGCGCTGCTTGCGCACGCGGGCGGCACGCAGCTGCGGGGGCATTGATTCAGTATGATTCACTGCCATTGTCCGGCCTTCTTTTCCACAGCGTGGCTCAGCATCATCACCAGAGCAACCACGATGATCATCGCGAAGGCGAGCACTTGCGCGAATCCCTGCTGATTCGGATCCATTTCGTTGCGCATGGCGCCCTGAATCATAAGCGGCACCAGAATCGAACGCTGTGAGAACAATGCGGCGGCCGTCGCATATGCGGAGAACGCGCTGGCGAACAGCAACAGCAATGCGGAAAGGAAACGCGGAACCAGTATCGGCCCCGCAACGCGCGTCCAATACTGGAAGGTGTTACCGCCGAGCGATTCGCAAGCCTCACGCCACTGCGGACGAATCGAATCGACCGCAGGCAGGAAGATGATAATCATCAACGGAATCTGGAAGTAGCAGTAGACCGTGATTAGGCCAGGCAGGGAGCTCAACCAGTTCGGATTGACGGTCAGTCCGGTCAGCTGACGGATCAGCATGGTGCCGACGCCGTTGATACCGATGGTGGCGATGAAGGCGAAAGCGAGCATCACGCCGCCGAACTGTGCGAGCACCGACGAAATGGCACTGACCATGCGGCGCAGCAGTCCGTTCGGTTTGCTGCCAATCACCAGCGCATACGAGGCAACCGCACCCACGACCGCGCCAATGAGTGCGGAGATCACGGAAACGAGAATGGAGGTGGCGAACGCGGCGATGGTGTTCGCTTCGAAGAGTTTGCTGAAGTTGTTGAGGGTAAATCCGCCGTCGACGTTCTGGAATGCGCCGACAATCACGATAACGGTAGGCGCAAGCAGGAAGCAGGCGGTGTAGGCGAAGAACGGGATGGTCACGACGAATGTACCGATTTCGCGGCGATGCGTGGCGAAATCGGAGGTTGCGGAGGGGCCGTTTCCTCGAGTTCCGCGGGCTTCGCGTGCGTTACGCCCGCCGATGACTCCCGCTTTGGGGGTGATTGCTGCAGTCATGGTTGCATGCGTGCTTTCATACGATTGATATGCGGTGAGATTGCATAGGATTGTGGGATTCCGCTATTGCGCTGGAGACATGCTTCAAGGCCGGTTGTTGCGGCAGAAGACGTCGGGGAACTTGCTTCAGCCCGTCGTGTCCGCCGGTCTACCGGCCTTAGATTGCATTATTTTCGATTGCGATCCAGCTCGTTTGCGTTGCTTGCGAGCGGTTGCCAATCAGTTGCCGATGGTCTTGTCCCAGTTGTTCTGGAGCCATTCGGTGATGCGAGTGGAATCATCGTTTGTATAGGTCACCGGATCGCCCTCGATGGTGATGGCGGTCTTCAGGGTGTCCTGGTCAACCGTGCCGTCTTCCTTCATGGAGTTGAGGAGCACCGGATTGGCGCCGCCCTTGAACCATTCGTTCTGAGCATCGGCGGTGTACAAGTATTCCTCCCACAGGCGTGCTGCGGCCGGGTGCGGAGCGTCCACGTTGATGGCCTGGTTGTAGTAGCTGACCACCTGGGCGTTCTTGAAGGTCTTGAACTTCCAGTTCACGCCCTTCTCCTTGAGGCTCTTCTGATAGGAGGCCTGGTTGTAGCTCCAGTCCATCACCACGCCGGTCTGGCCGGAATCGATGGTTCCGTCGGTCACGTCAACGGTGGTGAGGTTGCCAGCATCCTTGAGCTTCTTGAAGTAGTCGAGGCCCGGCTGCAAGTCGTTGATGTCACCACCTGCGAGCTGGTTGATCATGAGGTAACCGTTGAATGCGGCGCCGGCTTCGGCAGGCTTGCCGTTCAGCGCCACGGTGCCGGCGAACTTCGGATCCATCAGATCGTCAAGGCTGTTGATGTCGCCGTACTTGTCGGCGTTCCAACCGATCGACATGATGCCGGTGTAGTCGGCGTAATACTTGCCGTCAGCATTCTTCACAGAATCCGGAATCTTATCCCAGGCCTGCACCTTGTAGGAGGCGAAGTTGTCGGTGCTGGTGGAAGCCACGGCCAAGCCGAGGTCGAACACGTCGGGGGCAGCGTCGGTGCCCTTGTTAGTCTTGGCTGCGTCCACTTCTTCCTTGGAGGAGGCGTTCGGGTTCAGCTCGTTGATCTTAATGTTCGGATACTTCTTCTTGAAGCCGTTGATGACCTCACCATAGTTGGACCAGTTGTGAGGAAGTGCGATGACGTTAAGCTGGCCTTCCTTTTCGGCGGCGGCAACCAAATCGTCCATCGTACCGAAATCAGCCAAGGAAGTGGCCTTTGCGGACTTTTCATCAATCTTCACGGCCTTGCCGGAAGTGGAATCAGCGGAGGAATCCGTGCTGCCCGATCCGCAGGCGGCCATGGAGAAAGCCAGAACGGCAGCAAGAGAGCCGGCAGCCAGTTTGCGCAGAGAAATCATGGAAATCAATATCTTTCTTATGCCTTGTTCATAACAACAAGAAAGAAGATAAGCCCTCAAATCAACGCGATACTGACCTTACAGTAAATATGCAGTTTATTTTGAATCGAAAAAACTAAATTTTCCCAAACTGCAGGTAAATTGGCGGAATATGTCAACTGGCACCAACGCAGTGTCAGCATTGATGCCAGTCTCATGCAAATCGAATCAGACTAAAGCGAGCAACCACCCAATCGAAATCAGCGCAGCACGCCCTCGATCAGCGTGGTGATCAGATCGGTGTAGCTCACGCCGGTTGCCTCCCATGCCTTGGGATACATGGAAATCGGGGTGAAGCCCGGCATGGTGTTGATTTCGTTGACCATCACTTCGCCGTCGGCCGTCACGAAGGTGTCGACACGACTCAGGCCGGCGCCGTCGACTGCGATGAACGCTTTTTTGGCGGTTTCGCGCACGCGGTTCAGAGTTTCTTCCGGCAGGCTTGCGGGCACTTCCACATGGCTTGCGTCGGAGTTCACGTACTTGCTGTCGAAATCATAGAACTGGTCGTCGCCCTCGGCACGCTTGTCAAGCACGATTTCGCCCGGCCAGCTGGCCTGCGGAGCCTCGCCGGCCTTCGGGCAGAGCACGGCGCATTCGATTTCGCGCGCGTCGATGCCCTGTTCCACGAGCACACGCCAATCATGGTGGGACGCTTCGAACACTGCGGCGGCAAGCTCGGCCGCATCGCCCTCATGTTCGACCTTGGTCACGCCGAAGCTGGAACCGGCGCGGGACGGCTTCACGAACAGCGGGTACTGCAATCCGGCCTGCTGCACCGCGGCAAGCATCTCGTCCGCTTCGGCGGCGAATTCGGAAGCGGCATCATAATCGCGCACATCCAACGTGATGCCTGGAGCCACGGGAATACCGGCCGCAGCCAGCAATACCTTCGTATAATGCTTGTCCATGCAAGCGGCGGAAGCGAGCACACCGCAGCCAACGTACGGCACGTTCATCATTTCGAACAGGCCCTGAATCGTGCCATCCTCACCGTACGGACCATGCAATACCGGAAGCACGGCGTCCACGTGGCCAAGCGAAGTCAGCGTGCCGTCATCTTCACGAGCGAAGAAACCATCCTGGCCGAGTGCCACATCCAGCACCACATCTTTGGAGGAATCCGTCTTCTCCACCATCGGCAGGCCTTCGCTCATGTTCCACTTGCGTGGATCCTCGCCGCCTACGATCCACTCGCCGTTCTTGGTGATTCCCACCTCAATGGCTTCGAACTTGTCAGTATCCAACGCGCGCAGCACGCCCGCCGCAGAGATGCAGGAAATCGAATGCTCGTCGCTTGCCGCCATACATCACCACAATGCGCTGTTTTGCCATCTTTGTCTTATGCTCCATAAGTTGGTCCGTTGAACGCACGCGCGCCCAATACCGTCTGCCAATACTGTCTGTACTGTCTGTCTTCGCAATATCGCGCCGGTTCGCACTTCTGTTCGCCCGCGATACCACGCATTCGCAATATCGCAGTTCAGTATACAAACCGCACCCCACAGCCCACACACGACGAACCATAATTACACACGCCCGTCACTCATGTCCTATTTTCATGAATCATAGAATACGGAATCAAACGTTGGAATGATGCGATTGCAACCTGAAAAACCGAGCTTAATCGCTTTGTCTAATCACGATTAGACTAATCACGATTAGACTATTTTTATACAGATTTACTATTATTGCCGAAATATATGGCGATTGACGATTGACACATTCCGATTGACGTTTTACGCAATCGCATGCCTCGAAAATAAAAGAACGCACCTGAAAGTGCGGTCTTATCTGCAATCGCGATGTTGCGGAAAGCTTATTCTTCGCTGATGCCTTCGCCGAAAAGTTCGGACAGCATCTGCGCGCAGGAGATGCCATCGGAAAGCACGTGGCTCATGGCCGTGGCGAGCGGCGTGGGCGACGCCATACTGCTTGCCGAGCGCCACCACCGCATCGGTGGTCGGCACGCCTTCGGCCACGCCGTTGCTCACCTTGGTGGCTTCCTCAACGCTCAATCCCTTGCCCAAGTTGGATCCGAACGTGTAGTTGCGGCTCAACGGGGATCCGCAGGTGGCGATCAGGTCGCCCACGCCAGCCAAACCGGCGAACGTCTTCGGATCGGCGCCTGCCGCCTCGCCCAGGGCGGTCAGTTCGGCCAGGCCACGGGTTTCGATCATGGCGGCGGTATTTTCGCCGTAGCCGGCGCCGCGGGCCATGCCCACGGCCAGCGCGACCACATTCTTCAGCGATCCACACATTTCCAAGCCGATCACGTCGCGGGTTACGAACGCACGGAAATAGTCGGTGGTGCAAGCGGCTGCGATCTTGCGCGCATTGTCGAGATTTTCGCAGGCGACCACGGTTGCGGCCGGCTCGCGGTCGGCGATCTGCTTGCTCAGGTTCGGTCCGGAAATCGCGGCGAAGCGGTCGGCCGGCAGGTCGAGCGTTTCCATAACGACTTCATCCATGCGCTTGCCGGTGGTGCGTTCGATGCCTTTCATCAGCGAGGCGACGAGTGCGGTTTCGGGAATCAGGTCCTTGAATTCGACGAGCGCGACGCGGGCGAACTGTGCGGCGATGGCCACGATCACAATGTCGGCGTTGGCTACGGCTTCGGCACGGTCGCCGGTGGCGGTCATGTTGCTTGGCAGCACTTTCACGCTGGGCAGGCGAACACCGTTGTGATGGTGGTCGCGAATGCCTTCCACAATCTCCGGTTCGATGGCCCACATAGTCACATTGTTGCCTGCATCGGCAAGCACCTGACCGAAAGCGGTTCCCCAAGCTCCTGCGCCCAGTACCGTCACGTTCGTCATATTTGCTCCTTGCATTACTCCGGGCATCATTCATAACCCGGAGTCTTGGCTCAAAAATTGCTTTTCCTATGCTACCGCCGGCTACGCACACCGCGATATATGCCGCAATACGCGCCATACGTATGCGCAATCGGCTGGCAGTATTTCGATTACCGCATTTCAGCAATCGCGTGTGCGGTCTTTTTCGATTCGGCCTTCTTCGATTCAGTCCTTCACTCGGCTCATCGTACGATAATCCCAATATCCATCGGGGGCTTGTTCGCCGCGGATTTCGGCCATGACTTCGGTCATACGCACGCGGATGCGTCGGGTAAGTTCGTTGGCGAGATCCTCCGGCACTTCCTCACCCCAGGAATCGCAATCGGCGAGCAGATCCGCATAATCAAGCGCCTCGTCGTAGCACATGACCACGTTTTTACGCGGCCACGGCCACCAATGGTTGATGCTTGCCGCGCCCCACGTTACCGCGCAATACAGCGGAATCTGGTAGCCGAGTCGGCGCGAAGCCTCAAGCGCGATCATGCCCACGCCGTTTTTCATGCTCATCGGCCATTTCTGCGGGTCGCGCGTTACCGTGCCTTCCGGCCATACGGTTAGGGGTCGGCCGGAGGTAAGGATTTCCACGGAGGTTTCCTCAATGGCTTTCGCCTTGCCCGAACGGCGTTGCACGGGCTGCATGCCTACCAGTTGGAACCATTTGCCGATCAGCGGCCACGAGGCCATTTCGGCTTTGGCCATGTAGCGCGGACGGCGGCCTTGATGGAACATGGAGATCATGGGCACAAACACGTCAAACATGGTGACGTGCGTGGCCGCGGTGATGAACGGACCGGTTTCCGGCACGTGTTCGATGCCCCACGCCTTGAGTTTGGTGCGGTTGCGGAATACGATGTCGCATCCGGTGAGCAGACGATGGGTCGCTTTCGGATTCTGCGTCGCGATTTCGGCTTCATTGGCTTTGCGCGGCCCGCATGGAAAGTCGTGGGTTGGGTCAACGAGATGGTGACGCTGTGCGAGCTTTGCGACTTGTTCGTCGCTTAACGGTTTGACCGCGGAACGCGGCGAGGGTTTTCCTTTGGATGCCATGCGTTCCATTCTGCCATCACCCATTCCGCTTGGTTGGAACGATTGCGCTCATGCACGACGCACACACGAAATACAAAAACACGGAATATACGAAAAAGGCGGAACTGGTGGATAGGCTGGAGGACGATTGACGACGAAGATGTTGCGACTATCCCTAGAATCCGTCTGGACATGCAGTAAACACAATAACGATGAGGGAAACCCTTATATCTTCGGCTGTTCACCTCGTTGCAAACGCCATTCGATATCGACAATCATAATGCCATTCCGAAAGAATCTCTGCCGAAAATCGGCATTATTTTCAAAAACAATAAAACTTTTGCATCACTATTATGCGCCATAACCCCCTAAATTAAGTTCAATAATTTATACACTGAATTACTAAGTTTTTGAGAACGAGCAACGGCAATGTGTAAGCAAAAAGCCGGTGCCCACTGTTGTGAACACCGGCCTTACCAAGCCAATCAAGCTATATCAGCGATAAATCAAGCAACAAATCAGTCGAAATCTGCGCCGAGAGCTTCGAGCTTGCCACGGAAATCGGCATAACCGCGGTCAATCAGCGAAATGCCCTGCACATTGGACGGGCCCTTTGCCGCCAACGCGGCAATCAGATGGCTGAAGCCGCCACGCAGATCCGGCACGTCAATATCGCGGCCGGTCAGCGGGGTCGGTCCGAAAATAACCGCGGAATGCTTGTAATTGCGCTGCTGGAAACGGCATGGCAGCGATCCGAGGCATTCGCGATACAGCTGAATCGTGGCACCCATCTGCACCAGTGGCTTCGTGAAACCGAAACGATTCTCATACACCGTTTCGTGCACGATCGACAGGCCCTTCGCCTGCGTCAACGCCACCACCAGCGGCTGCTGCCAGTCGGTCATGAAGCCCGGATGCACGTCGGTTTCGATCGCGACCGGCTTCAAATCGCCGCCCGGATGCCAGAAACGAATGCCGTTATCGGTGATGTCGAACTCACCACCAATCTTGCGGAACACGTTCAGGAACGTCATCATTTCAGGCTGCGTAGCGCCCTTGACGAAAATGTCGCCATGCGTGGCCAATGCCGCGGAAGCCCAGGAAGCGGCCTCGATGCGGTCGGTCAGCGAAGTGTGCGTGTAGCCCTTCAGTTCCTTCACGCCCTCGATGCGGAACGTACGATCCACATCCACGGAAATAATCGCGCCCATCTTCTGCAGCACGCACACCAAATCCATGATTTCAGGTTCGGTGGCAGCGCCGGAAAGCTCCGTCTTGCCCTCAGCAAGCACGGCGGCAAGCAACGTCTGCTCGGTAGCGCCCACCGACGGGTACGGCAGGTGAATCTTCGCGCCATGCAAACCGTTCGGAGCGGTGATATGAATGCCGTCCTTATGTTCCTTATCGACGTTGGCACCCAACTTGCGCAACGTTTCCAGGTGGAAATCAATCGGACGACCGCCAATATTGCATCCGCCGAGAGCCGGAATGAACGCCTCACCCAAACGGTGCAGCAGCGGGCCAGAGAACAGAATCGGAATACGCGACGAACCAGACAGCGTATCCACGTCGGCCACATCGGCAAGCTGCACATTCGTGGCGTCGATCGTGACCACGCCGTGATCGCCATCCACCGTAACGTCCACGCCATGCAGACGCAGCAAGTCGGAGACCACATGCACGTCGCGAATCTCCGGAACATTCTTCAACACGGACGTACCCGGGGCGAGCAGCGCCGCCACCATGGCCTTGCTCACGAAGTTCTTCGCGCCACGCACCTTGATGGTGCCGTTCAGCGGCTTGCCACCTTCGACGTGCAGAATGTCGTTGTTGTTGTCAGACACGCTCAACCTCTTTCGCTTCCCTTATACGGTTCAAGCTTGAAACACACTAACCCTCAGTTTGCCATAAGGCATGTAGTGGGCTCGTGAAATGCCGCGTTCAGCGCAGTGTCTCCCAATTTCGTTCGACTTTCGACCAAAATTCCCAGCCACTGGAACAATCCACCCGCCAAACCGCATCCCAGCGGGCAAAAACTTCCAGTCGGTGGAAGAATCCTCCCGGTACAAGCCCCTCCACCGTCCAAAAACCTCCAGTCACTGGAAGAATCATCCCACCAAACTGCATCTCAGCGGGCAAAACCCTCCAGTCACTGGAAGAATCAGGACGGACAGCTACCCCCGTGCTGCACTAATCCTTCCAGCGAATGGGAAAATGGACGGTGAAACGCAACAGAGCGCAAATCAGGCGCAATTGAACCTGTGACTACAGTGCGGCTTTAATGTCTTGCGCCAAACGGGCGTTCCACATGGCACCCGTAGCGCTCATCACCGCGTTTGCACCAGCCTCGCGGTACGCCTTGTAATCTTCCGGACGAATCACACCGCCCACGCCAACGATCGCAAAATCAAGACCCAGCTTCTCGCGAATCGCATTCAGGCGGCCAACCATATCGAGACCTGCACCACGAATCGCATTGCCACATACGCCCGAACGGTCACGCCCCGCGCCTGGCAATGCCTGATTGCCGTTCGCATCCACCAGCTTCGCGGAGATTGTGTTAATGGTGGAGAAACCCTGCACCGCGCCATGGCCGGCGGTTTCCTTCACCATGATTTCCAGATCGGCATCATTCGGAATGTATGCGAGCTTCACGATCAGCGGACGATCGCCGATTTCGTTCTTCACCGCTTCCGTAATCTCGCCGACCAAATGCGGATCGTGGCACAACAGACGATTATGTCCCTCATTCGGGCAGCTGGTGTTCATTTCCATCAGGCCAGCGCCAGTTTCGGCAACCAAATGCGCGGTGGTGACATGATCGGCGATATACGCTTCACGATCCATGCCCTCCACGCGGGAGCCTTGGAAGCTCGGCACCAGCAGCTGGCCGTCACCGGCTGCGGCGATTGCCTTCTGCATGTCCGGCTGCCATTCGTCGGGATCACGGGAGGGAACGCCGAAACTGTTGGAAATCGAAATCGGAAGCTCATAACGGGTATCGGCAAGCACACCCTCGTCAAGTTCGGCACTGCCCGGAACCAGCGAACCATCGGCATTCCGCGGATGCACGGCCAGCACGTTCGGGAACGCATTGCAGCCCCATGCGCGGGAACGAACCGTCTTGTATACCGCCAGATCGAAGCCCATACGGAAAGCGGCCGTGGTGAAACGCTCATTCAGCAGCGGACCAGCTGGAATACCGAACGGCAGATTCACACGAAAACCAAGGAATTCCTGCGCTTGAGCGGCCTGAATGGTCTGAACGCCCTGAACCTCACTGGAGGAATCGGACGCAACCTCAGCAACAACAGACGTGACCGATCCCGCAGAATCGGACGCATCAGCCCGCAACACTTCGGCAAACGCGCCGAACGGCCCTTGCAAATAGTTGTCTTCATACGTGCGATTGACATCATAAAACGGCGCAAAACCCTGGCTCATTTTTCTCTCCGAAAGCTACGAAAGCACGAAACAATAAGCCCACCATAGCGCGTCTCATATGCAAAACCCGCGCAAATCTCACATAATCAGCAATCCTAACGTCCCAATCCTTCCAGTCACTGGAGGAATCCGGACAATATGAGTCCCCTAATCGTCCCAAAACCTCCACCCAGTGGAGGAATCACCCCGCTACGGACCGTCTCAAAGTCCAAAAACATCCACCTACTGGAAGAATCCTCCCGCTCACGCATCACATAACATCCCAATCCTTCCAGTCACTGGAAGAATCCTCCCGCGAACAATCATCCCGACGTCCCAATTCTTCCACCCACTGGAAGAATCCTCCCGCAAACAGCCCGCGCAACAACGCAAGCGGGGTGTTCCTTCCACCCACTGGAGGAATCACCCCGCAAACAGCCCGCGCACCTAGCCAGCCGCCAACTCAGATGATGCCGCGATCGGCAAGCGGGCCCTGCCAATCCGGGTATTCGCCTTCGCGCGCGGACGCGATCAACTGCTCCGGCTCACGCTTCGCCGGCAGCGTCTTCGGCTTGAACGGGAACTTTTCGGCACGCATCTTCTCGTATGTCACAATATCGTCTTCATACTGCAACGTCAGATCGATATCGTCATAGCCGTTCATCAGGCGCCAACGGGTATAGTCGTTCACTTCGAACGGCAGCGTCACGTCGCCGCACGTCACCGTGCGATCCTCCAGGCTCACCGTCATGTCACGGCCCGGCTCCTCGTCAAGCAGCTTCCACAGCAGCTCAACGGATTCCTGCGGCATAATCGCAGCCAGCACACCGTTCTTGGCGGTGTTGCCGTAGAAAATGTCGGCGAAACGAGATGAAATCACCACGCGGAAGCCGTAATCATGCAATGCCCACACGGCATGTTCACGAGAAGATCCGATACCGAAATCCGGTCCGGCAACGAGAATCTTGCCCCGCTTGTATTCCGGCTGGTTGAGCACGAATTCCGGATCGCGACGCCACGCATAGAACAGCGCGTCGTCGAAACCGGACTTCTGCACGCGCTTCAAGAACACGGCTGGAATAATCTGGTCAGTATCGACATTGGAACGGCGAAGCGGCACGGCCACGCCGGTAAGAGTAGTCAGTTTTTCCATTTCACTATTTCTTTCGATGTAACGATTCACAGAATGCCGGAAATCCAAGATTTCTCAGGTTTTCAAGCATTCTCAACGATTCACAGATCAGCCGGAGACGAGATGGTACCGCGGATGGCCGTTGCGGCGGCGACCGCCGGCGACGCCAGATGCGTACGCGACCCCTTGCCCTGTCGACCTTCGAAATTGCGGTTCGAAGTGGAGATGGAACGTTCGCGGGCCACCATCTTGTCGGGGTTCATGCCCAGGCACATGGAGCAGCCTGCGTTACGCCATTCGGCACCGAAGTCCTTGAAGATCTTGTCAAGTCCTTCCTTTTCCGCCTGCAAACGCACACGAGAGGAGGCCGGCACCACGAGCACGCGGTGAATGTTTTCGGCCTTGTGATGCCCCTTCATAATGGAAGCGGCCACACGCAGATCCTCGAGACGTCCGTTGGTGCAGGAACCGATGAACACGGTATCCACGGCAATGTCTTTGATGCGCATGCCCGGCGTCAAGCCCATGTAGGCAATGGCACGCTCGGCCGCGGTGCGCTCGGTTTCGTCGTTGAACGAAGCCGGATCCGGCACCACGCCGGAAATCTTGATGCCCTGACCCGGGTTGGTGCCCCACGTCACATACGGCTCGAGATCTTCGGCCTTGATGGTCACTTCCTTGTCGAATACGGCGTCGTCATCGGTTTTCAGCGTCTTCCAGTATTCGATGGCCTTGTCCCACATTTCACCTTCCGGCGCGTGCGGGCGTCCCTTCAGGTATTCGAACGTCACTTCGTCCGGTGCGATCATGCCGGCGCGGGCGCCCGCTTCGATCGACATGTTGCAGATGGTCATGCGTGCGTCCATCGACAGTTTCTTGATGGCTTCGCCACGATATTCGATGACGTGCCCTTGGCCGCCGCCGGTGCCGATTTTCGCGATGATCGCAAGAATAATGTCTTTTGCGGTAACGCCCTTCGGCAATTCGCCTTCGATGTTCACGGCCATGGTTTTGAACGGCTTCAGACTCAGGGTCTGGGTTGCCATGACATGCTCGACTTCGGAGGTGCCGATGCCGATGGCCATGGCGCCGAACGCGCCGTGCGTGGAGGTGTGCGAGTCACCGCACACGATCGTCATGCCCGGCTGCGTCAGGCCCAGCACCGGCGCGAACGCGTGCACCACGCCCTGATCGGCGTCTCCCAGCGGGCACAGACGTACGCCGAAATCCTTGCAGTTCTTTTCGAGCGTGCTTAGCTGCAGCGCGGAGATCTCATCCGGATTCGGGCGGTCGATGTCGGCCGTCGGCGTGTTGTGGTCTTCCGTTGCGATCAGCTGGTCAAGGTGACGTGGCTTGCGTCCGGCCAGTCGCAAGCCTTCGAACGCCTGCGGACTGGTGACTTCGTGCATGAGCATCAGATCAATGTACAGCAAGTCGGGAGCCCCATCACTACCCTTGCGTACCAAATGATCGGCCCAGACCTTCTCGGCCAATGTCGTTCCCATTGCGGGACCTCCTCGAATTTTTCCTCGCTTTTTCCTCGCGGTATTGCCAACCCGCGTTGTTCGTGCTATAAGCCTATGGTGTTCGAGCCTGGTTCGAACGCGTTTATGCCGGTATATGAGATACTTGCATGCAACGCACACATCACATATGGGCCAAGTTCACTCCAGATCATGTCAAAATCGCCGCGATTGTGGCATACCTCCCCGTATGTACCTACAAAATCGTTGAAAATTCAGATTTTTTCCAGCTTTTTCCATAACTGAGTAAAGATATAAAATATCTGCTCTACCGCAGTCCGACATTGCGTACATTTTGCATTTCAATATGTGAGATGGCATAATCCCTCTTATGACTTCTTCGAATACAAGCACCACCATGCCTGAATCGCAGTCGGATGAGACTGAGCTTCAAGCTGAGACCCACCACACGACGTCTTCTCAAAGCAATGAGATTCATTCCGGTGTGGGTGTGCTTGACAAGACCGTCAAAATCCTTGACGCGCTTGAATCCGGTCCGGCAACGCTCGGACAGCTGGTTTCCTCGACGGGCTTGGCCCGACCGACCGCGCATCGACTGGCGATTGCGTTGGAGCGTCACCGTTTTGTGTTGCGTGATCAGCATGGTCGTTTCGTGCTTGGCTCGCGTTTTGCGGAATTGGCCGCTGCTGCCGGCGAGGATCGTTTGCTGACCGCAGCCGCGCCGATTTTGCAGACGTTGCTGGATCGCACTGGCGAATCCGCGCAGATTTACCGCCGTCAGGGCGATATGCGCGTGTGCATCGCCGCCGTGGAGCGCGCTTCCGGTTTGCGTGATTCCATTCCGGTCGGTGCGATGCTGTCGATGGAGGCCGGTTCCGCGGCCCAGATTTTGCTGGCTTGGGAGGATTCCGAACGCCTGCATCAGGGGTTGCGTCACGCCAAGTTCACCGCGGCCAAGCTTACCGCCGTGCGCAAGCGCGGTTGGGCCGAGTCGGTCAACGAGCGCGATGAAGGCGTATGCTCGATTTCCGCGCCGATTCGCAATGCTTCCGGTCAGGTGATTGCCGCAATTTCGATTTCCGGCCCGGACGGTCGTATGGGGTCCAATCCCGGACGCGTTACGGCCCGCCTGGTTATGGCTGCCGGCAAGTATTTGACCGACGCCTTGATTAAGGCTTCTTCCGGTCGCTGACGGGCAATATACAGCCTCTCAACCGTGTTCCGCGATGCATGCAGGACACGGTTTTGCTATTTCCTGCCTTCCGCAAGTTTTGCCATTTCCTTGCAGGATTTGTCGTTTCGCTCTTTTCAGCTACTTCTTACGCAGCCAAGTCAACAGTTTGCTCCACCATGTCGGCCGATGCAGCAGATCCACGCCTTCGGATTCGGGCTTCGATTCACTGGTCATGCCGTACGCGTACGCCTTGCCCGCGCTCGGTTTGCCCACCAATTCGCCGTATTCAAGCAGCTGCGTACGCGGCTCGTACGGATGGCGGATGTCGAACTCGATCAGCCGCGCGGCCCGCTTCTGCGGCACCGGACCATACGATCCGAAACCGCTGGTGGGCGACGCGATCATCATCAGACCGCCAACCTTGCCTGGCGAAGCCGCCGTCTGCGCATCAGCCGAGGCCATTTCTCGCGAAACCGGCACTGTTCCAACGAATGCGTTGCGGTGATCATGCCCCGCGGAAATCGCAAAATAGTCATGCTGTTCCAATATCGCGAATTCACCGCTGTCGGCATCCGGGCAGCTGACACCCTCCCCCAGATAACTGCCGGGAAGCGTTTTTTCCTCATCCAAAACGTAATGTTTTCCAGCGAAATTGCGGTAGCCTTCAATCGCACGCGCCGCATTCGCCGCGGCCGGCTTAAGCAGTTGGTAATACTGTTGCACCGGAAAATGCTGGAATACCATGCACGGGACCGCCGGTTCCTGCGATCGCCCAATTTCCTGCGATTGCGCACGCATCGCTTTCGGCATATCGGCAAGAAACTGCAATGCGGCTGCCGACGGACTTCCGTACCCGCCGGAACGCGCGTAATCGCCCGAATCCAGCAATACCAAGCCCAGCACGGACATCGTATGGTCCACATCGGCAACCGGCAATGCGAAGGTGCCCGGCTCGCAAGCGAATACGCGCTGATTCGGCAAATACGATTCCGCCCGGAGTTGCACGAAACCTGCATCTTCCGCAGAATCCATGCTTCCCACAGAATTTGCAGAATTTGCGCCCCCGAGGCCACTCTCGCCTCCCGTAGGCTCAGGGTTCACGCATCCGGGAAATTCCCTGCAAATGCTTTCGATTTCCGCATTGCTGAGCCCGCATTGAAAATCGTGGTTGCCGAATGTCACCGCCCACGGAATGCCGCGATCGGCAAGCGGACGCACGAGCTGTTCGACAGTGGCGCGCACGGATGCGCAGGTGCGTTCCAGCGCAGCTTCGAACCGTTCTGACGCTTCGGAAGACTTGGATGAAGCGGTTTTGGAGGAAATCCCCGCGGCAGCGCTCCAACGACGTTTGCGCGTGGTTTGCGCGTATGCGGGATCATATCCTGCGATCTGATTGCCGGTGAAGATGACGATATCCGGCCTTGTGGCATCCAGTGACGCTTCGATGAGTTTGACGGTGTCTTTGCTGACTTTCGGCCCGTCTTGAATGTCGGCAAGCTGCAGAACGCGGAATTTGCCGGATTGGTGGAATTGCAATCGTCCCAGTCGCGCGGATACGGAAAGCGGGCGATCGTCGCCTTCTTCCGCCGGTTGGATGCGCGGTCGCGTGGCGGCGGCTTTTGCTGCGTTCTGCAATTCAGTCATGCTTCCTAGGGTAGTGCAATTTTCTTGGACTATGTTGTACTGGCAGACATGCTTGCGAAAAACAAAAAACCCTCGCATCTGCGAGGGTCATTGGCTGGGATGCCTGGACTCGAACCAAGAATGGCTGAACCAGAATCAGCTGTGTTGCCAATTACACCACATCCCAATTTGGCAGGCGTGGCAACTTCGAAAAGTTGTCCGTCGTACCCCCGACCGGATTTGAACCGGTGTTGGCGCCGTGAGAGGGCGTAGTCCTAGACCGCTAGACGACGGGGGCTTGAGTTATTGCTGTGATTCTCAGCTGAGCCGCGAACCGCAACGAGTGATAAATATACGCGAATCCGTAGGAGTGCGCAAGTCACGGCGTGTCGCGCCATTTTCCGCCATTCTTAAACAGCATCCCAGAACAACAAACCCGCTGGAACGGAACATTCCAGCGGGTCGACAGTCATGCGATCGGCAAAATCACACCATCAGCGCATCACAGGTGCTCGCGCAAGCCCTGCAAGCGTGCGACGGTGATCTCCTTGCCAACGATCTCCATGGATTCGAACAGCGGCGGAGACACGCGACGGCCGCTCATGGCCACACGCACCGGACCGAACGCCAGACGCGGCTTGTAACCGCCATCTTCGATCAGCGACTTGTTCAGTGTCTCATGCAGGAAGTCGGTCTTCCAATCATCTTCAGCAACGTCGGAAAGCGCCGCAATGGCGGCGTCGAGCACTGCCGGAGCGGAATCCTTCAACTGCTTCTTGGCGTCATCATCAGGCTCGATGTAGCCTCGGTGGAGAGCAGCGAGCCCACCATGCCGGCGACCTCGCCCAGCAGGCGCACGCGCGGCTGCACGAGCTCCACGGAAGCGGACAGCACCTCACGCTCGCGATCGGTCAGCGCATCCCAGGAATCGGCGGAGACCACGCCATCGCGGTTCAGGTACGGCACGGCACGGTTCAGGAAGTCCTGCGGCTCAAGCATACGGATGTGCTCGGCGTTGATGGAAATGGCCTTGTCGAGGTCGAAACGGGCCGGATTGGCCTTGACGTCACGCACGTCGAACTTTTCGATCATTTCTTCCATGGAGAACACGTCGCGGTCGGCGGCGATGGACCAACCCAGCAGCGCCAGGTAGTTCAGCAGGCCTTCGCGAATGAAACCGTTGTCGCGATGCAGGAACAGATTGGATTCCGGGTCACGCTTGGAAAGCTTCTTGTTACCCTGGCCCATCACGTACGGCATGTGGCCGAACAGCGGCATTTCCTTGGCCACGCCCAGCTCGATCAGGTAACGGTAGAGCACGATCTGACGCGGGGTGGAGCTCAGCAGGTCCTCGCCGCGCAGCACCACGTTGATGTTCATCATGGCGTCGTCGACCGGGTTGGTCAACGTGTACAGCGGATCGCCGTTCGGGCGCACGATCACGTAATCCGGCACGGAACCAGCCTTGAACTCGATGCGGCCACGGATCAGATCGTCGAACGCGACATCCTCATCGGGCATGCGGATACGCAGGGCGGGCTTGCGGCCTTCGGCACGGAAGGCGGCCTTCTGCTCTTCGGTGAGATCACGGTCGTAGCCGTCGTAACCGAAAGCCTTCGGGCGGCCGGCGGCCACGTTGCGGGCTTCGATTTCTTCCGGAGTGGAGAAGGATTCGTATGCATAGCCGGCTTCAAGCAGCTTGGCTGCGACATCCTTGTAGATGTCGCCACGCTCGGACTGGCGGTACGGGCCGTCGGGGCCACCCACGTTGATGCCCTCGTCCCAGTCGATGCCCAGCCAATTCAGGGCTTCGATGATCTGGTTGTAGCTTTCCTCGGAGTCGCGCTGGGCGTCCGTATCTTCAATACGGAACACGAACGTGCCCTTGGTATGGCGGGCCTCAGCCCAGTTGAACAGTGCGGTGCGGACCATGCCGACGTGCGGAATGCCGGTCGGGGACGGGCAGAAACGCACGCGAACATGCTCAGGAAGTTCTGGTTTGGTGTTTTCAGCTTCAGTCATAAGCTCCATTGTGCCCCGCAAACCGGACGTGCCATCCAGTCCCACGCACCAACTCGCTTTTCGCGGTCATGAACATCCTGCAGCTAATTGACCCGATGATCGCAGCCACCAATCCTTACAACACCATGCTGGGCATGAGCCGCGCCATCGACGGACTTCCCCAACGCGTCAGAAGATGCCCCAAGTCAAAGGGGATTTTTGCGGGGTCCGTCGGGATTGTCCCACACTGCAATATTTTTCGGTATTTTTGGCGATGCAAGAGTACTGTGTTAATCGACTTCACTTTTTTGATGTCGATTCACTTTCCGAAAGGGTAATCTAATGACGGACCCCAACCAATATAATCCGCAGAACCCGCAGCAGGCCCAGCAATATGGCGGTTACGGCTCCTACGGTCAGAATGATTACGGCCAGCAGGCACCGCAATACGGCGCACCCGACTACGGCCAGCAGGCACCCCAGTATGGCGCGCCTCAATACAGCGCACCGCAATACGGCAATGCGGCCGGATACAACCAGCAGCAGCCGCAATACGGCGCACCGCAACCTCAGCCACAGGGGTCCGGCAGCTTCTTCGCACTGACCGCTCCGCTCGACCAGCCGGCCTACAACTGCACCATCGGCGAGGCGTTCATCCGCTTCTGGAAAAAGTACGCCACGTTCAAGGGCCGCGCCTCCCGCGGCGAATTCTGGTGGTGGGTTCTGTGCACATTCATCATCCAGATCGCGTTTGCCGTCATCTTCGCGGTGTTGGGCGCCATCATCGACAGCAATACAGCCAATGGAATGCGAAGCTTCGTCAACACCATTTGGGCACTGGCAACGATTGTTCCATCCCTTGCGCTTTCCGTTCGCCGCCTGCACGACACCAACAAGGCCGGCACCACGCTGGTCATCCTCTACGCGATTGACTTCATCGGTGGCGTTCTGCTGAGCGTCGGCCTCGTCATGACGGGACTTGGCGCCATTTCCGTAATCGGTGGCGGATCGAGCTCGACTGGCGCAGCCGGCATACTCCTGTTGATCATCGGTTTCATCGCATGCCTGGCCACGTCGATCGTGCTCATTGTGCTCATGGCCAAGAAGACCGATCCAGCCGGCGCACGCTTCGACGATCCGGCAGCCGGCAACGGCTACGCCCCAGCCCCGGGCATGCCACCGACCGCAACCGCACAATACGCCCCGAACGGCACTCCGGCACCGGTCGCCGACCCGTACGCAGCGGCTGTTCCGACGCCAACCGCTGATCCGTATACGGCAGCCGCTCCGGCACCTGCAATGCCTGCGCCGACTCCGGCAATGCCCACCGCAGACCCGTATGCGCTCCGACCCCAGCCCCGGCAGCCACCAACACTCCGTACGCAACCCGTATGGCGCTCCTTACGGAACTCCGACCGATCAGTACGCAGCACCTGCGATGCCAGCCGCTCCAGCCGCCCAGTACACTCCGGCCGCCCCGGCAACTCCGCATGCAGCCCCGGCACCCGAAGCCCCTTCCATGCCGAGCATGCCTCCGCTGCCTACGGTTCCGGAACAGTCCACCCAGCTTGACCAGACGCAGTTCGATCGCCCCACGTTCGGCAACGATTCGCAGGGCCAGACCCCGTACGGATCCGACGATTCCGATGATTCCGACGATCCTACCGTGTACGGCAACATACAGCATTGACGAAATATGCAGGTTCAGCACTGAACTTAAGAACCGAACTTGCAATAATCAGTACTACATAAAGAAAATCCCGGCACCGCAATCGCAAGTGCCGGGATTTTCTTATTCCTATATCGATAATTCCCACTAATTCGGATTATCTCGGATTGCCCACGTCACGCAGCATCCGCACCTTCGCCTGAATCACCCGAATCATCGGAATCATCCATGTAGCTCATACTTTTCATAGCGTCCGTCATCAAATTGAACTTTTCAGCGAGCGCTTCCTTGCTCTTACGTTCATCTTCATCTTTGGCTTCCTGCTCGGCCCTCTTCGGATCCCAACGCAGGCACTCCGCATGATGATCCCACTCCATGCCCGCGCACGGAATGACATTGTCCGCGGTTATGGTGAATGTGTTGTCGCAGAAGGAATTCTCCTCGAGTGGCGTTGCCCTGCCCGCCTCACGCACGGCATTACGCAGCGCAACCATTCGAGACAAGGTCACGTCGCCGACATAGATCGGCGGAACAGCCATCTGCTCGCACAACTCGTTGATGTACAGCATCACCGGCAGCACGCGCACGGTCTGTTCGTCCACATCGTCAATGCCTTCGCACATGAGATTCATCAGACCGTCACCCACCGCGAGCGCCGCGAGGAATCGCCCGGTGAGCGTCCTTGGGGTCGTGGTGAAAGCGTAGCAGTAGTTGACATCTTCCAGCGCTCCGCCGTCGAAGCCCAGGCTGACGCTCTGCCGAATGTACTCCACGATCTTTTGCAGTATATTGCGGACTTCCGTCTCGACATGGGCGTCGATGAAGATGCCCAGAATGTCGGCCGCTTCGAAGAACAGGTCGGCATTGTTGGTTTCGGAATAATTGCGCATCACATCGTATGCCTGATTGGCCCGCGTGAGCGCTTGCACAATTTCCGGATCGCAACCCGGAATCTCGTCCATTCCCTCGTACACGGCTTCCGCCACGGACGGGTTAATCCCGTGGGACAATCGCAGCATTGCCCTTGCCATGGTGCAGGAGAATCTTACTTGCAGATCTTCCGTGTACTTTGCGTCATTCTCCATCTCCTGAACGGTTTGCAGCGGCCATAATTCCACCACTCCAACACAGCTTTCGATGGCAATTTTCATATGAGGCCTATCGAATAATTGATAAAGCGCTCCGTTGTTGATAGTGAAAGCCATGCGTGCCCCTTTGCAGCTTCGACATTTTGTTTTCCTCACTGGACCCAACAGCATCCAGCCCTTCCATGATTGCATGGAATCCCCGTTCTTTCAACAACCGCCGCACTCATTGTCGCGTGTCTCGGTCAAAAGTTTCCAATCCGGCGATTCCATGCCGCATTATGCGCTATTTCACGTCGGCCGCGGGATCGACGTAAGCGATCGACAATACTTTGCGTGTATCGCAATCGTACGTAATGGAAGTGATGGAGGCGAGTGCCGTATGGCGTAGCAGCATATTATGTTCCGGGTGCCCGGTTTCCAGCATGTGCCTGTAGCTCCAGATGGGCGATTCATGGCTGACTACGATGATTTGCTCGCCGGGATGCTCCCCCACTTTTTCGAGGGCGAACGCTTGCACACGATGCGCGATCGACTGGTAGCTTTCACCCCAGCTTGGCTTCCACAGGTTGCGTACCAGCTTCCAGTTGCCGTTTTTCCAGAGTGCGCCTTCGCCGTAGCCGATGCGCGTGCCGCGGAATTCGTTGCGCGCTTCGATGATGCGCTCGTCGGTGGTGAGTTCCAGCGGCTCCTCGCCACGGGTTTCACGCACTTCGTTGAGTGCGGCGAGGATTTCGCCGGCCGTTTCGCGCGTGCGTTCCAGCGGCGACGAGTAGATGGCGGAAACTGTGTTGAGTCGTGGATTGACGGCAATGTAGTGCGCGGTCGCCTGCGCCATACGCACACCCACTTCCGACAGGTGGAATCCGGGCAGTCGTTCGTAGAGCAAATGCCCTGGATTTTCGACTTTGCCGTGACGTACGAAATGGATGGTTGTTGCGGGCATCCCTACCGCCTTTCCGCAAGATGCTGCCGGACTGCTGACGTTGACCGATGGAACGAAAATTCTGCAATCGCAAGCTTTGGAAGCGTTGCGCAACCATTTTGCAACAACCGTCTTTCGCCCGCCGGACATCTTTTCGTCCACCAAGTGAACGTGTGGTGAGTACTTACAAAATAGCCAATCGAATTATGTCTGCCAACCTCAATGCACCGCGTGTTGCGACAGTACCTCCGCATAAAGTTGTCTAGTTCAAGAAAATGGCACACAACCAGTCTCCACCCCCTATGCAACACGCTTGAACGTCAATCGATTGACGTTCAAGCAAGGTTGAAGTGAGAGACTGGGGCTGGAGAGCAAACAATCAAGACAGAACAAGGGTATATCAAGCGGTCCGCGGCAACGCAACGCAGCGGACGCAAGCACCAACCGTGAGCAGAAAGGAGCGGCAAAACATGACCAATTCAGTCCTCGCCGGCGCCAAAAGCATCGGCCAACATCTTTTCGGAGGGTACGCGGAGCTTCTTCGCATACCGCACACCGCCCGATTTTCGGTCGGTTCAGTGATCGCATGCATGCCATTCCCGATGGTCGGCATGACGATTACGATTTCCGTGCAGCATTATTACGGCAATTATTCGCTGGCAGGCGCGCTGACGGCCGTGCAGGCGATCGCGCTGGCCGTTGCGAGCCCGGTGCTCGGCAAGCTGGTTGACAAGTTCGGCCAGCGTCAGGTGTCGATTCCGACAATCATCGTGTGGATGATTGCGGCGACCGCACTGGTTTCCTGCATCACCGCCCGAGTGCCGTCGTGGATTCTGTTCTGTATCGTACCGTTCATGGCGGCGATTCCGCCGTGGGGCGCGATGAGCCGTCAGCGTTGGACCACGCTGCTTAAAGGTGACACGGAGAAAACCAACCGCGCGCTTTCGCTTTCCGGCGTGTTCGACGAATGCATGTGGGTGATCGGCAATCCGCTCGCCTCCACACTGGCCGTGATTTCCGGGCTGTTGGCATTCTCATTCACTGGCGTGTGTGTGGTGGTCGGTGCGCTCATGTTCCTCACCGAACTTTCCACCGAGCCGAAATCGCAGACGCAGCTGGCTCGCGAAGCGGGCATGACCCGCAAGGAATACCGTGAGCGCGAAGCCGCCCGTTCCAAGGCGTTGCAGGCGGAAGCGGCCATTGAGTACGCTCGCGATCGCGCACGTTCCGAAGGCAAAACGGCTGCGGAAGTGCAGGCCGCCATGGATCAGGCCGCCGCCGATGTGAATGCCGGGCGCAAGGAATCGATTTGGGGGCCGGGCCTAATCGCCGTATGCGTGACGTGGTTCGGTTTGGGCGCGTTCCAGTCGGCCGCCAGCATTTCGATCGTCGCGTTCGCCACGGAAGCGAATATGAAGCAGTACACCGGTTTCGTGTTCGCCTGCTTCTCGTTCAGCTCGCTGATCGGCGCGCTCGTGTATGGCGCAAAGAATTGGACTATTCCGCTGTGGAAGCGTTTCTACTTCTGCCTTGCCGTGGTCGATCTAGGCATCGGCTCGTTCATGTTCGCCAAACATCTGTGGGTGATCATGATCATCTACCTGTTCATCGGCGTATGCCAGGCACCGACGTGGGTGAACGGCAACCAGCTGATGCTGCACTTGGTGCCGCCCACACGCTTCACCGAAGGCATGGCCTGGATGGGTGCGATGAACTCAATCGGCGGTTCCGTCGGCTCGGCGATTGCCGGCCAGTTCATCGACCGTATGGGATCACACGGTGGTTTCATTGTAGTGACGGCTCTGGCGCTCACCTCGCTGGCGATCGCCCTGTTCGGCTTCAAGCAGATCAAGGACTCCACCGAGCAGCCCATGCTTACCACCGTAAGCGTGTGACCTTTCGCACGTAAAGCATGCAGAGCATACGAAAAGGCGGTGCTTATACCTTTATAGGTGTAAGCACCGCCTTTTCATATTCAGGACTGTCCGGCCGTCTGCGCGAGTCGGGAATCAGGGCAGATTTGATCAGGGCAGATTTCCGGGTTGTGCAGACAGATTTTCCGAATTCAGGACTACTTGGGCCAGCCGTTGGGAGTGTGTTCCAGCGACCATATGCCAAGCTTGTGCGAGAAGCTGTTCTGCCACTTGGCTTCCAGCTCTTCCGGCGTGAGGCGGTTGTCAGCCTTGCGCAAACGGTTCATGGCGTTGGTATGCGTATCGTCGAGCAACCATTTGCGCGTCAGGAAGTTCCACACCATCACCACGGCGGTGGCGATGAGCTTGCCGACATTGGTGCGGATCAGATATTCCGTGCTCTGCGACACGTAGGCATCATGGTTCATGCCATACGTGGAGATCCAAATAATGGCGTCGTTCATGAACAGGCCGATGACCGCGCCGACCACGAAAATGAGGATTTCCATCCAGCGGGCCATGTCGTCACGGTGCTTGAACACCAGTTTCATGCTGGCAATGTAGTTGAAAATCAGGGAAATAATGAACGAGATGGTTGCGGCGAGCACGTTGTGCATATGGAACACGCCGACGAGAAGATTCAGAATGCCCCAGTCGATAATGAAGGCGATCACGCCAACGAGGCCAAATTTCATAAGCTGTTCAATCAGTTTTCTCACAACGAATATTTAACACGCGCACGCAGACCACCTTGGCGGATATCCAGACAAAGCCCAAAATTTCTCACACAGCCACCCCGTCTGAGCCGTTTGACGCCTAGACTGGAGATGAACACGCAAAGGCTGATTCCAACAATCCAAGGAGAGCATCATGCCAGTCATCCACACTCATGTTTCCGTTTCCACCACTCCCGAGCAGCGCGAGGCGCTGAAGTCCGCATACGGCAAGGCGATCACCGCCGTTCCCGGCAAGTCCGAAGGCTGGCTGATGTGCCCGTTTGAAGACAATATGCCGATTTATTTCGGCGGCGACGATTCCAAGCCGGCCGCATACGTCGAGGTGAACGTGTTCGGTCGTTCCGTGCCCGGTTCCGCCTGGGAGAAGCTGACCGAGCAGATCATGGCCGCGTTGGAGAAGGAACTGGGCATTCCGGCCGACCGCACGTACATCCGCTACACCGCCACCACCGACTGGGGCTGGAACGGCGGCAACTTCTGACGAAGTCACCTCCGTTCCTTCGAGGTTCGCCCATATTGCGAACCTCTCACCTCACCTACGGGAAACACACCGTGTTCCCCGCCTCACGGTTCGGGGCGTCAACTTCTAACGAAGTCACCTCCGTTCCTTCGAGGTCATGGCGTTGCGACGTTCGCTAGAAACCGCCGAAATTAAGGTGCAAAAAGGCGGTCACCTACGCATATACGCAAGTGACCGCCCTAAAATGTTGCGATCAGAACGCTACGACTCGTTTATCACACGATCTTCGGCATCGGCGTGGTCAGCGAAACGGTGAGATTCACATGCACCAAACCGGCACCGGAATGCACTTCAACCTTCTTCAACGTCACCGTACGCTCTTCAGCCGGAGCGGAATCGTTGTCAGTCATCGTGGCCGGAGACTTCACCGCAACCAGTGCAAGCGAACCGAAATCAATACCGGCGCTGGCGCACAGGTCCACCGCCTTATTAAGCGATTCAGCAAAACCGTCCTTCAGGATCACGCGATCTGCCGGAACACCATACGCATTTTCGGCAACCCAACGCACGTTCTCCACCAGAGCCATACCCTTGTGGCTGTGCGGCGTGGCCGGCATGGAACCATTCACCACCGCGTCAACGAACGCGTCAAGCTGCGGGGCGAGCGCATCGCCGCCATCGCGATACAGGTTGCCGATAATCGGCTCGCGGAACTCCAGATCCTTGGCGGTCTGCTGCAACGCCGGAATTTGATCGTCTTCGCCATCCCACAGGTTAATCAGCGGGAACGTAGGAATATCAAGACCTTCCAAACGCTGCACGTGGAACGGGTAACGCCAGGCAAGCGCCGGATCGTCACGCCAAGTGGAAGCGCGGGTCACCACAATCGCGGCGGACGGCCACTGTGCGCCATACTCGCGGCAAGCAATGTCAAGCCACTTCTGAGCGCCCGCGTCAGCACCGTAACCGGCCTCGACGATCACCACATCATGCAGGGCGCACGCCATTTCCACGGAAACCAGCGTCGGAATGCCGATCGACACGTTCGCGAACGGACCGCCGTGCACATACACGGGAGAACCATTCACCGTTTCCGTCTTCGCCGGCTTCACCGCATCGGAAAGAATGCCGGTAATACGCCACAAATCAACGAATTCACCGAACGTAACGGCCTTGCCGTCCTTCGTGCCGGCAATCATCTTGGCAACGCGCTCGGCGATCTCATCCATGGAACGGGAGAGCACCACGATCTGCATGAGCTCGCAGGTCGGAGTGAGCACCACACGCTCGGCCACATTGCCCTTGCCGCGGTCCACCGCGATCTGACGCAGCGAACGGGACGGCACTTCGGAACGCGCGGCACGGCGATATCGTCGAGCTTGCCGTCGTCGATGGCCTTCTCAGCGAAGGAAACCAGCAGGTTCTGGGCCGCTTCGATAGCGCCCATTTCGCCGCACAGACCCCAGTCGATCAGCTCAGGGTGGGTCAGGGAAGCCTTGCCGCCGCCCGAAGCGCCACCCTTGGAACCGGCAGCGGTAATGCCCATGCTCGGCTGACGGAGCACTGCGGCCGCATCAATGCCACGCTCACGCAACGCGTCGATCAGCGCGATCGTGGTGGTGGTCTTGCCCTCGCCGCGAGACGCCTTCAGCGGAGTATCGGCGGTGACGAGCACGACCTTGCCATGCTTGCGTGGAGCATCCGGATCATTCTTCAAATAATCGAGATAGCCGAACGCATCAATCTTCTGCACCAAGCCGTACTGGCTGGTGAAATCCTCAATGCTGGTCACTGGGGTTCCTTTCTTCAAATTGGAATGCACGCCATTCTAACGATGTTGTATTGCGGAAAATAATTGGCTCCCGCAACGTGGTCACGAGAGCCGAATAGTGAGATTTTAGAAGTCCGACATGTGGAAGCCGTTCTTCATGTTCATGCTGGCGGTGTACAGCACGGAATCAAGAAGCTTGTCGGTTTCCTCCTTGAGCTGCGCGGCCATGGTCTCGTTGGCTGCGGCAAGGATTTCACGGGCTTCGCCGTTGCGCACGGCTTCGATGATTGCATCCGGTTCCATAGGCTGAACATCGCCGATTTCGTCTTCCGCATCGAATTCGTCGGTCACGTCACCCACCAAACGTTCGATCTGCTCGTCGGTAGAGGCAACCATGCGGTGGCCCATCGCGCCGGTCTTCTCCTGATAGCGTTCCACGGCGTTGGCGGTGTCGGCGAAGCTGGAATCGCACAGGGCCGCGATGATGCGGTTCTCCCAATAGAAGTTTTCGGACGTGACGCGCGTGGTGGTGTCTTCCAAATACTTCGGCGTGGAGTTGACGTTCGGAAAGAACGGCACGAGCGTGTTGAACGGATTGGAACCATAGGCGATCCACTGGATCGCACGGCTCACCTGCGGGCGGTACGGGCGGATCTGCATCACCGCAAGCTGGCTCTGACGGTTGATGCCGATCGGGCGGAACATGTGGCGGGTGCGCTGGTCGCCAAGCTTTCCATACGGATCGTACGGAGTGCCCTGATAGTGGGAGCTCAGCACATACTTCACATCTTCGATGGTGATTTTGCGTTCCGGCTGGCGAGCCCACGGAATATCGTCGGAAACCGGCTTATGATCGGCATCCTGACCATCCCACTGCTCGTCGTACGGGTTAAGGAAACGCTGCATGTACCAGGCACGCGGAGTGTTGTACACGTGGTCGGAATCGGAGTGGGAGCCGAACGCGTCACGCGGGTTGAACGGAGTGGAATTCTCCACCGACAGGTCAAGATGGTTGCGTTCGATGAACTCGGCCAGATCGGCGGAGCACATGTGGTCCTCCTGCTCGCCAAGCGCATCTTCAAGATCAAATTCGTCAATGCCCAGCTGGTTCGGCATGGTCACGTACGCTTCGTCCGGCACACGCTTGGCAATCCAATGATGGCCGCCAACGGTTTCCAGCCACCAGATCTCGTCGACGTCGGAGAAAGCAACGCCGTTCATCTCATACGTGCCATACTCCTCAAGCAGAGCGCCCAAACGTTCCACACCCTCACGGGCGGTGGTGACGTACGGCAGCACGAGAGTAAGGAAATCCTCTTCGCCAATGCCACCGGCGACTTCCGGCTCATAGCCCTCTTCGCCTTCCTTGCCTTTGGCCGGCGTAAGTTCCACGAACGGATCGGCACCGAGCACACGCTCATTGGTGGTGAGCGTTTCGGTGGCGCTCATGGCAACGTTCGCCTCGTTCACACCCGCTTCGCCCCAAATGCCTTCCTTCAGATCGGCATTCGGCACAGCCGTATACTGCAGCGGATTGTCAGGAAGATCGATTTCAACATGCGAAAGCACGCTCTTGTACTTGCGCGGCTGATCTTCAGGCTTGACTACGATGAAGCGCTTCGGGCAAAACTCACCATTTGCACTATCTTCATTACGGGCGATGATGGTCGATCCGTCATAACTTGCGTCTTTGCCAACCAAAATCGTGGTGCACGCCATAATTATTCAGTAATCCTTTCGATTATTGTCAATACGTTTTCGTCGGATATATTTCTGATTTCCGCATCTTTATATCGTTATATTGCTGCGGAAATCAAATTTCTGGCCTTACTTGAGATCCTCTTTCACAAATCAGGCTTTTCCAGTGAGGAAAATAGCGCCCTGATCAACGATTGTACCGGAAGTACGCAGCGCACGTTCCATTTCGTTGAGCCAGAATCCCTGATTGAGGCCAGCGAGCGGAGCCGTGGTACCCCACACATGCAGATAGTAGTCGTGATCCTGATCTGGCGGATATGGACCGTTGTAACGCATCGTCACTGCGGGATCACTGCTGCGGCCCTGCAGCAACGGCGAGGCGGCGGACGTGCGTCCCTGAATCGTTTCAGGAATCATCGCGGAAACCGTGCGCGAGAAATCAGCCGGAATCGCGAGCGCGTGAGAATCGTTGAAATCGTACATCAGCGCATCCACGGGCAGGTTCGCGAGGGACCAATGATTCCACTGGAAACCGCATACCGGAATTGAATCCGGATCAACGAATTCCCAATGCAGGAACTGCACTGCAGGATCAAGCGCATCAATGTAGAAGGGGAAGGAAACAATCGGCGTACCGTCGATGCAGTTCTCAGGCGGCGCCGCCTTGGCAAACGCGTCGGGAATGACGGTGAAATCTGCGGAAATCTTCATGCACCCAGTATCCCTCAAGCGTCTGACTCATACAAGGTTTCAATTGACGGCATAACGAAACATAACGAAACGACCCCTGCGGCGAGCCTGTGGGGCACGCGGGCAGGGGTCGGTCCGGGAAACAGGGCCTATCAGACCTCACATCGCTTGAAAAACAAGGCATTACAGGCGATAGGCACAGCTAGTACGGCTCAGTTGGCCGGGTGGTAGAAGTCGCCGTTGAGGGCGGCTTCGGCACGGGCCTGAGCCTCTTCGAAGGTGACTTCGGCAAGGGAGGCACGCACGTCGTCGAGTGCCACCGGAGTCATGGACAGGGAGTTCACGCCAAGACCGGCCAGCACTACGGCCAAGTCCGGATCGGCAGCGGCCTCGCCGCACACGCCCACCGGCATGCCCTTGGCGTTGCCCGCGTCGCAGATCATCTTGATGGCACGCAGCACCGCCGGATGCCAGGCGGTCTGATAGTTGGCAACGGAACCGAGCGTACGGTCGGCGGCCAGCGTGTACTGGGTCAGATCGTTGGTGCCGATCGACACGAAGTCGGCCACGTCGGCCACCTTATCAGCCATAAGCGCGATCGACGGCACCTCAGCCATCGCACCCACGAACTTCAGACCGAAGCTCTTGCCAAGCTTCACGAAATAGTCAGCCTCATGCTGGTCGGCAACCATCGGGGCCATGACCCACAGGTTCGCGTCGGTGGCGGCATCGGCTGCGGCGAGCGCCTTGAGCTGGCCTTCGAGCACGTCCATGTGGGCGCGCAGGGTGCGCAGACCGCGCAGGCCGAGAGCCGGATTCGGCTCGTCTTCCGGAGTGAGGAACGGCAGCGGCTTGTCAGCGCCGGCATCGAGCATACGAATCACGACCTTCTTGCCCGGGAACTGGCTCAACAGCTCGGTGTAAGCGCGGGTCTGCTCTTCGACGGTCGGCGGCTCGGAGTTGCCGATGAACAGGAATTCAGTACGGAACAGACCAACGCCTTCAGCGCCATATTCCAGCGCCTTAGCTGCGTCGGCCGGCTTGCCCACGTTGGCGAGCAGCGGAATGAGGTGGCCGTCCTTGGTGGAGCCCGGATTGCCGCGCAGTTCCTTGGCTGCGGCCGCGCGGGACTTGGCGGCTTCGGCTGCGGCGATCTCCTCTTCGGTCGGGTCGACGACCAGTTCGCCCTTGGCCGCATTGACGACCACGGTGGTGCCGTCGGTCAGATTCTCGGCTTCGGCTGCGGAAACAACCGCCACGATGCCGCGGGCACGGGCCAGGATGGCGGTGTGCGAGGTCGGGCCGCCCTGCGAGGTGACGATGGCGAGGGTCTTGCTCATGTCGAGCGCCGCGGTGTCGGCGGGGGAAAGATCTTCGGCAACGAGCACGAACGGGGTTTCGCTCTGCGGCAGGCCCGGTGCGGGAGCGCCCATAAGGTCGGCGATCACGCGCTGGCCGACATCATGCAGATCGGCGGCACGCTCGGCCTGATATCCACCGATGGCGCGGAACATGTCTTCCACCGCGGCGAAGCCTTCGAGCACTGCACGTTCAGCGGTCTTACCCTGCTGAACCAGACCCTTGATGGATTCAGCCAGCGACGGATCGGAAGCGAACATGGCGACGGCCTGCAGAATCGGAGCGGCCTGCTTGGCGCCTTCGTCACCATTGGCGGCCTCTTCGGCACGACGGTTCAGGTCGGCGTTCACCAGTGCGAGGGACTTTTCCACGCGAGCGATTTCGCTTTCGGCAGCAATGCCTTCCGCACGCGGAGCGTCCGACGGTTCCGGCAGCGGCTGCGCCATACGGATGACCGGGCCGACTGCAACACCGCGACCAATGCCAACACCTTTGATAATCATGTGAACTCCTTTGACCTGTTTCCTTGTTTTGTTGTTTGCCCGCGAAAGGAACGCGAACCGAACGTTTGTTGTTGTGATTTCCGCGCTTGCTTTGCGCGTCGAGTTACTGCGTGATTCCCACCGTCTTTGCCGGTAAATCATTTTCAGCCTGCACACAGTATACACACTTTAAGCCGTAACACACAACCGGTAAACGTTTTCTGCGTTTCGTGAAAAAAGGTGCTATAGTAATTATCAGCGGCGCACCGACGCATTTCGCTCGGCAAGCAGCACGACTTTCAAATAACACAACCAAAAATCAATCAACACACGACTCAAAGGAGTGTCCATCATGGCAACCCGCACCACCGTCATCAACGATCCCGTCGGCATCCACGCCCGTCCGGCCGCACAGTTCACCCAGGCCGTCACCGCCTCCGGCTGCACCGTCACCATCGCCAAGGAAGGCGGCAACCCGGTTCCGGCTAACTCCATCCTGTCCGTCATGGGCCTGGGCATCAAGCAGGGCGATTCCGTGGTCATCGACGTGCAGGGCGCCGACGACGAAACCGTGGCAGACAACCTGCTGAACATCCTCGTCAACGCCGAGTGATCTTCCTCTTGCTGAAGATTTCAGAATTTCGCAAGATATTCAACAATCTTCAGTTGTTGCATCGCAATTATGGAATCGCAATGCAACATGCATGATTGCGATACTTGCGATACTTGCTTTCAGCCACCTGCCGCTTTCGACGGGTGGCTGTTTTATTCTTGAATACGCGATTGAGATACGGCAGTAATTCGAATAATCCGAGTTTTTCGAGCATTTCGAATATTTGTGGTGAGGAGAGCATGGCACGCACAACCGACAATGCTTCGGCTTCGGCAGCTTCGGCGAACAGTTCGATCACGAACGTCGCAGCGCTGGCCAACGTCTCCATCGCCACCGTCTCCCGCGTACTTTCCGGCAAACGCACCAAAGACGACGACATCGCACGCCGCGTGCGAGCGGCCGCGGCACACCTCAACTATTCGGTCAATTATGCGGCGAGCGCGTTGCGCAGCACCGTCACCAACACCATCGGCCTGGTGATTCCGACCGCCAACGACCCGTTCTGCGCGCAGCTGCTTGACGAAATCGAACCCGTCATCGACGTGGATTCGCAGCAACTGCTGCTCGGCATCGGCGGCGATCAGGCCACGCAGATTCAACGCATCGAGTCATTGATGGACCGCCATGTTGACGGGCTGATCGTGCTGCCCGCCTGGGGAGCCTACCTTTCCGCGGAGCTTGAACATTACGCCTCCACACTGCCGATCGTGCAAGTGGGCGGACGCCAATGCTCGTTCCGCACATCCATGGTGAGCGTCGACGAAAACGCAGCCATGGAAATCGTGATCGGGCATTTGGCCGAACGTGGCATCGCATCCGTGGCATACATGGCCGGCAAGGAAATCTCCTTCGAATCGGCGGAACTGTTCACCATGTTCCACACTCAGATGCGAGCGCACCATCTTGCCACCGAAACCGAATGGAACAAGTTCGGAGACCGTAGCGTGCAGCGCGGTTTCGACTGCGCCATGCGACTGTTTTCCGAACCACTCGTACAGCCGGAAGCCGTGGTGTGTGCCGACGATGCGATCGCGTTCGGCGTGATGGTGGCGTTGCATTCGCTCGGGCTTCGCGTGCCTGAAGATGTGCTGGTGGTTGGCTACAACGATTCGCCAATCGCACGCACCACCATG